>JAABUY010004595.1_pt1 | contig 14370 bp, 19 predicted proteins | sample 5560271 | NCBI WGS metagenome assembly JAABUY01 (sample SAMN10711886, study PRJNA513374) | rock metagenome | isolation source: Antarctica rocks | place: Antarctica: Victoria Land, University Valley
GTCCATAGCTTGATGCTGAAGCTGCTGAGCACTGGTCTAAATTTAGGCCAACGCTCTCCGCTTCCTATTGCAAAGCAATTTTGACCTAATCGCCCCTCGAACCCTTGAACCGCCCCACTGCGTGTACCACAGCTGTTTGCCCTTCTTCTGGCTACCTCCCGCCAGTCTGATGCTCCCTTCATGTTGTACGGTGCCATCAACAGCTACAGGCTTCAGCTTTCCAAGTTGATTTGCAGGGTTTGCTTTCAAAAGCGCAAACCGTCTTGCAGGCCCTGAGTCGATTCGGTCTATCACGGAATTCGGTCACCTGCAATGCAATCTTTAGCATGTGCTGATTGGTCAAACTTGAAGATCTTGAACCTCAAGTACAACTCGTTGGATCATGTAGCTATGGATTGGTTGACCTAGGCTGGTTGGGAGCAGCTAGAATCTCAAGACCTAAGCGGCAATCTTGATGCAGGCGCAGAAGCTGCAGCTGACATGACTCAGGCTATCTGGCCACTTCTTAAGGATTTGAATATGTTGCATCTGACCAGCGGACAGTGGCCACATCCGGAATGTGTACAAGTAGGAGGTGGTAATGCTGTAGCAGCCCTGCACTTGGGTTATAATAAACTTGTCTGCCCATGTACAGACATCATGGCCCCAGGGATTGCGAGGCCCCATCATGTCTGTTTAGCCATTCATAGTCTGGCACAACATCATGGGTTGTATCAGGCTTGATGCCTGGTTAGTAATGCAGCTTGTGTCTCAACAATGGCCACATTTGCAGTTTCTGGGGCTCCCTTCATGTTGTACGGTGCCATTGGAGATTGAAAGGCTCTTAAAATTGCGGTGTCCGATGTTGACAAAGTTAATTCTTGACTATCTTATGCTGAGAGACATGCAAGAGCATTATACTCTGCAACGAGCAACGTTGCTTGCTCATTGATCAGCAATGCAAAGCTGCTGTTGTTGACATCATGGGATTTGTCCAATTTTGGTCTAGACAGCAGAATTTTGACAGGGCTCATGCAAGGCAGCTGGACAAATTTGAGGCACCTGGGCCTAGCTTTTGGTGATGTGGAAGCAGATGCCGCTGCTCATCTGGTACAAGCACGACTGCCGCTCTTAGGCTTAGAGACACACATTTTGAATAACTGTTTGTATGAAGAAAAATCTGACTTTGAGGCTATATCTCAGCTTGCTAAGGGCAGATGGGCTTTGCTCAAAGTTTTGGATCTGAGAAATGGCATCTCAGTCAACTTTGCGCTGCACCAGCTATTCAGTGCTTACTAGCTGGTGACTGGCCTATGCTTGAAAGTCTCTACTTGTCTGTAAAGGATGTTGAGGGTGCAGCTCTTATGCTCAGTGGTAGCAGTGTCGTAATTGGGAACTCTAAAGCTGAGTGCTGGACTGCTGCAGGCCGTGGACCTCCACAATGGCCTTGCGTGAACGTGGTTTGCTTTGGACAGTCCTGATCCCACATGTGCACTGATGTTCTTTGAAGATGCGTCTCATGCAACAACGTTGCACAGCCTTGCACATTTTATGCCAGACTCCGCTTTTAAAATTTGGAACCATAGGCATGTGTGATCTGCTAGCCTATGTATGCAGGATATACAACAGTGGACATACAGAGTGCTGTATGTCTGGGATGCGTTGGGCACTTGCTACGAGCCCAGGTATGCCTGTATGGTAGCTAGCAACTTCTAACATGGGTTTGTTCTGTTCTAGCTATATGCCCAAGAGGCTACTGATTGCACAGGAACCCACAGACGACGCCAGCAAATGATCATCACCATGCAATTGCAACAGCATAAATAGCATTAGGTCCAATGACAACGTCAATGCACCAAAGAAACATATGCATGAACTGCTTTATGTACCTACAAATTACAGCAGGCATGCTTAAAGCAAAGTTTGCAGACGCATGACAGGCACAAGATTATTGCTGAAGGAAGCAAAGCCACAGTCAATGCCTGACAACTGTAGCATTCAACTATGCTGTATCATGCTATATGTAATGCTGTGTGCTATGAATGTGCAACATCTTGTAAGTCAAACTAATACTGTCTCGAGCTCATTGGACTGCAAAAGCATATCATAGCACAGCTTGCAAACAACTTGATCCAATCTGCAGGGCCACGTTGGCTGTCTGCTGAACTCCTGTTGTGTGCTCACAGCGGCAACATGCACCATTCTGGTGTTGCACAGGGTTGTGCAACAGTAGCGCAGCTGCACAGTAGTGCCGCACAGTAGTACATTGCACTCAGGGGTTTAAAAGGGTCTTTTGGGGTTTTCAGGGGGCCTTGATGGGAACAGGAACTACAGCAGGGGCAATTCCAGCAGCAGCAGATGCATTAGAAAGCAAATCCAGACACCTGCACAGCATTTGGAAACACAATCACATATCCCATTGGGCACAGGCAATGCGCCTGCAAGCCCTTGTACAGTGGCGATGGTGATCTCCAGTTGTATTTGACATTTGACAAAGCCTGAGCAAATGTGCTTGGCCGTCTGCCTGAAGCTAGCGTGCAATTTCTAGCAAGCAGCCCAAGAACATACCAAGAAGCAAACAAACAATTTGAGGTCGCACCAAACATGGCTTGTCAAGCCTTCTGCAAAGCTGATGGCATGAATGACAGTATGCAGGCACTCACTTCAAGCCTTGACATTGCGCATTGAGTACAACTACCTGGCATCATGCATGGCTCATGCAGGCTCTCAGCAAGAGCTTTCAATGACACACCCATGGGTGTCACTGTTCAGTGCAAGTGAACAATACCTGATGGCATCATTGATGGTGCGTAAGCGCTCTGTGACAGTCTCTATCAGGCGGTACTCATCCATACCCCATTCTATCAAGACCCCTGTGACACCATGCACTCGTTCACCCCTGCTCATGCGCTCACTTGCCCTGGATTCCCCGAGAGCTTTGATTGACCTTGCCCTGCTTGTCATCTGCAGACAGCATTCGTAAAAGGTTGAGTGGACTCAAAAAGGTCTGCTGTGTGCTTGCTCTGTGGTCATACACTCCCTGCCCTAGTCTGCCCAATAGAGAGTTGCATGTTGCACCTGACCCTGTTTGTCAGCTGCAGGCAGCAGTACAATGGATCTGAGTAAGGGGGCGTGTCGCATGGGATGGGGGTTGTGGGGTACTTGTCTCAGGATTGGGGAAAATGTGCCCAGGGTATTTGGTTTCTCATGCAATTCTACTTTTGTAACACTTTGCACCTGCGGTTGTCCCCTGCGTACACACTTCACATGCCCTGCAATTGCCACAGCGTCAGTGGAGTTCTACCCTTCTTGCAATTTTTCAGCTGCAAAAGCCAGGGTTTGCATTTACAACAGCACTGGCATGTAATGGCTGGGGTCTGCTTGTCATGGTAGCATACACTCAGCGTTCTGCTCAGGATGCTTCAACTTGCATGACCACTAGACACTCAGTAGAAGGAATGCCCATTGTACGGAAAACCAACTAATGATGATAACGCTGTATCAAGCTTACCTTGCTGATGACACCAATGTCTGCATGACATGCGACAAGCAATGGTGGTGGATGTCAGTGCAGAAGATGCATACTGTAATGCTCTTTTCAGCGCTTTACATAGCTGATCCTTGAGGAAGACATGAGTGTCAAAGTTCATATTCTACAAAAGGCAGGAAGAAAGCCATGCGTGCATGCATGATTGATTAAATACAAGAATCAAGCATTCAGTAGCATGGCTTGCATAGATACTTATTGGCAACTAGCATTGGCAGTAGCTCTGCTGCTGGACAAACTAGTCGAGAACAGGCTTACCCTGTTCATGATGCCAACATCGGCATGGCCATCAGATACTCTATCATAGTGTATGGCAAGCTTAGCTAGGAAGCCGGCCCACTGCAAGCATGTGTCTGGATAGCCGCTGTCACATGCCTTGTTTGCCCAGGCAATGACCTGCAAGGCATGCTGCCATGAGTCACCGCTGCTACTGGTGATGATGGATGAGTCAGCAGAAAGTCAGCAGCAGTGCAAGCAAGTGTCTGGACGGCTATCGCCACATGCCTGATTTGCCCCATAACCTGCAAAGACCATATGCTAACATCTGCTTCAACGTGGATGTAGTAAGCTTCATTGCAAGCACCTGTCTTGGCGAGTGATCTCATTTGCCTGTTTCATGATCTGCAGCAGAGGGCATCAAACCATTTCAATGGCTGGAATAGGGATTGACAGGACTGCCCAGTTTGTGATTGCACTGCACACGTATGCCAGGGCGCCTCTGTTGCATGGCTGAAATGCTGTTTTTGCAGATATTTTAAACAAGGCTGCATCTATGGTGTACCAAAGTGATCTTGAAAAGAAATTGGTTGAGTGTGCTATGATCTGGGCCAGCAGCAGGTGGCTTACATATTAAGGTGACGCAACATGGATTGTGATGACCAGTGACGTGTTAAGGCAAGACATCACTATTACTGACTTTGTCAAGGTCATGCTGCATCATGACACAGAGCAAGCTTTTCTGACTGGCAGAACATTGCATACCATAGTGTACACAAGGCAAAGTGACCTGACCATGTGGCGTACAATACTGTGTGACCAAAAACCGACACAGGAATGCAGAGGTTTGCTGGTGATGGTCTCTTTGTAGAACACCCATGGGAGCTGCTGCAACATGCATCTTGCACCTGTAGCTGCTGCATAGCATGGCTGTCATCAACTTACAACTCTTGTCTTGAAGCACCTGATTGAGAAATGTTGCCATGAAGCGCCTATCCTTAAAGTGCTGTCCAATCACCACCATGCATGGGGCTTGATGAGTGTCCAGAAAGGCCAAATTGAGCGGGACCCTCTCCCCTCGTGCAGCATCCTTCTGTATCTGCAATGCCAAAACCAGCTGTCCTACATATCAGCAACGTGATAGCCGCCTCAACAAGTGCAGCATGCCCACAGATACACTGTGTTGGCTGTGCTAGGGTCTCTAAGTGGCTGCCTGTCTGCTGGAGTGCTTCAAGTCAGTAAAAGTCTAAGTGAGGCCAGAATACCTGACCAATGACGTCCATTGCTGACTGCTGATTTTGGTCCGGCTTCTCGCCAGGCGATGGTGCTCTATTCTGCAGTTTCTTTTGACCAGCTTGCTCGGTTGCTGTGCCCTGATCAGCATCAGCCTTAAACCCCATGGGCCCAGGCTGCGCAAGCCAGTGCGTGGCGATGCCCGCCCAGGCTCTCCCAACTTATCTGGCAGCGAACCTGAAGTAACGCTCGGGCAGTGTCTTCGACCGCAAGGCAAGCTTGTAAACCTTGGAGCTCTGTGTGTGAAGCAGAAAGATTTGTTTGCTAGATTGTTATCCCTAAAGCAGCCTTCGGGACTGACTCAGCCTCCTCAATTTGGATGAGCGTCCAAACATTTTGCACAGTGCGCTGCTGTGATCTCTGCGCGATCGGCTTTACTGCGATCTAACATCGCAACTGCATGTCAAATTGTATCAGTGTCTGACACACAGCTCTTCGTGAAATTGGAAACAGTCCGACCACTCGTCGTTGTTAGCTTCAGGAATGGGCAAAAGTAAGCAGCCTGCACTTCACTGTCCGCAAACCGCGTTCACTATGATACCGTTGACTTCTGGTTACCACCTGCAGAAAAGGGATCTAAAAAGAAAGGATCGCAGGCAGGAGACGAGGACTCAGAAAGTGCGGCTAGCGCAAGTACACTATCTTCCCTAGCTGACCTGGGCTTCGACGATAGCTCCACCATCGAGGACGATCCGTTCGAAGCCAGTATCGATGCACTTTATGAGAAACGGCAAGTATTGCACTACAAGCCCCTTGGATGCCCGCTGCTTTTTCTTACACAGAACTTCTGACCAGCAAGCTCTGGACACACACTCTTTGTCCTGACTGCAGAGCAACGACTCGTGAGCGGGGCCTCCACAGCTTGGTCAGCCTTTTCACTGCTTCGTTCAACTATGAGGAAGCACTTGTCAGGTCTCCACCTCACTTGCCTCCTTTGCTCTCTAGTTGGGAATGACCTGCCGCGTATCGCTTGAAGCTCTTTCTTGCTGCAGAAAGGAAACTCTCAGCACTCTGATGTTGAGTTGCATCAAGAAAGGTGGTGTGGTAGAGGCAGCCTTAGCATGCAGGGGAATAGGTGCAACCCTGGACCCTGTTCACCTTATGTGCCGCTGACTTTTGTCCTTGCTCTGCACATTTCATTGCATGTCAAATGACAGACTGTTTTTCCTGCAGCTTTGTTGCTGGTCACTCTTGGAGCGGGCAACGACGCTGAGAGGTGCGCGCAAACCAGAACCCCTGTCATTTGACTCAACAGGACATGTGTCAGCCTGACCATTGTTGCATCTCACCTGCAGCTGCATCTATCTGCATGCATTGCATGTCAACAAGCAAGCATTGCATTCACTGTGAAGCTGCTACAGTCAGTGTCAAAGAGTGCCTTCTATGCACTCAATTTGCATCCCACTGCACAGTTCATTCACCTCAGACAAATTAGCCTACTTGGGAGAGTTTCAATGTAAAATCGTGTATTTGATACATTCTAGAATACCAAACCTGAAAGGTTCAACTTTTATCAAAATGTCTTCTTGGCACTGTCAACCATCAGAGGCCTGCATGCCTTTGAAAAGATGCACATTGGCCATGCAGCAAGCTACATGCTGTGGCTAGGCAGTAATTGCTGCATGAATTCCAAGATCTCACTAAAGTTGCAAACTTTCTGATTTTCAATTTCCCTTTTTACTCAGATCCTTCTCCAGAAACCGTCTCATTTCTATATTCCCAGAAGCTTATACTCCCTACACATGCTAGCTTGCAGCAGGATGCACACCTTCATCACTCACCCCCATGCCACAGCAGGGTAATCCCTGTTACACACTGAACGGCTTTGCTGGCTGCAGTCTACAGCAGGATGCACATCCAGTGTTTCAGCAAGCCGCCTGCTACGGCAAGGCAGTGGCAGTGAAAGCAGCAGCCATTGAAGCTCTGGCCATCACAGCTTTTGTGGCTAGCAATGACCCTGATGTTGTGGACAAGTGCATGACTGGTTTTGCAAACCTATGGAAAGCTGGTGTGCTTCTGCCCATCACTTCCTTACTCAGCAGCTGTTGCTTGATGGTGCATGGGTATGGGTTTAGGGTTTCAAATTTATGTTTTAGGGTTGAATCATAAACCCTATGTTTGCATACCTGTGGACATCGGCATGGCTGTCTCTGCTTTACGCATGGGAAGCAGTGACTCTGCAGACATCCACCTGTTACCGCAGCTCACCCTGTCATTCTGCTGGCAAAGCAGGCTCATGCCATAGCTGTGTGAACATGCGGCCTCCTGCAGACTTTCAGGCAGCAACAGACCTGCATTCAAAGCAGCTGAAGGGGAAATATGCACAGTACCAAGGCTCAGACAGACAGCTGTACAATGACACTGTTCATTTGCAATTTGCTGAAGAGGCTCTTGCCGCACAGGTCCAGCAAAACTGTCTACTGCAGCCATCAGAGGATGGTCTCTACTGCTGAGCACCGTGCCTACCTGGCGTATGACTACCGGCCGTATTGAGGCGTCATTACAGGTAACACTTCATGCTGATGTAAAAGGCATCAAGCTGTGGTGCCTCAAAAGGCTTGTATGCAGCTCAGCCAGGTGAGGGAGTGTGTATGTGACAGTATATGTGCATACTGTGTACTACGCACATTCCATGACATGACAAAACATCTCAGGCCAATCATCTTGGAAAACATGGTTTAGCCTGCATCGCGTACTGCAGAGCCTGGCCAATCAGCTTCACAGCGGAGATGTAGAAGTGCGCGCTGCTGCTGGAGAAGCCATAGCTCTTCTTTACCACACCTGCGGCATCTCTGACTTGGATTCCTTCTTGGAGGACCAAGATGAGCCAGATTTATCACCCCCAGCATCCCCAGTCAGTGCCGGCCAGAACCCTGGCGAGCAGAAAGCAGCCCCAAGCAATCATTTGGCATTACTGACCACTTTGATGCCAGATCCCGGGGATCAGCCGCACTCCCTGGACACAGCGCAGAGAGAATCTCAGCCAGATGCCAGTACTCGGGCAATCTTACGCTCAGCTGAGTCTGATTCAGAAGCTCAGCATTGTCAGCTCAGGCAGGGTGACTTCAAACTCACAGCACCTGAGCCAAGCAGCCAAGCCTTGTCTGACGAGCCTGAGAGCAGTCAAGATGAGTGTGATCAGTCATCAGCTTCTGTCCCAGCTGCTGATGCTGATCAAGTCTATCAGAGCATGAATGGCAATCCTCGTGGGGAGATTAAAGCACACCTCCAGGATTCTGATCAGCACAGTCAGCACACGGCGCAGTCACCAAGCAATGATGATGTTGGACCATCTAATGGCAATCCTAGTCAGCATCAGCCTATAACGCCACCCTCCAGGAATCAGAATCCCTCAAACGGGGATGTAAGCACTGGTCAGCCGTCTGCAAAGAGCAAGGAGGGGCATCAGGGCAGGTCCAACTCAGCAGTCAGGAATCCGAAGCAGCAGGCAGAGGCGATTAGTAATGGCTTGGATGATGTTGTCAGCCGCATGAAGGAGTTGGCGACCAACAGGGGAGATAATAATAGGAGAAGTAGGAGGGACAGAGCGTCAACGAGATCAACGTTCAGGGATCTGTGCAACGTTGTTGAGGTCAGTTTGCCTTCCCACCCTTGTTAGTTTAGTGCTTTTATGTCTACAGCATCTTTCTCTGACTGAGCTTTGTCATCACGATCACTCATCAAATCTAACCAAAAAGCTTTGCCCTTTGGCAATTTCAGTGCCTGTGTACGCTGGTGTTACGCTGAGCAATCAACACATGCTGTACTGTGTCGACAAGCTTCTTGAGACAGCTTGAATTCGCTTTCTAATTCAGACTGGTGATGTCAAGCCCTCTGCAGTGTAATACCCAAACGAATGACAGCAGGTGAAGTCTGCCTCAGTTGGTTGTGTACACAATAAAGCGCAACTGGCTTGTGTGCACAGCACTGACTTCAAGACGCCTGCCGTCATTCTGGAAGGTGCTGACACACATGAAGGACAGTGGTGACATGGAATACCATTGCTGTTTGTGGATCAGATTGCAGGAAGGTGGTTGCTCAGCCTGTGCCGCAAGTTGCCATGTAGCCACAGCCTTTGTGTGCACAGTTGACTCACATGCCTCTCAGCAGTACATGACTGCCGTGACTGCACCCTTGGAGGCGCCTTTTGCCTTATGGTTTTACCTTTCATGCGTCTCTACTCTGCATGAGTAGAGACGCATGAGTTTGCCTTCTGTGCCTTTGCAGCAAGATGGTTCACTTGCCCAGACATATTGCGCTACCTCATGGAATCACCCATTTCATCAACACCCTAATAGAGGCAATGAAGTTGACTCCCTTCCAACAGAGCCAAACTGCAGTCAGGCCTTGACTCTGCCTTCTGACTCTGCTTTTGATGCCTTTCAGCAAGATGGCACCGTTGCTCAGACCAAGATCAAGCTACGCCATGGGGACACCTTAGTCATCAACACACTAGTGGGCACAGTCCAGCTGAATGCCTTCCGGCGCTTTCTGGCAGAAGGATTCCAAATACACCTTCAGCAGAACCCCCTGCTGCACCAGATCTTTGACTTTGAACCCCGAGAGGAGAGAGCAGAGCGATTGACGCCCCTGGAGAAGAAGATGTACAGGTATGGCTGGTATGCATTTGTGTGAAGCTGTTAACAGCCTTGATAGGCAAATTTATACAGCAAAGCTGTTGGACCATTGCTCTGAGCCAATGCAGTGCACCGATTCATGACATTTGTGTAATCAGAACCTGTTCCATGGGCAACTAAACATGTGCTCTTGAAAACTTGCACTGCTGCCTTGAGGAGTTGCACTACAGCATGGCATGTAACTGCTGCCTTGTCTTGTTGCATGTCAAACATGCAGGCTGTCAAATTCTTATTTTGTGCCCTGTGGCATCAGATAGCAATGAGTCAGTCAATTGACATTGTGTTGATGCATTCCAACACTCAATCTTTGGTTCAGCATAGCTTTTGCTTTGCCGTTGTGTCTGTGAACACAATTCTTTGTGTAACAGGTCGCCGGCTTCTGCTGAGAGCAAAAGTCGCACACAGCAGCGCAATCATGACAGAGCTGCAACGAAGGCCTACAAAGGAGCCATGATATCAGAAGAATGGTAGGGATGGAAGTGGACTTGACGCACTTGCACCACTGCATGCCGTCATATGCTCAATCAGGCACCTACCAGAATGTGGGACAGCAGCTGCAAGGCATGTACGCAGTTGGAGCTGTACTCATTGGCCAATTGATTGGTGTGCTCTTGCCCAAGTGTCGCATCAACTGTCCATGTGTCAAGGATGTAGACAGATATGCAGCAGACCAACTTTACATGTTTGAGTCACTTGGAAGGTCCCTTAATCATTTCAAGCAGCAAGAAGTTGATTGCTGTCTTTATAGCTTGATCAAGTGTGGCAGCAGAATTGGCAGCTTTGTGTTGAAATTGGCATGCACTTTGCTCTGCAATTGGGAATCTAACAGTGACAGTGGGGCTTGGGGGACAGTGGGACTTGCAGTATCTGCATTGGCTTGAGTGTCATCGTTCTTGATATCTGGAGCGTCCACAGGAGGGTTTGCAACAGCACTTCGTGACAGTCAACATCTAGTAACAACTGCAGTTGATCTGCAACGGATCAGCTTTAATATTTTTTAGTAAATGTCTCCAGAGGCTGGTAATTGCTGTGCAGGAAGCAAGTAGCCTGCTAGGTGGGGTCTGTTAGACTTCAAAAAGCAAATTGAGAGGCAATTTGCTCATGGGATGACATGTAGCAACCGGGCAAAGTGGCACCTTATCACATTCAACCGTGTGCTTTCCTTGATTGCACCATGTCATTTCTGGAGCAAATCGCCTCTCAACGTGCTGCTTGAGATCTGACATGGTGCAGCACAGGAGATCCATGGTGTTTCTGGACTTGCTACCCCCTTCCAAAGCCCTGTGGGCTCTGCTTCTTAGCATATTTGTTGTTGTGTACAGTTCATGACTGGCAGACTGTTTTCGTCCCTGAGTACTCTGCAAGTGTTGGAGCACTTGTGTAGCTTGGCCTCATTGCATATCAAACAGGTCCGTCTTTCCGCAGCTTACAAACTGCAGCTGATAATCTTGGTGCGAATCTAGATTCTTCTGTCTGGGAGTCTCGTTTGAATGCGGAAGTCGTTGGCCTCACCATACTGGATATAACGCCGCCTTGAAATGTTGAGATGACACATACTGCTTTGTCACCTGTGGTCGCTAATTGTGGTTGTGTCACGGTCGTACAAAGACTAGCGATCGCACTGAAGAAACAAGCGCAGCGTGTACACAGCGTGTGTTGACAGACCGCTGTGAAACTTACTAAGATACGCAAGTCTACTACAGCTGGCCGGCTTCCTCCTTGTTGTCCGTGGCAGCTGCGCCAAGTCACAAATCGAAGGTAGCGGCTGTCAGCCTTTGTCAGAAAGCTTTGCGTGGCCTTGATTGGAAACGCCCCTTGCATCATGTGATCGGCGTGGCCTAGGCCCGTGTCTCTTGTCATTGACGCCACGCGTAAATGTTCGGCGTTTAGATGGCACAAAACCACGTCTGAAAGTCGTGGACAGCTCCGGTGAGAGCCAGGCTATGTAGCGGGATTGGCAGACACTTCCACGATCATTGCCTCTTTGACTATGCACTGAGTCGTTGCCGACGATTTGCGATTCTGTACTTGCTTGCTGTGCGCTATCACGACGCTTGTGATTGAGCTGCGGCGCTGATACTGACTCAAACCGCATCTTAGACTGTGGACGAAAGATGCCTCTTACGCCTGAAGTTGGTTGCAGTGGCTGTGTACCAGACATCGCCTAGGTATGCAAGTCTCTGCGGATCATATTTCACACATTAGACTTCCAGCTATCAATTCGCGTCGTGACCAGTGTTCCAGGCTTGGGCGACTTGAATAGGCTTTGTTTGCAAAACTTTCACTACACACACAATGCGTGTTTTTGCAGAATGCCCGTCATCGGTAGCAAACGGCGCAACAGTTCAGAGGCAACTTGCGACAGCAGTCATTGTGCTTTCTGCTTTCAAAGGTCTCGGAGTGGACTTTCCTGCATCCAGCACGACAGTTGTCCAGACCAAACGCACGACAGCAGCGCAAGCCAGCCGTCAAACGAATTCGAGACCTGGCTAAAAGCACAGACCGTCAGCACGGCAGCTCACGAACACATCAGCCTTGACAAGATAGGTTTACAACTCCCCGGCCTTCTTCGCAGTCCTCCCAGCAAACGTAACCGAACATCGATAGACCTCGGGGAAGCTTCAAGCAGTGACAGCAGCGATCCTAATCAGCTCAGCCTTCCCGCTATCTACGAGGCTGGCTTGTCACTGGACATGCCATGTCTCAGTGGGACAGCAGGTCCTCCTTGGCAATGGTCTCAGGCCTGGGCAGAGCAACCTGACCCAGTGCCAGCAGTTTTCGAAGAAATAGGCACATTTCTCGAACCAGCCAGCAGGCAACATGCTGCACAGCATACAGCTGACATTGTGTGTGGTGTGGAGTTCTCTGCTGATGGTCACTTCATTGCGTCAGCAGGGGTTGCAAAACAGGTATTCTGCAGTGTTTTTCATTGCTGTCTTTATGCTCCGGCAAGTGGGCTGCTGTGCACCTACAGGTTGATTTCAAATCATTTATTGAAAACATGCTGTGGTTGCATGGGTCTGTCCTTAAAGTGCGACAGGTTGTATCAAGTGGCACCTCCTACTGCACATGCATACACAGTCATTGCTTCACCTTTTCATGCAGGTTCGGTTGTACTCTCTGGCAGGCCACCTTCAGCAACATGAATCGGCCTTTACTGATCAGCCACTGGTGGTTCAGCGTCTTCCCTCCAAATTGAGTTCCTTGGCCTGGGATCACAACCAGAATGTAGGTCTTCCCTCTGTCGTCCTCCCTTTCATGTCTGGTCCTTTGCATGACGCTGGATTGCATTGCAAGCCTTGATCAGGATCAGATGTCTGGTGTGTGTGCACTGGAATGACCCCTTTTCCGTGCAATTATAACTTTATGATCAGACACCGTGCTCTTGTGATAAGAGTTCCATACGCTTTCTCATCTGTATGTACTTGCAGAGGACTATTGATTTTTCAGCCATGGCCCTTGAGGTGGTGCAGTACAGACTTCTGTTCTTGTCAAGCCTACTGTCAACAAACTGCGGATTGCTGTGTCATGTTCATGATTTAACAGGTGCAAACTGCCAGATAGCATGTTTGACTCATGATCTTCTAACCTGTCTGTGTGTCAGTGCAGGGAGTGGTGACTGTGGGTGACTACGATGGTGTCGTATCCCAAATTCATTTGGAGTCTGGGCATTTCATTGCTGATTTAGATGACCACAGCGGGCAAAGGTGAACATCTCATGAAGTTTGCTGCAAATTGCACCATCTGTTTTTGCACTATCCATGTCACATGAGACAGGTGAAGATGCTGCAACAGCTATGAGGAAGAAGAGTGTGACTTGAAACCAAGCAAGGAGTTGAGTCACACTCTTTGTCATCATAGCTTCTATAGCATCTTCACCTGTCCTATGTGGCGCTGATGGGGTGAAGCTTTGTGTTATGCTTAAGTTGGATGCAGCTTGACAAGATGTAGCTTAAAACAACAAGTTGTTGTGTCAAGCTGCATGTTGTCAAGCATGCAGCTTGACACAACAAGCTGCAATTCACTGTGTAACCCAGCATAATGTGGACATGCTGTAGGGAGTGAGTAGATACACAAGTTACAAATTATGCAATCTACAGATTGGCTTGATGCTGCAATGCAGCAACAATGCTAGAGCGTTTCTTCTTGAACATACCATATGCATTTCAGCAAGGAGCGAAACGTACCATCGTGCTCTGCCTGTCCACACATACACATCGTTAGCCGTATGGCCAGCCTTGGTATCAATCAGCTGTTTGTTGGGCCCCATCGGCAGCAAGTGTCCCAATGAACAGACTGCTGAGACCGACGCTGGCTGTGTTTGTGTTTGTGGATTGGCTGAGCAAGATGGTGCATCTTGCTCCTTACTGAGATGCATATGGTGTGCTGAACAAGGGACACTCTCACACTGCACTTTGTTCTGGTGCCTTACAGCATCAAGCCATTATGTTTTGACTGTTATATCTACTCTCCCCCTACAACAGGAGACTGGCTTTTGTTTCTTCACGTTGGCTCTGCACATCTGCTGTCTTGCATGTATATGCGTGTGCATGATGGCATCGTTGTTCTGCGTGTCTGCATGTATATGCATGAGTCTGCACTGCATATACTTATTGAAAGAACATGTGACACAATTTGCAGCATTGTGGCATTCCATGTGGGCAGATCTTGCTGCCAGAGTTTGCAGTGATGCTCACT
>JAABUY010004598.1_pt1 | contig 14360 bp, 20 predicted proteins | sample 5560271 | NCBI WGS metagenome assembly JAABUY01 (sample SAMN10711886, study PRJNA513374) | rock metagenome | isolation source: Antarctica rocks | place: Antarctica: Victoria Land, University Valley
ATTACAACATTAACAAACAGAAGACTTCTTCCAAACGGTGTTTCTACTCCTCGAGACATCACGATTCATAGATAATACCCCTATTTGAGCCCAGTCGGAAGGCGTCTTTGGAAGGTATATCTGAATTGACTTTCCTCTTCACATTCCTTTCAGCGGTATCATCATCTTCTACTCACCGTTCAGCTTCCATCAGTGGGCCAATCCTGCTCACCAGCACGTCGATAATAAGCTTGGAACTGACAATGTTGAAGGGTTTGGATCAGTTTCCGAAGGGCTGTCGGAAAGTGTTTGCATTCCTCGAGCAATGTACGACCATGAACCAACTCCGAGGAGTCGAACGAGCTGATGGTCTACTTGGACACACCGGTTCGTATCTTTATCACCAGCATCAAAGAATCTGAGCAGTATTCCTTCTCGATTTAATAACAAGCCACCTTTCAACCTAAGAGACTCTGAGACTTACTATGAGGATGGCTGAATTTTAGCGAGGGAAAATCAATCAATCGAGCGGGGCAAGCGACGCCATGCCATGAACCGAAGCCCTCGTCCGGTTCCCCTCTGGCGATATTCTAGAACGATTCAAACATTGTCAAAGTACCTTAGTAATTGACCCATGGTCAACTTGGTGCCTTCTGTATAAGGTATACGTTTCATCACGATGCAAATCGCAATGAGAAAGACAAAGAATCCACTGGGTTGGCACGAATCGACAATCAATGGTTGCTGAGTCCGGAAATAATGTCTTCAGGTTCAGAGAGGAAGGGCGCACATCCCATCCCGTGTTAAGACCTGTTCACCGCCTTCGTCCCTCTGTACCGCCTACTACTATTTTCCCGCCCTTTGTGGAATGACGTCGAATAGCTCACATTCCCTCTGTTGAGAACTCGATTTTGGCCCGTTGCCGACGCCACTAACGCAATGTTTCCACTTCTGCCACGCCAGTCATCATCGCGCGCGAGTTTCCCTCCACAATCAATCAATCAATCCAGGAATACCTGCTAGCGGAGCGGAGATAGTACCCAGACATTAGCACGAACGTGCCCGGAGAGGTATATATACATGAACTGTCAAGTGATTTGAATAGGAGATTTTGTCAATTTCGATTGCTTGTGCTTTTCAACATGAAGACCTTACGATGGCCAATTTCGCTTTTCGTCCTGTTTCTTATACTCCCAGCTTTATCCGCTTCAGCCAACAAGAGCACTAATCTGGAAGCTCCGCATCGACGGAAAATCTTCTATGCTGGAGGCCAATACAAATTGAGCGGAACCGGTCCGAACCATGTTCTCGTTGATCAACTGTATGTGGAGCAGCTTACCCCGCTTGGCGAAAAACAACAACCATATCCTCTCGTCTTCTATCACGGCGGAGGCATCTCAGGAACTGTGAGTACCTCCGTCTGAATTGTGATCATGGGGGATCTGTCTCATGCCTTTTTGTCTTCAGCAATGGCTCAACAAACCGGATGACGGAAGAGGCTGGGCTTCTTGGTTTCTTGACCATGGCTATGAAGTCTTCCTGATCGACATATGGAGCGTTGGCCGATCAAGTTCGGAGACTCTGGACCCTGAATTTGCTGGAGGCACCGCTGAGCTCGTAGAGTCGGCCTTTACTGCACCACAGCTCTACAACAAGTATTACCAGGCGAGATTTCATACCCAGTGGCCTGGCGTACGTCTTTCCGAACCTTGATGACGTAGCCCTTCCCCACAAGTTCAACTGCCCGGAAAGGCTAACGTGTGTCCGTAAATAGAACGGTACAATGGGAGATCCTGTGTTTGATGCTTTCTTTGCCAGATACCTACCTCTCAGCTTCAGTGACAAGCAACAGAACATTATGCGGAATTCCTCGTGCGCATTGCTTGGGATGATTGGGCCATCGATCCTTATCAGTCATTCATTGGGGTCTTCATCGGCTTTTTTAGCCACTGACGGATGCCCTGATTACGTGAAAGGCCATGTTTCAGTTGAAGGCGATGCAAGTCCCTTTGCAAGCTACGACGGAGGTGCCTTGGGAGCCAATAAGTCGGTTCCGACGAGGCCGTATGGGCTAGCCACCGTACCTCTTGCCTACGACCCTCCAGTGACCAATGCCAGTCAGCTTGTCCAGGCCCAAACCGGCAAACTCGAGTACACGGCCGGACTTGTGTCGAAATTTCCCTGCATAGCGCAAGCGGATACTCCGCCACCTCGAAAACTGGTTAACATTGCCAAAGCACCAGTCTTGTATCTAACGACAGAGGCCAGTATCCACGTTACCTATGATCAATGCACAGTCCAGTTCCTGCAGCAAGCGGGGGTGAAGGTCAATGCCACGTATCTTCCAGACATTGGAATCTGCGGGAACGGTCACTACTCTATGTTAGAGAAGAATAGCGATGATATCGCGGCGTACATAGATTGCTGGATTCAGGGTACAGTAAAGTCAAAGAACACATGAGGACCGCTTGTGTATACACCTTTTGATCATTTTCGTTCCAATAATCTGAGGTTTACGGAAACCAATTGCCCAATTGTGATCATTGTTCAAAGAGATTGTATTGTTCGGATGTAAGTGAGATTCGCACGGAGCAAAAGTAGTATGTACAAAGAGTAGGACCCAAAGCAAAAGCAAACAAAACTTTCCGCCTCTACGGATCTCTTACGACTCATTCTCTCACAGTGATAAGAGCATTGAACCGGAAAACAGAGCACAGAAAACGATCCTTGTGTCTTGACCAAACCGATCAGCCATCGACCTACACGAGGCTAACCAAGACCTCAGGCCGAAATTCATGAAAGTGAGTCCACTATATGAGAGAGCATCATCCCAAGCGTCGAGGAAGCCGATCATACACCCAAGCACGTCGACTTTGTCATCTTGAGGGACTACTTCAACTGCAATTCCTCCCCGACCTCTCATTCCCATTTTTCACAGCGTTGTTGCAGACTCAAAGAACACCCTTTCAAACAAACCCGAGCTGCCTTAGACTCTCTTCCATGACCATCATTATAAGCAGCTAATTTTTTAAGCGTCTGCTATGGCTTCTTGCAATTAATATTCATGACCACGGGGAATAGTGAAGGAGCAGTGGAGAAGACAGCTGGCTTTGATAGCCAAGGAGTGGTCAAACTGGCTTTGGTCAAGCAGTTTTGATTCGGGTGTCGAGATATAACTCAGGTGAGAAAGTCTCTGATAATGAGACACTGGTAATCATACAATAGCACGACGGGAACCAGGATGTAACCCTCATTTCTGGCTTCGCCTGCAGTCCCCGTTGGACGTCGAGTATCCTTGCGCATCGACCTACTATGTTTGTCCAAGCGTCGAGCGAGCTGAGTGACTCATCAATTGTCCTTGGGAACATACAAGGCCAAGCATGAAAATGTAATTGATATGCAGCATGGATTAGGAAAGAGACTGATGGGGGAAGAATGAACCACAAAACAATTTCAAGAAAAAATATCACTTGGGACAGAGCAAATTGGATCGTTCCCAAATCAAATCAAGAGAAACCACAGACAGACATGGCTACCTCCACCTCCCCAGAGCAAAGCAACCCCCCCTAGGCCCAGAGGTAGAAGGGCCTAGCAAAGAGCACTCCAACCCACACTCACACCCCCAAACCATCTCTCTCTCCACAGCAAATCTCCTAAACCCCCCCACCTTCCCCCCCAAACCAAAACCCACGAATCCCCAAACCTACCATCCACCTTGCCAACTCCCCACATTCCCAACCCCACATTCCCAAACCCCCCTTCCCCAGTGGCACACACACACTCAATTTCCCTCACACCAGCTCCTCCCGCCACGCCCCCCCCTGAATCGAACCCCTCTGCTACATATGTATTCCAGCACGCTACTCAATCAACAGAGGCCCAGCACGCAATCTTTTTTTTTCTTTTTCTTCTTCTTAGAATTCAAACAACATCTTTAATCATAAAAGGTGCATGCTAAATGCCAAAAGACAAAACCCACCAGCCGCGATGCGTTATATGCCTTGTGCTGACAAAAGATCAACCGCGTAAATTGAGTTTGTGAATGCCATCCGCAAATCCACCCACAAATCGAGCAAAATTTGTTCCTTCACCAGGTTTCAAAACAGCACCGTCGGACATTCCCAGTCTCAAAGATCCACATTTCGATGACGCACAGCCCTGAAAAAAGAATATTATTCCAAGAATAGTCGCTCACAAAGCACAAACTCTTTCCCAACCTCTCGTTGAACTCCCCAAATCCAGCCTTCCTACCCTCCGCACTACCCCCTACGCCTTCAACCTCCTCTCCTCACAGCCCACACAAACCGGCATCTCCTCCTCCCCACGCGTAAAAAATCTCCCATCCTCGAACCCCCCTCCGCACTCCTATTACACCAAATATGTCAGCCAAGCCCTTCTCACACCTATCCCTAACTACCTCAACAACCTCAACAGAAAACCGAAGGTCAAAATCCCAAACATACCTTACAGCAAAAACACCCCTCATGCCACTCCCCCCCCAATGCCTGCACAACCAGATCCGTAATCGGTCGCCGGCACCCTCTGCACTTCCCGCTAAACCTCCGCGTATGACACCCCACACACCACGCGAACCCCTCCCTCTCCACAAACGGCGTGCTCTTGTCAAAGGGATCCCCGCACTCGGCGCAGAAGAAGTGTCCGACATGCCACTCACCGCCGCAGGCAACCACGACCTCGCCTTCAATCGGTGTTTTGCAACTCCTGCATCTCGGGCTGAAATGCTCGTGAAAGTCAAGATGGCAGTAAAATCTCAATGCTTTATCTCCGTCGGCTTCCGCCGAGGTTCCATCAACGTCATCTGAGGGAACTTGTTCGCCGTTAGCACGGGCTTCGATGCGTTCGAGGCGGGCGTTGTGGGAGGTAGAGGGTTCGGGGTAAAAGGCGACGCATTCGAGGAGTTCGGAGCAGTGGTAACAGGTGAAGCAGGAGGGGTGAAAGCGTTGGGAGGCGGCACTGACGATACGGCCCGAGATGGGGAGCGCGCAGGCGGCGCATTGGGCTGTGGGGCGGTTGTTCGAAGGTATGAGGGACCAGTGGGGTCTGGAGATTCGCGTGGGATCGGTGGAGGAGTGGTGGGGAAGAGGCCGGGGCTTGCTCGAGGGGAATGGAAGAGGGCGAGGCTTGGTGGGTTCCTGGAATGCAACGCTGGGGCTTTCTTGAACCGAGATACTTGGGATCTCTGGCGTGGAGACTGAGATCGAGGGTACGGAGGATATATTGATGGATGGAATCGCAGGCGTATCGTTGAGTTGGACAATAGGGGGCTCTGCGATACTGATGGTTGGGATAGCTGGCGCGGAGACGGTGGACCCTGGGAGTTGGGGCTTCGAGCAAAGTATTGACGGTGCCTTCTTCACTCCATCACGACTTGAAGATTGGTTTAGGGGAGAAGCTCCTCGCTTCGTGTCGGCTTCGCTCGGTTTCCAGTCGATATCAAAGCTGACGATAGGCCTTCCCTTCTGATCGCTCACGACAGTGGGCGAAGGGAGTTTTGGACTTCTATCTTTCATGCGAAGGCTTGTAGCCGCTCGAATATCGTCGCTCCGAATTTCAATGCCGTCCTTCTTTCCTGGTACAACCACCAGTCCATCAATGTCGCTTCCACTTCCGGAGTCAGGCGGAGTCGGCGGCAGAGGGTTTTTCACGTATGATGGATTTCGAGACTGGGAAGGCGGGTTTTTGTGTATCTCGAATTTCGAGAGTTTCTTACTCTCCTCGACCGAGGCTGTCGCAGAACGAAGTAGTGTCTGGTTTGCTATTGGTAGCTGAGAAATCGTGTTGCGAGCCTTTGGCTTGAGCGGACTAGCCAGTGGAATGTCCTCCGTTGTATCAGACTCGGGTCCTTTCTTAACCACTTCTGGCTCTTCATAAATTTTATCCCGAGGATTCCTGAAAAGGCCTCCACTCGACTTTCTTGATTTGGGTCCACTGGCTCGACGGTGGCTGGACTTTAGAGAGGAAGGCAATTGAAATGATAGATTCATATAGGACTTTTTCTCTGGCGAGTCCCACAGAGGATGGCCTTTCGTGGTAGCATCTAGGCGGGCTTTTTTAGCTTCCACCGCAGAACCACTTGATTTACGACTGCCAAACGAGGCACTGCTGTCGCTCTTCTGGGACGTTGAGCCATCAGATACCGATCGATGGCTTGTCTCCTCACATACTCTTCCTGGACCAAGTCCACCATAATATCCAACGTTCTGACCCCTTGCATGGCTTCCTTTCCTAAGGTGTTCGGTATACCTGTAAGGAGCGTCTGGATTTCGGTGAGGTACCGAGGGATTTCTGTGCTGCCACACAAGCCCAGATGCTTCCTGCTGAGCCACTGCATGCAACCGCTCTTCATCCTGCAAGTCCATATCTTCCAGTGCCTCTCTTAGAGACCGAGCTTCTTGCTTCTCCATCCACCGCATGCAACACTCTCTGTATGCAACACTTGGCGTAAGTGATCTTGTTGTTGTGGGGTCTGAGATGTCTCGTGAGTCTCCTTCGACGTGAGGCGGCTGGACCAAAGGCCTGCCGGCGTGTTTGGCAACTGCTGCAATGGTAGGCATCTCTGATTGTGCCCGGTGGTGAGACAATGCACTGGAAGATCTGTCATGCCCGGTAGACCTGTTCAAGTCTGTTCCCCGTCCTGACTCCAACCGCCCAGACATCGCCGACGACGTTCTCAAAGGCGACTCCGACCCGGGTATAGGTGAGGCGGTAGCATCTCGGTTAGGTAATGGTCTCGAGCCACTTGGACGAGGTGGACGATAGTTACGAAGGTCGGTGAGGTACTCTTTCTGCCAAGCCCTCTGTGAACTTTTGGGCGGCGCGGATTTGAATGTAGAGGAAGAAGCAAGGAGCTTCAGTGGAGAAGCGTGGGATGGTAGGTGACTGGCGAGTCGACTGTTATGCTCGGGTTGTCTTACGAAAGAGGCAGATTTTCTGTGAAGGTTAGGATCAACCTGGGTGTCGGCTTTCTCAGCCATATCCATTAAGTGATAGCCAGCAAACAAGCAGCGATGACTGTTCTCTGTTTGTTATGCAGTAAGGGAGTGTAGGAGATTCAAGAGTAGGATATGCTCAAAATAAGAAAAGGATGGCGTTTAGGAATGCGTTGCTTGATGTTTGTGAACGTAAACACCAATAACAAATCTCGCCCAGCAACGGCCGAGGCGCTAGAAGGGTTCACCTAGCACTCGGCTAAACCTAGCAGTCGGACAGCCCTATAGGGCTGAATATCCACATTTCATTTTTTATTGCTTCAACGATTCGTTTTAGGTGAACTACGTAGCTAATATAACCTCTTTAGGGCCCTTCTGATACGCATGCCTCGCCCTGATTGGTCAGTTGTAGATATCACGTTATTTCTTCGCTTCTGCTCCTGCTTCTGCTCCTGCTTCAGCTGTCTGACCCGTAGGCTTCCGACTGGCTTATCGTCACCCTTTTTTATTAGTAGTTCTTTGGCTATTGAACGTACTTGCTCCACACGAGGAGGCCAGCCTCAAGCCTGAAGACGTAGGATCCAGGCACATATAGCTTCTTCTTCTTCTTGGCTAAGTCTTTGAAATTGCTGATTGCGTGCAGCAGCAGTCTTTCGACCATTGATCCGATCCCAAAGAGTACTAGTTGGTATTTCATATTGACGAGCGATTTTTGCTTGGGAAGGATTTTCGTTGGCTGCTGAAGCCTCGTTCCAACGGGCGTGAGCAAGCGTTATGCGCTCTTCCTGTGAAAGTTCTATATCTTCAGAAGGTATGAAGGACATAGAGGGGGTGGGGGGGGTGGCTGCCATCGTTTTGCTGATATGTTGAAGAATTATACCAATAAAAAATGAAATGTGAATATTCAGCCCTATAGGGCTGTCCGACTGCTAGGTTTAGCCGAGTGCTAGGTGAACCCTTCTAACCTGAAACTGACGTGCGACATGGCGCTACACAAGACTATGTACATGGAAACACCCCGAGTCTAACGATGACTCTACATCGTCGAAGCGAAGATGAAGCTTTGCACCACCATTCAACAGCCTTAGAAATTGCAGGCAGAGTTGGGTGATGGTAGACTCGGAGCGAAGGATGCCTTCGCCTTTGTCTTTTTGGAGCCAACCGGTAACTCGGCACCACATGTGTGCCATGACACACTAGATTTCACTAATCTTGCAGATCGAATAATCAAAGCCTACCTGACTTTTACTTCCAGTGCTGTTCCAGTCATGTAATTGTCTGTCTTATGTATGGGATGAGAACGGTGATAATGCTCCCTTGACCTTCTCCTGGGTTGTTCCTTATAAACCAATGGCCTTTCCGTCATGACCGCTGATCAACCCAAGTTGACCGCATCGCCGCAGCTGGAGGAGCCCCTTCACGCCAATGGAAATGGATCAGGAGCCGACAGTGAAAAGACCGTTGCACCGCAGGATGCTGAACAAGCGGACATTGTAAGGAAGGACCAGCTCGACGTTCCACCAAATGGAGGCTATGGCTGGGTTTGCGTTGCTTGTGTCTTTTGCATAAATGCCCACACGTGGGGGATCAATAGTGTTCGTTATTTAATGGTATTTCCTAGCTTTATATTTGCTGACCGGTTTCTAGTCCTATGGTGTTTTTCTCGCTTACTATCTTGCCCATGATACCTATCCAGGCGCTACTCCATTGGATTTTGCCTTTGTTGGCGGCCTGTCTATCTCTCAGGCGCTGATCATCTCACCTCTGGCGACGAATGTTACTCGTTTGTATGGTACAAGGACTACACTTCTCGTTGGCGTTTCCCTCGAAGTAATTGCCCTGATCGGAGCGTCTTTCACCAAACAAGTATGGCAGCTCTTTCTTAGCCAAGGCATTTGTTTTGGATTTGGCATGGGTTTCCTTTTTGTTGGCTCTGTTGGAGTGGTCCCACAATGGTTCACCACGAAAAGAAGTCTCGCGAATGGTATAGGCACTGCTGGCAGTGGTATCGGTGGAATGATGTACAGCTTAGCTACGAACGCCATGATACAGAGCATTGGCATTGGTTGGGCTTTCAGAATATTGGGGATTCTCGCCTTCGCCGTCAATACCATATGTGCGCTACTCATCAAAGACCGTAATAAAGCGGTTGGAGCTACACAATTAGGATTTGATTACCGATTGTTCAAAAAAGTGGAGTTCCTCCTTACGCTTTCATGGGGGTTCTTCAGCATGCTGGGCTACATTGTTCTCCTGTTTTCCCTTCCCAATTACGCACTGAGCATAGGTCTGACCGCCCAACAAGGCTCGATCATTGGAGCACTGCTCAACCTCGGGCAAGGTCTTGGTCGCCCTGTGGTGGGAATTTTCAGCGACAGAGCGGGACGTATCAACATTGCAGGGTTCCTATCGTTCCTGTGTGGTATTTTCTGCTTCGTTATCTGGATATTTGCTAAAAGCTTTGGGGTTCTCATTTTCTTCGCACTCATCGTTGGAACGGTCGCCGGAACTTTTTGGACCACTATCGCCCCTGTAGTGGCAGAGGTAGTGGGCTTGAGAGAGTTACCTTCGGCCCTTTCTATCGTTTGGATAGTGCTTGTACTACCTACGACTTGTAAGTTCCTTAGCTAAGACGCACGGCATCTGGCTGATATATTTCTAGTCTCCGAATCCATAGCTTTAAAGCTTCGGCAGACTAATGGGGATATATATTTACATGCACAGATCTTCACAGGTCTTATGTATGTAGTATCTGCAATAAGCATGTGGTTTCTACGGGCGTGGAAGATTGGAGAAATAGAGCAAATTGCGGCAGAGCAAGGGAAAGCACCAGAGGAAGTGAGTGCCATACCGATTGAGCTCCAGGGGCAAACACCTGCACCAGCATCCATGCGCAGAACAGTAAAGTCTAGCATAGTAAAAGGCTTGTTTGCATGGAAAAGGGTCTGATATATATAGGTGCTGGGGATTGTACATAGCATTGATGAAAAAGAATATTCCAATAGCCAGATGTCCACTGATGGAGTTGAGATATTGCTGTGCAAGATAGGTAGCGCATTACTTGGTATATAAGAGGTGGGTACGTTAGGATCAAATTGGACCAAATCTAACTACGCCCATATACCAACTGATGTGATAGAATTTACACGTGACCTAAAGTTATGCCAAAAGATGAGGGAGATGTTTACGCGCTAAGGATTCCTTCCCACAACACCATCAAGACCGTCTCTCGACTCGTTTCTCACGATTCACCACACATCCTAGCTACTCTTCAGTTCCAATTCCTTAACCTTTCATCATCCAGACTCCACCCTCATAATCTCATTACCGTAATCCGCCACAGCAAATATGCGTGAAATTGTACGTTCGTTCTTGGGGTGGGAGGCAGAAGCGTTTTCCCCCAACGCGTCCCTCGTTGCTCTTACCCCTCTCCCATTGCAGATGAGCTTCTGGCTAACCAGCAAACTCTGTGTTATAGGTCCATCTTCAAACCGGCCAATGTGTATGCTGCTCTTGTTTCGATCCAGGAGGATATACTGACTAGCATACCTCAGGGTAACCAAATCGGTGCTGCCTTTTGGTACGTCCCCAACCTTTCCTAACGCGACCTTGAATACATACTCATTGGCTTTTCAAAATATAGGCAGTTAATTTCTGGCGAGCATGGGTTAGACGGCGAAGGAGTGTAAGTACCTCGAGATGTTCAAATTCCCCAATTCGCCCTAACATTTGTTAGGTACAACGGTACCTCGGATCTTCAGCTTGAGCGCATGAACGTTTACTTCAACGAGGTAAGAGTCAGCCTATAAGGTATAGGCTTGTTACTCAGCTAAATTTCTGGAAGGCCGAGCATAACAAGTATGTTCCTCGCGCTGTCCTCGTGGACCTTGAGCCTGGTACAATGGATGCTGTCCGTGCTGGTCCATTTGGTCACCTTTTCCGTCCCGACAACTTTGTGTTCGGTCAATCCGGTGCTGGTAACAACTGGGCGAAGGGTCATTACACAGAAGGTGCAGAATTGGTGGACCAAGTACTCGATGTTGTGCGTCGCGAGGCCGAGGGCTGTGACTGCCTCCAGGGTTTCCAGATCACTCACTCCCTTGGTGGTGGTACCGGCGCCGGTATGGGAACTTTGTTGATTTCCAAGATTCGTGAGGAATTTCCAGACCGTATGATGGCCACTTTCTCTGTGGTACCATCACCCAAGGTGTCAGACACGGTCGTTGAGCCATACAACGCTACACTCTCCGTGCATCAATTGGTTGAGAACTCAGATGAGACATTTTGTATCGACAACGAGGTATGGGTCTCTGAATTGTTATGTGCAACTTTATAGACTGACAAGTCTAGGCACTCTACGATATCTGCATGCGCACCCTGAAGCTAACCAACCCTTCTTACGGTGATCTGAACCATCTTGTTTCAGCTGTCATGTCTGGTATCACTACTTGTCTTCGTTTCCCCGGCCAGCTGAATTCGGACCTCCGCAAGTTGGCTGTCAACATGGTCCCGTTCCCTCGTCTTCATTTCTTCATGGTCGGCTTTGCACCACTTACTAGTCGTGGCGCTTCCAAATTCCGTGCCGTCACCGTCCCAGAATTGACGCAGCAGATGTACGACCCAAAAAACATGATGGCTGCTTCTGACTTTAGGAATGGCCGCTACCTCACTTGCGCTGCCATCTTGTATGTGTCCTTATCTCATCGGGTTTTCGTCAATCGCTAACGTTATGATAGCCGTGGCAAGGTTTCAATGAAGGAGGTTGAGGATCAGATGAGAAATGTCCAGAATAAGAATGCCTCTTACTTCGTAGAGTGGATCCCCAACAACGTGCAGACCGCGCTCTGCTCAATCCCACCCCGTGGCCTTAGGATGTCCGCTACTTTCATCGGCAACTCCACTTCCATCCAGGAGCTCTTCAAGCGCGTGGGCGACCAGTTCACTGCCATGTTCCGTCGCAAGGCTTTCTTGCATTGGTATACTGGAGAGGGAATGGATGAGATGGAGTTCACCGAGGCAGAGAGCAACATGAATGATTTGGTTTCGGAGTACCAGCAGTACCAGGAGGCTTCAGTATCTGAGGGAGAAGAAGAGTAGTAAGCCCGCAAACTTTTGGGAGTATCAAAACATTTGCTGACTACTTTCGTGCCGTAGCGAGGAGGTTGCTCCCATGGAAGGCGAGGAGTAAGCGTCCAGAAACCGACGAATCCGCGATATTCACACGTATGTGGAACGTTAAGCACTTTATCATTAGCGTTGTGGTTGTCCGGTCGTTTATTTGTTACGGTTGGTAGGCATCACGGCTGTTTTAATTCAATAGCGAAGACTTGGTGGAGCGCAAGCAGGCAACGAATTCCATGGCCTTGATGCCTAGTGTTCATGACATGCAGTGATGGTCACTCCTACGGAAATCAATACATCATAGCTGACTTCGTCGTTCGTCTCCTGTCTATTGCCCTTTCATGCAGCTTGCCCAGCTTTTCCTTGACCATGAACTTCTTGTGCGGAGCATGCTTGCGTATTGCAAGTCAGCTTTCTATATCTCTATTACCGATGCTTATTTAACACTCTGAGGTAACAAATCATTGCTTTGCGGACTATCTGTCCTAACTCTGCTCTTGATCCCGGTATCATAAGGTAAGAAATCAAAGCGCTGAAAAATGCTGGCTTTCAAGGAGCTCTTAGCGCTGGTACCCAGCTTCTTGATAGTGCATGTACTATTTTAAGAGGTATGAAATTAGCCTTCTTTAGACATGTCTAGAGAGTAGGTACTATCCCGTTCATCGTTCAATGCTCATACGGAGATGTCGATATGGCTACCTTAGCCACCGCCTATGCAGGTTGGTAGGGTTTCTTGCTTTCGACACTTTGGCTAGTGACGTCCCATGTTTGGAAAGGGAATTGCGACTCGGATGAATTGGCGTGAAGGAGCGTTTGTTGCGTGTGAATGGGGAGACGTGAATGGTTGTGAGCTGTCACTGAGGGAATTGGAGATGAGGAAGGAGCACTCGAAAAGTTCGATTTCCTGGGTATGTGTTGAGTAATTTTTTTCCAAAGCGGTGTTGGAAATAGGATATACTATATTACGGCTTTCCTGCCACGACTCTCATTCCACATATTACATTTTGGCATCGAAATTCTTTTGCAGCGGCTTGATCTGCTAAAGCATATTGCCGTAGGAACTTGGAATCCTCCGGTTGACAGTCCTGGCGGAGGGGTTGGTTGTCACGTACCATTCGAATCTAGAGAGTTCAAATAGCTCAGACAGCGAGGAAACGGTTAAATATCCGACACTGCAAGCACAAGCAGCGACAATGGCCGGTACTGGAACAAGCTCAGCAGCTCCGATGTCTCCGCCCCTGCCATCAACCGTTCGCCTCGCACGCCTAACAGATCTGCCACGCATCTCTCTAGTCGCTGCTGCATCCTTTTTCTACTCCCCTATCTTCCAATATACGAGACCCCACTGTGACGCATACCCGTTGCATGCATTCCCAATGGACACTATGGCCACCGAACGGTCGAAGTTCCAAGAGGCGATTCTGGACCCCATGCGAGTTGTGCTTGTTGTTGAAGCTGCTTTTGACCCCGATGAATCCATTAGGGTGTCTTGTGGTCTGAGGAGAGAGTATCCGAAGCTGGATGATGACCATTACCCCAAGAAGCCGGCTGGACAGACGGGCATTGTCGGCGTAGCAAGCTTTTGCTTTCCGCAGGGGTGTAAGAGGGTGGGAGAATTCATGCCTGAAGGTAAGGAAGAGTGTGTATGATTGAAAGATGCCATGTTGACCAACATCTACTAGAGTCATCAACAGGTGGTCTCGCAAACGCCCGTCCTCCTAAATCTCAAAAGCGAGATGAGTGTTCTGAAGGTAAAAAACGATACAAATATGCTACCGAGGTTGCCAAGCAGCAGTGAGTCACCAACCAACAAAGGACATAAACGTCCAGCATTCTGACAGCGACGTTCCAGGTGGCTTAAAGACTGCATCCGAGTTTCAGTAGCCGTGCACCCTGCTTACTGGCGTCACGGTCATGCAAGAAAGCTCGTGCAATGGGGCCTCGATCTTGCAGATGAGGACAACATGGCTGTTGGCGTGTGCGCAGCGGCGACGGGTAAGAAGCTTTTTGAGAACACTGGGTTCACTGAGGTCCAGGAGGTGGTGGTTGCGGGTTACAAGGAGCATCCGGATAGCATCACTGCCTGGATAGGTGTAAGGCAGCCTGTGGGTAGGAAGGGTTCTGAACAAGATAAGAATGTTCGACGTAGTGGAGAAGTTGGACAGGGCGAAAGTTTTGGGCGAGGTGGGGAAGATGGACTGTGGGAGGATTGCCGAAAGGGTAACAGTCGTGGATAAAGAGAAATGTCTGGACAGGGCGAGGTTTATGGGCGAGGCAAAGCTCGAAGGATCAATTCGAATAGGGTAGTAC
>JAABUY010004600.1_pt1 | contig 14358 bp, 17 predicted proteins | sample 5560271 | NCBI WGS metagenome assembly JAABUY01 (sample SAMN10711886, study PRJNA513374) | rock metagenome | isolation source: Antarctica rocks | place: Antarctica: Victoria Land, University Valley
ATCTTCGATGGGGACGCGGCGGCGCAGGTCAACGACCTCGTCGTGGCGGTCGTCGAGGGGGAGGTCTACGTCAAGCGGCTGGTGCGGGAGCGGGGCACGGTGGCACTGCGGGGCGACGCGGACGGGCACACGATCCCGCTCACCGACCAGGCGCAGATCGTCGGGCGCGTGATCTTCATCACGCGCCCCAAATGAGCGACGCGCGACGCGGCGAGCAAGGGGTGTCAGAATGAGACTGTCCGACTTCCTGCGCGGCATCGGTCGGCCGGTTGTCTACTACCCGTCGCTCAATGCGATCACGGGCGGCGTCGCCGCGACGGTCTTCCTTGCCAACCTCTGCCAGTGGTCCGGCACCCAGCGCGACCCCGATGGTTGGATCTTCAAGACGCAGGCGGCGATCGCGGTGGAGACGGGACTGAGCCGCAGGGAGCAGGAGACCGCGCGCAAACAATTGCGGACTGCGGCTTTGCTGCGGGAAGAGCGCCGCGGGGTCCCCGCGCGCCTGTACTACCAGGTCCAGATCGAGACGCTCAATGCCGCGTGGGACGGATTGCCGCCAAACAAGGATGGCGGAATCCGCCACACTGGATCGGCGGTATGCGCCGAACAAGAGGGGCGGCATGCGCCAGACTATCCGTACAGGGTTAACTATCCAGGGCAAACACAGGAGAAAGAAGCCGAGTCTGCCACAAGTGTATGGGACGAACTCGCAGCGATGGACATCCCGAACGTCGCAGCATACATTCGGGTCACGGGGCGGGGTCCGTTCAATGACCCAGCGGCGACGGTTGCACTCGCGCGAAAGAAACGCGCGGAGCAAGGAAAAACAACACCGTGAACATGGAGCGATGGTTGCTGTGAGATACCACGTCATCGTCAAGAAACCGACGATGAGAATACGCGCACGATGCACGATTATCAGACATCCTGTGGCCATTACTCTCCGATCTGCCCGTCCGAGGCGCTACTCAACTCAAGTTGGTCCCGCAACACGGTGAAGAAGTACGCCATCCGCCGCTCAATCCCGGCCCCCTTCCGCGTTCGGTTGCGCGCCTCGTAGAGCTGATCGAAGAACGTCTCTATGTCAACATCCGCCTCTCCCATAATACGATGTGCCTGGGTGACGTTGCTTGCAATATGCCCGATGTCTCCCATCTCACGGGAGAAGTCACTGATGAGATGCACGAGAGGTTGATCATGCACGACGATGGAGATGGAAGGATTATCCACATCGTTATCCACATCGTTATCCACAAGTTTTCCACAGGTGGAGGTCTTCGAAATATTCGAAACCCTTGTCATACTGTCTATTGTCTCTTCTGTATGTTGTGTGTTTCGTAGCGAAACACGGGGGGTGTTTCGCGACGAAACAGGGGGTGTTTCGCGACGAAACACGGGGTCATGAAATCGCAAGGCATACGTTGTCGCCTCATCACCCCGTTGCGCCGAGGCATTGCGTGTGGACTCGATGATCCCTTTCGTGACGAGTCCCTTGACGCCTCGCCAAGCCGTTGATTTCGCTACGCCGGCACCACGGTCAAGAATCCGACCGTCCTTCGTCTGGATCCCCTCAACGAGCTGCTTGAGGGAGATGTCGTCCGACCGCTTCTTGAATCCGAAAGTTCGGCGGATGATGTAGAGCGCGACGCGGAGCTCCGCTTCCGAAAGGTTGGGCGCGATGAGGTCGAAGAACTCGTCGGGGACGGCGGTCGTGTTTGGGGAAGAGAAACCGGCGAATTGGAAAGGTTCGCTCTCTGGGGGGTTGAGTTTCGGGGCGCGTTGTGTTAACGTCATTGCTATCTCCTAGCAGAAACGGAGTCCACAGCCTCCTCCCAGCCGGCAAGCATCGGGGAGGCTTTTTCTTTGTTCTACCGTAGCATGCCTGTAAATCCCGAAAGGCACCCCTTCATCTGCGTTGGTAGATTCGGTATATGGGGTATACGCGGTGTATTCAACCCCTTCGGTATCTCAGCCCCGCATCCCGCGCCCACCCCGCTTCCCGATTGTCCTGCACACTCCTACCACTTCATCGGCATGCTGCATGCCGATCTTCAGCACTTCCTCGAAGAAGATCGCTTTCTTCACGCGGGCGTCTCGGTTCTCGTAGTTGTAAGTATCGAAGGCCGCGTCCAGTGCTTCCATCACATCGGGATCAACGAAGACCGAGGTTTTCATCCGTTTCACGTCGGTGACGGGGGACGGGGGCGAAGGTTTGGCTTCGCTCCGCAAGCGCAACCGCTCGGTGATGTCCTTGCGCTCAGACGCCGACATTCGCGACCTCCTGCACCTGACTGAGGACATATTCCGCGAGATTGAGGTACATCTCCGTCACCGAATCCTGTTCGTGTCGCTTTTCCGCACTCGTCGGGGCGTAGGTGAAGATCGAGTGCCCCGCCCGCCATGCCTCGCCGAGGATGACGCGCTTGGGAAGATCGAAAGGGGCGATGGAGGGTGCGGAGCCGCGCAAGTCCCCGAGAATCTGCCTTCCCATGTTCGAGTTCGTCACGAGATTGGGGACGATGCCGAGGATCTTTACGCTGATCTCCAGTTCTTCCTCGATGCGCGTGATCTGGTCGAGGAGGAGCTGCAACGCCCACAGGCTCGTCGCCTCTGCCTGGATCGGGATGAGGACGTTTCGCGCCGCGTTGATTGCGTTATCGGTGAGGGTGCCGAGCCATGGCGGGCAGTCGATCAGTACCCAGTCGTAATCCCCTTCGAGAGCGTTGATCAGGTTATAGAGCTTGTTCTCGCGGTTACGCATGTGGTTCATCTCGATCTCGGCCAGGGCGAGGTCGGCATTCGAGGGGATGAAGTCAAATCCCTCAGTTGCGTGTTTCTCGATCACCCAGTTGATCGTCTGACGATCCTTGCCGCGTAGCGCCTCAAAGAGCGTCGGGCCACCTCGCCGGTCGTAGAGCTCGCTCTTGCCGACACCCGTCGTGAGATGCCCCTGCGGATCGAGGTCAATGAGGAGCACCTTGTGCCCCGCTTTGGCGAAGGCTGCCCCGAGATTGATCGTGAGCGTCGTCTTCCCCACGCCACCCTTCTGATTGATAATGGCAATCGTGCGTGTCACAGCATTCCTCCCTCGTGGTAGATTCCACCCGTTCCACCCATGTACCCCTTATACCGAGTGTACGTGCGGTGTCAAGGTGTGCCATATCCCTGCGTCGACTTCGCGGGATTGCCTGCCAATTGTCTGGTACTGTTAGACCGTTAGGAGGGAGATGGCCCCCGATCTAATCGATCCATCCTCCTCGGAGCCTAGACACCCTGCGCCTCAACTTGCTCCTGCGCCACGAAGGATATCACGCCCGCCTGTCTCCCTTGATCCTGATCGGGACGCGATGGTGACCCTGATCGGCGATCTTCGGCTCGAGCTGGGCGACCGTGCCACGGTGGAGAGCACGACAAGCCGGAGGCTCAACCTCTACCGGCAATCAGACGTGCCATGGGAGGCGTTCGTGACGGCAGTCTACAGCGCGCGGGCGGCAACGCAGGCGCGCACGTCGGCGATCAAGAGGCGGGACGAGGGGGGGTGAACAAGATGCCGTACATGCTGGCGGTGCTGGCGGACCGCTTAGGGTTGCGGGAAACCCCCACGGCAGGAGTGCGGGGGAACGACGAGACATATCCCAGAGCGTCAGCGGTGTCGATGGAGGACGTGGGATGTGGGGAACCCGCAGGTGCGGCCCGGCGGGAGTTCTGGGGCCGGATGGCGGTGGAGACGGGGATCGGCGATCTGCGGGGCTATTGCCGCACCTGCGGGCGTCTCCCCCGCTATGACGATCTCGCTCGCTCGGTTGGGTATGTGCGGGAGCGCCAAGGGCGCGCGCGGAGACAGGGGTAAGCGGTGAGCGACCTGCCAGTGCGCCGCCTCTACGCGGTCTTGGACCTTCCCGACAACAGACAGTGCGGGATCGCGCGGACGGGGCAGCGAGCGGGTCACATGACCGTCTGGGGCGATGCCGACGCGCTGCGCGCCGCAGTAGTGGCGGTTCTGCCGGTGGCGAGCGAGGAGAAAGGACATGGATGATCGGCATGATGTCTCCGCGTTGTGGCAGAGGGAGACGCGCAACCTGCGTGAGTGGTGCCTCGGCGTTGGCTGAGGTGGTACTGCTCGCGGGTTCACGCGATGGCGACGCCCCGATGCGGACCGTGGCGGCAGGGCCGGACCTCATGCGCGTCACCCAGCGCGCATGATGATGGGAAGTAGCAGTTCTTTAGGGATATGTCAAGGACTTTCCGCCTCTAGAATTCCTCGATATAGGCGGCGATCGCCTCGGGCGGATTGGTCGACCGCTGAATGTACCGAAGGGAGCGGTGCCCGAACCGCCGTTCCAGCTCGTAGGCACCCGCTCCTTTCGCCGTCGCTGGTTGAAACGTGACGGTGTACCGCAGATCGTGCGACGCTTGCGATGGCGGTGAGGACGCGACAACCGACGGCGGGATCGATTCATCATTCAGACTGCGGTGTGCCATCTGCGAGCGGGGCGTACAGGGAAACGGTTGGCGGCGGTCGGCGTCCCGATCAGGATGGCGGCGCGCGGGAACCCGGACGAGCATGCCCAAGCGGAGCGTTTCTTCAAGCCCTTGAAACCTGCCCGCCCCACGGAATGGAGCGGGCGGTTCCTCGTCGTCTGAGAGCCACTATGCGGCGTGGAAACGTTCTTCTCCGCGCCTATATCCACAGCACGATATCCCGCTGCGCCTCCGGCTCCGTGCTGTCCAGATGGGTGATCACGCGTCGGAGCAGGTCGCCGAGCGGCGGGAAGCCGGTGTAGAGCATCATACCGGCGTGTGCTCGGCCCTGCCGCTTCCAGCGAACCGCGAGCGGTACGAAGTCGCGGTTGTTGTTCGTGAGGATCGCTCGCCCCTGCTCGCTGGCGTAGGCGAGTTGCGCGGGATCAGCGATCTTCTGATTCGCCTGCCCCGCCTCGTGGCAACTCACGGCGTCGTACCCCCGCGTCCGGAGAGCCACGGCGAGCGCGGGATCAACCAGTTCGTCGGTGTAGACGAGGATGCCGCGCCCTGCCATCTAGCGGACGGGAGCATGTGGCGCGAACTCCGCATCGGCGCGGCGGCTCGTCTCAATATCCTCATCCACGCGGGCGGGGTATGCGCGGTAGTAGGCGAGGCCGGCGTCCACCTGTGCGCGACTGAGTTGCGGGAAGTAGTCCCCCACGGCCTCCACGCTGCCGTAGCGCCGCAGCACCTCCACGAGGGCGCGTACGGGGATGCGCGTGTTGCCCACGCACGGATAGCCACCCATCACCCCCGGCGTCTCGTGGATTGCTGCGTTGGTCTCTTCCACTGTCACACGCCGCGTTGCCATCGGTCCCGCTCCCTTCACCTTCGTTGCCAGCATAGCACGCGCATGTCCATATGCACATGGACACGGGGGAGTCGGGGAACAGGCACCAGACGCATTTGTCTGCGCATTGGGGTCCGAGTAACAACGGAACAGAAAGTCGGGATAAGCCCCGTTTCCTGTCCTTCGTCCATGATAATCTCCGCTGGGACGGTTCGGTCGTCGGTACAAAGAAGCAGTGATGCCGGGAGGATTACGCCGGTATGCTCACGATAACCATCCTTATCCCGGACAACGTGGCGGAGTCGTCGGGACGCTTGACGGGATCGCTGGTTGCGGGGAGGTTCCCGTGGTATGCACCGCGCGATTGACCCGATCGCGACTGATCGCCCCGCTTGATTCCCCAGTATGCAAGCGATCGGCTGGCCGTCCAGCTGGATGGGAGAGACTCCCGAACCGCTTACCCCGACTTTCTGTTCCATTGCTCTTCATGGCCCTATCAGGCGCGCAACCTTCGTCCCAAGGACGAACGTGACTTTCGAGCCTGTCTGCCCCTGTTGCGTACGGAAGCCAAGAAATGGCTCGCGAACCAGCTGCACCAGACTCATCCCAAAGGTCACCCCTGGCTCCCATCCCTTGCATGACGTGACGCCAGTCCATCGGCACATAATTGGTGTTACGTTGCCCAGACCTTCGCTTGCACAACTCCCGTTTTGTCGCCCTGTTCACGCTCGCTCAAGTGTGTAGGATGATCGAGGTGAGACTGACTTCCTGCCTCATGAGTAACTTTTACGGAGAAAGAACCGGGACAGGAGCACGCCACTTCGTCTCGATCACGACCCGGTAAGTTGCGGCACGACCGGTGTAAACGCCTCCATGTCGCGCTCGAAAACGGTCAGGTACGAGATGCCATATCGTTCGCGACGGGCGCGAATGGTCGCCACCATCTCCTCTCCTGTGCCGATCAGCGCAAACGGCGATTCGAGCGCGTCCGCAGGCGTGATATGCCACTGCTCACTCAGCGTTTGTGCCGCACTCTGCCGATCAGTGGTGACGATCACCTGCTGCATGAGGATATTGAGCTCGATGTCATCGAATCGCTCCTCTGCCGCCTGACGTATCCAATGTATTTTTTCCTCCACACCTGCCGCCGTCAGGTCTGAGTAGATCGGTACGCCGGGGGGTAATACCCTCGGCATCACACTGATGATCGTCGCTTCCCGTGCTGCGAATGCGGTCAGACGCGGACCGGCGGCGCCGATAAGAATGGGAGGATGAGGCTGCTGCACGGGTTTGGGATACCCTTCGAGTCCGTTGATCGTGAAATGCTCCCCGAAGAACGAGACAGAATCGCCAGTGAATAAGCGCTTGATAATCCGCACGCTCTCCTCAAGACGTTGGACACGAACACCGGGGCGATCAAAGGCGATCCCCGATCGCTCGTAGTCTCCTTGATCCCACCCCGCGCCGATGCCGAGTTCGAACCGGCCATCGGAAAGCAGATCAAGGGTCGTGGCATCGCCCGCAACCAATGCCGGATGCCGAAAATCGTTGTCGAGTACGTTGGTGCCGATGCGCAGCGTTGTCGTGGCGGCAGCGGCGGCAGCAAGAGCGGGGGCGTATCCGAGGATGCCCATGGATGGTGCGGGGAAGTGGTCGGGAATGACGAGGATGGTGTAACCAAGCTGTTCCGCTTTCCTCGCCTTCTCCTGCCACTCGGCTCCCGAAGTTGCTCCCCACATTTGCACACCGAATCGAAAGGGATGGTGGTTCATCGTCTGCCCCTCCATGCGCAAAACGGACGCCTAGTCGCGCGCACATACTGTCAATCTTCGAGCTTCTGCCCATCTCGTTCTTAAGATGCGTCCACCACTCCGGCAGGGGCGGATACAGCATGGATGCACTATCGTCCACGATAAAAGCCCATTGCATACTTGTCAAGAAAAAGACATGCTGATAGCATCAGCATTCAAGGAGAAGGAGATCGGACACATGAGAGACCTCCAAGAAACGATGGGAATGGTCATTCGGCGTGAACGACGAGCGCACTCCTTGACGATCAAAGCGCTTGCCGAGCAGGTTGGACTCTCGGTGGTCTATCTCGGCGAGATCGAGCGGGGCAAGAAATACCCGTCGGCCGGAGTGCTTGAACGCATCGCGCATGCGTTGGATATCGGCATTGCCGATCTGCTTGAGTTGGTTGCCGATGCGCTACGGGGCGGAGCCGCAAGTCAACCGACCGATGTGATCGGGTTTACGCTCCCGACACGTGGTGGCATGGCACCGCATATGATGATCAAACGGATTGTTCCGCTGCTCGATCCAAAAGAGGCGACGACGATTGCCGAACTTGGTGCCTTCTTCCTCTCCCGAAAGAGCAGCAAAGAAACGCAATAGACCATAGGACTTACGCAGTTGCGGGGAGGGTATACCACGGATGAGCGAGATAGGAACGCACGGCACGGCGGATGATCCCTTCCTTCGCCATGCCCCAGCCGATTCCTGTCCGCACCCGGTGCCATTCCAAGCGCACAAACGCCCGAATCGCGCACCCAATATGGTTACGCTGCGCCCGCGCTGCCCGCACCATCGCCCGTTCTACTCCGCACGCCTGGCTTCAATGCCCGATGGTAGACCTCGATTCCCCACGCCATCTCCGCGTACTTCAACCGCTCCAACTCCCCCATCGCCAGGTCATCCGTCGCCCAGTCTTCCGTGTCGCCGTCCGTGGCGACCACCCGGAAGACTCGGATCAGCCCATATCCTTCCAGATGCACCGCCGTCCCTGTCTCAGTAATCGGCCAACTTTCCAATGCACGCTTCGGCTGGTAGGCGATGCTCACTCGCCGGTTCGCTTTCAGCCGCGTCACCCAGCGCCAGCCCAGGTTGCGGATCAGGCGCACGTTGTCCACGCTCGCATACCAACTGTCGAAGAGCACACATTCCGGCGTGAAGCCGCGCTGTCGGGCTGTCAGCAGCATGGCGAGGAAGTGCTCATTCTTCGTGATCCCATCATGCGCTTTGTCGTAGATGCGAGAGTCAATCGGGATCAACCGATCGCCGTCCGTCCAGAGGAGGGTAATCAGATTGATGCCATCCACAACGGCGTGATGCTTGCCCGACCAGTGCCGGGTAACCAGTGCCATCTTCGTCGCGTACGGCTTGTCGAGCGTCGAATCATCACCGACGAGGACGCCCTTTGTCCGATCAACAAGCGGTTCGCCTTCCCGCCAGAGAGCGGCAGGATCGGGAGGGAGGCGATGCAGGAGGCGGGTGAAGGCGTCGTGAGCGGGAGCATCGGGACGACGCGGTTGGACACGGGCGGCCTCGGTGCAACTGACGATATGGGGCGTGGCAACGAGGAAATTGATGTAGTCGGTGTCGGTGCAGCGTGGTTTGTTCATGCCAACTACTCTACCCGCTCCTGCTCGATTCGCTCAACTGCGTAAGTCCTAAGACCAAACAAGCCCTCCAGAACTTATAGTTTTTTTCCCCACTTGCTGGCCATCGACTATTCCCGGTCATTGGGCCACGTAACGGGTTTTATGTGGAGCAAAGGCATAAGTCGTCATGTCGTGGAGTTGAAGAGCACTCCCCAATCGGTCGTGCAGGTGGTGTCCGGCTGCCGCGTCGGGTCGGTGAAGAAGGCGGCCGTCATCTCCATCCCGCAGCTCGTACCACTGACGCCGTGACCGGCGCCCGGCCCCTCGACCAAGAAACTTTTGTGCAAGGTACCCGCGACCAGCTCTCCGTAGCTCGGCGGTGTGACCGGATCATTCGCGCTTTCTAGGATCAGCGTCGGCACGTCCCCCGTCACCGGTTGTCGCTCGGCCCCATCCGCCTGCTTCACCGGCCACGCCCCGCAGGTGTCGAGGACGTAGATCCCGTCCAGCGTGCGACTCTCCCGGATGGCCGGGAGTAATCCCGCGCGGGATGCCGTGGCGTTCGCGGGGGCGACGAGATCGCTACAGCTAACCGAGAAGAACATGCCCAGATCGAGCCGGGAGCCAATCCGCGCGAAGAAACGCTGCGCGATCAGGCCGGTGAGGGTCGTCGTCGTGCCCTCTTTCACCTCCTCGATCAGTTCCGGTATCCGTCCGATCGCGTCAGGGCTGTACAACCACTCCTGGATCAAGTAGACGAGACGGTCGCCCGTGATCGCCAGGTCGTACGCCCGCTGCGTCGTCGGGTCGACGGCATAGACGGTCGCCGGGGTCGCGTTCAGCCGCGCGACGGCCCGTGCGAAGTCCGCCTGCAGCACGGGGAGGGAGACGTGACACGCCCCCTGCGCCACGCATAGGGTGAAATCGAGATTGAGCGCGCGGTCGAAAGTGGCCGGGCTGTCCGAGATGACCCCAACCTGGGGCGGGACGACGGAATCGAGCACGGCGCTGCGGACGATGGCGGGGAAGTCGCGCATGACGGTCAGGGCGAGGAGCGTGCCGTACGAGCCGCCGAGCAGGTTGATCGCGGTGTAGCCGAAGACCGCGCGGATGTCGTTGATATCGGCGGCACTCTCCGCGCTCGTATAGGCGGCCAAATCGATGCCCGCACCGGTCAGGCGGTCGCGACAGGCGCGCGCGGCGGCCACCGCGTGGTCGGCCTCCTCGGCGGTCGTCAAGACGTGGGTGAAATCTTGCAGCGTCTGCTCCTTGACTTCGGGGCAGTCCAGTGCCGGCGTGGAATGGCCGATCCCCCGCTGGTCGAAGGCGATGAAATCGCGCGTGCCGGTGAATGAGGCGGCGAAAGCACCGAGACCCAGACCGAGCAGCGCGGCACCGGGGCCACCCGCAAGGTAGATCGTCGGCGTGGGATCCGGCACCGCCGCGCTGCTCCGGAAGCGGGCGACGGCGAGGCGGATGGTCGGGCCGGCGGGGTTGGCGCGATCCTCCGGGACGATGACAGCGCCGCAGTCAACGGTCTTCCCGTCGACTTGGGCGACATAGAGGGGGAACGGGCAGGATGAGGGCTCGAAGCGGGGCGCGGTCGGGGTTGCCGTCACGTTGAGCGCTCGCGGCGGTGCAGTTGTCGGTGCGGGGAGGGCGGGTTGCGGTGCGCAGCCGCTCAGGAGGAGCATGACACCGATCATCGCCCCGGCTTTGCGTTGCCAATGTCGCCGAGCGTCCATCGCCGAGTGTTCCCCTTCCCGAGGCGCGGGAGCATCGTGCGACCCCACTATCGCACCGCAAACGGCAGACGCAAATACTATGGAACGTGTGCCGGGCTGATCCCGCATAGGCGCTCAACGGCACATAATTGTCATGTTTAAGACGACGTTTCCATATTGGCTCGTGAAATGATTACCTTCGCTCCACGCGTTCTGGAATCAAACTTAGCCTCGTGGCATTTGTTTTGTGTACGGGGACTTTGTCTTTTCCCCCAAGAACTCATCGACTTCCGCAAGCTTCGCAAGCGCCCGCAGGCGATTATACGTTTCGATACGCTCACTGATGATCGTGGTGCGGAGATTATGCGCATCATTCGGATCGGCACCCTCGTCTGCTAAGCCGTTGCGCGTCCCGCGATGTGGCGGGCCCTTTCGTCCGCCGCCGGCTTCCGGTTTCGGTTCCGGTGCAGAGAGTTCGTCCAACGTTGTTTTTCCGACGTCATCTCGCTCAGTCATAGAAACATTCTACCACTCGGTACAAGCTGATCCGTACTGCTACTGAATCGTGAGAAGCAAACGGAACGGAAAGGACTATTTCCGGTCGTTGCATCCTTTCCTCTTACTTTCCACCATTCGGCCACAGACTACTCCGGAACGTGGCCGATGAGCGCCATGATACCGTCCGCGATCGTCCCTTGCCAGCACGCATAATCGTGCCCGCCCATGAACTCCTGATACGCCACGGTGTATCCCTTCGCGCGCAGGGTATCTCGCATCCCGCGCGTGCATTCCAGCCCGGTCGCTCCCCCGAATGGTGGCGCGTCGGTCTCCAGCAGCCCGATGTCCAGGTAAAAGCGGATGGGCAAGGTCGACGTGGCGGCGAACTGTCGCGGCAGCCATCCGTGCGCGATCTCGCCCTCCTCGTCCCACCAGCAAAATGCCCCCGCCTGCGCGAGGACATTGCCGAAGACTTCCGGATGCAGCAGGGCGGCATGGGCCGCGGCCAGACCGCCGAGGCTCGATCCACCGATGATGGTGTGCGCAGGATCGGCGCTGAGGTGGAAGGTTGCTCGCGCCCACGGCAATAGTTCCATTGTCAGATACGACACGAACGGTGCATGGCATCTCAGGAGGCGCATGCGATCTGGATTATCGACGAACAGGGCCACGACGGGCGGGATGAGGCCGTCCGCGAGGAGATTGTCCAGCGTGGTCGGCACATCGACGAGTTGGCCGTTGTACGCCTCGGCGTCGAAGAGGACAAGGGTGCGGTATGGCTCGCCTTCCATGAAGAAGTGCGGCGGTGTGTAGACCCAGATCTGCATCTCCGCACCAAGCGACCCGCTCCTGAGCGGGTGTTTGCCTACCGTGCCCTTCGCGATCTCGGGGCGTGGTTGCACCCATGGCTGTGGCGGCGCGTTGGGGAGTGCGCAGATCGAGTAACACCAGCCCAGTTCGTTAGGCGTGTCCAGGTCCATCAGCCAGTCTATCCGGCGCAGGTTGAGCGGATCGGTCCGGAACGTGGCCGAGCGCGCGAACCAATCGGTGACCTGCGCGACAGGTACGAGGGAGTCGTTGGGCGAAAGGCGGTACGAGCAGCGCAGATCGTCCCGGACGACGAGGCTCTTGTACCAGAGATCGGTGTTGGGCATCCGCTGCATGAGCGTCTGTGGCGGGTCATAGCCGGTGAGATCGCAGATCAGCGCAACGTGCTCCACCGCGTCGCCGGCCCGCCAGAGGAAGGTAACGAGCATCTGGTGATCCATGCCGGAGATCGGTTCGATTAGTGGGGTGCCCCGTTCGGCCATTTCATCCCAAAAGCGAAGAACCGCAGACGCATCGTCACGCATATCGGTTTGAAGCCGCAGGAGCCGCGAGCTCTGGATGTCATTGTGCGCGTTCGCTGATGTCATGCCTCTTCCTGTCCGTGCATTTGCACGGTACGTCATGCGATCACCTGTTTGCAACTTTGGGTGAGGTATCAGCTTGGGGCCGATAATAGGGTATATCGGCCGTTTCCTTTTTTCTTTGATGAACGACAATTACCCCTTGCCAGTGGCGCGGATTAGACCTGCCGCTTCGTGCTCCCATCATCCTGCCCCTACCATGACGCTCGAAGGAGGGCGTCATGAAGACCGACGGGGAGGTCCGCATCATGATTCGCGAACGTGCCAAAGGAAAGACCCAGGAACAGGCCGCCGCACGGGCGGGGATGAGCGTGCGCACGGTCCGGACGTATGAACGGCTCGGCAAACTGCCCAGCCCACTGAAGCAGCCGCGCGCCTATCGCACCCGCCCTGATCCCTTCGCGGAGGATTGGCCGTGGATTGAAGCGGAACTGACCCGCGATCCCGCGTTGCAGGGGACGACGCTCTTCGCGCTGGCGTGCGAACGCCGGCCCGGCCACTACCGGGCGACGCAGATCCGCACGTTGCAGCGGCAGATCGCCGCCTGGCGGGCGCAATCCGGCCCCGATCGGGAAGTCTTCTTCGCGCAGGTGCATCAGCCCGGCATCGTCGCCCAATCCGACTTCACCCACATGACCGATCTCGGCGTGACGCTCGCGGGCGTGCCGTTCGCCCATCTCCTGTTCCATCTCGTCTTGCCCTATTCGAATGTCGAGGCGATCCATCTCGTCCTCTCGGAGAGTTTCGAAGCGCTCGCCGAAGGGGTCGAGATCGCCCTCTGGCAGATCGGCGGCGTGCCGCAGCGGCATCGCACCGATCACCTCAGCGCGGCGATGCGCCCATTGGATGCGGAGGGGCGGCGACAGGCGACGGCGCGCTACGCGGCGCTGATGGCCCATTATGGGATGGAGCCGACGACGAATAATGTGGGCGAAGCGCACGAGAACGGCGATGTCGAGCAGGCACACTTCCGCTTCAAAGAAGCGGTGGATCAGGCGCTCCGGGTGCGCGGCAGCCGGGAGTTCGCCGATCGCGATGCCTATCGCCACTTCCTGCAGGATCTTGTGCGCCAGCGGAACCTCACCCGACACGCACGCTTCGCCGAAGAACGGCAGGCGCTGCGTCCCCTGCCCCGCGCGCCGCTCGATCTCTATCGCGAGGTGCGCGTGCCGGTCAGTCGGGGGAGCACGATCCAGGTGCTCCGGAATACCTACTCGCTTCCTTCACGGTTGATCGGTACGACGGTGACGGTGCGGGTGCGGTCCGAGATGCTCGAGATTTACCGGGGCACGGTGCTTTTGGAGACGATCCCCCGGCTGCTCGGTGAGCGCCAACACCGGATCGATTACCGGCATATCAGCGCCTCGCTCGTGCGCAAGCCCGGCGCGTTCGCCCAGTACCGCTACCGCGACGATCTCTTCCCGACGCTCATCTTCCGCCGCGCTTACGACGCCCTCGTGCAGGCCATCCCGCACCGGGCAGACCGCGACTACGTCCGGTTACTCCACCTTGCGGCGGGGACGAGCGAGGCCGCGGTGGACACGATCCTCGCGGAACTGCTTGCCGACCGGCAGACGCCGACGTTTGATCGTGTCCGCGATCGCATCCGGCGTCCCGCACCGACTGCCATCCCGATCCTCACCGCGGCGGTGCTCGATTTCGGCATCTACGACGACCTGCTGAGCGCGGGAGGGCACGATGATTGACCGACACGCCGAACTCCTCGCGATGCTCCGGACCTTGAAACTGCCCGCGATGGCGGCCGCCTTCCCCGATCTCGCGCTCAAAGCGGCCAAGAACGGACTGACGCACGAGGCCTTCCTCTACGATCTCGTCCAGTGCGAGTGCGTCCAACGCGACGAGCGGCGGATCGCCCGGCTCCTGGGGGGCGTTTGGCGAAACGGAAAATATTGTACGCTAATGGTGCATCCGCTAAGTTCTGTGCGACAATGTGACCGATCGCCGAGGAGCATCGATACCGTTCTCAGGCAGGAGGTCTCAGCTATGCGTGCCTATGTGCGTGTCCGTCCGCT
>JAABUY010004602.1_pt1 | contig 14357 bp, 22 predicted proteins | sample 5560271 | NCBI WGS metagenome assembly JAABUY01 (sample SAMN10711886, study PRJNA513374) | rock metagenome | isolation source: Antarctica rocks | place: Antarctica: Victoria Land, University Valley
GGGTCGCTCAGCGGCGCGCCGGCGCGCGGCAGGCGCGCACTGCGAGAACACGCTGGAGGCGCTGGCGGACCTGGCGGCGCGCGACCGCGCGGGCGCCGCGCCCGGCCTCGCGTACATCGAGTGCGATGTGCACGTGCCGCGCCCGGCCCCGTGCACCGCCCCGCGCTCCCTGTGCCGCAGGCCAGGCATCACAGGCTGGACCCTGGTGGCGCCGACGGCGCTTCGTGCCCGCCGCACACACTGCTGTCACACATGCATGAGCCTGCCTCCGTCCTCACGCAGCACCGTGCTGTCCAACCCACCTCCAGGCACCCATGCCGCTGGCGCATGCGCCCGCCGGGCCGGGGACTGTGCCCCCCAAAGCGCCGTGGGCGGCCCCAGCCGCGAGCGCTCTGCCCGCGGGGCGCAGGAGACAGCGGGGACCGCACCATCATGGGCGCAGGGTCCGCACCCTACCCTGACCTATCCGGGGCGCAGGAGACGGCAGACGGCGTGCTCGTTGTGCTGCACGACCTGCCGTCACTGCTGGCAGCGTCGCTGGGCGAGGGCGCGAACCGCGCGGCGGCGGCTGCCCTGCGCGCCGCCGGGGTCAACGCCGCCACCGCACGGGTCCAGGTGCAGCACTCTGACAGGCGGGCTGGTGACACGCCCGCTTGGCCATACGGGCGGCAGCACCCCGGGCGGGAGGCAGGCATGTGATGTTGCTCATCGCCCGTGCGATTGCCAGACATCCGGACCTGCGCGCTGCCCGGGACCTGCGCGCTGCCCGCAAGCGGGTCTGAATGCCCTGCGACCCATGCGCCGCGCATGTGGCAGACTGACCTGGCATTCGGGCGACATTCAAGATCCCCGTGCAGGGACGTGCATGCCATGGCTGCTTGCCTCCTTGTGCTGATGCGGTGCGTACGTGTCTCCGCAGGACCTGTCGCTCGCGCAGCTGCGGAGCGTGCACATGGGCGGCCGCAGCGGCGTGCACATCCCGCTGCTCGCAGATGTCCTAGAGTGCGCGCCCGGCGCCACGTCTTTCACAAGCTCGCTGTCCACCTCGCATCTGGCCTGCCGCATGTGGCCGGCAGCAGATGGATGGTCGAACAGCTGTTGCTAGCTAAAGATAGGGCATCTGTTTAGACACCTAGAGTTGGAGCCAGATGACAGGCGCATGGGCGGGCGCCAGGTGCTGCCAGCGAGAGGGCGTGCGCCGGCCGGTGGCCATCGAAGTGAAGTCGCTCCACACCGACGCGGGGCGCGAGCGCTTTATTGCGCTCCTCTGGTGGGTTCGCGCTGCACCTTTCGCCCTCTGAGCCGCATTGAGCGGTCACGCTGAGCACAAACGCTAATTGCTGCTTTCGCATGTGAGCTCGCGCCCCGGTCTGGCTGCACGTGGCGCTGCAACCATGCGCTTACCATTCAGCGAGCGCGTGTGCTACTGCCGATCCGCCGGACAGGTCATTGTGTCTCACGCCATGCGGCGGCGCGCGTGCAGCGAGTACCGGGCGTCGCCGCACTGCGCGGCGCTGCAGGCGGCGTGCCCGGAGCGCGCGTACGCGCCGTTTGGGTGGGCGGCTGCAATCGCCTTCCCGGGCGCGTGGGCGTCCGCGTTCGGCGCGCTGGGCGGGCCGCAGTGGCGGCGCTGGGCGACGCGCTGCCTTGACGGCGGCCTGCCGGCGCGTTCCTGCGTGCTGCACAGCCTGGACTTGCTGCGGGGCGCCCGGGATGCGGCGGGCACGGCACGGTGCCCAGCTGGTCTGGTGTTTGCAGCATAGTGCGCGCCACAGTGCAGGACGAGCTCGGGCCTGATGCGGGGCCGCAGTGGGGTTGCTTGGCAGAGGTCTAGGCTGCCGGCATGCCTACGAGCCCTGCTACAGGCCTTTGGCTCTTGTAATGTGCTAAACACAGCTCATTTCTACAGATTCAGGTGTGTAACTTGATAAACACAGTATGTTTCTTCGACACGCTATGCCCCTGCGCTTTCTGTCATTTCTTACAAACCACGTTGAACATAGGTCGCAGTCCTACAACACAGGGCTCTTCAGGGGCGCCAGCCCATACAGCATGCAGGCAGCGCAGTCAACCTACACCGGGTACACATGTTCTGCACGGCCAAGGGTGTCCACCGGCCGGCCCCGCGGCCGTCACTTGGCAGCGGCGGCCGGCGCGCCCTGCTGCGCGGCGGCCAGCGCCGCGAAGCGGCCCAGGTCGGTGCGCAGGATGTTCTCCACGATCGGTCGCAGCGTGCCGGCCAGCGGCGCGAGCGCGTCGGGCACCTCGTAGGATATGGTCAGCTTGACCGCGCACGCGGCGGGGCCCTTGCGGTAGAAGCGGATCTGCCCGCGGTTGGCCACGTCCACGCCGCCGCCGAAGCTGCCGCCGGTGGAGCCCTGCGCGCGCGCGGCGGCGTGGGCGCCGCGCGCGCCCCGGGGGCACGCCCGCACGGCGCGGCTGGCCCACGACTCGCTGCAGGCATGTATGAGGCATCGACGGCATGGAAGCGCTCGTCATGCAAAGCAAGCAACAGGCCGGCAGGCGCACGCAAGCATCACCATGCGCACGCCGCCGCGCGCGCGGCAGCGGGTCGGGCGCGCCGCGCGCCTGCACCGAGCGCCAGTGGATCTTCTGGTGGCGCGTCGGCGCCAGGTTCTGCGCCAGCCAGTTGAACTCAAAGTCCTGGTTGAGCTGCCGCGTCGCCAGCGTCCAGCGCGACAGCCGCGGGTCCTCCGGGACCACCTGCGGGCGGCCCCGCCCACTCGCGCGCTGACACACTGTGCGGAAGCGATGCATGACCCCAAACGCAGGCCCCCGCCTGACCCAAAACGCACCTTGCAACCTTACAGCAGACACAGGTCGGCAGCCGGGCCTGCTGCCACACCAAAGATGTTGCTGCCACCCAGGTAACGTGACACGGCCTGGCCGCGCCGGCCCACCTTCACGGTGCGGATCCAGGGCATCCACTGCGGGATCCGCTCGCGGTCCTCCCACATCGCGTAGCAGCGCTCCACCGGCGCGGCCACGTCGGCCTCGGCGCTGTTCTCCAGCCACTGTGACGCGCGCCAGCGCGCGCCATTGCTGCAGCCGCCGCGCAGCGGCGCGCCGGCCAGCGCGGCGTGCCGGGCTCTCCTGCAGCGGGCCCCTGCATCCCAGACACGTAAGAAGGTCACCAGGCGCCCTCCCGCACACTGTGGCAGAGGCTTCCAGCTTATAAGGCACTTCTAGTTGCCCTCTCTGCAGCCGGCCACAGTCCGCAGCGCCCCCTGCCAGCAGCGCAACCTGCGTGCCAAGCGCCCTGACCTCCTAGGCCTGTCTACCTTGCACACTTGCTGTGGTGCCTGCCTTGCTTGGCACCGCTGCTCACCAGGGAAACAGTGTCGCCTCCCTATCGAGCCAGGCTCAGCCACAGGCGGCAGGCCCATGCGCCTGGTCAGCTGCCTGATCAAGCACCGGGGGGGTGAAGCAGTGGCCCACTCAGCAAGCACTCAGTGTCCTGCGTGAGAACAGGGCAAACGCAATCTGTGAAGCCTGCCAGCAGACGTTGCAGACATGAGAGCTGCGGCAACGCCAGCACGCGGTCAGCAGCACAGCACAACAGGCCGGCGCCACGCTTCACCGCACCTGCCAGGCGCGCTGCAGACGCCCAGCACTGTGTATGTGGCTGGTGAAGCGCGCGCTGTGGTTGCCGGACCGCTCCTAGATGAGGCAGCTGCGATGCCTGGCGCTGAAGAGGCAATCACGGAGAGCTCGCTGGATGCTGGTGCATACAGACTCAACTCAACGCATACAGCAGACGCACACCACAGAGTCATTAATGAGACACTCACCTTGCTTGCGGTTTCGAGCATTGTAGTCTGAAGCAAAGTAGGGATGCAACTCTGCAGTTAGGTGACAGTGCTGGGCGTGTTAAACTATGAGGTTAAATGAGGTGGCTAGGGAGTGGTGGCTTAAGACGAGCCTTGGCTGTCTAATAAATAGCCTCTCCTCACTGCTTTTGGTGCAGGAGTCCGAGCCACGGCTGTAGAAAATACCCTTAGGGCCATGTTTGAATTCTTTTGTGGCCTGGCCTGGCCAAGTCCGCGGCTAACGAGGCGACCTAAGGAGATCGCTCGTGAGCACCTTCATTACGGTGCTGTGCAGCGAACCTGGGCAGACAGCGAAAACGGTCGAGGCACAGTTAGATACTCCATCTGTCTTCACATGATGCTGGACCACAGCTGGACCTCGATACACACCAACTGGGCGTACGGACGAGACATCCTAGCACCATTTCTGACGCGTGACCAGCCTCATGTGCGCTCACAGGTTGTCTCATCTTGGAATACACTTCTGGCAACGAGCACAGTAAGAGTGCCACGCGCTGGTCACGCCTGTAAAAACGCCAGTAACGCTGCACAGGGCCAGCGCTGCGCCCTCTCCTGCAGCGGGCGCCCGCAGTCGGCGCACCCGCCGGGTCAACGGCGAGCGCCTCAGGGCCCTATGCAGGGCCGCTAGGCGCCTGCACAGCTTCGTCTCCTCCCAGCACGCTGGTCGCTTGGCAGGAGCTTGGGGCAGGTATGGGCTCGCCTGGGGCGAGCGGGAAGTCCTCCCCTGCGGGCAGCAGCGGGCCCGGCCCGCCGCCCGCCAGCGAGCTGGCGGTCATGCTGCAGCGCTTTGGCCTGACGCTGGCGCAACATAGCAGAAGACGCAAAAGCCTGAGCCGGGCGGCTGCGGAGGCGCGCCGCGTGTGCACGCCGCTGCGCCTCATACGGCCGGGGACAGCCGGCGCGTGGGGCACGCGTGCACGCCGGGGGCGTGCGAACAGAGACGACGCTGTAGGGCCTGGCAGCGCATGTGTGAAGCTGCACCTGCGCCGCTCTGCAAGCGCTCACTGCCTACACACTGACAGTGGGCCCTCCAGCGCGCCAACAAGCGAGGCGCGCCCGGCGCGCCCGCCAGCATGCACACCACCATGGCAGCCAGCCAGCCAGCACACAGAAGTACGAGAGGATGCTCCGAGGGCGGGTGAGGGTGAGCAGGCAGCCGTGGGCGCACGCTGTACGCCGCTGGGCACGCTCAGCTCCTTGGGCGCCTGTCCGCGGCCGGCAGCGCGCGGCCCTTCAGCCAGCTGCCCGCCCGGCCCCCCACCCGCCCTGTCGCTGCCGGCCTATCGGAGAGCGCACTCTGGCGATAACGCGTCCCCAAATGCGTCCCCAAACCCGGCCGGGCCTCCTGTGCCGGCCTTGCAGCGCGATGCGCTTCACCAGGTCTCAGGACCGCAGCGCTTGGCCGCCGAGTCGCGCGCTGCAGAAAGCGCTGGGCCCTGCGGGACCCCGGGTGCCACGGCAGCCTGCTCGAACGCACTGGGCTGCCGCGGCATGGCTGCCACGCGAGCGCGCACGCCCGGCAGGCCCTGCAAAAAGGAAACTCACACCGCCTCTGACGCTGCGCCAGCGCAGCACCGCGCCAAAGTGCGCGCAACGCCGCGAGCATGCAGCATGTACGCCATTCCGCTCGTTACCGCCCCGCTGGCACCGCCCGCGGCGGCTGCCTCCCAAGGGGTGGCCGGCGGAGCGGCTCCGTGGCGCGCTGCTCCGAGCACGCGGCCTGCAGCAGCCAAACAGCCTGCAGCTGGCCAACCAACCCGCCAGGCAGCCGCAGCGCGTCTCACCGCATGCGCGCCGCTGCAGGCAGGAGCGCCAGCCGCGCCCAAGCAGCCCGGCGGGCTGGAGGCAGCGAGCCCGGCGTCTGCGCTCGCACCACAAGCGCCGCCAGCGCCGCCCGCCGCCCGGGGGCCTGGCGGCTCTGCTGGTGCGGTAGAAGCCTGTGGCATGCACCAGCGCGGCCTGCCATCTCTGCTGTGCGGCTGCTGCGGCTGCGCGGTGCTGCCGCACAGCGCGCGAGTGCCAGGCCCGGGCTCTGTCGCCGCGCCTCCCTCCCCCAGCTGTGCGGATGCACCGGCCCCGGCTCGAGAGTGCTGCGCACGCAGGCGCGCTGGAGAGCCCGCAGCAGGCCTGCATGCAGGTGACAGCATCGGATTGCACCATGCTAAGTGCGGGCCAGAGCTCGGTGCCTCGGAGAGCCGGGCGCGGCTGGGGTGCGGTTCGGAGCAGGGCGGGCAGGCCGGGGTGCCTGCGGTGCCGGGCAGCAGAGGCTGCTCAGGCTGGGAGGCTGCCGCTCATGCGCTCGCAGACTGGCGACAGCAGCTGACCAGCTTGCGCATCCATGCACCGACGTCAGTAATTGGGTATGTGGCAGGCTTGGCCGCTGGTGGCAGTGAGCCAGGCTTGCCAAGGCTTGCATGCGTGGGGTGGCTGCAACAGCGCCGAAGTACACCAGATGCTTGCATGCAGATGCATCAAGTCAACAGTGAAGAGGCACTGGACTTCGCAACGTCTGTGAACGGTGTTGCTCTCGCCAGAAGTGCGTGTGAGGATTGTTGACGTGGCGTGTCCGCAACAGAGACCAAGTGCGCTGCGCTCGCCCTGCCATCCTGGAGCCGCGTGCAAAGGCAACCGCCGTGTCACACGCAGTGCGGTGCCATGCTCGCGTCGGGCCGGCCACCGCGCTGCTGCAAGCACGCCTAGCTGGGCGACCTGCATATACACGCTAGGTTTCTCCTTTGCCTCTGTTCATTTTTGTGATGTGCATGTCCGTCTTAGCCTCAGGTGTTGCTTCTGCGTGTTCATTTGAACTGCTCATGCATGTGCAGTATGTGTGTACGTGTGAATGAAAAGCACCCTAGCATGAGGGGATGCAAATGGTCCTCACGAGAGGTGCATTGTGAGCGAGAGCAAGCTTGCTTTTAAGGCGGTCTTGGGCGTACAGCATATGTGCACGTGGTACGCACTGCCGCCCTCTTGCTGCCTGCAAGCATGTATCGGACGCGGCTTCAAGTGAGGAGGCAGGCAGAGGGGAACACAAACCACGAGGCAGCAGATAGGCTTGCCATGTGTCACATGAGTAAACAGCAAGGACACTCGTCCTAAACAGACATCAGCTAGACTGCAACTGCAGCAGATGGCATCGGCTTTACAAACAAGCCACCCCAGTAGCAGCTGGCATCCGCACCCTCGTCCCCGTGATCGCTGCTGGTCGGTTCAGGACGGAGGTAAGCACCGCACGGCCACTGTGCGGTGCTCCTGTGCGGTGCTCCTGACGAGTGTAATGTACGACGGCATGGTCCCTGCCAAGTTTTTGATCAGAGCAAACCCGTATGCCAGTTGGCAAGGTCAGGCACCAATCAGAGCAACTACAATGCTCTGGCAGACGTGCCAGCGGTGCAGGCTGTTTGCACAGGGAGAAGGGTTGCGCAGGCATGACTGCCTCTGAACGCTGAGTAACACGCAGGTGCTGCAAGTGCGCGTGCACAGCGAAGAGGCGCTGCTGCGGACAGCCTCACCAAAGGTGTGCGGCTGCCCTAGCACTAAGCATCCCCTCAGCAGCTGCCCCCTCAGACCACCTTCTTCTCCACAGCTCTCAGCCCTACCGCTCCTTATACATCAGGTGTAGTTCATAGTGTGCTAGCGCTGGAGCGCTGGTACCAGGGCTTTGCCACTATGTGTGTCTGTGTCAACGGTCAATGACGCAGCGTGTCTGTGCAATTTGCATAACCTGCAGATAGCGGGCGCCATCTGTACAGAAAATTGCACCTGGGCACCACGTGCGTTCAAGCTAGCCAGCTGCGCTTTGCACCTGGCAAGGTTTGGCGCTGGCACCAATTTGCAACCCTGCGGCGCCTTGATGTGCCTGGTGCAAGCAGTGGCCCCAGCGCCACGCACCGTCTAGGCCTGCTATTGCATTACACTTGCTTGCCGTGAGGTGCACGTTGGCTAATAAGCAGAGATGGATGACCGCCTAGCTCTCGGCAGCGGCGAGTGCCTGCCCGCGCCTGCTAGCCAGTGTCACGCTGTGCGGCTCGCCTCCTAGGCGCCGGCAGCACACGCATTCAAGCGGAGGCACTCTACTTTGCTAGCTTTTGGCAGGCTCTACGCACGGCTAGCAAATACACTCCTTAGGTTCCCCTTATGTATGTTCTGCAGCATGCGAGCCAGGCCTGCCTTCCGCACTGCGCCCCGCATCGCTCTGACGTCCGCTCCTGCGTGTGCGGCCAGGCCCGCGCCGCGCCACAGGATGGTCGTGCCGGTGACGAAGAAGCAAGTTGTGGTCTGCTGCGACGGCAGCTGGTGCGGCGACACGGCCGGCACGGTGTCCAACATCAAGCTGCTGGCGGACTGCTTCGCGGGCAAGGTGCTGCACGCCCGCATGGCGAGAGCCACATGGCTGCCCCCTGCTCCCTGTGCCCACATGCACTTCGTGCAGAGCCGTCACGCTGCAGATGCCGCGCCGTTGCCGCACTGTAGGTCCCCCACATGCATGCAGCCCGGCCTTGCTGCTTGCGGTGCCTGCGCACCCTTCGTGCCCGCGCGCCACACAAAGAGAGCCATGCACACGCTGTGGCTACTGTCACTCGCCATGAGCGTCGCCGTGCGGCAGGTGCTGGAGCAGGACAGCGACTACCTATGCGAGCGCACCAAGGATGGCGTGGTGGTCAAGTACTATGAGGGCATAGGCCTGGCTGGGTCGTTTCAGGACTACATTGTCAACGGCGCGATCGCTGACGACATCGCCGCCGCCTGTACAGCCGCGTATCGCTTCATTGCCACGCAATTTGAGGAGGGCAGCGAGGTCTGGATGTTCGGGCTGAGCCGCGGCGCGCACACCGTGCGGTCGGTCTGCGGGATGATCAATAACTGGTGACCCCCTCGGCGCCGCCCGCTGCAGCGCACCCGCGCTGCTGTGACGTGTCTGTGCGCTCATCAGCCAACAAGCCCCCATGTCAGGCGTACACCGTGCCAAATTGCGCCTGCGCTGCTGGGCGCAGGGGCATCGTGGACATCAGCAAGATCGGCGGCGACGACAAGCTGGACACCTTCTGCGACGCCGTCTACCGCATGTACCGCAGCCGCGACGAGCAGTACCACCCCAGCAGCCGCTACGCCGCGGAGTTCAAGGCGCGCTTCAGCCACGCGCGCGGCCGGCCGCCCATCAAGTTCCTGGGCCTGCTCGACACGGTCGGCGCGCTGGGCGTGCCCAACATCAACCCAGGCGTCGGGCTGAGCTACGAATTCTACGATCAGAACGTGTCGTCCGAGGTCGCCAACGTGTACCAGGCGCTGTCGGTGCACGACCGGCTGTCGGTCTTCGAGCCGTGCTTCGTGCGGCGCGCGGCGGCCAAACAGGCGCTGCCCTGTCAGGAAGTCTGGTTCGCGGGCGCTCACTACGACATCGGGCGTCAGCGATTTGTCTTCCCGCGCGCGAAAGGCAGCCTGGTCGAGCGCGCTGTGCACGATGTCAACGACGTCTTCAACGTGCTCATGACCAACGTCGAGCCCACGCTCGAGTGCTCGGCGGCCGTGCTGGACTGGATGCTGGCGCGCATCGCCGCGACGGAGGCCGACGTCACCATGCTGCTCGACCCCGCGGGCGCCATGAAGCGCTGCTGGACGGAGCCATGGGAGGACCACGTAATTCACCTGCCCGCGCTGAAGAAGAATGCGTACGACGAGCTCCTGCACCGCTTCAAGCTTGTGGGCATCCTGCACCCCTTCGGCTCGATCATCCTGCGCGATCGCGACGTCCCCGCGTACTGCGAGAAGACATGCTTCTACGTGCGGCCTGACGGCAGCGTTGCTGACAAGCAGCTGCGGTCTGACAGCAGCGCTGCTGACAAGCAGCTGCTCAGCAAGGAGTCGGGGTTCCAGTCAAGGTCGTACGACGCATTCAGGTGCCTGCGGCCATCGGACATGGAGGTGAAGTTTGTCAAGGGGCCGTGCCTGGAGCTGAGCCATGGGACGAGCAAAAGCAGGGTGTGAGCTGGCCCATGCGCTCGTGTGATGGCCCGTTGAAGCGTTCAAGTCCCTGCTCCTATGCATGCAGTCATTGCCTGCGGGCTGCCCTGCGAGTGCAAATTGCAGCCTGGCTTTGCTGCAAGCTAGACCAGGGAGTATTTGGGCAATTTCACGAGCAAGGCGTAGTGTGTTCGAGATGCATAGTAGATTTTTTTGTCATGCAGGTCCCTGCATATGTTCCGTACACTCCGGTGCGGATGCTTATCTCCTACATGCATAGTGCATGTGCATTGCTTTGGCATGCACATACTTGTGGCGCCCGCGTAGAGGCTGCATACCTTTTCACACGAGTGGACTTCTTTCTAGGCAGGCGTGTTAGCTAGGCTTTCACCTAGGCAGACAAGTTAGCTAGGGATACCACGACGGATCTGCTTGTTGATGAGCGCGTGCGTCACGTGTTGCAGCCGTTAGTGCGTTGCTGCTGATGAGCAGAGACTGCTTTCAGCACTAAGATTTAGGGCATGAGGCCAGTGCCCTGCTTTTTCAACCCCTACAGTGCAGCGTGCGTGCTAATCATGTTTGGTGTATATGTATATGTTTGGTGTAGTTGCCCAGCACCCCTGCTCTGTATCTGCCAGCCCCTCTCGAGTGCCATGTACCTGTAGGCTGCCACAGGCTGTGCTCTGCAAGGAAATGTTCTGCACACCGTCAGGTGGGTGCATGTACTTTGACAGCGCAGTGGTCGAGGATTACGTAGGTGCTTTGGTGCAAGCATGATCTTTGAGACTGCTTAGGTGTTGCTGTTAGCATACTGTCGTACAGGGCGCCAGTGCAACATGTGATAATAATGGTGCTGTGTTCAATCAGCCAAGCAAGTCTATGACGGCGCAGCGGCTCATAGAGATGTCCTACAGCAACCTCTGACAAAAGCCGTGCAACTACAGACCAAGGGAGGGCTGCAGGCACAGAGCTGCACAGCCGCTTGTGCACGGCATGACACATATCTAGCTCCCAGACAGCCTATCAGTGTCTAGCAAAGTGCGTGCGCTCCACCAAGCGTGTATCAGGCTACTGGTAGAAAATCTCCTTTGCCCAGTGCATGGGATCTTTGCGCCTGCTTGTGCACCCGTTGTACGATCACCTGCTTGTGCACCTGGCACATAAGGAAGGGCACGTTCACATGGAAGGTGCAAACCCTTGCTGACACCTGACTACTACTTAGCACAGCAGATGTGTGAGCTAGATAGCGGACGTCTTTCACATCTGTCACAGTGCCAGCAAGTGTAGCACAATAGTGCAAAGGTCCAGTAGTTGCCACAGCTGTGTGCATGCAGCCTGCTTGACACACAAGCACGATCAAAGATTAAGCTCCAAACTTGCTGGCAGGTATGCCTCACCATAATGGCACCGGCGGCGACGATGATGACAAGCTGGGCAAGCGCCCTGCGATCAGCTGACCATGCCTGTCCGCCTTGGCCACCAAGTAAGCATGACTGCTGCGCGCTCGCAGGCGACTTTGAGGTTGGCAAGCTCCACCACAGGTGCCGCCCGCGTCCACTGTTTGGTTGCCAGTGCGGCCCTGCTATGCGCACTTGCACTCCAGCTTGTCTGCAGCGCCGCGCTGACTGCTGCAGCACGGGCGGCCGCAGCCTGACGCGCATCAAGCGCCTGGTCTTCATCCGGCACGGCGAAAAGCTCGTGCGGGCGCCCTGGCTGCCCAGCTTCCTTGACAACGGCTCAGTGTTGAGGCCGAGCTGGCAGGCGCGCTGATGGCGTGCCGCCGGGCCCAGGATGAGGACGACAACGGCAAGACGTCCTACCTGAGCACTGAAGGTATCACAAGGGCTGACAATCTCTACCGGGTGGGTCCTGGCGCTTGGCTGCCAGCCTAGTTGGTGCCTTTGCAGCTGGTGTGTGCGTGCGCCAAGTCCGTTCTGACGTTCTTTTCCCTCACTCTATCCCAGCTGCCTGTGGAGGTGTCACGCAGGAGCTGTCAACTGGCAGCTACCCTGCAGGTGTTTGGCAGCGGCCCGGGCTCGGTGTTCAAGCCGGATGTGATCTACGCCATGCAGCAGGGCAAGGTGTGCTGGCTCTGCCACGCGCGCCACTTTCAATCAAGTGTCTGCATTTGCGTATAGTGTCCTGTCTTGCCGGCCCTGCTGTCGGGCAGCGGTTGCGCTTTGCGTGTGGAAAGGCTGTTGCTCACAAGGCGGCACGCTGGGGCAGCACGTGGACAACAGCAACCGGCCGTACCTGACCGTGGCGCCGCTCGCCATTCACCTGCGTGCGTTCGCAGAACGCCATGCGCCCCGGCTCTTGTGCACCGTCCAGCATTGCGCTGCTAGCAGCTAGCGGCCGTGGCCTCAACCAGTGCCCCTGCTCATAAGCGAGGCTGGGCACCGGTCTTTCAGCAGACACTAGCGGGCTGGTGTCCGCGGCAGACATGGACCCGGTGTCTGACGAGCGCAGGGAGAACGACGCCGGCGTCTTTGACAATCAGTTCAACCAGAAGCAGCGCTTGGTGCGCCCCTGCACACCAGCTTGCACATTGTTTGGCAGCTTCTGGTGCACTGATCTCCAACTGCGCCGCAGGACCTGGTGCACGACATCGTGAAGCGCGCCAGGGACCACGAGTATGATGACAAGACGGTGCTTTTCTGCTGGGTGCGCTCCGCATCTCCTGCTCGCTTGTGCATGGGTGTCTGTGATGAGCCTCTGGCAGCCTGTTAGTCTGAGTCGCTGGCTGGCTGTGGTGAGAGGCCAAACCCTTCCCGCCATCATGGTGCCATGCATGGTGCAGGAGCACAAGAACATTCCGTACATCGTCGGTGAGCTCGGCCTCTCCGGCCACGAGCTGCACTGGGGCCTCGACCCTGAGTCGGGGGTGCGCCCCGTGGCTGTCCGCTCATGCTGCGCTGTCCAAGTGCAAGGCTTTGTCAGCCACGTTCGCCCTGAGCTCCATTGCCAGGCCGCACCACTGGACGTGTGATGCTAAATGTAGTGCTTAAGCAGTCTCGTTCGCCTTGTCTGCTCAGCGCCCTAATCAGGCAAACATGCCATGATGCTCAGCATCGGGTCGAGGCGCCGCGCAGGCGGACGACCGGGACAACTACTCTGCCATTTGGTCCTTCACGCCGCGCGATGGCCGGGTCCTGCTGCAGGTCTTCAAGCAGTTTGAGGTCGAGGCCGGCGACTCGCGCTCCAACAGGCCGCCCCGCGTCATTGAAACAAACAATGATGACTACACCAACGTGGTCTGGGAGCGGGAAGAGTAGTTTGTCTGTGTAGCGCTTGTTGTGAGAGGGTATCATGTCATTTGGCGTTTTCAGCACACCCGCTCACTCTCACGGCACGGCGTGAGGCAAACAGCATCAGGTGAGCTCTTTCAAGCAATGGAGCGGGCTGCCCTCGCTCTTTTGGTGCTGTGTTGATCCATGCAATGGGGTATGCATCAGGACCCAGACGGATTTGCCATAGAGGCCGCAGCTTTCAGATGAGCTGTGGGCATCTCTGTTTCTTTCCTGGGACGAGTATCTTTTTTGGCATGATGGCAGTCAGATAGGATGCGCCGGCTGTGCCTGGTTCTGAGCATGACCTGCAACACACGTGCGTTATTTTTGTTTTTGGCTGTAGCCTCCAGCAGTATATTTGACGTGGTAGTTGTTTGCAGTGGGGGTTGGCTTTGGGTTTACGGCGAGCCTGCAGATGTCTCCCGCGCCATTTGCGTGGGCTGTACGGCTCTAGGTAGCGCGTGATTTGGCATAGTAGCGAGAGCGATGAGTGGTGACGCAGTAAATTTTGGCGTCTTCATCAATTTTCTTTTTGCGTTCCTGACAAGGGTGGCGCACCCCAGACTTTGCATGTTACTAGCGGTGCTACAGCTCAATGTGCCAGCAAGCAGCATGCAGGCAGGTCGGTTTTGAGGTGTATCACGGTCCACTGCCACATATAGGAATGTATGTGAAGCGTGTGTGGCAGGCGTGAAAAGTGGGCCAGCCTCTAGAGCGCACGATCATATTCGCCCCTGCTGGCGCTTTTCTGTCACTTGCATATGCTGTGTGCCTACCGCCGCGCATAAGTCAGGGCGCCCGCTGTTTGACTCTGGCTTGGTGGTCATGCTGTCCAACACGGTCAGTAAGCAGCGCGCATACACCAGCCCTGGCACTGGCGCATACATGCGGAGTGGTGTCTGAGCTTGGTCACATGTGCCAATGTTGCTTTTACTGTCTAGTACGTCCCTGAAAAACGCAGCATTGCGCATGTTGTCAACGATCCCAAAGCTCATACCATTAAATATAAATATATATAGATAGGCACTCGCAAGGAAGGTTCTCCTTAAGCGTCCTGCCCTCGTGATCGCTGCCATTCATCCCGCACACCTCAGCGACCCGAGACGAGAGAAACGAGTGTGCTGTAGATCCGGTGTGGTGGCCCAGCAGCTACAAGGTACAGAGCGCTGCAGGGCAGGCGTGCATCAACAATGGTCGCAAACGCAGGGTGAGCTGCCCAGGCACTTCTCTGCCACCAGTATGCACACCGTCC
>JAABUY010004604.1_pt1 | contig 14351 bp, 8 predicted proteins | sample 5560271 | NCBI WGS metagenome assembly JAABUY01 (sample SAMN10711886, study PRJNA513374) | rock metagenome | isolation source: Antarctica rocks | place: Antarctica: Victoria Land, University Valley
GTCGGAGCTGCCGCCGGCGTCCTCGCGCGCGCGCCGCTTGAAGCCCGCCAGGCGCGCGCCGGGCAGGCCGTCCGAGCCGCTGCTCGCCGCGCCCGGCAGCGCGCCGCCGCCGCCCGGCGCGCCCAGCGCGCCCGCCGGGGCGAGCGCGCCCGGCGCCGCATGCGCGGGCATGCCCTGCGCGGCCGGGGACGCATGGGCGGGCGGGGGTGCGCGAGCGGGCCGCGCGCGCGGGCCTGGGCGCGCGGGGTCGGGGGGCGGGCGGGCGCACCAGGCGCAGGGCGTCCAGCAGCTGCAGCACCGCCGAGCGCGGCAGCGCCTCCGCGTGGGCCGGCGCGGCCCCGGCGGCCATCTGCTTGAGCAGCAGCTCCATGGGCAGGCCCGACGCCGCCGACGCCGCCCGGCCGGCCAGGCCGCCCACGCGCACGGTGTCCTCGGCCGGGCTCACCCAGCGCGGCCCAGCGATGCTCGGCGGCATGGCCGGCCGCAGCGCTGCGCCGGCGCTGCCCGCCGCCGCCGCCGGCGGTGGCGGCGGCGGCGGCGGCACCGGCGCAAGCGGCGGCGGCGGCGGCGGCGGCGGCGGGGGCAGCGGCGGCTGCGGCCGCGCCGCGGCGTCGCCCGCACCGGCCGGCGGCGGGCGCAGCAGGACGGCGGCGGCCACACGCGCGCGCTCGGCGCCGGCCTCGCGCGCTAGCGCGGCCGCGCGCACCGCCGCGGTGGACAGCAGGCTGGCGCCCAGGCCGCCGGGCGGCGCGGCGGGCGCGTACGCCGGCGGCGCGGCGCGCGCCGGCGGCGCCGCGCCCGCGGCCGGCGCGCCCGCGCGGCCGCCCGCGCCGGGCAAGGCCGGCAGGCGCGCGCGCTGCTCCTGGGCGGCCGGCGCGGCCGGCGGCCGGAAGGCGCCTGGCCCCATGGGCCACGCCTGCGACCCGCCGTCGATGCGCGTCCAGTCCCAGACCTCGGGCACGCGCTGCGGCGCGGCCTCGCCCGGCCGCGCCGCGCCGTCGGTGGTCGCCAGCGCCGCGGCCGCCGCCAGCACGGCCTCCGCATTGGCCTGCGCGCGCGGGGGCCGCGTCAGCGGCCGCTCGTCTGTGGCTGCCCGGCTGGCGGCCGCGCTCGAGCGGGCGCGCGCCTGCAGCTCGCGCTCGGCGGCGGCGGCGGCCGCGGGCGCGCCCAGCGCGTGCGTCGCGGCCGCGCGGCGGCGGTTGAGGTCCAGGTGCACCTGGCGCGCCAGGCAGGCCTCCAGGTGCTTGCCCAGTAGGCTCTGGCGCGCGCCAGGGTCCACGCCGGGCGGCGGGGGCCGGAGCGGCGTCGCCGGCGCGGCCGGCTCGGGCGGCGCGCTGCCGGCGGCCCACAGGCCGCCCAGGCCCAGGCTGCCCAGGCTGGCGATGGGCAGCTCCAGCGCGCGCTGCCACGACGCGGCGGGGCCCCAGTCCAGCGCGCTCTCCAGGCTGCCCATGTGCGGCAGGCTCAGCCGCATGCTCTGCAGGCTGGGCGTGCTGGCCAGGCTGCGGCCGCCCAGCTCCAGCGACAGCTCCCGGCACGCGTAGCCTGGGCGCGCGCGCACTGGGTCAGCGCCGCCGTTATTAGCGCGCGGGGGCTGGGCTTTCGGCGACGCGGCGGGGCGCACCGGGCGAGTTGGTGATGGAGCCCGCCGCCGGGAAGGGCGCCGGCAGGGTGGCAGCAGGCGCGGCGGCCGCCGGCGCGGCGGCCGCGGCAGCGGCCGCACCCGCCCCCGCCGGCGCAGGCCGCGGCGGTGCCGCGGCGGCAGCGGCCGCGGCCGCTGCCGCGCTGGCCGCGTCCGCGCCGGGCGGCGCCGCCTGCAGCGCCGCGCGCGAGAAGAAGGGGCTGAGGTCGAGCGAGTGCGCGGCCGCCTCGAGCGGCGCCGGCGGCGTGGCCGGCTGCTGCAGCGCCGGCGGCCGTGGCGGCGTGCTGGCCGGCGCGGCGCCCTCCTCGCCGTCCCTGGCGGCCAGGCTGACGCAGCCCTCGCGCGCCAGCTGGCTGAACAGCGCGCTGGCCGCGGCCGCGAACGTGTGCAGGTGTGTCTCGGGCGGCGGCGGCATGCTGTTCAGCGGCGGCATGCTGCTCAGGGGCGTGAGGCCGCTGCCCAGCGGCGGCAGCGCCAGGCTGCCCAGCGAGGCGGCAGCCTCCAGCATTTCCTCGCTCTGCTCGGGCGACTCGGCGCCGGCGCCGGCGGGCGCCGCGGTCCGCTCGCTGCTGCCGGCGGCGGCGCTCTCGCCGGCCGGCGCGGCCGCGGCGGCGGGCACGGCGGGCTCGCCCGTCGAGCCCGGCAGGCTGCCTGGCAGGCTGGGCGCGCGCGCCGGCGCCGCTGCCGGCAGCGCCGCGCACGCGCCGCCGGGCGGCGCCGCGTCGTCGGGCGCCGGCGCCGTGCCGGCGACCGGCCGGGCCTCCGCGCCGGGCACTGTGGCCTCGCCGTCCGGCGCGCGCGCGGCCGGCTCTGCAGCGGGCGCCTTGCTCGGCTGCTCCTCGGGCGCGCCCACGCCGGGCCCCTTTACGGCCTGCTGCCCCTGCACGGCCGCCTGCGCCATGCTGCTGCCCGGGCCCCCTTGTCGAGCGCGGACTCGGGGCCGCGCGCGCGCGCCTGGCCGCACCCGTGCGCCCCGCTCTGTCAGCCAGGGCGGGCGCAGCTACTGGAGCTCGCCAGCTGGGCGGCTCAGAGCCATGCTCGCACGTCAGGCTCCCAGCACAGAGTGAAACACATCTCCAGCAGTCGTACGAGAAGCAGGGAGCGAGCACCCCGGCCTCCCCATCGTGCCAGGAGTCTGGGCACGAGTTAGCCTGACAAGAAGCCCCTGCCCTGCTGGTGAGCACCGGTCGCGAACAGGGAAGACGTCGTGCCCACCTGGGTGGGGCCCTGCTGCGCGCAACCTCCCCCCTGCCGATCGCCCTGCAGCGCGAGCTCACTCGACCGGCGGGGCGGCAGGCGGGCTCCGAGTGTTGGATCACCGCGAGGACGTCCTGGGTCTTGCTTCCCCGCAGCGCCGAGCGCCTGATTGGGGTCTCTTCGCCGCGAGTGAGTAAGTTCACTGCGGGAGCAACGAAGTTCAAAAGCGAAAGGTGCGGGTTCTCTGCGGGGGGACCTCGGGTTCTCGCCATGGGCCTGCCAGATAGACAGATAGGCAGAGGCAGCAGCAACATCATTACCATGATCAGGTCACCACGTTTCGGGCAGCCTGCCTGTTCCAAACAGCACGCTCTGCCCCAGCAGCACCCGGGAGGCTTCAGGCTCGCGCCGCCCGTGGCCCTGCACACAGGCGGCCGCGCCCGCCAGCACGGTCCGGCGAACGGTGCGGCGAACGGCTTGCGCCGCCCCAGCTGCAAACAGCACGACGGCCGTGCGAGCTGCCACCTGCACGTGGCTACGCACTGTGCCGAGAGCACCGCACACCCCGGCTCGAGGGCTCCCGCTCAGCAGGCTTCCCGCGCCGCGGGCACAGCATGACCCGGGGGTGCGCGCATACCGAGCACTGCAAGCCAGCACGCCTGACAGCGGTCTGTACGACCACATTGCAGAGCACACGCCGCGCAGGGCAGCAACAGCTGGCAGCAGCCCATGCGGCGGGCGGCTATGGTCCCACATCCATGCTAACTAGAGCGGGCTACCGCCCATGCCGCCCACCGTCCCGCGCAGTGCTGCCTGCACGCACAGGAGCGCACGCTTGCCGCGGACGAAAGCACCACGTGACAGCGCCGGCCAGCCGCATGGGCAGGCCGGGTGGCCACGTGCAGGCACACGCCCCGCTCCGGCACAGCGTGACGCGTGCTGGCCTGTTTGCGAGCCTCTCCAGCACTTCACGCAGCGTCGCACCCCTCGCACGAGCCGCGGACGATAGCAGACATCGGTGCAGGGCGGCAGGGCGGCGGGCGGCGCACCTGCAAGGCCGGGACAGCGCTGGCGCGGCGCCCACGGCGCTGCGGCCGCCCGGGCCGCCGCGGAGCCGCCCGGGTTGCGCCGTGGCGGGCCCAGCCCCGCCGCCAGCGCCTGCGACCTCAGCAGGCCTCTCTGCCGGCGGCGGCGGCGGCAGCCTGAAGCCGTGGGCCGCCTAGTGGAGGCTGCGCTCAGCTCGTCGCCGCGCGGGCGGGCGAGTCCACCGCGACGCCGCGCCGCGCCAGCTCCGCACGCGCCAGCGCAATGTCCTGCGCCGCGGCGCCCGCTCGCCGGGCCCGCAGCGCGGCCTGCGCGCCGCCCCACCAGCGCAGCGCGCGGCCAGGCGGGAGCGCGGACCCGGTGCAGCGCCTGCGCCTCCTCCGGGCAGCTGCGGAAGGTGGCCAGGCCGTACGCGAGCGCGCCCAGCAGGTAGGCCGCGAACGCTGCCGCGCACAGCAGGGGCAGCTGCCGCGCGGCGCGGCCCCGGCGGTCAGCGCCCGATCGAGCGGGACCGGCCAGCGAGCAGCAAGATCCGCAGGCGAGCGGGGCGGCGCACCAAGAGGATCACCAAGCGCCGCAGGGGCGGATGGTCGAGCCGCAGCGCGCTCAGCCAGGCGGCGGCAGCCACGACAGCACAGCTGAGGATGCGCACGATGCGCAGCATGCCCTCCTGTCCCGGTGCAGCTGGCACGGGCCCAGGCCAGGCACACAAGCGGCTCCTCAGAAAACACACAGGGTTTTGGCTCAGCCAGGCGCGACTTGAACGAGGCTCAGGCCAGCTCAGTATAAGGGGAGGTGGGGCTTGCTGCAGAGGGGTCGCCGGTGCGCTGCCAGGCAGCGTGGCTAACGTGGACTCGGTGCTGCCGGTTGTGGAGCGCCTGACGACGCAGTGCGGCGTCCTGCTCACGCAGCTGCGGGGCCTGAGCACGAGCGCGGCGGCCATCGTCGGCACCGTGCACCAGCTGACCCGTGCGCCCGCGCCGCCCCGCCCGGCATTGCCCGTGCCGCCCAGCATTGCCCGTGCCGACCGCGCCGCGCGCAACAGCCGTGCCCCGGGCTGCCCCGCAGTGGACTACCGGCCGCTGCTGCAGCTGCAGCTGCCCGGCGGCGGCGCGCAGCAGCTGAGCCGCCAGCTGCTGGCGCTGCTGCAGAGCCTGACGCTGCAGTGCCTGCAGCTGGTGGAGGTGCAGCAGAGCCTGACGCGGCAGTGCCAGGCGCTGCTCGCACTCGCGCAGCGCCTGACCGCCAGCCTGGCCGGCGCTTGACGGCCGCATGGCCGAGCAGCAGCCCGATGAGGAGGAGAACGCCGCCGAGCTCAAGCTCGGCAGCGGTGCGCGCCCCGCCCCGGCGCCGCCCGCCGGCCGCCCGCGGCGCGCTGAGCCGCGCCGCGCGCAGTGTTCAACGACGCGACCGCGCTGTCCAACTCGGAGGCGGCCGCGGTGATGAAGATCGTGCTCGGGGAAAGGAAGCAGGCGGACCCCGCCTACACGGCCAACCCCGTCCTGCAGAAGACGCTGGAGTATGCGGGTGAGTTGCCGCGGCGGGCCCGCTGCTCCGCGCAGCTGTGTCGGCGGCGGGCGGCGAGCGGGGCGCGCGCGCGCGCAGAGCGCTTTGGCGCGGCGCGCACCAACGCGGCGGCGATATCCATGCGGCAGTGCGCGGCCCGGCAGCCCGCCCGCGCGCCCCACCGCGCACGCGGCGCCGGGCTGACGCGCCGCCGCGCAGGGCGCTGGTGGATGCGCAGCTGGCAGAGTTCGAGGTCGGCTGCGTGGCCAACCTGATGCCCGAGACGGCCGAGGAGGCCAAGTTCCTGGTCCCCAGCCTGGACGTGCGCCGCAGCCGCCCCTGCCCCGTGCGCTGCAGCCTGTCCGGCGCAGGGGCCGCCACGCGCCGCGCGCGGGGCCGCAGGACGCGCGCTTTGCCGGCAACGACGAGGCGCTCCAGGTCGCGCTCAACAACCTGGCGTCCTACAAGGACGCGTGAGCGCTGGGCTCGCGGCGTGAGCTGCGGCTCTCGGGATGCGAGCCTGACGCGCGCAGCGTGCCACTGATGCTTGCCTGCCTGGTTCGCTTGAGCAGCTCGTCTGGGCACCTTGAGGCGTCGAATGTGCGCTCGTCGCTCATACTGGAGTGCAGTGCAAGGCTTCCTGAGGCCTGACACAATGATTGGCTGTAATGCCATGCGTGACACAAGCTCCTGAGACATTGCTGCTCTTGCTTGCGCAGCGGCCCGCACGCATAAAGACCTCCGCAAGCAACCAACCGCGAAAGCTTATGCTCTGCACGGCTGTTGTTTGGCAGCAGGTCAACAGCAGCAACGCAGGTGCAGTGTGCGGGAGTGTCGGTGCATGCACGGAAGCGCGGAGCCTGTGAGAGGCGTGACCAGGGGCGGCGGAGCACCCGCGAGCCCTTTACACACACTGTAAGAGCCCAGATCCGGCACATCCTACCCCCAACGCATGCAGCCTACTCGTTGTCAAAGCAAGGCTTATTTAAGTCCTCCTTTGGTAGACCCACAGCCTGCAGGGCGGCGCAGAAGGTGACGCGGTCTGGCTCCCCCAAAATGTTGCAGTTGACTATGTTGAGTACGTCCACGCGCCCCTGCTGCAGCAGGCTACCCACGAAATTGAGGAATGCCAGCCACGACGGGCCCCTGGCGGAATACGAGGAGCGCAGCCGCAGCCGCTCCAGGCGGGGGTGCACGGCTGCAGCCTGGATGCTCGGGCAGAACAGAACGCAGCAGTTGTTGAAGCTTAGGCGGCGCAGGCATGGGAAGCCGGCCAGGCTGCCCAGGCCGCGGGCGTCAAGGGAGCCCCCAGTCATACATTGCAATCCATTGCGGAAATCCGCATACCGCCCAAGGCGCAGCTCCTCGAGGGCGGTGAGCACAGTCACGCCCTCGGGCAGGTGCTCAAAGCAGCCATGGGAAAGGTCGAGGTGCTTCAAGCAGCTCATGGCCAGGACGCCTGCGGGGAAGACCGGCAGGTAGTGCCCCGCCAGGCTGAGACTGGTCAGAGAGGCAAAGCAGGGCGCGCCGAGCGCGGGCAGGCCCGCAACTGGCAGCTCGCTGCGCGGCGACTGCACGGACATGCTTCTGTTCCCCATGTGCGCAAGGGCCCGTAGCTGCGTGAGCTGCCACAGGGACGCAGGAAGCACCCGCAGGCTCCGACACCCCAATACATCAAACCTGGTCAGGGCCGCCAGTGAGTCCATGCCTGGCAGCGCGTCCTCGCCGTCGGCCGCAAACGTGCAGCTGTCAAACTTCAAGCTCGCAAGCAATGGCAGGCGCGCCCAGCCGGGCGCGCAGCGCAGGCCGTCGAGCCCAGACAGCCTCAAAGAGGTCAGCTGCGCCAGGCGCGACAGGCAGGCAGGCAGCGGGGCTGCCATGCGGATGAGCTGCGACTGAAGGGTCAGCGCGCGCAGCCGCGAGAGGCCGGCCAGGCCCGCCACCAGGTACGCTATGTGCGCAGAGGGTGGCATGTCGAAGTTGACGGCCCCCATACACAATACCGCCAAATGCAGCTCCTCCAGTGTGCGCGCTCCAGCCAGGTCCTGCCCAAATGTATCGGGCACCTGGTCCTCCCCGTTGTCGAGCAGGATGGTCACCTTCAGGTGCAGCAGGCACGGGCAGCGGCCAATGGCGCGCGCGGCCCCGGCCAGGTATACCTGGGCATCTGCAGGAGAAGTGCACGACCACTCACGGTGCAGTTTCGACACGCTGATCGACTCCAGCGCAGGCAGGCTCATCAGCAGGAGCGACAGCCGCTCTGCGTCCCTGTCGACCGCCTCCAGGCCGGACACGTGCTTCACGGCGACGCCTTGCACGCGGAGCCAGCGCCAGGCGCACGCTCCCGAGTGCGTGCCTGCGGCAGCCAAGGCCGCGAGCACAGCGCCTGCCTCAGTGCCTGACGTGCTGAACACGCACTTGGGAGTCAAAGTGGCGACACGAGCAGCATTCTTCAAGGACAGCGGTGCGGCATTAGCACCACTGTCAGGCAGCACCACAACTGCAACAGCGCAGCCGGAGAAGGCCGCGCACTGAGCCGTCCCAGCGCCCGCCACAAACTCATAGTGCTGTAGCAGTTCAGCGTGGTGCAGAACGGCTCGTTGAGGGCATCCCGAAAGCGCCTGCCGGCACGGCTCAGGCCCGGTGCACAGCTGTCGCAGGCTCAAGCGCTCAGACACCATGCAGCGCGCACCTGCAGACTGTCTGTAGCGTGAAACACTGGGTCGAGTGCATTTTCATAATGTGGCCCGCGCACGCCCGCAGGACCTGCGCAGGCCCACCAGGGCACGTTGGCAGCGCGGCAGGCACAAGGCGTCTTGATCCTGGGCAGCGCAACCGTAACGGCACACACACCTCTGCAGGAAGCTCATCCAGCCGCACTGACGTTGGCCGGGAGGTCATGCTGGCGGCGCACTTCAGCGCAGGTCAAGTGTGGTGGTTATCTAAGGGCTTCAAGTGGCCTTTCTGTCCTGCAACGTCTGCACAGAGCGCCACACGCCGCTTGTATGTCTGGATCTAGCGTAGCAGAGCTCTGTTGCTTATGTGGTGCGTTGGACAGAGAACCCAGCGGGCCTGGATTTACAATTCCAGGTACCGCGCAAGATCGCCCCGGGGGGGGGGGGGGGTGTGCACGTGCGTCCTTATGAATTCTGAGTTCTTATTCGAAGGGCGAGCCGGATGCGCTCTGAAGCTCAAGCAGGAGTTCTGGCAGTGACAGACTGCCAGCTTGCCAGCACGCTATGGTGGGCCTGTCTTGCCTGCGCAGCCTGGGCCGTGCAGGTGCGGTCCCAGAACAGAAGGCAAGGCCGTGCGCCCGCCCGCTGAGGCTGTGCTGCTGCACCTGCTGGAGCACTTCCGAGCGCCCGCACCGAGCAGGATGCTTTAAGCTGAGCGGCAACAGCGTACCCGCTTGCCATTTCCGGGCGCTCAGGTAAGGGCCTGCTGCGGCATGTCAAGGCTACGCTCAAGACGCGTGTTTCGGAAGGTGACAGCTCAGTCAGATTTGAGAGCAAGCCAGAGTGCTGCACGCCTGCGAAAGGACGATGCCAAAGCGCGCCCTGAGCCGATCGCATGACCTCGCGGAGTCCCTGAGCGTGGCGCTCGTCCTGGCACGCGCGGCTGGGGACCGACCACTGGGCCCGCCAGCGAGCAAAGTGGCAGCGCTGCCGCGCTGACGGGCCTCTAGAAGTGCTCGGGCTGCCGCAGGCAGTCGTCCGTGCGCCTTGGCGGCTTCGCCCTGACCGGGGCTGTGTGCACCTAGCGGTCCCTTCCGCCGCGGTCGGGCGCAGCGTACCTGGCTGGCGCTCAACTGCTAGCTGCAGGGCCTCATCCTGCTAGAGCTCATAGAGGTCAAAGCTGGACGGTCCGCCCTGCTGCCCTTTATCGAGCGGGGCGCGCACCCCGCCCTGCGCCAGGACGCGTGTCCGCCGCGGCCGCAAGCCGCTGCGGTGGCGGGGTGCAGCCAGCAGACGTGCACGGACCTGCGCATGCATGGATGTCCTGCCGCTGCTGTACGGGCTTGCGTGCCGTCCCGCCCTGGCGTTTGTTGTCAATGACGTTGAAGCATGGGTGAGCGTGAGCGTGCCGCAGCGTCCATAGTCTGCGCATGCAGGCCCTCATACGAGCGCCCTCTGCTCGGTCGAGCGCTCGCCTGTGCAGAGCTTGTGCCGGCAGCCCGCCACGCTCGGTGTGGCAACTAGCCTTGGCCGGGTGGCCCCAGCAGGGCACGCCGCGGCGGCGGGGGGCGGCGCGCGCATGCTCAGGCCGGCGCATGGACCCATGAGCCCGACGCTGGGTCTTTACAGAGCCTGGGGTGCATATGTGAGAGGCCGAGGGGGCTTGCATGCCTTGTTCGCGGGGCGCCCGAGACACCAGCGCTGGGGGGGGGTGCACGCGCACAGCAGTCTGCTGCGGGCTGTGCCCGCGCGCCCGGTTCAGCTCATGGGGACGCGCGACGTGTCCGCGCAGACAGGTCTGCGCTGTTGCCCAAGCCAGTGAGGTGCGCCGAACATGGGCGCGCCGGTGCAGGCTCTGCGCCGAGCTCATGGCGGGTGCAGCAGACCGCGGGTGCACTGAAGAGAACCATTGCTCAGCGCATGAGCACTCTTTGAGGCTGGGTGCATGCCTGCCTGGTCAGCTTGAGCAGCTCGTCTGAGCCTCTTGAGGCGGCAAATGCGCTCATATTGAAGTGCAAGGCTTCCTGAGGCCTGACAAATGATTGGTTATAACGACATGCATTACACAAGCTCCTGAGATAGCGCTGATTTATCTGGCGCAGCGCACACAAGCACGCACTTCCACAAGCGGCTGACAGCAAATGCTCGGCCTCTGCGCGGCTGTCGTCACGCAGAATGGACACGGGTACCGAGCAGATGCGGTGTTCGTGAGTGTCGGTGCGTGCGCAGACTGCTTGGACACCAATGAGGGGCGAGGCGGGGTTGCGCATGGCGTTGGCAGCGCAGCAACGCCGCCTCCATTGGCCCGTTTACACACACTGCAAGTGCCCAGACTCGAGGAAACCTTCACCCAGCGCATGCAGACTACTCGCTGTCATAGCAGGTACTGTACCTCGGAATCTTGTCTTCTGGAAAACCCACAGCCTGCAGCGCTGCGCAGAAGCTGCGGCACTCTTGCTGCCCCGCGCCAGAAAAGTAGCAGTTGCGCAGTTCAAGTGCGTCCGGGCGCCCCTGCCGCAGCAGGCCGCCGACAAGCTCAAGGAAGGCCAGCCACGACGGGCCACTGGCAGGATACGAGGAGCGCAGCCGCAGCCGCTCCAGGCGGGGGTGCACGGCCGCAGCCTGGATGCTCGGGCAGAGCAAGACGCAGCAGTTCTTGAAGGCCAGGCAGCGCAGGCGTGGGAAGCCAGCCAGGCTGCCCAGGGCTCGGGCGTCGAGGGAGCCCCCGATATGCCCCACTCCGTATGTGCCCCACTCGCAAGGTCCATTGTACCGCCCAAGGCGCAGCACCTCGAGGGCGGTGAGCACGCTCACGCCCTCGGGCACATGCTCAAAGTAGCCGTGGGTTAGGTCGAGGTGCTTCAAGCGACTCATGGCCAGGATGCCTAGCGGAAAGACTGGCGAATTGTACCCCGCCAGGCTGAGGCTGGTCAGGGCCGTCAGCGCGTCCATGCCCGGCAGCGCATCCTCGCCGTCGGCCGCAAACGTGCACCACTCAATCTTCAAGCTCGCAAGCAACGGCAGGCGCGCCCAGCCGGGCGCGCAGCGCAGGCCATTCAGGCCAGACAGCGTGAAAGAGGTCAGCTGCGCCAGGCGCGACAGGCAGGCAGGCAGCGGGGCTTCTACGTAATTCGACTCCAGTTTGAGAGCGCGCAGCCGCGAGAGGCCGGCCAGGCCCGCCACCAGGTGCGCTGTGTGCGCAACGGGCGGCATGTCGAGGTCCGCAACCCTCCAACACCGCACCGCCACTTCAAGCCCCTCCAGTGTGCGCGCTCCGGCCAGGTCTTGCCCCACCGTCTCGGGCAGCTGGTCCTCCCAAGTGTTGAGCAGGATGGTCAGCTTCAGGTGCAGCAGGCACGGGCAGCGGCCTAAGGCGCGGGCGGCCCCGGCCAGGAAGTCCGAGGCGTCAGCTGGAGATGTGCACGAGGCAGCAGCGTGCAGCTTGACCACAATGAGAGACTCCAGCGCAGGTAGGCTCCTCAGCAGGAGCGACAACCGCTCAGCGTCCCTGTCGATGGCCTCCAGGCCAGACACGTGCTTCACGGCAACGCCTTGCACCTGGAGCCAGCGCAGGGCGCACGCCCCCGAGTGCGTGCCTGCGGCAGCCAAGGCCGCGAGCACAGCGCCTGCCTCAGTGCCTGACGTGCTCACATGCGCTTGGGAGTCAGAGTGACGACATGAGCAGCATTCTTCAAGGAAAGCGCGCGGCACTTGCACCACTGCCAGGCCACAGAAGGAGAGCACTGCCGGAGGAGGCCGCGCACTGAGCCGTCCCAGCGCCCGCCACAAACTCACTGCGCTGCAGCGGGTCAGCGTGGTGCAGAACGGCTCGTTGAGGGCGTCCCGAAACCGCCTGCCGGCACGGCTCAGGCCCGGTGCACAGCTGTTGCAGACTCATGTGCTCAGACACCATGCACCGCGCACCTGCAGACTGTCTGCAGCCTGAAACACTTTGTCGAGTGCATTTTCATGATGTGGCCCGCGCACAACTGCAGAACCTGCGCAGGCCGAGCAGGGCACGTCGGCAGCGCAGCAGGCACAGGGCGGCTTGATCGTGGGCAGCACAAACACATCAGCACACACACCTCTGCAGGAAGCTCATCGAGCCGCACTGCCGGCGGCTGGGAGGTCATGCTGGCGGTACACTTGACGACGAATGCAAGCGCCGTGGTTTGGAAGGGGCTTCAATTTGCCTTTTCTGCAAGAGTTGCACGGAGGGCCGTGCGCTGCCTGTATGTCTGGAGGTAGCGTGGCAGAGCTCTATCGCTGAAGTGCGTTGGACGAAGGCTGCTCTGGCACCCAGCTCGCAGGCCTTGGACTCACCTGCAGCTGATACAGGGCGTTTACCTGAAGGGTAAAATCACACAGTACTCCCTGGAAGTACGAGCTGGATGCGCTCTCAAGCTTACAAGCTAGAAAGTGGCTGACAGTAATAGACTGCTGTCTTGCCAGCACGCTGTGACGGGCTCGTCTTGCCTGCACAACAACTTGGACAACATGCAGATGTGGTCCCTGTACCGAAGGCGAGGCTGTGCGTGCGCTCGCTGAGGCTGTGCTGCCGCGCCTGCTGGAGCACTTCCGAGCGCCCCATACTCAGCAGGCTGCTCTCAGTTGGGCGACGACGACGTACGCGCTGGCCGGTCTTGGGCGCCTGGAAGAGGTCCTGCAGCGGCGCAATAAGGCCGCGCTCGAGGCGTGCATGGCGGGCGGCGACAGCTCAGTCGCGTTTCAGAGCGTAGCCGTATGGCCCTGAGCCATGTGCACGACTCGCAGAGTTGCTGAGCGCGGCCCTTGCTGGCACGCGCGGCAGGTGCCAGCGCTGCGCCAGGGCTTAATCTCTGGGCCCGCCAGCGAGCGCGGCGGCGCTGTTACCTTCACGGGCGGGCCTCTGCGCGGCCTCGCCCTGACAGCGGTCGGACTGTGTGCGCCACGGGCGCCTTCCGCCGCGGTCGGGCGCAGCGCATCTGGCTGGCGCCCGGCTGCTTGCCGCAGGGCTTTACCTGGCTTGCGCTGCTGGAGGCCAGAGCTGGACGGCCTGCCCTGCCGCCCTGCGTGTGTGTGGGGCGCACACCGGGCCCTGCGCCAGGACGCGCGCCCGCCGCGGCCGCAAGCCGCTGCGCCAACGGCGTGGAGCCGTCGGACATGCATGGACCTGCGCACGCACGACCTGCCGCTGCTACGGGGACTCGCGAGCCGTCCCGCCCTGGCTGTGAAGTGCATTGACGGCGACGCGAGGGTGAGCGTGAGCGTGCCGCAGTGCGTCCGCAGCCTGTACATGCGAGGCCCCAGGCGGGCGCCCTATGCTCGGCCGAGCGCTTGGCACTGCAGAGCCTGTTCCGGCAGCCCGCTATGCTAGCCGCGGCAAACAGCGTCAAAACTCTCACTAGGGTTGATCGAGGGCGCGGGCGCGGGCGTGGGCGCGGGCAGCCTGCGCGCGGCGAGTGGTGGGTGCTGCGGCCGGTGTGCTTTCGAGATGTTTAACTCGCCATACATGCGGGGCGCCCTGCAGGGCCTAGCCGGGCGCGGGTGGCCGCAGCAGTGCACGCCGAAGCGGCTTGCGGCGGTGCATGCACACTTGCAAACCGTTGCATGGCGCAACAGGCCCGACCCTGGGTCTGACAGAGCCTTGGTTGCATGTGAGAGGCCGATGGGGGCATGTTTGCGGAGCGCCCGACACGCGGCGCTGGGGTGTGTACGCGCACATCAGTCTGCTGTGAGGTGCGCGCGCGCGCGCCCGGTGCAGCTGATGAAGGCATGCAGCGCATCGCGCAGACAGGTCTGCGCTGTTGCCCAAGTCAAGAGTAGTGCGCCGAACAGAGGCGGACATCCGTGCAGGCTCTGCGCCGGGCTCATGGCGGGCGGATTGCATGCGCACTGCAGCATGCCGTTGCTCGGCGCGCGAGCACCTTCGGGGCTGTGAGTGGGTGCATGTTGGTATTACCCTTGGTGCCTGAATGTCAAGCTCCCGGCTTTATCGATGAACCAGTGTAACGTCGTAGTGTAATGTGACATCGTGCCCGCAGCAAAATGCTTGTATACAAACATGCATGTCTGTAACAATAGCAGCGGCAGAGCGCCAGAGCACGCCCCGCAGGCGTCCCACTCGCACGCACACATTTTTCTTTTGTTCAACAATGCTGCTCTACACAAGTGTACACACATGTCTATTCTGCTCTACGCAAGTACACGCATGTCTGTTCACTCTGTTTGGCCACACACAGCAGCATGCTTGGGAAACGCTCAAAATGCACGCTCTGCAGGTCGATGCCTCCCAAAAGAGGGCCCGG
>JAABUY010004605.1_pt1 | contig 14351 bp, 22 predicted proteins | sample 5560271 | NCBI WGS metagenome assembly JAABUY01 (sample SAMN10711886, study PRJNA513374) | rock metagenome | isolation source: Antarctica rocks | place: Antarctica: Victoria Land, University Valley
ACAAGACATGCTTTACACCAGAACTGAGCCTCCAGCATTGTTATTGCTGTAATCCATGTATTGCACATGCACCTTGATACCCTACAGCCCAGACTGAAAGGCATCACCAACTGCTGCAATGGGGGGGGGGTCCAGACATGGGCATAACACCTATTATTACTCAAGCCATCAGGTTGCACACAGCTTTGAGATGCCCTGCCTGCTGTGTTGCAGGGTCTGCTGCAGCAGGTGCTAAGAGGGAATGAGGATGTGGTGGTCACAGCGGGCCGAAAAGCCCCTGCTGCCAATGATGCCTTCTTCCAACTTGAGGTAACATTCCTGCCTGCTTGTTTTCTGCAGCGTCCAGCCTTAGCATTCGTCTTCCTCAGGCAGAAGTGGCATTCGTCTTCCTCAGGCAGAAGTGTTCAGGCTTATGAGCGCATACCAGAAGTGGCAGTTGATACTGTGCTGATGTGAAGAAGATTTGGGAATGGTGTGCTATCTGGGGCCGAGACACCCCATGTACTTGCTGCTATGGATGGACAGACATGCAATTCTGACATGCTTGAAAGCAATGCCACATGGTGTGCAGTCTATATGTCGAAAATGCTTCCCAGAATGTGCAGTGAGAGCAATGTGCATCGCTGCAGGACAAGTATGTCCAGCAATTGTTGCAAAGATGCCAAGAGCAGCAGCGGTGACACTTGCCACGCTGCAACTCCCAAAAACTGTCACTGTGCAGTTCATTTGAGCTAAGGAAATATGGCTGAACATGTATATATAAGGAGCATTTCAACAAACTTCAACAAACGAGGACCTGCTCAACGTTCAGCAACCACACATGTTGCAGCAAAGCAGGGTAAATCAAGCATTGACTGACTTGTCTGTCTGCCAGCTGATGGCCTGCTGTGCAATCCTTGATACTACGAATTCCAGCCTCAATTTCTTGATGGTTGTGCAAGCTAAATGGGAGCCAGTATGGTTGGACAGTGTACCCTGTCCAGAACGATTTTCACATCAATAAGGGGTGTGTCACATGGGTGATTTTTGTTTTAACAGCACTTGGCATTGCTCTTGATCCATTTGCTCTGCATGCAACAGCATCATGTTTGGGTGTTTCACGTACTGCTCCTGGGATAATCTGAATCACTATTTTCTTTCACGGGTGTTTTATTATGCATATCTGCCAGGGGTCTCCTGGGGTATTGTCCTTGTATTATCCTTCTTATCTTTGGGAGTTACTGAGTGATTTCATGGGAGTCCTGTATGTGTCATGGGTGATGTCACGCTTCTGGCCCAAACCTGCTTATGGTGCATGCACCAAATTCTCTCCAGCCTGCTTTGCTCATCAGGGTATACCGGTAGATTTAATCCTTTTTTTGGGCTAAATCCTTTTTCACAACCTATGTCGTTGTCTGAAGAGCCAACCTGATTGCAATCACAAGCACTGCAGGGTCCTTTTAGCTGATAGTTGAGGAGGCAACCATGGAGAGTTGCCAAGTGTCTGCTGTTGACACGTGTTCCTGCCAGCAGCCTTATTTTGACCATGTTAAGCACATGTTTTATCGAAATTCGTCTCAGCAACATTGCTCTGCGACCTGTCACGTGCATTATGCGTGCAACGACACTACTGGACTCGGGGGTTGCATGCAGAATGGTGTAATCAAGGCCACACAAATGACTGCTTCTGCTGCTCTCTTTACATGCTGTAAGTAGTTGTGGCGTAACAACCAAGAATTTGCACACATGTCCTCTCGTTTTCGAAGAAGGCAGCTCGATGTAAGCAACATCTGACATGTGGATCAGTCCTGTGAAAACCCTTCAAACTTGCGCTCATACTCATAATGGGCTGGAGAGGCTGTAGGTGTCAGATGCTCTGATATTGGCATGCCAGCTAGGTCTTGTATGAGCAACGCAGACACCATGCTGCCTTTGGGAATCGTTCCCTTTGCAGCTGGAAACTCCAGTAAGGTGTTTGCAGAGCGCATGCTGAGCAACCTACTACTGATTTGTCCACCTGTACTCTCAGCTGCAAACTCTCCACCAATATGACTGTCCGGGACTTTAGGTGGCCTGCAACACACACCTGGCCATTCAAACCACAGCATATATCCTGTGCGAGGGTTACAGAAGCAGTTGCTTGCCACGGGTGCAAACTATCCCAGGCTTTGCTTCTGTGAAAGGTATTGCCTGACTTTGTTCATATATTGCCTGCTAAAGGCATGACTATCAACCAGCCTGTACAGTCATCTCACCAAAGCTGCATGGCAGTGTCTGTTTCAAAGCAGATCAGAAGAAACACACAGCCACAGTCCCTGTTAAGCAAGCCTCATCATGATGTTAAAGGAGGTGTACCTTCTCCAATGAACGGTTGCTCTGTGATATTCTGGTCGCTCGGGGTCTAGCTTCAGGTCCTGGCTGGTCCTGACATGCACCCTCCTAGGCAGTGGGTGCTGCATGCAGAGCATCACCATTGCACATGATGCCAAATACACATATGACTTTATCACTCAACACAGCTTTAGCGTGCAGCCGGTGATCAGCACAAAAGCTGCAACGCAAGGCATATGTGATGGCATAGTGTGTTGAGTGTTGTGTTTTGCGCTGATGCATGCAGGCATGCTCTGCTCATGTAGTGTGATCAAGAATCAAATCAGATATTGTGCAAGAGGCCTTTGATCCTGCAGCTGTGTAGGGCATGCCATTTGCAGGCACATCTGAAATAAGGATATCCAACACGGACATCACTATCAGACTTATAGATGAAAGCTGCAGTGAAGAAAAACAGAGAGGAGAGCTGCAGAGAAGAATCACCTGCCAGCCAGCCATCTTGTGCAAGGCAGGTACGACCACAAGGTTGAAGGTGACAATGCTGCTAACTGGGTTGCCAGGCAGCCCAAACACCAACATGCGCCGTTTGCTGCAGAAACACCATCACACATGCCTCACACACCAATCCTCACGATTGCCCACCTCAAGCAGCTGGTGTGTTGATTCAAATTGACGCTGCGCTTTCCAGCAGTGGCCAAGGACATGACATGACAGTGGCAAAGGTGCACATATGTGTACATTGCATGCAAGACGAGACATCTCTGCAGCTGACATTGTGAGCAGAGCAGCAGCTGCATGCGTGGGAAACTGACCAGCGTTGAATTTGTTCTGAAGCTGATCCTTCCTGCAGGTGACAGTAGAGGGCGGCACCTGGAAGAGTCAAGCTCAATGGTCGCAAAGGTGAGAGGTTTGCCGGGTTTCATTTTGACCTTTCCAAAGTGCACCTTGCCGTGCTTTTCCAGCAAAGGCTTGATGAAATCCCTGTTGCCCATGGAGACACCGCCTGCAAGCAGTGTACACATCAAGCCTGCTTAATATATGATGCCTGCACAAGGATACATGCTGTCTCATGGTGTCAAGTGTGGCCAGACACTAGTGGCATTTGGGTCAATGCATGATCCTGCCCACACATCTGAATTGCTGCAGGAAGCAAGATGTGTGCAAAGCACTACAGGATCATGCAGCGTCCATAGGATTGGTCTTGAAGCACTGCTGTGGCGTTTCACCTGTTGTGACAAGCACATCCACTTGCTGATTGATGGCCTTTTCCAGGCAGGCTTGAACATGTCCTTCTGCATCCCTGGCAATGCCCAGATCTACAACCTGAGCCCCTGCCACTTTACACGCTGCCACTAGCATAGCTCTGTTTGCATCCCGAATCTGCCCAGGTTGCAGTTGCTGTGTTGTGGGTTCTACCACCTCATCTCCTGTTGAAAGCACAGCAACAACAGGCGTCCTGTGCACCTGCAATACGCGACGGTGATCCAGAATGAGACATTGGCTGCTTGCAACAGTGTGACACAACTGGTTAGCAGTGTAAATGTGGCACACTAGATGACCGGGCTGCAGACAGGCGGTGTTGGCTTGCTGTTGCTTGATCTTGCAGCTCCCTGACCTGAATGAGGCTGATAGGCCAGTGACTGCGTCAGAGGCCCCGCAGGCTGCTGCAACAGAATGTGGCTTTGTGAACCTTGCAGCAAGCAAACGCAGCCTTACTAAGCAGTGCCAGCAGTACAATGCAACATGATATTGTTTGCAGAAACAAGTTCACAGAGGTGTGCAGCTGCCAAGACATCACCTTGAGTGTTGCAGCCCCAACTGTGGCAAGAATGCCAATCTCAGCAGGTCCCAGCATGTCACCAGCTTGCAAGACTGTCTGGTCAACCTGGATGTCTGACCCCACTGCCCTGATGTCCTCCCCAGCCTTGGATGCTCCCTGTATCATGTCGCGATGGCTGTTCAGCATGCCATGCATAAGCACTACAGGGCGTGGCAGATGATGGCAAAGGACAGCTTGGCTTGAAGCAAGCCTTACCGTACAGTTATAGTGCAGCCGTAGACATGACAGGCAGGCAGAACTTCAGCCGCTTCAGCTTCCTTGGCAATATTGTCTGGCACATGAAGGCATTTACACATGTCAAAACAGACAGCTAATGAAGACGTACCGAAATCCATGTTTAGTACAGACTGGTGGCAGAAGGCAGGACTAACCTTGACTATTCTGATGCGCTTCTCACCATCTTGCCTCTCAGGTAGCTGCTCAGTGTTCTCTATTTGCACCACAGCATCTGCTCCCTCAGGTACTGGTGCACCTATACTGCATGACTGCAGCTCAGTAACCACAATGCGATACAATTTGCAGCAAACTGGCAGGAGTGCATCAATGGGTCTGCCGTAACACTAGCAGAAAAAGTCATGTTTGGAAGGCTTGACTAAGCAATGAGCACAGACATACATGTGACATGATTGAGATCAGTGCTCGAGACAGCTGATTAGTCACCTGTCGTGATGTAAGCCACACTGCCAGACTGTAGTCTGGGCTGCTGATGACCAGCATGCGCTGCAAATGCTACAATGTACTCACCAGGCCCGTCTGCTGACACAACAGCATAACCATCCTGTAACAAATGCAAAGCTGTGGATGCTGGTTGCTTGGCTATGAAAGGTCTGCATGAAAGGTCTGTACTGGCAGGCATATGACTCAGCTCAAAAGGCTGGCTTGTTGAGCGCACCTTTATTGAAGCTGGGAATGGAGGAACATTCTCAGGCGCCTGCACGTTCTCTGCGAGGACGGATCCAACAGCCTCAGCAAGGTCTACAGAAACGCTCGGAAGAGGCTGAGTCTCTGATAGAACGAGCTCCTGGGCTTCAGGAATGCTGATCATCTTGTACAACGCTGAAGGGGTCGCCGGACCCTGAGCAGCCATGCTGCTCTATTTGTTACTGCCGGTGATGAGCACTGTGGCCGATTTGATCGAGTTGGTGAGTCCTGCGATGGCACGCAAGACGCGTCAGCACCTCGATTATCGGCCAATTTTGCGCGTCAAAACACTGTGTCTGGATCATCAGAACATTCATATAGTTACGGGAGTCGACCACGACCTTTCCCATAGCAGAGGCAGGTGCACCTTTATACCACGCCATGCACGACAACAGACTGACCTGCGACACGCTAATTTCGAACGCCAAAGACTGTGAGGCTTATGTTACCTATCTTGACTCGAGCATAATGGCGGCACAGCAAACAGCGCAGGGTGGCCCAAAAGAGCACTGTCAACTGCTGCCTCTGCATATGCAGCAGAGACGCACGCACTGAGTGACAGAACCGTGAGTAATCCCAGCTCGAACTGAATTGCTGGCCCCTGCTGCAATGTATGAGCTCACCTTGGGCTGACATCGATGTGACACTCTTGTGAGCACAAATCTGCCGCTGTATATCTGTATCAGCTTGTTGACCTCGATGAGTCCATTCGGTGCATGTACCAATTGCTGTCTTATATATATGAGGCCTCCATGGTCACGATTTTCTATGTCTCGGTGTTTCACCCACAGTCTGTTCAGCGGCTGGTAGCCAACATTGTGCTTGATCAGATAGTCAGTCAGGCCTGCATATCTGATGCCTCACGTCGTCAGTCTTGGGGCCCTGTCAGGGACTGTGTCAGTCCCCGCATATGGCTCACGTGACCATTTTGGCTTTGACCAGTCTGCAGCGCCACTTTGGAGGTGCAAGTTCATTGTGATGAAGCGCGATTGATGTCGATGGTCTCACGCAACCAGATGCAACGATATGCTGGGTACTGCAAGTGACAACATGATCAATTGACTTTGCCAAACAGGCAAGCCTCGCCGCGGCTGCTCGGCGTGACTTCAGGATGATCGGCATGAGAGAAACTTTGCATACTCGGAAGCGTAGTCTGAAGGAACTCGCTGTGACTCCAGAGGTGAATACCATTGCCATCAGTACACAGTTTCGACGGTCGTGCCGGCCAACTGCAAGCGCTGACAACACCTGCCATTCCGCAGTCCACCTGGCGCGCAGAGTGCGCCTGCAACAATTAGCATGAATGTTCACCACGAATGCATGCAATCCATAGCGTGACTTTGCTCAACTTAGCTCATGTCAAGTGTGCTATGCTTGCTGGCTTTGTGTGACCCATTTATGCCCTCATGATGCCATATTTGTATGCAGGTCTGTCATTTAGCCAAGTCTGGCTGGGTGTGGAAAAGGGCAAAGGTGACCAGGCAATGGCTGAAGAGGTGGGCAATTGTGCGCAAGGGCGTTCTGCGGTACTGTGATGGCCCCGGCATGGTGATCCTTCTGAGCTTTGCTATGACAAATGCATGCTAGGGTTGCAGCTTGTTGCAGCTTTGTAAACGTGGTTGACTTGCATGCAAATGCTACAAACATCACCAGAACGCAACATTTATCACAGCAGTGAGTAGTCGCGGCATGGAATAAGCTGATGGAGCACATGCGCAAGCTCACTGTCACACTCAAATCTGGACCAAGAATGTATGTTCACACCTGTTTAAACATCTTCGCAGCACTGCTGCTTGTGATTTGCATGCTATGTTGCAGACACATGACAGTGGAAAGCGGGTGCTATCTGGCAATATAGTTTCAGCTGAATCTGTGCAGCACGGCACATCCACCAATGGTCTGCTGGTGAGCTCACGATGATGTCAGTGTGTACCGGTTGTCCTTTGAGGGTTGCATTTTCACATCTTTGAGCAAGCAGTATTAGTGTATAACATGCACGCAGCATGGAATGCCCCAGACTGTGACCAGTGCTTCAGCTGTCATATGTTGATGAAGTGTAGCCCTCTGCACAGCCCTGCCTGACACTGTCATCAGCAGCCACCACTGCAAGCAAGGTGCACAACATTTTCTGTGAAGAGTAGTCAGCAACATCAGAATGTCAACTTGCTACAGAGGTATTGAGACTTGCCCTGCACGTACCTAGCTCATCATGAGCTGGAAAGCGTTTCTATTACTACGATTATTTACAGATGTATGGCTTCCAAGTGGTGGATGATGAGGGCAGAAGCAAGAAGCTGTGGTGCCATAGCCAGCAGGCCTGCCAGGAGTGGTGTCACTTCCTGACCCACTGGGCAAACACAGAAGTCCTGCTGTCCCATTGGTATCATGTGCAATGGAGTAAGCTCCTTGGCAGGTATGCCCTGAACTACCTGGACTACCCTGGTGGGGTGTAGAGGGGAGACATCATGTGCATGGTCATCATGGCATGCAGCCAATCCAGGAGATTGCATGACCTCGCATGCAATGCAATGCTGTCTGTCCAACACATCACTGCGCACATAGGCTGTTTGTGGTGGCTAGTTCTGGAGCAGATGCTGAGTTGTCGTGTATTCGCAGTGGGGCATTTGCTGCTGTGGTGAAGGCGACAGGCAAAGCAGATCACAGGCCCTATGCCATCAAGGTTGTCACACGCAGCGCCTACCGCCACTACTATCACATGATGAATCAGGTGCATGTCGTGCCTGTCAAGTTCAAGCGATAAGACAACATCACTGTACCATGCATTGCACTAGAAATCAAACAACATCAGCATGGCTACATGGCAGACAGAGTATAAAAAGCGCCTGAGTGTCATACACCTTATACGCTTACAGTTTATGTACGCATGAAGTGTAGCTCCTTCCTTGCTTCTGCAGTCATACTCTGCCACCGGTTGCATTTGACAGAATTCGCAGAGGCTCATGCGAGCTTGCATGACAAATCTGCAGCACATGCACACAAGAGCCACTCACCTGTCGGATTCATGCGATCCACAATTAACAGCCAGTCAAGCATGTGCTGTGTAGCGCCAGCCTGTCGAGTGCAGTACTAAATGAGGGAAGCGTCCCTGCACGTCATATAGTATAACATGATCCTGCAGGAGGTGGGAATCATGAGTATGCTGGCAGAGCACCCCCACATGGTCAGCCTGAAGCAGGTCCTGTACGCCCCCCACCGCCTCTACATTGTCACAGGTTACCTTACCCCACCCCACCCCACTTCACCTCACCTGCCTGCATGCGGCCACTTGAGACATCAGCTCTCTCCTGAGTCTCTCATGAGTCTTGTCATCATGCATCTCTCTCATTGACTAGTGCACACTGAGGAGTGATCCTGCTTGTATAAGGTAATGCACTGAAACCATGCAAGTTGCTGGCACCCATCAATTGAGAGGTGTGTCATCACTGGTGAGCAGCTGCTGTGCAGCAACTCAGACTGTCTGAAGCTGTGATGATAATGAGATTGTCGGAAGCAGCCAAGCAGATCAGTGTGTCAGCAGCGTGACCAGCACCATGCACACTCTGACCTGTCTGTCTGTGGCCATGCGCTGCAGAGTACCTGGATGGAGGTGAGCTGAGCAAGAGAGTGTCACCAGGCAGTCCCCTCACTGAGACAGATGCAGCGCGAGTGACTCGCCAGGTGGTGAGTGCGTTAGCTGCGCTGCATGAGCAGAGGGTGTGCCACATGGACATCAAGCCTGACAACATCATATTCGAGAATAAGTAAGCCTTCCTGCACTGTCATTTTCAGCCAGAACATCCCCAACAGGCAATTTGGACATGTTATCACATCTGTTGCCAAATTGCTCAAAAGCTCATGGCCATTGCTGAACACAACACAGCTCAACTTGGGAGGTTGCAGCTAAATACACTGCATTCTTGACAATGTCAGTCATGTTCGATGAATCATCATAGCTATGGTCGCCCTGAGATGATCTCCTACCTGCTGCAGCCTTGAACATGATTTGTACCAATTCTGTTGCTTGTTGTACGCCAAGTCTGGAAAATTAACGCAGGTCACCCACTTCCCCAGTGAAGCTGATTGACTTCAGTCTGGCATGCTTCTTCTTTGAGCCCACTGAGCCAGGGGGCACCCCAGAGTTTATGGCCCCCGAGCTGGTGGCTGACCCTGATGGGATGGCAGCCACAGGCTGGGGACCCGAGATTGACATGTGGGCTGTCGGGATCCTGGTCTTCTGGATGCTGTGTGGCAGAACGCCCTTTGATGATGACAATGTGCCTCAGATACTGCAGAATATCATGCAGGTGTGTCACAGTCAGTCACGATGACAGAGCCAGCAGTTTTCAGCGTTTGCATACTCAACAGTACTACGCAATTTTACAGATTTTGTGCTGCTGTTCAGTCTAACATGCATAGCCTTTTGCTTGTGTATGAGTACGTTTGATGGAAGCATGTATGAGGCACAACTGCATGACCAGGAGAACCAGCCGCCAGATCTGTGCCCAGTTTATGTAGGAGTGTTCAAGGAACAAAATGGTGTGCAAGTGTTCCAGCGTCATTGCTGTCTGACATAGCATCAATGCAAGGCAAGTTTCATATATGTATGCAGGGGCGGTGGGCATTCAGTGATGAGGTATGGGCAAGGGTATCTGATGAAGGCAAGGCCCTGGTGCGCAGCCTGCTACGGCGCAACCCTAGCCGCCGCCCATCTGCTGCTGCCCTACTGCAACATCCCTGGGTAAATTCCATCCTCGTTCATTCCTTGCAGTGTTTTGTACTCCTCAATGTTGACGGGTAGTGTACAGTTTGAAATGGTTCTTGCCATGGTGCCTGGAATCCTTTGCATGAGGATCACTTAACAGATGCTATGCAACTGGCAAGCTGAGTATGAGGGTTCAGAAACTGATGGGCTGCAAATACATGCTTGCACCATGGTCTTGCAGTTTTTTGCAATTTGGCGAGCCTTGTTACCTGTGTGCATAACAAGTGAAAGGCAGCATGAGGCAAGATGCGCGCACAATCATGCCGTGCCAGCATGTCAGTCAGTAGGGTACTATGCGGAATTTTGAAGCTCATGAGCTGATGCTGCAGCAGACAACTCCAAGGGCATGAGTACAAAACAAAGCAAGCATACTTGATGTGTGACAGCACAGAGTAGAGTGTAGGTGATGTGTGTGTGTGTGGCAGGTGTGTCAGGGTCAGCAGATGATGCCACTGGTTGCAACAGCAGGGGCACTAGTCAAGCTGGCAGGAGGCAAGCTGGAGAAAGGGGAATCTGGGGAAGGCAGCAGTGCTGGGGGATCCCTGCTGGGCACCACCCCCCACTTCACCAGAAGCTTCAGCTACACAGAAGGCCCCTCCCCTGGTGAACTTGACCAGCATGCATGGCTGTTTGGCAGAATCCAATGCTGAGCGTAGATATTCTGCCCTAGCAATGACTTCCTTGCAAAGCATACTTAGCAGAAACTTTGTGTATTGCAAGTGCACAGCCTGTGTCATGCTCTCTGACTTGTTTGTGCTGGTTCTTGAGAGGTGCAATCATTGACCAATAAAGTCTTGTGCAGGCTCTGCACTGAGCAGTTCGGTGCGCACAACATCAGCCACCAGCATTGGTCCTCAAGCAGACCCCTCATATCATCGCACCCCCCTGACAGACCCCCTGACAAATCCTTCAGTCTACCCTCACCCCCACCGCTACCACTTCAACTCTGCAGACTTGCGTCGGTCCCTGTCCAGTCAGCATTCTGCCACATCACTGCACAGTCAGCGTGCCAGCGTGTATGCACACTCACGCCAGTCCAGTGCAGAAAGCACTTCCTCACCTGCTCAGTACAGCCCTCAGGTGTTCTGCTTCGACTTCATGATGCCATCTTGAAAACGTTCATGACCAGCCTGCGTGGTTGTCTGCTTAGCAGTGATAGCCTGACTGCATGTCACGGCCAAATGTCTGGTTGCGATCTGCCCAGAGCTGCCAAATGCATGCCAAGCTGTTGTACATCAGCTGGTGAGCTAGCGATGCATAACTGTATTTCATTGTGCCATGTTGGTGCTCTCCTTTGGCCTGTGTCTTCTCAGTTGTGACGGGTTCTGTATGGTTCAGGTATGGGACAGCATGCTTCCTGGCACAAAGGACCTGGATCCCATGACTGCCATTCCCGAGTCACATCCAGTGACGCAGTCTGTTGATTACGCAGTCACAGCTGACTGCAGTACAGTATCTGTGCACTCAAGCAGCAGGGCTGTTAGCAATAGTCATCCTGCCAGTGCCGCGCCAGCTGGGCTGGCAGGTCCCTCCATGCGCATCAGAGTCACCAACAGATCTGTCCCTCTGGTGCCATCCAGCAGCAATGCCGGTCAAGGCAACAGCGGTGTACAGTCTACATCCGGTCAGCAGAACTGCCAGATTGTGGTTGGCGGGACTAGTGATGCTGCAGTTCAGCAGCAGCAGAGTGGGCATTTGCCATCCTGTCACAGCAGTAGTTGCCTTGAAGCACCCTCATTACTGCAGCACAGTGTTGTGGATCATGGCACACAGCAGCTGAGTCATACACCTCTGCATGGCTTGAGTCACGCCTTTGGTCATGAGGATGCCCTGACTGGGGCTGCTGCGCAAAGGGCAGGCTCCCCAATGCCTCAGAGGGCTGTTTCTGAGCAGCCCCAAAGGGCTCCTGCACCCTCTGCAGTGCAGAATGACAGGAATGGAGCAGCGCTGCAAAGTTGCCATGAGACAGCAGATTCAAGCTCTGGAGCCAGCACATCAGCTGAACGTGAGTGTGACACGCAGCCAAGTCACAGTGCAGGGGAGGATGAAGCGCCTCAGCACAACAGAGGTGAAAGACAGGGAGAAGGACAAGGGGCTGAAGAGGTTACAGAGACAGATGAAGTGGGGAGGAAGGTACCGGAGGGGTTTGCAGGGATGGCATTGGTGGATGGTGAATTGTGTGAGACTCCCATCTCCCCCAGGTGGTGGGACAATGTGGCCAAGACTGATCTCATTGGCATCAAAGAATTGCAAAGGTCAGCCATGTTTGTGTTAGAGACATGCCAGCCGTGCCTTGCAACTGAGATACTGGGTGCTTAATTACGCATGACCCAAATGAGTGATCTCCTCATGCAAGCTTTCAAAGCAGTGCGTTCTGGCTGTGCTGTGCACCTGTGCACGCCTGCAGTTTGCAATAGAGAGTCTACATGGTTGGGGACTTAAGCATCTGTGTGACTGCAGCGTGAGGTTGCGGAAGATGACATGTAGAGCCTTCCTGCGGGCTCAGAAAGCTGGCCATCTGGAGAAGATGGTGGCTCAAGCCAGGTACTTCACAACTTGCTTGTTTTTCATTGCTGTCTGCTGACTTTTGCTTGGACACGCCTGTCTAAAGATTTTACATGTGTCTGATGCCTGGTTTGGCCTGCAGAAGTTGCCTTTCAAAGCATAACATCAGATTCTGTGTTTGTAAGGCTGACCAGACAATTCTCAACAGGAGCTCGGCAGTTTGCTACTACATGTTGACTCTGACTGAGTCTTGTGTACATGCTCAGCTGCTCACAAGTCTTCATCAACCCTGCAGTATTTTTTTGGTGGTCTGGAACTTGTGCACAATATATGCACAATGATATGCACAATATATGTGCACGTTAAACATGCTCTGGGAAGCATGTGCTCCGCAGGCAACTCTGATTGTCTGGATTGTGTGCAGATTGGCAGCTGCAGCAGCTGTGGCTTCACCCTCGAAACAGCCGTAGACCTCTAGAGGAGAAGATCTTACAGAGAACAGTGCATGGACTGCTTGTTTTCATGTGTTGTTTGCAAGTAAGCAAGAGAATCACACAACTGTCAGAGCTCTGTGCTGGGCCATAGCATGTGATGAGTACTGGCACTATGCCTGCAAGGATAGTTGTTACAATCTGCGCACCATATTATGAGAGCTCAGAATGTGCCCAGTCAATTGGCGCATCAGTTGCTATATGGACAGCAATCCATTCAACACATCACACGCCTAACTTGCAGCACAGACATGTCGACTTCAAAACAACTCGAGTGTATGCATGATGCATCTATATATGTTGACTCAAAAACACGTCATTTGTTCAACCGAAGCAGTAGCTACAAGCGTTTATGTACAGTGGCAGTAAGCAACTACTGCTGCCATGTGTGGCAGCAGTATGCCATATGACATGCCAAATTGTGCCTGGTGGGCTGACTCGGTGACATGAGCAAAACACATTATGTATGTGATGGGATGGTACCTGTAGCAGATTGAGGACCGGCTGATGCAGACACCAGCTGGAGTACAAACACTTTTCAACATGGTCTGCAGTACGCGTATCCCAAAGCCTCACCAGTGTGCCGCCACCTGCTAGTTCCTATCCATGCACCAAAAATGCAGCTGCACAAACACCAAACATGCCAACTCCTATAACTCTGCAAACATGACTTATTGGCTGGATTGCTGTCCATCACTTGTCTACCCAGAAGCCTACTTGCTCTACCCAAAGAACCCAATGATCATGCCATGTAGAGGCTGTATAGGTGGGCATTGCCCCTGATGGCACAGGCCTTTCATGCATTTTGCCTCAAAGAAGCATGTTAGCGCATCTAACCCTTTGTGTACTCATATACACTGCTCCCTCGCTGTATAGCCATGCCCCTGTCTTAGTTTAGATGATAAAGATGTTGCAGAGACTGGACACCAGAACACTACGTGTATGTAAGTGTGCTCCCTGGCTGTCAAGACTGTCTAAGCCACTCCACGACCTGTTGCGCGGAGGGGCGGCAGTCAGGCTCTGTATGGGTGCACTCACTGAAGATACGTGCTGCCACTGGTGGACAGTCTACTGGTAGCTGTAGTGACTTGGCCGTGCCAGCCTGCAAAGACACAATGCTTCAGCTGGTAGGCCAGACAATTTTGGCACCAGACTGCTTCACGCAATGTGCAGCCTGTATGTGCATCTAGATTCTGAAGAACAAAGCAGCAGTAGAAGCTATGAAGGCAGCATTGCAGGAGTTGGGAAGGTGAACAAGGGGGGTTTACCTGCATGGCTTGTGCAATGGCAAGAGGCTGAAGATTGGTGATGTCTTGGTCACTGATGAGCTCCCACACCAAGATGCCGTAACTCCACATGTCAGCCTTCACGCTAGCTCTCTCATGGCGTACCACCTAGGAGAACCAAACAGCGTGTCAAATTGCTGGATACTGATCACAATGCATAGCAAGAGGATGATCAGCAGCATCAGAATCAAATCAGTGTCAGGTCGAAGAGCTCATGAGACACATGCAGTATTGTC
>JAABUY010004606.1_pt1 | contig 14343 bp, 12 predicted proteins | sample 5560271 | NCBI WGS metagenome assembly JAABUY01 (sample SAMN10711886, study PRJNA513374) | rock metagenome | isolation source: Antarctica rocks | place: Antarctica: Victoria Land, University Valley
GCTGGGAACCGATGGCGAGGGTGCGGGTCAGGCGGCGGCTTCATCTCACCACTCCGCCCGATCCCACCACATCCGCCAGTGCAGGTTAACGTGACAATGCCCCCTCGGCGTTGTCGATGATGGCCTGCGCTGGCACTCGGGTGCCGCGAACGACCCACGCGCCAGATACCTTGCCGGCCACCTGTTCAACATCGGGGCAGAGAGACCAGTCGATCATGAGCGACACGATAGCACGCCTCGGTTTTCAGCCGTAAGGCGATCTCCACATGCCTGCTTCCGGCCTGAAAGAGTCACCCAATTCGCGATGAAAATGCCCTGGATCGCAATACGGCAACATTTGAATTGGGCAGCTCCGCCCGGGTAATTGCTCACCCTGGTTGGATGGTTGCCTTGTCACGTGAGGGTACGGCAAGGGCTTTTCGGAGGTTGTTGAGCACGGAGCGGCCGTTGGCCTTGGCGGTGCTGACGACGGAACGGAAGGCAGCGTAGGTCTCGGCGCCCCATTCGGAGCGGAACCCGTTCGTCACCTTGCGAAAGATCACGCTCAGCCGCAGGGCGCGTTCGGACACGTTGTTGGTGGCGGGCACGTCTTGTTCAGTGACAAAGACGAACAGATCCGCGCGGTTGCGGGCGATGCGACGGCGCAGCCTATCGGCGGCCACGTCCTGTCGCGGCAGCGCGAGAACCCGGTCGAGGCGATGGTCGAGATCGCTGCGGTATTGACGCAAGGCGCTGTCGCGCAGGACGTCGCGCCTTCGACCGATGGCGATGGCCCGCAGCAGCAGCCACTTGAAGGCGGCCGAGAACCCGTCATCACCGCCGTCGATGGCGTATTGTGCGTCGCCCAGCAGGTGGGCGAGGCACATCTGCCAGTCTTCGCCATGCCCGCGCTGGCTGCCGAGGCTGTCCGACACCCAAACACGCGGGCGATGCGCGCCGAACACGGCGCATGTCACCGCGCGGCCACGGCTCGGGCGGATGACATGCAGCACGCAAGCGGGGGTGACGAACACCCACTTCCACCAAGTCTTGCCCATCGCCCGGGCCGAGGTCTCGTCGGATGCCACCACCGAGGCCGCCGTCACCCGTGCGGCGATCACTGCCGCCGCGACGCCCAGCGGTGCTTGGGCGCGGGCCAGGATGTTGCTGATCGCGCCTTCGCTGATGGACAAGCCGAACACCTCGTCCAGCAACGCGCGCAATCGCTCAATGCCGGTTGCCTGGGCATAGCGCAGGTAGACCACCAGGGTGTATCGACTTGCCGAACGGCGAGCCCGGTTCCAGCCCTGCTGGGGCAGGTGCTACGGCGCGCTCGCCGCAGCAGGCGCAGCGTCCGCCGAACAGCCGCACCCGCGTCACGTCAGGACGCACCGGCGCCACCTCGACCCGGTCGTAGACCATCTGCGCGGTTTGCAGTTCGCCTGGCCAGGCAGCGTGGGAGTGCGGGCAATCGTCGAGACGCGCATCGACAACGCGGTCCGGGTTTGGCTCCAGCGCGCGGGCCACACCAAGACGCCCCTTGCGCGGCGACTTGTCGCCTCCTTGCCGATCAGGCTTCTGGCCCTGCGACGGCGGCAGCGACGAGGCGGCAGCGACGAGTTGTCCGGCGTCTTTCGCGGCCGCTCCAGCTCCGCCAGCCGCACTTCAAGCGCGGCAATGCGCGCCAGCGCCACCTCCAACTGCCCAACCGCACCTCCAACTGTCCAACAAGAGCAGCAGAGAACGGATCAGCGCATCCTTCTCGGCATGGCTCAGCTTGCTGAGATCGATGTCGGACATCACGCCGACGTTGAGTCAGCCGCCCATGATCGCGTCAACCGTCATTCCAAACCTTCCAGCCGCCGCCGAAACACCAAGCCAGCAACTACCCAGGTGAGCAATTACCCAGATAGAGTTGCGCTCGTCTGCGACGAAGACCGCAGACGCGAAGCAGGCGCGTCGCATTCTGGCGATCGCAACGGTGCTCGATGGGCAGTCGCGGCTTGCAGCGGCGCAAGCGAGCGGGATGGACCGGCAAACGCTGCGCGATTGGGTGCATCGCTACAACACACACGGTATCGCGGGATTGAGCGATGCCCGCCGCTGCGGACGCCGTGCGGCATTGTCGGGGCCGCAGATGGAAGGGTTAAAGGACTTGGTCCATGCCGGGCCCGATCCGGTGTTCGACGGCGTGATGCGCTGGCGCTGCGTGGACCTGCGCTCGGCGATCCAGCGGCGCTACGGCGTAGTGCTGCACGAGCGCACAGTTGGAGATGACCCGGCTTCAGCCGCGCCCGTATCACCCGAAGAAAGGTGCCAAGGCGCAGGAGGCTTTTAGAAAAACTTCGCAGCCCGCGTAGCCGATGCCCTGCCGCCACAAGCCGCAGGAAAGCCGATCGAGGTCTGGTTCCAGGACGAGCCCTCCGCTGCCCTTCCACCTGCTTCGCAGGCGGAACCTTGGGCAGCTTTGCGCGTGTCGGGCAGCAGGGCACGCTGGCCTATGTATGGGCGAGGCTTGCCAAAGGTTCCGTCCGGCGAAGCCGGATGCAATGGCATGGCGAGGGGCCGGTTGGTTGCCGTCCGCCAGCGGTCCGCGACAACCGCCACGAGTCTGCCTGCCTGTTCGGGGCGATCTGCCCAGAGCGAGCCGTCGGGGCCGCGGTCGTCATGCCTTGGGTCAGCGCAGCCAAGCCATGTCGATCCACCTTGCCGAGATCAGCCGATGCGTCAGCTCCGGAGGGCACGCCGTGTTGGTTTGCGACGGTGCCGATTGGCACCAAGCCGGCGAGCGCCTGACCATACCGAGCAACGTTAGCCTGCTCCGGCTGCCACCCTACGCGCCAGAACTCAATCCGATCGAGAACGTGTGGGGAATACCTGGGCGCCAATAAGTTGAGCATGCTCGTTTGGGACGGTTACCATGCCGTCGTGCAAGCCTGCTGCGACGCTTGGAATTGGCTCATGGCCAATCCAGCTCGCATTCTATCAATCACCACGCGCGAGTGGGCACAGGACGCGCGAGTGGGCACAGGCCAACAATTAGGCCGGTTGGCATAACACGCCGGCTAAACGCTGACGTCAGCTCTCTTTATGGACGATCAGCATTAACGACAGCAGCCGCCTCGCCGCCTGGGCATCAGCCTGGTGGCGGGTCATAGGCCTGGACTGGCGGGAGATTGCCGGTAAAGCGCTCGGCCTCGACCGTCGTGAGCTGGCCGGTGCAGCCCTGGGCGAGGCCGGAGGTGCCGACGTCGCGGGTCAGGACGTTGGGGTTGCCGTGTACGCAGAGGCCCTCGTCGTCCTCGGGGTCCGCCGGGTCGAACCAGGCGCCGGTCGGAAGCTGCACGACGCCGCGGCGGATGCCGTCCGTCAGGCGGACAGCCGCCAGACAGGCGCCGCGCTCGTTGAACAGGCGGACGATGCAGCCGTCTATGATTCCGCGGGCCGCCGCGTCATCGGGGTGCATACGCGCGACCTCCCGTCCGCGGTGCTTCGCTGCGGCGCTGTGGCCGCCGAAGTCAAGCTGGCTGTGCAGGCGGGTGCTCGGCTGGTTGGCGACCAAGTGCAGCGGGGCGGCCGCGGTCGGCGTTTCCGACGCGGGCAGCCAGGCAGGGTGGCCGGGGCAGTCAGGCTCGTTGAAGCCTGCAATCGTCTGCGAGAAGATCTCGACCTTGCCGCTGGGCGTTTGCAGCGCCTCCCCGGCAGGATCGTCCCGGAAGCGGCGCAGCTTGCCGCCCTCGTCGGAAAGCTGCGGCAGGTTCATGCCGCCGCGCTGCCAGAATGCGTCGAAGTCGGGCGCGGGAAGGTCCATCCTGGCCAGGCCGAGGCGCGTCGGCTCGTACAGGTGCGCCAGCCATTGGCGGACGGTCCGACCCTCGGTGAAGGCCTCCTCGGCCCCGAGCCGTCGAGCCAGGTCACCGAATATGGCATAGTCGTCGCGCGCCTCGCCAAAGGGTCGGGCGACGGGGTGCATCGCCACGAGCATCGGGTCGTTGTTGTTGCCGCCGATGTCCTCGCGCTCCAGCGTCATCGTGCAGGGCAGCACGATGTCGGCGTGGCGGGCGGTCGCGGTCCAGCCGATCTCGTGCACGACCAACGTATCGAGCCGGGCGAAGGCGCGGCGCAGGCGGTTGAGGTCCTGGTGGTGATGGAAGGGATTGCCTCCGGCCCAGTAGACCAGCTTCACGTCGGGGTAGCTGCGGGTCTGGCCGTTGTAGCGGTAGGACGCGCCGGGATCGAGCAGCATGTCCGCGATGCGCGCCACCGGGATGAACTCGGCGACGTTGTTGCGGCCCTGCGGCAGCGCGGGCACCGGCACCGCGTTGGTGCGGCGGCCGTAATAGGCGATGGCGCCGAGGGCGTAGCCGTAGCCGCCCCCGGGCAGGCCGATCTGGCCGAGTGCGGCGGCCAGCACGGCGCCCATCCATACCGGCTGCTCGCCGTGCTCGGCGCGCTGCAGGGAGTGCGCCACCGTGACCAGGACGCGCCGGCCGTGCAGGCTGCGCGCCAGGTTGCCGATGGTATCCGCGTCGACGCCGGTGAGGGGCGCGGCCCAGGCAGCGTCTTTCGGCTGGCCGTCGGTCGCACCGAGCAGATAGCGCTCGAACACCGGCCAGCCCTCCGTGCAGCGATCGAGGAAGTCGCGGTCGTGCAGGCCTTCGGCAACAAGGGTGTGCACCAGCGCCAGCATGAGCGCCGTGTCGCTGCCGGGCACGTTGCTGATCCATTCGGCGCCGACTTCCCGGGGCAGGTCGTCGCGCAGCGGCCCGACCAGCACGAACCGGCAGCCGCGCGCGCTGGCCCTGGCCATGGCGCCACGTTCGATATGCTGGCTGATGCTGCCGCCTGCCACCATGCTGTTCTTGAGTGCCATGCCTCCGAAGGCGACCACGATGTCGGTGTGCTCCGCCACTTGGTCCCAGGAGACGTTGCGCTTCGTCAGGTCCTCGTAGTCGCCGATGATGTGCGGGACGAGGACCGACGACGCGCCGGAGCTGTAGCTGTTCACCGAACGCACGTAGCCGCCCAGCGCCGTGTTCAGGAAGCGGTGCACCTGGCTTTGGGCATGGTGGAAGCGTCCGGCGCTGGCCCAGCCGTAAGAGCCTCCGAAGATGCCCTGCGGCCCGAAGGTGGACCGCACCCGGCGAAGCTCCCGGGCCAGCAGGTCGAGCACGGCGTCCCATTCCATGGCAACGAACCTGTCGCGCCCCCGCCGGTCATCGGGGCCCGGGCCGCGTTCCAGCCAGCCGGCGCGGACCATCGGCTTGGCGACGCGGGCGCGGTGGCGCAGGGCAGCCGGGAAGTTGTCGATAAGCCTGTTCGGGTCGGGATCGCCGGGGTAGGGGCGGACATCCAGGGTGTCGTCGCGCAGCCGGGCCGAGAACGCGCCCCAATGAGAGGTGTGCGGCAGGAAGCCGTCCACATCCGCGGCCGTGGCGGGGGCCGCGGATTTGTCTCCGTCTAATGCGATGTCCATCGGAGTGCTCCCTGCATCTCTCACAGCGATGTCGTAGTCGAGCTGAAGCAGCGATGCCATCCGCTTGTGCTGCCGGACACGGCGAGCATGGCCGATGAGCGCACGGGCACGATGGGCCTAAGCCCTGTGCGCCGGCCGCGGCCAAAGGCAACCGGACCGCCGCAGCGGTCTTGTTAACGGCATGAGTACCTTTGATCTCAATCGCTTCATCGAAGCCCAGGCACCCGTGATCGAGCAGGTCAGGCGGGAGCTCGAAGCCGGCAGCAAGCGCACGCATTGGATGTGGTTCATCTTCCCGCAGCTCCGCGGGCTGGGCCGCAGCCCGACGGCGCAGTATTTCGGCCTCGCCGGGCAGGGCGAGGCCCGCGCCTACCTTGCCGATCCGGTGCTCGGCTCCCGCCTGGTTGAATGCACGGCGCTGGTGAACCATCTCGCGAGCAAGACCGCGAACGGGATTTTCGGGAGCCCTGACGACATGAAGCTCCGCTCCTGCGTAACCTTGTTCGCAACCCTGCAACCCCAACCCTTCGAGGGCACCTTGCGCAAGTATTATGACGGCAAGCCCGACCCGATGACGCTCGAGCTGCTCCATGCCGCTTGACCAGGCCGGGTTGCGCATCCCGTTCGACAACACGTACGCGCGGCTCCCCGCCAGCTTCCATGCCCGTGTCGAGCCCACCCACGTCGCCGCTCCACGGATCGTCCGCGTCAACCGCGACCTCGCCGCGCTGCTCGGCCTCGACCCGGCGGCGCTGGACGCCGACATCCTCGCGGGCAACCGGCTGCCTGCCGGCGCCGAGCCGATCGCCCAGGCCTACTCGGGCCACCAGTTCGGCCATTTCTCGCCCACCCTCGGCGACGGCCGTGCTATCCTGCTCGGCGAGGTCGTCGGCTCGGACAGGCGGCGCTACGACATTCAGCTTAAAGGTTCCGGCCCCACCCCGTTCTCTCGCCGCGGCGACGGCCGCGCCGGCCTGGGACCTGTCCTGCGCGAGTATCTGATCGGCGAGGCCATGCACGCGCTCGGCATCCCGACCACGCGCGCCCTGGCCGCGGTGACCACCGGCGAGTTCGTCTATCGCGAGACCGTGCTTCCCGGCGCCGTGCTGACCCGCGTGGCCGCCAGCCATATCCGCGTCGGCACTTTCCAGTTCTGCGCCTCGCAGGGCGACGTCGAAGCCGTTCGCATGCTGGCCGACTACACGATCGCCCGCCACTACCCGGACCTCGCCGGCAACACTCGCGGCTTTCTCGACGCGGTGATCGCGCGTCAGGCCGAGCTGGTCGCGAGCTGGCTCCAGATCGGCTTCATCCACGGCGTGATGAACACCGACAACATGGCGATCTCCGGCGAGACGATCGACTACGGCCCCTGTGCCTTCATGGACACCTATGACCCGGCGACCGTGTTCAGCTCCATCGACGAGGCCGGCCGTTACGCCTATGGCAATCAGCCGCGCATCGCCGCCTGGAATCTCGCCCGGTTTGCCGAAACCCTGCTGCCGCTCCTGGGATCGGACCAGGAGGCAGCGATCGAAGCGGCCAGGCAAGCGCTCGCCGGCTTTGCCCCACGTTTCGAGGCCGCCTACCTGACCGGAATGCGCCGCAAACTCGGTCTCGAGACCGAGCAGGATGGGGACGAAGAGTTGATCCAGGACCTGCTGCGCCACATGCAGGAGGGTGGCGCCGACTGGACCCTGACCTTCCGCGCCCTCGCCGACGCCGCCGAGGGCAACGACGCTCCCGCCCGTGCCCTGTTCAGCCCCGGCGTCGCGTGGGACGCCTGGGCTGAGCGCTGGAACACGCGCCTCGCCCGCGAGCCCGGTCCTCTAGCCGAGCGCGCCGGCGTGATGCGCGCCCTCAGCCCGCTCTACATCCCTCGCAACCACCTGGTCGAAGCCGCTCTCAACGCGGCGGTGCGCTCCGACGACTACCGCCCATTCGAGGAGCTGCTCGGCGTCATCACCAAGCCCTACGAGCAGCGCTCCGGCCTCGAGCGCTTTGCCCAGCCGCCCCGGCCGGACGAGCGTGTCCTGGCGACGTTCTGCGGCACCTGATGCCCTTCCCCCGGCAGAAAGGGCTGGGACCAGGGAATGCGACCCTGGCGCGGGCCGCATCGAACGGCGCCTGATGGGCCAACGGCGCCGCGCAGCACTGTGCTGACTCTGGCCGAGCAGGTCGGCTCATGACGGCTGGGCCGCGGGTGGGCAAAGCAGGCTATGCCCGAGACGCCTGATTTCAGTATCGCGGCCCAGGAGCCGGTCGAGGGGAGGTCAGGGGCGACGGCGGCCTTCCCCTACGACCGGCTGACGGTCGAGCGGTTCCGTTCCGCCTTTCCGGGTGCCCGTTGGCGGGACGATCTGCGGGCTTGGTTCGTCCCTGGGACCACAGCCGAGCGTCGGCTCAACCGCTGGCTCGGCCGCGAGATGTCGGGCGTGCTCGCGTATGCCGACGACCGCGGGCGAGACGCCTACGCCTTTCAGCCCATCGAGAGCCGCTACCTCGAGGCCGCCGACGAGCTGCGGATACGCACCCCTTATTCCAAGACGGTTGTGGCAGAGCTGCGCGCCGTGCCGTGGGCGTGGTGGGACGGAGAACTGAAGGCGTGGCGGGTGCCGTTCCGATCGTGGGAGGAACTGCAGAGGCGATGGCCGGCGATCGAGGCTGCAGCGCAACGCCATGAGCCGGCCGAGCGGCAAGAAAGACAGCAGGCCCGCAAGGGCACCTTGGAGCAACGAGAGGCAGCGGCACGGGCCCACGAAAGGCGCCGGCGTCGCTACCCAGTCCCGGATGCGGCGCTGCCTCCCTTGGAGCGCGTGGTCATGACGCACCAAGGTGCCATCATCTTCACCGATGTCACCGGTGAGCTCGTCGAGGATGCGATTGCCGAACGCCACTACCCCGACGTGTCAGCGGCAGGCGTCACGCTTGTGTGGGCGGCGTGGCGCAAGCCGACCTACGCCGAGCTGGTCAAAGCCTGGCCTGCGCGCCAGCCGGCGGACACGCGGGACCTGGCGCAAGGATGGTGGCAGCCGACCCTTGAGGAACTGCGGATCGAGCGACGCAAGGCGGCTTCCGCCGAACGGGCTGGCGAGACGCGTCGCCAGGGGAACCCACTTGAGCCAGAACGGGCTTGACGGCTTGTGTCGCAAGGCTTGGCTGTCGAGAATGGCTTATGGATGTGTCCCCGAGACGATTCGTCAGGTGCTGCGGTTCTGGCTGGCGATAAATCGCGAGTGACGTAGCTGTTCCTAGTCAAATAAAAATAAGAGAGAGGTACAATGGTGAATGATGCTGATGTCGACCAGTTTTTTGAGGCGCACATATTTGTTTGCACAAATCAGCGTCCTGAAGGTCATTCTCGGGGTTCTTGTGCTGCTAAAGGATCAGAAAGCCTGCGGAATTACATGAAGGCGCGAGTGAAGGAACTTGGCATTCCAAACGCTCGGGTAAACACGGCAGGATGCCTTGATCGATGTGAGCTCGGACCGTGTGCCGTGATCTACCCTGACGGCGCTTGGTATCGAATAGGGAGCACCGCAGATGTGGATGCAGTGCTTCAATCCCACGTCCTTGATGGCAAGAGAGTCGCTGAGTTGCTGCTACCTGGCCGAGGCCCGCGTTTGGAGGACAGCCCAACCATCGCGCCTCGTGCAAAATGAGTGTGACGACTCGCGGTCAGATACCGAGGAGTGGGTGTCAGGCGATTCGGGGAACCATCCGCGATTGCGCTGTTGCCGCTCCGGTCACCAGGAAGGCATGGACGCGAAGCTCAGGTGCATGACGACGTTCCGCACAGGAGCAGCTTCTTGCCGCTCGGCGCCTACTGGCACGTCCACGATGCCAAGCCGGGCTTCAGGGTGCTGCCGCGACGCTGGGTGGAGCTGACCAAAGGTTCCGCTTGGCATAGCCAAGTGGAAGGTCAGCGTAGGGGTCGAGCGCACTTTCGGCTGGATGATGCGCTGGCGCAGGCTCGTGCGCGACTACGAAGCCCGCCTCGACGTGTCCGACGCCATGATCCACGTCACCATGGGAAGCCTGCTTTTGCGCCGAGTTGCCCATGACTGACGTTCTCAAACGGTTTCTTAGCCCGCGGTTCAAGAGCTACCAGGATAATCGCGTGTAGCGGGCCAGCGCCTTGTTCAACGCTCCAGAACGAAGGCCGTGCCGTCCCATAACCGGAACGGGCGAGCGCCATCATGCGTCAGCCGCATACCGGTGGCGGCGGCCCAGGCGGCAGCATCGCACCGATCGGCCGCGGAGTCGCCGCGGTAAGACAGGTTGAGCACGCAGAACGCCCCGCCCGGACGCAGCGTACGGGACGCGCCGCTTGCGTGGTGCAGCGCCAAGTCCGGGCCGGCCTGGACGATGTAGGGGAAGCTGTCGACCGCCAGCACCAAGTCGAAAGCCGTCGGGGAAAGCCCGTCGAGGCCGTCGCCTTCGGTGTGCCGCACCTCGACGTTGGCCATGCCCGCCAGCCGGTGCTTTGCCTCCGCCACCATCGCCGCCGATACGTCGAGCGCCAGCACCGACCGGCACCGCGGGGCCATCGCCGCCGACACCCGGCCGATGCCGCAGCCGAGATCCAGCACGTCCGAGGTCGGGCGCAAGAACCCCTGCGCCTCGAGCCAAGCGACGATCTCGGCCGTTGCGGCTTGCAGGATGGCGGGGTCGCCCAGCGAATACAGCGCCACGCTGGCCTCCGGCGAGTGGCCGACGGCGTGGTCGAAGAACGCTGCGGTCCGGGCGACGCTCTCGGCCGGCGTGCTCGGCGCAACCTGCCCGCCGGCCACCATCCCGGCCGTCCGGTCGGCGGCCACCTGCGCCGCCAGCGCGTCCAGCGCGTCCTTGCGCCGCGCCACCAGCGCGTGGATCGCCACGACCGCCGGATGGTCCGAGGCCGTCGCCGCCAGGATCGCGTCGGCGTCCGACCCCTCCAGCAGCAGGCGCGCGACGGCGACCTCCGGCGAGATCCGCCCGGCGATGCAGTCCTCGACGGGCTTCATCCCCCGGCTTCACCCATCGAACCAGCCGAGCCGCCGCAGCCGGTCCAGCTCGCCCAGGCGAACCCGCTCGCCGATATCGGTGCGATAGCGCAGGTCGGCGATGCACACGCTGCGCGCGCGCGTCAACGCCGCCGCCTGGGCGTCCTCGATGCGCGCGCCTACGCCCGTCACCACCATTGCGTAGCCGGTGCGTCGGCCGGCGAACAGCTGGCCATCGGCGAGCCGCATGTCGGACCAGTGAAAGTGCGCCGGGTCGTCCGGCGGAGTGTGGAAGAACACCGGCGGATCGTGGTCCTGCCCGGCATCCGGCCGCTCCTCCGGGAACGGCGGGATGGTGAGCACCACGCCGGAGCACCAGCCGTCCTGCGTCGGGAACGTGCCGGCTCCCTCCGAGTCCGGTTGCAGCATCCGCTTGAACAGGTCGCCCCATCCGGCCGTCTGCAACGGCGCCAGGATGGCGAAGCCAGGGTTGCCGAAACGGCAGGTGAACTCGAGCGGCCACAGCCCGGCCTCGTTGGCGATCATGTTCAGGTTGACGTAGCCGACATGGCCGGCGGCGGCGAACAGCGCCTCCATCCGCCCAAGCGTCGCCCGCATGATCGGGCCGGCGCCGCGATACGACAGCAAGGTGCCCATCTCGCCGGTCATCTCGCCGATCTCGCCGTTGAAGAACCGCTTGTGCTCGAAATCGATGCAGGCCGGCTCCAGGAAACGCCGCCCGTCGAAGTAGGCGCCGACGCCGACCTCGACACCCTCGATGCGTGGCATTAACAGCACGCCGCCGGGTTTCGAACCCGGAGGCAGCGGGCGGCCGAGCTGATGCAGCACGTCGAGCCCCTCCGCGTGGTCGCCGACGAAAGTGGCCCTGGCGTTGTTGAAGTGCTTCAGCACCGTCCGCCCCGGGTTTGCCTGAAGCCACGCCACCGCGTCCGCCGCTTGCGCGAACGGATAGGTTGGGGCAATCGGCAGACCGGCTTGGCGCAGCGTATCCTGGCCGAAGCCGCGGTCGTATTCCAGCCGATCGCCGAGCACGCTGCCGCCGATCACCCGAAACCCGTCGGCGCGCAGCGCATTCTGCACGGCGCCCTGGCCGACCTTCTCGAACAGCACCAGCCCGTCGTTCGACGTGCCCCGGCCCACCCAGGGCAACGCCGCGCGCCAGTCGGCGGCCGCCTCCACCATGCCGACCGCCGCCCAGGCCGGATCGCTGGCATGAACGCGCACCTCGTGCCCCTCGCGCATCAGGCTGAGGTAAAGGTCGGCCAAGTCGATGCGGGCGCCGATTCCAAGTATTCTCAAGCCGGCGATCCTCCACGTGACGTGACCAGGCACCCAAACACTAGAGCACCCCACGTCCGAAGCACAGGCGAGCACGCAAGAATGTCAGACCGCCGCTGCCTCGTGCCCCCGTCATAGACCCTGGCCATTCCCCAGGCCGCTGCGACCGGGAAGATCGTCACGCTGGGCCGACAAAGGCCCCAACACCCGAGACTTCGCACGTACTCCAGGCTGCTCAGCCGGCCTTTCCGCCTTCCGTCTGCCGATTTGCCTCAATGCACTTGGATAGGTTGTTTCGCAGATATTGTAGATGACTGCCGCACCATTGTCGCTCGTTGCCGAATTATATGCGTAGTCCCGGAGTGTGATGGTGCAAGCTCAACCCTGACCCGTTCAGGAGGAGGATGCACTGTGGCAGCAGTTCTTCACGGCAGCCCCTCCGGCGGCCTTCCACGGGCGGAGATGCCAAAGGTTCCGCGGCCGTCAGGCTGTGGAATGGCATCGGAGGGTGCGCCCACGGAACCTTGACCGCCTCCGCCCGATCAACGCCGCGCGTTCGAGCCGAACTCCAAGCGGCGCAAGCGTCGTCGCGCGCCCTGGCCCCCTGCGCAGTCATTCCACCGGCTTTGCCGATGAAACCTTTGACTGCTCCGCCCAATGCGGCCTCAACCCCAAAACCGCCCTGAAGTGGCGCAAGCGCTCTACCACCGTCGATGCCGCGATGGGACCGAAGGCCCGAAGCACTGTGCTGACCGAGGCCGAGGAAGCCATCATCGTCGAGTTCAGGCGCCGCACCCTGCTGCCGCTCGACGATGTGCTCGGCGCAAGCACAGCCAAGGTTCCGGCGGCATAGCCGCTGGAAAGCTGCTGGAGGTTGCCTGCGCGACACCATTCCCAAGCTCACCCGCAGTGCCTTGCATCGCTGCCTGCTCCGTCACGGCGTCTCCCGGCTCCCTCCGCCCAAAAACGAAGAAGCCAGCTCCAAACGCAAGGCATTCAAGGAGGCCAAGATCGGCTACGTCCATATCGACAGCGCCCAGTTCCGCTCCGCCGAGGGCGGAGCTGCCCAAGGTTCCGCGCGCGCAGCGTGTGGAATGGCAGCGGAGGGAAGGTTCACATGTTCCTGGCCATCGATCGCGTCAGCAAGTTCGTCTATGTCGAGTTCCATCCGACCGCCGAGATGGCCACCGGCGGCGCGTTCATGCGCAACGTGATCAAGGCGTTCCCCTACCAGATCCACACCGTGCTGACCGACAACGGCGTCGCGTTCACCAAGAACGCGTCGACCAAGTGGGACGGCATGCGCCACGTGTTCGACCGCGCCTGCAACGAGCATGGCATCGAGCACAGGTTGACCAACCCTCCGCAGCTCTTCCAGCAATGCTGCGCACCGCCGGAACCTTGGGCTGCTTCGCCATACCATGCTTGGACCAATGGCGGAGCTGGCTTGAGGCTCCGGCAGGCGAAGCCTGTTGGAGAAGTCAGCGCAGGTCAGGCCGAGCGGATGAACCGGATCGTCAAGGACGCCACCATCAAGGTGTTCCACTATGAGACGACCCAGGCCCTATGCACCCACGTCCTAACCTTCGTCGCTGCCTATAACTTCGCAAAGCACCTCAAGGCACTCCGATGGCGCACACCCTCCCAAACCATCCGTGAAGCCTGGAAAGCCGACCCCACCTCGTTCAAAGTCAACCCGCACCATCTCATCCCGGGACCAAACACTTAAATGGCACTTCCATCAACCAAACAGCAGCGCTGCTGCAAGCAGCCAATCTGATGGTGCACAAAAACCGGGAGCATGCTTGGGCGTTCATCGCTCACTCGCGGCTTGAAGCGAGCGACAGCGGCCTGGGAGCATGAAATGGCAGCAACACCGAGCAACCTCAAAGAACTCTACACTGCGGACGTGCGAGACCTCTGGTCAGCCAACGACCAGATGCAGAAGATCATACAAGCATTCAGCGAAAAGACGGCGAATCCGAAACTGAAGCAGTTGTTCGAGCAATCGGTCACCGGCATCGGCCGGCATACGCAGGTGCTACGCGAGATGGCGGGCGCGGACAGCGACAGCCCTTGCCCAGGCATGCAGGGGTTGATCCAAGAGGCCACGCAGCATGCCTTGCAGTCCGACTTGTCGCCGCAGCTGCGCGATTTGGAGATGATCGCCCAGTACCAGCGCATGTCGCACTATGGCCTTGCTGGCTTCGGGACGGTTGCCGCTTACGCCGAGGCGCTGGGGATGGCCGAGCAAGCGAGCAAGCTGAAGTCAATCGTCTCGGAGATCTACAAAGCCGACGAGTATTCCAGCAGCCTGGCGGAAGGCGCGCAGAAAGCAGCCGTTCAAGGCTAAACGAGGTTCGGGGTTGAGCAAGGTTCGGGCCGGCGCTTGCCGGCCCGAACTGCCGGTTCGATCGGGTGTATCGCTCTGTCGAACGACCAATCGAACGAACGACCAATCGAATTAAACGGGTGCCGCTCTAGCAGCCTGTCGGACTTAACGCGACGCGGAAGCGGGTGGTAGCAGTGGGTCACAAGCGGCCTGGACATCCCGTATGAGCAATTTCCGCCTAATCGATCGTGCAACGGGTTTTCTGATGCCGC
>JAABUY010004609.1_pt1 | contig 14338 bp, 10 predicted proteins | sample 5560271 | NCBI WGS metagenome assembly JAABUY01 (sample SAMN10711886, study PRJNA513374) | rock metagenome | isolation source: Antarctica rocks | place: Antarctica: Victoria Land, University Valley
GCACGTTGAGATAGAACCGGTTCGACATATGGGCGCCCGGCCGCGCCCACGGATAAAGCTCAGGCAACGTCAGCAACACCGGGATTATCAGCAGCGCCAGGAGCGGCAGGGTCGCGATCCCGAAGCGCAGCGCCGGCGCGAGCGCGTCGCCCCAGCGGCCCCCGGTCAAGGCGTGGATCAGCAGCAACGCGATGCCGCCGAGCGGCCAGCCGCTCCAGGCGACGGTCGCGGCGAGCCAGGCATGCGGGAACACGGCCGGTTCCACGATCCAGCCCAGGGCGGCGGCGAGCATGCCCACTATCCCCACGCCCCACGCCGCCTGTTCGGCCCGGCTCACGGCAAGCCCGCTTTCCGCTCGGGCGACAGGTCGGCGACATCCGTGTGCTGGCTGCGTTGCAGCGCCCGGATATAGGACGCTATCGCCCACCGGTCCGCCGGCGGCACCCGTTGCGCGAACGAGTACATCGCGCCGTAGCCGTTGGTGATAACATCGTAGAGGTGCTGGGTCGGCGCTTCGCGCAGCCGGGCCTCGTGGTAGGATGGCGGTGGGGAAAAGCCCCGCTGCACCACCATGCCGTGCCCATTGCCCAACTCGGAATGGCACGGCGTGCAGAACACACGGAACCGCTCCTGCCCCCGCTCGATCAGGGCCAACGTCATCGGCGGCGGCGGCGTGGCGCGCTCGTGAAACTGCGTGGTTCCGGCGGGGACCTTGCCGGGACCGACGCGGGTGTCGGCGTATGGGTTCCTCTTCGCCTCGTGCGTCATGTCGTCGCAGCCGGCCAGCAGCAGCAAGGCGGCCATCCATGGGGCTAGGCGCGTCATCCCGCGACCTCCTCGACCAAATATGCCCCGACGCCCGCCAGCAGCGCCCGCACGCGGGCGGGCGGGACATGGCGGATGGTCAGGACATTGCCATCGCGCATGACATCGCGAAACGCGGGCCGCTCGTCGATGGGTTCGTAGAGCTTCGGCAAGCGGTTCGCCGCCAGGAAGGCCACGAAGCCCGTCACGACAGCCAGCAGCACGCCCATCTCAAAGGCGTTCGGGATGTAGGACGGCCAAGCGAAATCGGGACGACCGCCGATGTCGAGCGGGTAGCCAATGGAAGTGGCATAGACCTGCATCAGGAACATCCCGACCGTTCCGAGCACCCCGGCCGCGAGCACCACGAGGGGGATCGGCGAGATCGTGGTGTCCGGCGCGTCCGGCGCCACCTCCGGCTCCTCGGCGGTGTAGGTCTCAACCCGCGCGCCGTGTTCCCCGCGCAGCCGCGCCGCCGCGCGCAGCAGGTCCTTCTGGTTGTGGAAGGCCGCGAGGATCATGGGTGTTTCCGGATCAGCTTGCGCATCTCGAACATCGAGATCACCGGCATCAGGCGGACGATCAGCAGGAACGTCGTGAAGAACAGCCCGCCGGTGCCGGCGAACACCGCCCAATCCCAGATCGTGCCGTGGAAGTCACCCCAGGCCGACGGCAGGTGCGTGCGGTGCAGGCTGGTGACGACGATCATGAAACGCTCCCACCACATGCCCAGGATCACGCCCACGCAGATTGTCAGCAGCAGCGGCTGGCACAACCGCAGCCGACGGAACCAGAGCAGTTGCGGCAAGCTCACGTTGAAAACGAGCGTGCCCCAGTAGACATAGGCGTAGATGCCGGTTGCGCGCTCGATGAACATTGTCCGTTCCGCGTCGTCCGGCCCGTAGAACGTGCTGAACGCATCCATCACATACGAGTACCCGATCAGCAGGCTGCTGGTCAGCAGTATCTTTCCCAACACGTCGATGTGCAGTTCCGTGATGTAGGCCTCCAGATGCAGTGCCCGGCGCAACGGCACCACCAGCAGGATCACCATCGCCAGCCCGGACAGCATCGCGCCGAACACGAACAGCGGCGGGAACTGCGTCGAATGCCAGCCGACCGTGAGCCCGCCCGCGAAGTCCAGCCCGACGATGCTATGCACCGACACGACCAGCGGGGCCATGAGCGCGGCCAGCACGCCATAGGTCGCGCGCAAATGCCGCCACTGCGCGCCGGAGCCGCGGAAGCCCATCGCCAGGATGCCGTAGAACACCTGCCGCCGCCGGCTGCGTGCCTGGTCGCGGACGGATGCGAGGTCCGGCAGGATGCCGAGATACCAGAACAGCACGGACGAGATCACGTAGGCGATGATGGCGAAGAAGTCCCAGACCAGCGGACTCTTGAAGTTTGGCCACAGGGTCATCGTGTTCGGGTAGGGGAATAGCCAGTAGAACAGCCACGGCCGGCCCAGGTGCAGGATGGGGTAGATGCCGGCGCACGCCGCCGCGCACAGCGTCATCGACTCCGCGATGCGGTTGATCGAGGTGCGCCATTCCACCCGGAACAGGAAGAACAGCGCCGACACGATCGTCCCGCCCGACGCGATGGCGATCCACCACACGTAATTGATAATCGCGAAGCCCCACATGACCGGCCAGTCGATGCCCCAGACGCCGACCCCGGCGTAGAGCAGCCAACCCACCCCGGCGACGCCCACGCCCAGCAGCCCCACCGACGGGAGGAAGGCGATCCACCACCAGAGTTGCGCCCGCTCCCGGAGCGCGATGGCGCAGATGCGGTCGGTCATGGACGCCGCGGTCTGGCCCGGCGCCACCACCCGCTCGACCGGCCGACCGGCGACGATATCGCTCACGCGGAGATGTCCGGGTTGGGATTGCGGATGCGCGCCTCGTACGTGACGCGCGGATGGGTCTGCTGGTCCGCCAACACCGCGTAGTCGAGCGGGCTCTTCTTGCGCCGGACCACGTCGCTGGTGGGGTCGTTCAGGTCGCCGAAGCTGAAGGCCTGGGTGGGACATGCCGCCTGGCAGGCTGTCACCGCCCGTTCCGGCACGCCGTCGCGGTCATGCGCGATGCGCGCCGCCGCGATCCGCTGGATGCAGAAGGTGCATTTCTCCATCACGCCGCGCGCCCGCGCGTCCACGTCCGGGTTGCGCGAGATCGCCGGGCGGTGCTCCTGCTCCACATAGGGGCCGAAGTTGAAGCGGCGCACCTTGTAGGGGCAGTTGTTGGAGCAGAACCGAGTGCCGACGCAGCGGTTGTACACCTGGACGTTCAGCCCCTCCTCGTCATGCACGGACGCCTCGACGGGGCACACCGTCTCGCACGGCGCTTCCTCGCAATGCATGCACAGCATCGGCTGATAGATCGTGTCCGGCGCTTCCACCGCGCCCTCGTAGTAGCGGTCGATGCGCAGCCAGTGCATCTCGCGCTGCCGCAGCACGTTCTCCTTGCCGACGACGGGCACGTTGTTCTCCGCCGTGCAGGCGACGATGCAGGCGTTGCAGCCGATGCAGGCGTTGAGGTCGATGCTCATGCCCCAGGCGACGGCGCCTTTAGGTTTCAGCAGGTACAGACGGTCCTCCGGCTTCTTGTCCTTCAGGAAGCCGGGATCGGCGGTGAACGCCGCCAGCGTGCCGTGCCGCGCGATGTCGGCCGGGATGGAATCGAGGTAGGTATGGTGTTCGGTCGAGGCCAGCTTGCTCGTACCCTTGACCTTTTCCAGCGACGCCTCCGCCGCATGTCGCGCCTCGGACCCGCGCAGGGGATAGACGTCGAAGCCGGCACCGCTCCCGACCTCGCCGACCTGGGCACGGCCCGCCCCGAAATTCGCGACGATGCAGCCGGGGGCTTGGCCGGGCATGATCCAGGCTGGCAGGATCATGTCCCGCCCCCCCACAGACAGCTTCACGTGGTCGCCGTTGTCCAGTTTCAGGTCGCGGGCGATCTTGGGCGACACCAGCACCGGGTTGTCCCAGGTGAGCTTGGTCAGCGTGCGTGGCAGTTCCTGTAGCCAGGGATTGTTGGCGTAGCGGCCGTCCCACAGATGCGGGTCGGGACGGAACAGCACCGTGATGGGTCTTTGCAAGGGGGCGGGAGGCGACAGGCCGGCCGCCTCGGGGCGCAGCGCCACGTCGAGCGTTGGGCTGGCGGTGCCGGCCACGACGCCTTCGGCCAGGGCGTCCTGCCAGGCGTCGTCGTTGCCCAGCCGCGCGCGCCAGGTTTCCCGCACGGCATCAAGGGCCTTAGCCGGCGTCGCGTCCAGGAACAGGGAGAGCGTGTCCATGATGGAGCGGCCCTGGAATAGGGGCAGCGCCTGCGGTTGCAGGATGGTCGCCGTCCCATCATGGCCCCGCGCGTCGCCCCAGGTCTCGAACAAATGCGCCTGCGGGACATGCCAATGCGCCGCGTGGGCGGTCTCGTCCGGCGCGGGGGCGGTCGAAAGGCTAAACCGCACCCGTTTCAGCGCGTCGCCGAAGCCCGGCGCGGTGAACACCGGGTTGCAATCCAGCATCAGCAGGGTCTCCACCCGCCCCGCCCCCATGTCCTCCAGCAGCCCGCGCATCCCGGCCGCCTGGTCGTCGGCGCGATAGGCGGCGGGCTCGACCAGGTCGAACACCGGGCCGCGGCCGCCCAGGGCGGCGTTCATGGCGTGGACCAGCGCGTGCGTTTCCGCCGGCTGGCCTGGCCCGGCATGGATGAAGGCACGGCCCGGCGATGCCCGAAGGTCGGCGAGCACGGCAGCGACCCAGGGCGGCGCGTCCGAAGGTGACTCGTTGCGCAGCAGGCCGGCAGCCAGCGCCATGACGCCCGCGTGCAGCTCGTGCGGTTCGGTGATGAAGCGGTGGTCCGCGACCGATCCGATCAGCGTGGGCGACGGCTCGGCGGCGTACAGCCGGCTCATCGCGCCCCGCGCCGGGTTGCGTCGGCTCATCAGATCCCGCGCATACCGCACATGGCCCGGAGCGGAACCGATGAGATCGCTGTCGAGCGCCAGGACGACATCGGCCCGCGCCAGCTTGGGCAGCACATCGACCGGGCGCCCGAACGCCAGCGCCGCGCCGGCGCGAACGGTGTCGCGGCACGCGGGGTCCCACTGGACCCAGCGCGCCTCCGGGTAGCGGCGCAGCACCGCGTCGATCGCGGCCCCCAGCGTCGGGGAGCCGACGGTCCCCGTCAGGATGCGCAGGCGGGCGCCGCGCGTGGCGGCGCAGCGCGCCCGCTCTCCGACCAGCGCGGTCAGCAAAGTCTGGCTGTCAGTCGGCTCGTCGTCACGCAGCAGGCCGATGGCGCGGTCGGGGTCGTAGAAATCCAGCAGCACGGCCTGCGCCAGCGCGTCCGTGGCGCCGAGGCTCGACGGGTGGCCAGGATTGCCCTCAACCTTCATCGGCCGGCCCATCCGATGCTCGACCACGATGCCCATCGCCGAGCCGTCCACCACGTGAGCGGTGCTGTAGAAGTTCGGGACGCCCGGCAGGATGCCCGGTGGAGCGATCACTGCCGGAATCCAATGCCCGTCCGGCGTACTGGGGTCGTCGCATCCGGCCAGCCCGCCCATGGCGAGGCTTGCCGCCATCAGCTTCAGCACGCGGCGGCGCTCGGTCGGCTGCGCCATGGCGCCAGCCAGCGAGGGGAACATCCGGCCGGCCTCGCCGGGATCCTCCAGCAGGCGCCGCCACCGGGCCGCGAGCGCGCTCATCTGTGGCATATGGAACATTCCGTCAGGTTGCGGTCGCCGACATGGTATTGCGTCAACAACGCCTCGGCCGAGGGTGTCTCGGGCGTGCGCTTCCACTCGGTGTTGTAGATCTCGCTTGCGGGACGCAGTTGCGGACCGGGATCGCGATGGCAGTTGAGGCACCACTGCATCGTCATCGTCGCGGCCTTCGCCATCAGGGGCATGCCCGCCACCGCGCCATGGCAACTGGAGCAGCCCACCCCCTTGGCCACGTGGATGCTGTGGTTGAAGTATACGTAGTCCGGCAGGTTGGTGACGCGCCCCCAAGCCATCGGCTTGTCGTCCGCGAGGCTCTGCCGCACCGGCGCGAGCAGGGCGGCGTTGGTCCAGATCTGCGAATGGCAGGTCATGCAGGTGTAGGTGGGCGGCAAGCCTGCATTGGTGCCGACCTCGACGGCGTTGTGGCAGAACCGGCAGTCGATCCCGAGGCCCGCGACGTGGTGCTGGTGGCTGAACGGGACCGGCTGGTCGATCGTGAACCCAACCCGGCGCACGTAATCGCTGCGCGGCCACAGCCACCACCAGCCCACGCCACCCATCACGGCCCCCGCCATGGATAGCAGGGCCAAGGTGGCGTACAGGTTTGCCCGTGGCTTGAAGATCGCCCCTACGGGCATTTCGCCACTGGAAGCCGGGCGGCGGCGTCCCAACAGGACCCACGCACCGGCCCCGAACACCGAGGCGGCGGCGATGGCTTCGGTGACACGCACCCAAAACTTGCGGCGAACTGGCACCGCTATGAACTGCCCTTGCGGGGTATCAATCTGTCCCGCAACGTTTCCGCGTGTCCTCGGCGGCCTGTCCCGAGATGTGGAACTGGATTGAAAACGCTTCTGCGGGCAACGACGCGTCGTCGTTTATTCTTTCCCATCCGATGCCCTCCGCAGCTTACGAATTGAATCCAGTCCTTCCGCATTTTTAGTCCAAGGACGGAAATGACCAAGCTTTATAGTTGAGCGCACCAACAATGTTCCAATCTGTTGCACACACTGCGGCGCGGTCACCTAGTACTTCACTTATTGCTAGGAGGCGGTCAAATACGTGCCATTCATCCATTTGCGATCGCAAACTCCCTTGTAAATGCGGGATCTTGTGACCGTCCTGCGCCCATGCGTTACGTGTTTGGCCGCCTCCTTAGTAGTTGCTCCAATGTGTCGCCTCGTCTGATGGCAACCCTGGAATGTCGGTTCGCCGATGCGTCACGGGTTTCAGGTTTGGCCCTGTCAGCATCCGTCATGCGCTTGCTCCGACTTGGGAATCTGCTTCGGACTGAACCCCCGAGACGCGACTACGTTCCGTCGGCAACGACACGGACAGTACGGGTCCGCTCGGAGGGCTCTGACACCATGACGCTGCTCGACGACTACGCTGCCTTGTTGCTGCGGATCTGCCTAGTGGCGCTGTTCCCATTCAGCGCCCTCGACAAGATCCTTAACTGGGGTGCGGCGATGAAGCAGGCGAGCACAGTGCCGTTCGCGCCCGCGATGCTGGTGGCTTCGATCATCGTCGAGTTCGTGACCCCGGCCTGCATCGTCACCGGATGGCATGACCGGCTGGCCGCGTTCATCTTGGCCGGGTTCTGCGTCGTGACGGCGGTGCTGTTCCATCAGTTCTGGCGCTTCGCCGATTTCTGGCGTTTCCGCCCAGGCGAGGGGCTGGAGCATTTCTGGGAGTTCCTGAAGAACCTCGGGCTGGTGGGCGGACTGGGGCTCATCGTGCTGGCGCCGCGCACGCTTCCGGTCAGCGAGGTCGCGCGACATCCCTTGGCGTCGAGCCATGTGATCGGGCCGGCGGCGGGCGCTCCCCTGGCGCCGGAACCCTAACCGGTCAGCAGCAGCAAATGGCCGTCGGGGTCGGGCAGGCACCGCGGCAACGAGCCAGCCATATGGCTCACTTCGATGGTGGTCCAGTCGGCCGCGATATCGCCAGGGCGCAAGCCAGCCGCTCGCCGCCCAGGCGGCCGGTACGCCAGCAGTTCCAGGCCTGGGCCGGCCGGAGACCCTGGACGCAGGCTGAACACCCGCAACCTCGCCCCAGGCAGCCCATCGAGCCTCGATTGCGCCACACCGGCGTTGCGGGAACGGCCGGCCACCCTGAAACCGAGCGCGCGGTAGAACCGCAGGCTGCGGGACGCGGCTTCGACCGCCAGGGCGCTATGGTCGATCCCTAGAAAGGGGGATGCGGCCAAGCCGCGATGCCAGACGGCGCGGCCTTGATCGGGTGGAAAGCACAGCAATTCCAGCGGATGGCCATCCGGGTCGCGGAATTTGAAAGCTCGCACGGCGCCGTTCGATGGCGGCAAGGTTTGCGGGCCATCGACGCTGATCGGCTGCCACCCTCCATGCGCCATCAGATGGGCGTAGGCCGCATCCATGTCGCCCACCACGATTGCCATGTGCTGAAACCAGAGGTCGTTGCCACGGCTGCCCGCCGGGTAAGGGCGGCCTGGAGGGATCAGGCGCACCAGCGCCACTTCATCCGCGCCAAGGCGCATCAGCACCTCAACGGCGCCGACATGATCGAGCCCAAGTGCCGCGAAGCCCGTTGGATCGGGTTCGCCGCGCGCGATCGTCTGAAAGCCGAGCGCGTCGCGGTAGAAGCTTTCGGCCCGGTCGAGGTCGGACACGACGCGGCTGACGCGCAGGACCCGCGCCGCCCGTGCCTGCCCGGGCCGCCGAAGAAGGGCGCCCAGGCCGATCAACGCCGCCAGCGCGAGAGCGGCCCTGCCAATCCTCACGTGTCGAGACGCTCCCGGATGCGATCGGCGACACGCAGCGCGTTGGCGATGATGGTCAAGGTCGGGTTCACCGCGCCGATCGAGGGAAAGAAGCTGGCGTCGGTAATGTACAAATTGTCCAGCTCATGGGCCTTGCAGTCCGTGTCCAGGACCGATGTCGCGGAATCATGGCCGAAGCGGCAGGTGCCGGCCTGGTGCGCGGTGCCGCCGATGGGGATGTCCTTGCCAAGATACAGGGAGCGGTCGATCAACTTGGGGAATGCGCCGAGCGGCGCCGTCAATTCCTGGAGTTTCGCGCGAAGCCGTTTCGCGGCCTCCATGTTGCCCTCGCGGATATCGAGCGTCACCTGGTCGCCGTTGTAGAAGATGCGGTTTTCCGGCCGTGGCAGATCCTCGCTTTGCAGCCAGAAATCGATCGAGTGCTCGGCCATTTTCTCGAACGGCCATTCCGGCATATGGGCCATGAGGGCCGGCAGCGGCGCCTCGCCCCTGATCTGCTCCCCGTGCGATGTCGCGCACATCTGGATCAGACCGAGCGGGAATTCCCAGTCATCGGCCCCGAAATAGTAGTCGCTGAAGGCGAGCGTCTTCTGGAACACAGTCGCGTTCGGCTCCCGCAGCAACGCCATGACGACCGACATGTTGTGCCGCATGTAGTTGCGGCCGACTTGGCCGGACCCGTTGGCCAAGCCATCGGGATGTGCGTCGGAGGCCGAGCGCAGCAGCAACAACGCCGAACTGAGCGCGCCGCACGCGGCCACCACGATGTCCGCCGAGTATTGCTCGGGTTGGCCATGGCGCGTCACATGCACGCGGTTGACGCTTCGCCCGCCCGCATTGGTCTCAAGCCGGGTCGCGTAGGCGTTGGTGAGCAGCGTGAAGTTCGGGTAAGCGGCGCGGGCGGGATCGACGCAGATGACTTGGGCGTCGGCCTTGCCGTTGAAGGCGCAGGGAAAACCATCGAACGCGTCGCACCGGATACAAGGACTGTGCGCGGTGGCGGTGCCGTCCGGGTTCTGGTCGAGCAGAATGCCGAGAGGCAGGTGGAACGGGTGCAGGCCCTCGTTCTTCAGGATGTCGTTGAGTTGCTGGATGCGCGGCTCGTGTTGGACGGGAGGATACGCGTAGGGCGCACTGGACCATGGTTCGGTCGGGTCTTCGCCGCGTTGGCCATGCACGTGATACAACGCCTCGGCCTCGGTGTAGTAGGGCTCGAACACGTCGTAGCCGAGCGGCCAGGCGGGAGACACGCCGTCCTTGTGCTGCAACTCGCCGAAGTCCCGCTCGCGCAGCCTGAACAAGGCCGAGCCATAGACCTTGGAGTTGCCGCCCACGAAATAATGCAACCCAGGCTGGAACGCCCTGCCGGCGCTGTCGTGCCAGGTGTCACGTGCCTGGTAGGCGCCATCGACGAACACTGTCTTCGAATCGAAGTTGCGCAGTTCGCGCGGCAGGTAGTCACCCCGCTCCAACATGAGGATGCGCTTGCCCGCGCCGGCAAGGCGATGGGCGAGAGAGGCTCCACCCGGGCCGCTGCCGATGACGATAACGTCGTAGTGATCGCTGGTCGGCATGACGCGTATGTTGCTCCCCGTAAACCTGATGCGATGGTGGCCGCAGCATCGACCGGGCCTTTACGCCAAAACCATCGCCCCGTTCCCCCCCCCAGGGCTGTTCAACGCTGGCGTCCTGCGGCCACTGAGTCCGTCCTGCAACACTTGAAGGGCGAAGTGCGGCGATTGACCACAAGGGGGCAGCGTTGAACAGCCCTGGTCCCCCCCCTGAGCGCGTCGATGAACTTCGCGGAGGGTTGGCTGTTAGGTGGAAATGTCCTGTGCGGGACACCTTATTTGAGCGGAACGCGAGGACGCGCCCATGGCAGACCGGCCGCTCTCCATCGACATCCGGCACCCGCTGTTACTCAAGGCGAACGACCTGGTCCTGCTGACACGGGAGGACGGGGACATCGCGCCGGACATCCCTGGGTTCGGCCTGTTTTACCGCGACACCTGCTATCTTTCATCCTACAGGCTGCGACTTCATGCCACGGCGCCGCTGCCGCTGATGTCGGCGGATGCCGAGGGCATGGCCGCGCAAATCGCGCTGACCAACCGGCCTCTGGCGACCGCCAATGGCCAGGCCATTTCCGATCATGCGCTTGGCCTTCGGCGGACGTTCCTCCTTCTCGATGACGGCCCGACATTCACCGACACAATCGAAATCCGGAACTTCGGCGTCGAGCGGGTCGTGCTGCCACTTGCCCTGGAGATCGCGACGACATTCCAGAGCATGTTCGTCCTGCGCGGAGCGCCCGAAGGCAGGCGTGGCCGGATGCACGCGCCGCGATGGGACGAATCTGCCCTGCGTTTCTCCTATGAGGGCGCGGACGGGCGGTTGCGGACGCTGCTGGTGGACTTCTCCCTGCCGGTGATCATCGCGCCCAGGACAACCGAACAGTGCATGGCCCATTTCGAGTTGGCCCTCGATCCGCTGGAGAGCTGGGACTTGGTGGTCACCTTCCGGGTGGATGAGCGCGATGTCGGCGCCACCCCGCCCGGCTCGGCACGCGCGCCTCGCGATGCCAAATCCCTCCGGCGAGCCCAGTCGGACGCATCGGCGGCGTTGCTCGACGGCTACGCGCGTGCGGACTCGCCCAGCGAAGGCTTCGCCCAGGTGCTGGCGCGTTCGTTGTCCGATGTCGCCTTGCTGGAAGTCCGCCGCGGCGAACATCGGTTCACCGCGGCCGGAATGCCTTGGTTCGTCGGATTGTTCGGCCGCGACAGCCTGCTGCCGACGATACAGTGCCTGGCTTTCAACCCTGACCTTGGTCACCGCACAACTCGGGCGCTGGCCCACTGGCAGGGCAGCAAGGACGATGCGGTCACGCGAGAAGAGCCGGGCAAGATCCTGCATGAGCTGCGGGTCGGCGAATTGGCCAATTTGCACGAGGTGTCGCAGACCCCGAGCTATGCGTCGATCGATTCCACGCTGCTGTTCCTGATCGCGGTTGCCCGCCATGTGGAATGGGTAGGAGATCTCGGCCTTTTCATGGAGCTGCGACCCAACATCGACCGTGCCCTGGCTTGGCTGGACCGCAAGGCGGCGGAGAACGAAGCCGGTTACGTCACATACGACGGGGTGGCGGAAGGCGGCCAGCCCGTGAACCAGAGCTGGCGTGATTCAGGCACCGGCGTGTTGCGGGCGGACGGCGGCTATCCCGTGCCGCCTTTGGCTCTGGTCGAGGTGCAGGGCTATGCGTACCAGGCTCGAATCCTGATCGCGAAACTGATGCGCCAAGCGGGCGAGAGTGGTCGGGCGGACCTACTGGAAAAAGCCGCCAGCGAGCTGCGAACCCGCTTCCTGCGGGATTTCTGGATGGAGTCGGAAGGCTGCTACTGCCTGGCGCTCGAACAGGGCGGCCGGCAGGTCACATCCGTTTCGTCGAACGCGGCCCAGGTGCTGTGGACCGGGATCGCAACGCCGGAGCACGCCCGCCGCATCGCTATACGCATGATGCGGCCAGACATGTTCTCCGGCTGGGGAATACGGACCATGTCGGCGGACCACGTCCGCTTCGATCCGCTCGCCTACCAGCAGGGGAGCGTCTGGCCGTTCGACAACGCCCTGATCGTGTCCGGCCTGCGGCGCTACGGCCAGGACGCGGCGGCGCTGCGCGTGGCCGCGGCAACGCTGGATGCCGCGCGCGCCTTCCGCCTGGCGCGCCTTCCGGAGTTCATCGCGGGAATGGAGCGGCTTCCGGGAGATGGTCCGATTCACACGCCCCGCGCCGATCCCCTGCAAGCCTGGTCCGCCGCCGCCGTGCCGTTCATGGTGTCCGAACTGCTTGGCATCTGGTCGGACGGCTTCGGCCGAAGGTTGCGCATCCGCCGCCCTCTCCTGCCTGATGGAGTGGATGCGCTGGTCCTGCGCGACATGCGCGTCGCGGGAACAGCGGTGTCGTTGCGCTTCGCCCGTGTGTCCGGTGGCGTATCGGCGGAGGTGGTCGCTGGCGGCGATCGGCTCGAAACGATAGTGACCTGAACCTAATGGTGATCGGATGACAAATCCTCACGCGGCTCGCGTGATTCTGGCCGCTCTCGTCGGCGGCACCGCGCTGGTGCTCCTCACCCGCCCGGCAAAGGCTTCCGTTTCGCTATCCACTCGCACAGGGCCAAACCTCGCGCACTGGCAGGCGCGGCCGCTTTGCCGGGTGGTCGTGGTCGGAGCGGGGTTCGGTGGCCTGAACGCCGCGTCGCGGCTCGCGGGAAAGCCGGGCATCGACCTCACGGTGATCGACTCGCACAATCACCACCTGTTCCAGCCGCTGCTCTATCAGGTCGCGACCGCGGCCTTGTCGCCGTCCGACATCGCCTCCCCGCTTCGCGGCATCATCCCGGCCACCGATCACACCCGGGTGCTGATGGAAACGGTGACGGGCATCGACACCACCTCCCGGCGCGTTGCCTGGGATGGCGGGAGCGTGCCTTACGATGAGCTTATCGTGGCGACGGGATCCAAGCCGAGCTACTTCGGACATGACGATTGGGCACGGGCGGCGCCTGGGCTGAAAACGCTCGATGATGCCTTGCAGCTACGCCGGCATATCCTTCTGGCGTTCGAGAAGGCATCCGTCGCGGATCCCGCGGAACGGCGGCGCTTGCTGACGTTCGTGCTGATCGGGGGCGGCCCCACCGGCGTGGAGATGGCTGGCTCGATCGCCGAATTGGCTCGCGACCTGCTGAAGCACGACTATGACATGCCCGGCACGGACGCGCGCATCGTGTTGGTGGAAGCGGGCGAGCGCGTCTTGCCGGAATTCGCGCCTGATCTCTCGCGGCACGCGGCCGAAGCGCTGAGCAAGCTCGGCGTCCAGATTCGCGTGGGCACGCGCGTCACTGGGATTGAGGACGGCTCGGTTCGCCTACATGGCGAGATCCTGGCGGCCGATACGGTGATTTGGACCGCGGGCAATGCGGCGACGCCGGTGGCGGACTGGCTCGGGGCCAAGCCGGGACATGGCGGACGCGTGCCGGTCGGCGCCGATCTAAGCCTGGCCGGCCATCCGGATGTCCACGTTATTGGCGATGTGTCCCAAGCGAACGATGCGCGGGGCAAGCCGCTTCCCGCCCTGGCGCCGGTTGCCAAGCAGCAAGGTCGCTATGTCGCCGACCTGATCCTGCGGCGCGTTCGGGGAAACGGCCGGCAGACCGCGTTCCGTTACCGGGATTACGGGACGCTGGCCACCATCGGGCGGGGACAGGCGGTGGCGGAATTCGGGCGCGTTCACCTGGCCGGCGAGATCGCGTGGGCGATATGGGCCGTCGCGCACATCTTCTTCCTGATCGGGTTCCGCAACCGCGTCATGGTCAGCGCGCAATGGGCATTCGCCTATGCCACTCGGCAGCGCGCCGACCGGGTCATTGTGGATGACGCGGCTGGCAGGCTACTCCCCGGCGGTCAACCTCCAGTGGTGAAGCTAGGATAAAGCGTCATCCCACCATCGACGAACAGCGTCGCGCCGGTGACATAGTCAGTCGCATCGGACGCGAGCCAGACGACCGCCTGGGCGATGTCATCGGGTTCGCCGATACGCTTGTAAGGCACCAGCGTCATCAGGTCGGAATAGGCTGCCGGCGTGTTCCAGGCAGCCGTGTTGATTGGGGTGCGGATCGCCCCCGGCGCGATGCTGTTCACGCGGATGAAATGCGGCGCCAACTCCTGCGCGATGCTCTTCATCAGCAGCATGACGCCGCCTTTCGAGGCCGCGTAGTTGGCGTGACCGGCCCATGGAATGACCTGATGCACCGAACTCATGCAGATGATCTTGCCGGCCGCTTGCGACACGGCCGGAACCACGCCCCGCCGCTTGAATTCACGGACCGCCGCGCGCGTGCAAAGGAACTGGCCGGTCAGGTTGACGCCGATTACGGTGTTCCACTGATCGAGCGTCATCTCGTCGAACGGCGCGTCCCGTTGCAGGCCGGCGTTGCTGACGACGATATGCAGCGTGCCGAAATGCGCGATCGCGTCGGAAAACAT
>JAABUY010004615.1_pt1 | contig 14323 bp, 17 predicted proteins | sample 5560271 | NCBI WGS metagenome assembly JAABUY01 (sample SAMN10711886, study PRJNA513374) | rock metagenome | isolation source: Antarctica rocks | place: Antarctica: Victoria Land, University Valley
GCAACCCACCGCCACCGCCACCGCCACCGGCGGCGGGGCTTGTGCCGGGGTTGGGTGCTGTGCGCGACACCTCGGCTCCGATCGTGTCGGGCTTGGGGCTGACCAACAACCCGTTCGTGGTGGGTGGGAGCACGCCGACGTTCGGCCGCGCGGCCAAGAAGGCCAAGCGCCATAAGAAGGGCACGACGTTTCGCTACACGCTCACCGAGCCCGCGACGGTGCGAATCGTGATCGCCCAGGCCGGGTCGGGTCGGCGGCGCGGGCGGGGGTGCGTCGCGCCGACGCGCAGGCTGGGCAAGGCCCGCAGGTGCGTGCGTCTGAGCACGCGGGGGACCTTGACGCGCACCAGCCACCAGGGTGCCAACCGCGTCGCGTTCTCGGGGCGCATCGGGTCAAAGGCGCTCAAGCCCGGCCGCTACCAGGCCACGATCACCGCCACCGACGCCGCCAAGAACACCTCCAAGCCCCAGACGATCGCGTTCACCATCGTCCGGCGGTGAGGAACGCTGCGGCTCTCCGGCGGGCGACCGATCCGCCGGACCGCGTTCCCGCGCCTCTCAGACGGCGCGCGCCGCATCGTCGAGGGCCCCGCCCAGCGCCTCGGCCACCCGGGCCACCTCGCCCTCGGTCATCCCGGGGAAGAACGGAAGGGCCAACGAAGCCCCGGCCACGCGCTCGCAGACCGGGAACTCACCTTCGCGGTGCCCGAAGCGCTCCCGGTAGAAGCTCATCAGGTGGATGGCGGGCAGGTAGGGCTTGGCGTCCACGCCCCGGACGCGCAGGGCCCCGATCACCGCGTCGCGCGGACAGCCGTCCGGGGCTTGGACCACCCACACGAACCAGCTGCGCCGTGCGCCTCCCTGATCGAGGCAGGGCAGGCCCAGCCCCCGTTGGTCGGCCAGCTCGGCCAGCGCCGCGCGGTAGGCGCCGGCGACACGGGAGCGCGCGGCGAGCATGGCGTCCAGGCGCCCGAGCTGGGCGAGGCCCAGCGCGCAGGCCAGCTCCGACAGCCGGTAGTTGAAGCCAAGCCGGTCGTGGTCCAGCCAGTCCATGTCGGGTGCCCGCCCCTGGTTGCGCTCGGAGTCGATGCGCCCCTTCTGCCCGGGATCGGCCAGGCAGACCATCCCCCCCTCCCCGGTGGTGAGCTGCTTGTTCGCATAGAAGCCGAACACGGCGGGATGCTGGCGTCCGCCCACCGGGCGGCCATCGGCGTGGACGCCACCGAGCGCCTGGCAGGCATCCTCGACGATGGGCAGGCCCAGGCGCTCCAGCGCCGGCAGGTCGGCCGGGTGGCCGAAGATGTCCACCGGAAGCAGGGCCATGGTCCGGGGGGTCACGGCCGCCGCCGCCGCCACTGGGTCCAGGTTGAGCGTCGTCGGGTCGATGTCGGCGAACACCGGTCGGGCGCGCTCGTAGACGATGACGTTGGCCGACGCGACGAAGGAGAAGGGCGAGGTCACCACCTCGTCGCCGTCGGAGACCCCCTGGGCCCGCAGGGCAAGGTGCAGCCCGGCGGTGCCGCTGGACACCGCGCTGGCGTGCGATGCCTCACAGCGTGCGGCGAAGGCCCGCTCGAAGTCGCCCAGAAGCGCTCCCAGCGAGAGCTGTCCCGAGCGCAGGACAGCGAGCACGCCCGCCTCCTCCTCGGGGCCGAGCACCGGCCGGGCCATGGGGATGGGCTCCGCTGGCGCCTGGGCGCCGGAGCCTCGCGGCCCCTCGCTCACTGGCCGGCGCTCGCCGCCGGCCCGCCGACGCCGTCGGCCGGTGTCCTCGCATGCCGCCCCGCCCGGCGCGCGGGCTGCATCCCGGCTTCCAGTGAGTCGACGAGCGCCTCCCAGGATGCCTCGATCACGTTCTCAGAGACGCCGATCGTTCCCCAGACGTCATGCCCGTCGGAGGCATCGAGCAGGACGCGCGTCACCGCCTCGGTCCCGTGGCTCTCGTCGAGGATGCGCACCTTGAAGTTCACCAGCTCGATCTCCTCGAGCTCCGGGTAGATCTCGAGGATCGCTGCCCGCAGGGCCCGGTCGAGCGCGTGCACGGGGCCGGTACCCTCGGCCGTGCGGACATAGCGCTGCTCGCCCACCCAGATCTTGACCGTGGCCTCGGTCTCGACGCGGCCGTCGGCCCGCTTCTCCACGATCGCCCGCCAGCTCTCCAGGCGAAACAGGGGCTGGTAGTCGCCGCCCTCGCGCCGCAGCAGCAGCTCAAAGGAGCCGTCGGCCGCTTCGAACTGGTACCCCGCGTGCTCGAGGCGCTTGACGTGCTCAAGCACCCGCTCGGCCCCGGCCGCCTCGAGCACGACGCCGGCCTGCTGGGCCCGGGAGAGGACGGTCCCCCGCCCGGAGAGCTCGGAGACCAGCAGCTCGCGCCGGTTGCCCACCGCGGCCGGATCCACGTGCTCGAAAGTGGCGGGATCGGCGCTGACGCCGGCGACGTGCATGCCGCCCTTGTGGGCGAAGGCGTTGCGCCCGACGTAGGCCTGATCGGGGTCGGGGGCGAAGTTGAGCAGCTCGGCGACGAGATGGGCGGTGTCGGTCAGCTGCTCGAGGTTCCCATCGGGCAGACAGCGCAGCCCGAGCTTGAGCTCGAGGTTGGCGGCGATGGAGACGAGGTTGGCGTTGCCGCAGCGCTCCCCGTAGCCGTTGAGCGTCCCCTGGACCTGGGTCGCCCCCTCCCCCACGGCGGCCAGGGCGTTGGCCACGGCGCACTCGCAGTCGTTGTGGGTGTGGATGCCCACGCGAGCGGCGCTGCCGATCCGGTCAACGGAGTCGGCCGTGGCGGTGGCGATGAGGCCGGGCAGGGTGGCCCCGTTGGTGTCGCACAGGCAGACGGTCTCCGCGCCGGCGCCGGCGGCCGCCTCCAGGCAGGCCAGGGCGTAGCCGGGGTCAGTCCGATAGCCGTCGAAGAAGTGCTCGGCGTCGTAGACCACGCGCTTGTCCGAGGCGACGAGCAAGCCCACCGAGTCGGCGATCATGACCAGGTTCTCCTCAGGCGAGACGCGCACCACCTTCTCCAGGTGCAGGACCCAGGTCTTGCCCACCAGGGTGCAGACCGGCGCGAGGGACCCGGCCAGCAGGCCGAGGGCCGGATCCTCGGCGGCGGCCAGATCGCGGCGGCGGGTCATGCCAAACGCCGCGAGGACGGCATGGGAGAGCTCGACCTCGCCCAGCCGGGCGAACAGCTCGGCCTCCTTCGGGTTGGACGCCGGGAAGCCGGCCTCGATGATCGCCACCCCGAGCGCGTCGAGGCGGGTGACGACCCGCAGCTTCTCGGCGGCGGTCAGCGACATGCCCTCGCCCTGCATGCCGTCGCGCAGGGTCGTGTCGTAGAGCTCGATGGTCGGGGGGGTCATGGTGCTCCTCGGGATCGGCGGCGGGAGGCGCCGCGAGCCAAGTCACGTCGACCCGTCGCCGTCGGGGCGGCCGTGGGGCGACGCCGGCATGCGGCGCGCAGGGCGGGCAGGCGGCGTGGGCGCCCAGGGCGGGCGCTCAGGCCGCCCGCGGAATTCGCCGCTGCCCCTCGCCGGGGAGCCTCGCGCCGGCAGGCCTCATACCGCTGTCGCGGCCGAGGGGACGGAGACGACGTCGAGCCACCGCGCATAGCGCTCGCTGCGCCCGTGCAGTGCGTCCTCGTAGACCTCGGCCAGCTCGCGGGTGACGCTGCCGGGCTTGCCCGTGCCGATGGCGTGGTCGTCGATCTCGCGCACCGGGACCAACTCGGCAGCGGTGCCGACCATGAACACCTCGTCGGCCAGATAGAGCTCGGCCCGCGCCAGATCGCGCTCAACCACCTCATAGCCGAGGTCACCGGCGATCTCGATGACCGACCGCCGGGAGATCCCGTCGAGGATCGAGGCGGTCTGCGGCGGGGTGACCACGCGTCGGTCGCGCACGCAGAAGATGTTCTCCCCCGAGCCCTCGCAGACGTGTCCGAGGTCGTCGAGCAGGATCGCCTCCTGATAGCCGGCCTTGGCCACCTCGATCTTGGCCAGCACCGAGTTGAGGTACTGACCCGTAGCCTTGGCGTGGGGGATCATGGAGTCAGGGCCGATGCGCCGCCAGCTCGACACCTTCGCCCGGATGCCCGTGTGCTTGCTGTCATCGCCGAGGTAGGCGCCCCACACCCACGCGGCGATGGTCACCTCGACCGGCGAGTCCAGCGGGTAGAGCCCCATCGGCCCGTAGCCCCGAAAGACGATGGGCCGCACGTAGCAGGAGCGCAGGCCGTTGCGAGCGATCAGCTCGTGGGTGGCCAGGCGGAGCTCCTCGCGGCTGAACGGGACCGGCATGTAGTAGAGCGCGGCCGAGCGCTCGAGGCGCTCGAGGTGCTCGTCGTGTCGGAAGATCGCCGGGCCGCGGGCGGTGTCGTAGCAGCGAACCCCTTCGAACACCCCCGTCCCGTAGTGCAGGCCGTGGGTGAGCACGTGGACCTTGGCCTCGTCCCAGGGGACGAGCTCCCCGTTGATCCAGATGACCTCCGACGGCTCCACGCGGCTCCTTGGCTACTCGAGATGGTCGAGGACCGCGGCGGTGGCCTCCGCCGTGCCGGCGCTCCCGCCGAGATCGGGGGTGCGCAGACCGCCATCGAGGGCGCGGTCGACCGCCGATTCTATCGCCGCCGCCTCGGCCTCGGCGCCCAGCCCGTTCCGTAGCATCAGCGCCGCCGAGAGGATCATGGCCAGCGGGTTGGCGGCGCCCGTCCCCGCGATGTCCGGGGCCGAGCCGTGGACGGGCTCGAAGAGTCCCGGAGAGCCGGGCGCCCCGAGCGAGGCGCTGGGGAGCAGACCGATCGAGCCGGTGAGCATGGCCGCCTCGTCGGAGAGGATGTCCCCGAACAGGTTCTCGGTGAGCAGCACGTCGAAGCGGGCGGGGTTGGAGATCAGCTGCATGGCGGCGTTGTCGACGAGCAGATGATCCAGCTCGACCCCCTCCCCCTCTCGCCCGCACACGGCGACCACGGTCTCCCGCCACAGGCGCGAGGTCTCCAGCACGTTGGCCTTGTCCACCGAGGTGATCCGCTGGCGCCGCCCGCGGGCGGCGTCCAGGGCCGAGCGGGTGATGCGCTCGATCTCCTTCACGGTGTACTCGCAGCGGTCCGAGGCGGCGTCGGCGGTGCGCGTGCGCTCACCGAAGTAGATGCCGCCGGTGAGCTCGCGCACCACCAGCAGGTCGGTGCCCTCGATGCGCTCACGGCGCAGGGGGCTGGAGTCGTAGAGCGCCGGCACGGGCCGGACCGGCCGCAGGTTGGCGTAGAGCCCCAGGCCCCGGCGCAGGCCGAGAAGGCCCTGTTCGGGACGCGGGGCATCGGGGTCGGTGGTGTCCCACCGAGGACCGCCCACCGCCGCGAGCAGCACGGCGTCGGCGGTGCAAGCGGCGGCGAGCGTCTCGTCGGTCAGGGCCCTGCCGTGACGATCGATCGCTGCCCCTCCGAAGGCGTGCTCGTCGTAGACGGCATCCAGGCCCACGGCATGCAGGATCGCCAGCGCCGCGGCCAGGACCTCAGGGCCGATTCCGTCACCGGGGAGGGTGACGATCCGCGCGCTCACGCCGCTGCCCGGCGGTCGGGGGTCTCACCGGGCATGCGGGCGTCGATGTTCAGGCGCACGTAGTCCAGCTCGAGCGGCTGACCAAGCTCCCTCAGCACGGCGGCCACGAAGGGTTCGCGCAGCTCGCCGGGGAGGCGGTCCAGATGGGCGCGCAGGCAGACCGCGCGCACGAACGCGGGCGGGTCGGGCGGGCGGACGGGGCGCGGGGCCAGCCAGCACCGAGCGGCGGCGAAGCCGGCGCCCAGCAGGCGCCGCTCGGTCTCCTCGGGGCCGGCGAAGGTCCACGGTCCCGCCCAGCCACCCAGATGGGCAGCAAACGGCGGCTGGCCGGCGACCTCGTCAGCCGCGCGGTGGACCTGGTCGACGTTGCCCCGGCCGCCGCACTGGGCGACGAGGCGCCCGCCGGGGGCGAGGACCGCGGCCAGCCGTCCGAACAGACGCTCGTGGTCGGCGATCCAGTGGAAGGTGGCGGTCGAGAGCACGGCATCGACGCGCTCGGGCAGGATGAGCTCGAGCAGGTCGATCTGGCGGACGTCGACCCGGGCCGGCAGCTCGGACCGGGCGCGGCGGACCATGGCGGGCGCCGCGTCGACGGCGATGACCCGGCCATGGGGTAACCGCACCAGCAGCTCCCGGGCCACCCGGCCGGTTCCGCAGCCCGCGTCGAGCACTGTCTCGTCGCCGCGGAGGGGGAGGCGGTCGAGAACCTCCCGGGCCCACTCGAGCTGGGGCTCGGAGACGCGGTGATAGGTCCCCGCATCCCAGTCGACCGGACCCCGTTGATAGTCCCGCGGGCGGTCCTCGGCCAGGCGCAGGACGCCAGCGGGCCCGGGCGTGACGGATGGATCCCCAGGCTGGCTCACAGCGCGGTGGTCACCGGCCCGGGGCGCTCCCGCTCGCTCTCGTAGACGGCGATGCGCTCGGCCTGCTGCAGGGTCATGGCGATGTCGTCGAGGCCGTGCAGGAGCCGATGGCGGGTCTCCTCGTCGACGTCGAAGGCCGCCGACCGCCCGGCGAAGGAGACGGTCCGGGCCTCGAGGTCGACCTCGGCCTCGCCCGCCCGGGCCACAACCCGGCAGTCCTCCTCGGAGAGCGCGACGGGCAGCAGGCCGATCTTCGTGCAGTTGGAAAAGAAGATGTCGGCGAAGCTGGGCGCCAGGATGGCCTGGAAGCCGTAGTCCTGCAATGCCCACGGCGCGTGCTCGCGCGAGGAGCCGCAGCCGAAGTTGCGGCCAGCGACCAGGATCGGGTTGGGCGGCAGCTCCCAGCCGGGCTCGCGGGCCCAGTCGTAGAACAAAAACTCCCCGAAGCCGGTGCGCTGCACCCGCTTGAGGAACTGCTTGGGGATGATCTGGTCGGTGTCGACGTCGGCGCGGTCGAGGACGCTGACCGGTCCGGCGATGGTCGTGACGGGCTTCACGCGCGTTCCCCCCAGGTGCGGATGTCGACGAAGTGGCCCTCGATGGCGGCGGCCGCCGCCATCTGGGGGGAGACGAGGTGGGTCCGTCCGCCGCGGCCCTGACGCCCCTCGAAGTTGCGGTTGGAGGTCGAGGCGCACCGCTCACCGGGCGAGAGGGTGTCGGGGTTCATGCCCAGGCACATCGAACAGCCTGCCCCGCGCCAGTCGAACCCGGCGGCGGTGAACAGGCGATCCAGGCCCTCGGACTCGGCCTGGGCCTTGACCTGGGCCGAGCCGGGGACGACCATGGCGTCGACCCCGGAGGCCACGCGGCGGCCCTCCACCACCGCGGCCGCCGCCCGCAGATCCCCGATGCGGGAGTTGGTGCACGAGCCGATGAACACCCGGTCCAGGCCGATCTGCTCGATCGGCGTTCCCGGCTCCAGCGCCATGTAGCGCAGGGCCCGCTCGGTGGCCTCGCGGTCGGCTCCTGACTCCAGGGCCTCCGGGTCGGGAACCTGTCCGGTTACCGGGGCGACCATGGCCGGCGTCGTGCCCCAGGTCACCTGGGGGGAGAGGCCCGCTGCATCGACGACCATCTCCCGATCGAAGCTCGCTCGCGGGTCCGTGACCAGCCCCCGCCAGCGCTCGATCGCCGCGTCGAGGTCGGCCGGAGCCCCCGGACGCCCCTGCAGCCAGGCGAACGTCGTGTCGTCGGGCGCGATCATCCCGGCTCGGCCGCCGCCCTCGATGGTCATGTTGCAGATGGTCATCCGGCCCTCCATCCCCAGCGCCTCGACGGCCGGCCCCGCGTACTCGACGACGTGGCCGGCGGCGCCACCGACGCCCATCTGGCCGATCGTCCCCAGGATGAGGTCCTTGGCCGTTACCCCGAAGGGTAGGTCGCCCTCGTAGCGGATGCGCATCGAGCGGGGCCGATGCTGGACAAGGCACTGGGTGGCCAGGACGTGCTCGACCTCGCTGGTGCCGATACCGAAGGCCAGGGCGCCGAACGCCCCGTGGGTGGCCGTGTGCGAGTCGCCGCAGACGATCGTCGTCCCGGGCTGGGTGACGCCCAGCTCGGGGCCGATCACGTGGACGATGCCCTGACGGTCGGACCCGAGCGAGTAGATCGGGACCCCGAGCTCCACACAGTTGCGCTCCAGCGTCTCGACCTGGACGCGCGAGAGCTCGTCACGGATCCGCGACGCCACCGGCGTGCCGTCGGTCGGGACGTTGTGGTCGGCGGTGGCCAGGGTGCGGTCGGGCCGGCGCACGGGCCGGCCGGCCAGGCGCAGCCCGTCGAACGCCTGCGGGCTGGTCACCTCGTGGACGAGGTGCAAGTCGATGTACAGCAGCCCGGGGGCCACCTCGTGGGCCTCCCAGATCTTCTCGAACAGGGTGCTGGGCATTTGGCGTCCTCTCGGGTGGCTGGCGGGCTAGGAGCGGCGAAGACCGGCGCAGACCACGGCCAGCAGTCGCGCCGGGTCGGGGCCGGGGTTCTCGAAGCGGTGGGGCAGATCGGCGTCGAAGGTGACGGTGTCGCCGGCGTTCAGCGGGTGGCGCTCGCCATCGCAGAGCAGCACGACCCGACCGGCTTCGACGGTGGCCGTCTCCCGGCTGCCCGGTTCATGGCGGGGCGGGTCGCCCGGCCCGCCGGTGCTCGCGGCGGGGGCGAGCGCATGGCGGGAGAGCTCGGCGCGGAGGCCGGGCAGGGGCGGGGTCAGCACCTCCCACCGGTGCCCGTGGGCGCCGCCATGACGGCGATCGGCGCCCCGCACGACGGTGACGGCGCCGTCCTCGTCGAGGCGCAGCAGCTGGGACAGCCGCAGCTCCAGGCCGGTGGCGATGCGCCCGGCGACCGCCAGGGTGGGGCTCGTCTCCCCGCGCTCGACCTGAGAGAGCATCGGCGCCGACACGCCGCAGCGGTCGGCCAGGTCGCGCAGGGAGAGCCCCATGGCATCCCGCAGGGCTCGGACGCGGGCCCCGAGGATGGCCCGGGGCTCGGGCTCGGCGGCCAGTGGAGGTGGCGGGGCAATGGCCATACGCACGTATGCTATCGCATACGGCGAGGAGCGCGGAAGTCTCCCCCTACACTCGACGGTCATGGGCGGGCGCTGCACCGGACGTGATGTAGGCCGGGCGCGAGATCCGCGAACGCGGGTGCTCGCGGGCCTGCTCGGCGTGCTGCTCGTGCTCGCCGGCCTGCTGACCGGGGCGTCCGTCGCGTCGGCCGCCGGGGACCCGCTGCGCGGCGAGCAGTGGGGACTGGACATGATCCATGCCGACCAGGCCCACGCCTCGTCGACGGGCCGAGGAGCGGTCGTCGCGGTGGTCGACACCGGCGTCTCAGTGCACCATCCCGACCTCCAGGGCCGGCTGCTGCCGGGTTACGATTTCCAGGCCAGCAACGCAAATCCCCAGGACCAGAACGGCCACGGTACCCACGTGGCCGGCATCATCGCCGCCGACACCGGCAACGGCATCGGCGTCGCCTCGGTCGCCCCGGACGCGATGATCCTGCCCGTCCGCGTGCTCGACTCCACCGGCAGCGGAGACCTGGGCACCATCGCCCAGGGCATCACCTGGGCCGTCGACCACGGCGCCAACGTCATCAACCTCTCCCTGGGCGGCAACCTCGTCGGCTCGCTGCTGCTCGAGCAAGAGCTCGCCGACGCGATGAACTACGCCATCGTTCACAACGTGGTGGTCGTCGCCGCCGCCGGCAACGACACCTCGCCGCTCTGCGAGCAGCCCTACACCCAGGGCAAGATCCTCTGCGTCGGAGCCGTGATGCGCAACGGCCAGCTCGCGAGCTACTCGTCCTTCGGCCTCGGCCTGGGCATCACCGGCCCGGGCGGCTCGGGTGACGGCACGGTGACCAACGACGTGGTCTCCACCTACTTCGACCCCACGCCGGGCGGCGCGGGCGACACCTACAAGCCCCTGGCCGGAACCTCGATGGCCACCCCCCACGTCTCCGGCGTGGCCGCGCTGCTGGCCGGGCTCGGCATCCATGGCCAGGCCGCCATCCAGCGGATCCTGGCCACCGCCCAGCCGCCCCCCGGGGGCGGATCGGGACCGAGCCCGTTCTACGGCGCGGGCATCGTCGACGCCCAGGCGGCGGTGACCGGGCTGGCCGCACCGGCCGGGTCGCCGCGGGCCCTGGACCAGGCACCCTCCATCACGCCGCACTGTGGTGTGCTGGCGGCCGCCCGCCCCGCCGGGCGGCTGGGGGCGGCCAAGCGCCTCCAGCCACGGCGGCGGTCGGTCCGCCGGGGCGATGTCGTCGTTCGCTGCCTGGCCTTGCGAGCCGGCCGCTACACGGTCACCGTCCGCTCCGCCGGCCGCTTGCTGGCCCACGGCTCGACGCTGGTGACGGCGGGCCGCGAGGTCATCGTCCGCGCCCCGCTCACCGCGGTGGGCCGCCGCCTGCTCGCCCATCGCCGGCGCCTCACCGTGACCGTTCGGGTCACCCTGCCCGGCGCGCCGCCGCAGGTGCTGGGCCTCGTGCTGGCGCCGTAGGCGGTCGGTCGCCCCGCTCCGCGCGGGGCAGCCAACTCGGCGGGGGCCAGGTCGCGCCCTCGCCGCCCCTCGACGCCGCCCTTCGGGAAGCGTCAAGTGACCGCGGGCGCACGGCCTGACGGGGTAGGCGTGTGGGTGCCCGCGGCGACTGGCCCAGTTGGGCTGCCCGCAGTGCGGGCGGTTGCGGGCTGCTGGAATGCGCACTTTGCGGGAATCTGGCGCTATTTCCCCTCAGCGAGATGGGCGGGGGCTGCGCTGCCGGGCTGATAGGCGCTCCTGGAGATCGACGACGTCGAGCTCTCCGCGCTGGAAGGAGCTGAGCGCGGCGAAGAGTCCCGCGCCGATCAGGCAGAACACCGCGTCCCCGAAGCCGAAGCCGACCCAGGCGGCGACGAACAGAAAGCCGATGAGCGCGGCGAACTGTGTGGGCATCATGAGAGTTCCCTTCTTGTCTTTCGGTCATATCCCCTGGCCGTCACGTTGACGGCCAGGACGGGCAAGTCGTGGCGCTCGATGGCGTCCCTGACGCGTTGGCGGACGCTTCTCAGCGTGTCGGCCACGGTGGTCGCGCGGCGCACGGTGATGGCGACGGTGAGCTCCTGGGCTCCGAGGCGGGCGCTGGCGCTGCTCACGTCGCCCTGCTGAGCCGCGGCGGTCTCGGCGATGCGCTCCACGGCGCGCGGGGCGATTCGAAGCGACCCCTGTCTCTCGTCATCGGTCAGGTCGAGCTCTGCGCGCGTCAGATGGGGGCGCGGCAGCTCTTGGAGGGCGAGGAAGACGAAGATGACAAAGGCAAGCAGTCCACCTAAGCCGGCGATGAGACGTACGGTGGTGGTGAAGTCTGCGGCGCCGAGCTTGGCGGCGTGGTCATAGATCGTGCGGTAGGCGCTGATCGAGTTGACCGTGGTCGGGGAGACCTTGGCTGCCAGCAAGCAGAGCATCAACCCGTACCACACCAGGATCAGCGCGAGCACGACGGCGAAAATGCGCGCGGCGTAGGCCAGGGCGGGGGTGCGGAGGCTGATCCGCTGACGTATCACTGCACTCGCTCTCCCCGCTCGCCCAGGCGCACCCGTACGCGCGATTTGAACGCAAACGGTTCGGTGATCGGTCCCAGCGCGTCGCTCACCGTGCGCTGAAGCTCCTGGCCGTCAACCGTGCGCGAGCGAGAGACCCGGACGGTGACGCGGCCGCCGGTCCCCCGCCGCGCCGGCGACACCCTGGGCCGCTTCATGCTGGTCACTCCGTCCGTCTGCTCGATCAGTGCCCGGATCATCTCTCGGAGGGTGCCCCGACGCGCGGCCAGGGTCCCCGCGTCAGGCTCTGACTCCAGCAGGGCCAGCCGGTCGCGGGGGCGGCGGAAGATGCCGGTCAACAGCGCCAGGCCCACCAGGAACGCCGCCAGGCCGCAGAGCAGGGAAAGCCACGCGACCGACCCGGGGGCGGCGAGCTGACCCAGGAAGTCACCGATGTGCCGGCGCACCGAGACCATCCCGATCAAGCGGTCCGGTCGCGCGGACCCCAGACTGATGAGCCCATCCAGGCAATACGCCGCCACACCCAATGCCACCAGCCCGAGCAAGAGCAGCCACAGGACGCCAATCAGCCGGACCAGCGGGCGCAGCAACAGGATCATGGCCCGTCCTGCGCCAGATCGGCGAAGTGAACGCTCACGCCATCGAGCACGTCGCCCAGTCCGGCCTCCGAGGCGGAGGCCCGGACGGCAGCACCTATCTGCTCGGCGAGGGGGTGCAGCGGCACCGGCTCGCAGATGAGGCGCAGCGCGATGCTGTACGCGCCCTCTCCGCTGGCCACGCAGGTCACGCCGTCCAGGCGCTCTCCGCCGGGAGCTGCGGTGACGTGTACGCCCAGCGGGCCCGCATCCGTTGCTGCGACCGCGGGCACGGCGAGGGCGGCCTCGCGCGCCGTCCAGGCCAGACGCACACGTTCTGACCGCGCCGACGCTGCCGGCGCTTCGGGTCTCAGCGGGGGTTGGGGCATGGGAGGTGCTGCGGGCCGCTACTGGACTCGTGAGGACTCGGAGTCGTCTTCCTCGTCGCCGGGGAAGTGCAGGTCGTTGACCTCGATATTGACCTCGGTGACCGTCAGTCCCGTGATTCCCTCGACGCGACGGCTCACGTTGTCGCGGATCTCCTTCGCCACCCGGGGAATCGACTCGCCGTACTCGATCACCACCTTCACATCGGCGGCTGCTTCGCGCTCGCCGACTTCTACGGAGATCCCCTGGGTGCGGGAATCGCCGAGCCCTACCCGCTGGGTGACCGAGCCGACCGCGCGGCTCGCGCCGCCGCCGAGAGCGTACACGCCCGCGACTTCGCGCGCCGCGATGCCCGCGACCTTGGTCACCACCGAGTCGGCGATCGTGGTCCTTCCCTGCTCCGTGCTGAGCGGCTGCGTTCCCCGCCGCGTGACGTCGGTCGATTGTGCGCCTTCACTGGCGCCCTGCTTGGGGGACGACTCCGGCTGGGGCATGGCCTGCCTCCTGAGATTGGGGATGGATGGCCCCGCGCGCGGAACCGCGGCTGGCACCGCTCACTTCGTTAGACCGGCCCGGGCTGAAAAAGTTCTGCGCCGCGTTGCGCCCGTTCGTCGAGGTCATCGATGGCGACGGCGATCTCGGCGGCCTCGACGCCGGCCAGACGCCGCAACGCTCCGGCGACGCGCTCGCGCACCGCCTGGGCGACCGGCGTCAAAGCCGGCCCGTACGCGACTACCAGCCGCATCCGCACCGTGACCGGTTCGCCCTCGGAGCCTCCCTCGGCGAAGGCCGAGGCAAAGCTGACCTCCGGCACCGAGCGTGCCGCCTCCCGGGCGACGCTGGCGATGACCTTGTTTCCCACCCGGGTCTGACCGTGGTGGTGCTCGGTGAGGACCACGCTGCCCACCTGGGTGCGAACGCGATCCATGACCCGTCGCGCCAAATCAATGGGTATGACCACCCGCTCCCCCGCTAAGCCGCGAACCTCCCTCCACACTCCACGGATTCGCTCCAAGGCGGCCCGGCAATGCGGGCAGACCGATTGATGGGCACGATCGCGCGGCTCGGCCCCCTCGGTGACCTGCGCGATCAGCTCGGCCACGAGCGTCCCGCACGCCAGCCGCTCGGCAAAGCCATCCACGTTCATCGCCCAACCTCCTCTATCACGCCGAGCCGAGCGCGATGAATCCGCCCCTTGACCGCCGCCACGGTGATGCCGAGCACATGCGCGATCTCCGCATAAGACAGTCCCTCGAACTCGCGCAGCACCAGTGCTGCGCGCTGCTCGCCCGGCAGGGCCCGCACCGCCTGAGAAATCGCGGAGAAGCGCTGACGCCGTTCGGCGACCTCGATCGGATCGCCGCCCTCAACCAGCATAGGGTCTTCCAGCGGCTCTGAGGGCCGGCGTGACGCCCGTACGTTCAAGCAGTGATTGGTAACGATCCGATACAACCATGTTGAGTACGCGCTCTCGCCGCGGAATCTCGCCACGTTCTGCCAGGCCAGGACAAACGCTTCCTGCGTCGCATCCTCAGCGTCAGCCTCCGAGGCGAGCATGCGCAACGCGAGCCGATACATCGGCAGCTGATACCGCCGCACCAGCGCCTCAAACGCGTCCACGTCGCCCGCGCGCGCAGCGCCAACCAGAAGCTCATCACGGACCCTGACCACCAATGCTCATATCCCCTGCACAACGGCGCCCCACCACCGGACCTGGAGCCCGGAAGCGCCGGCACCGGACGCCCGCTAAGGCCTCACGAATGAATTAGTGCGGTGGTGGGTGTGGGGCTGATCACGTAGTTCCAGTCGGGGTGGAAGGCGTCTCGGACGATGTTCACTGCGGCCAGCTTGG
>JAABUY010004616.1_pt1 | contig 14322 bp, 8 predicted proteins | sample 5560271 | NCBI WGS metagenome assembly JAABUY01 (sample SAMN10711886, study PRJNA513374) | rock metagenome | isolation source: Antarctica rocks | place: Antarctica: Victoria Land, University Valley
TCGTGGCTGCTGGTCAGCCGGTGATGCCTCAGTCAGCCCTGCTGGAGCTGGTCAGCAACCCCCTGTATGCCAAGTCACTGGATGCCTCACGCACAACCTCCACCAGCCCCACAAGACTGGACACCAGCACGCTCGTCAAGCAGGCTGAGCTGGGTGCTGAGGACTCAGAAATCCCCATGGACAGCTCACTGCTGCAAGTCTCAGATCAGCCAATCTTGCCTGAGTCAGAAGCAAGCCAGGCGCCTATGGAGCCGATGGTGGCAGCGCAACCAGCAGAGCTGCCCCTCTCCGAGCAGCCCCTGGCATCACCCAGGGCGCTCACTCATGGGGCTGCTGATGCACCTGAACCTGCTACGGATGACACAGCAGTGCTGCAGGTCTCAGACCAACCAATACTCAGCACCGAGACAGCTGCCAGCGCTGTGACTCAAGGTGAGGCAGCTGTGGAGCAGTTCTCAGATCAGCCACTGCTGCCTACCCAAACAGCACAGCAACCGGTGCTGGTCTTTGAGCAGCGTAATGACATCTCCATCATGGGTCTTCCAGAGGAAGTTGTTGCTGTTTCTGAAGAGCCAATCTTGAGCCTGGCTGCTGGCAGCACCACTGAAGCTGTACAAGCTGAGCCAGTGCCTGTGTTGTCCAGCCAACCAATGCTGGGTCCAGTCCTCACTCATACTGAGTCCTCAGCCACACACCAGCCCCTGAGCCTGCAGCAGACGCTGATGACAGAGCCCCAGCAGCAGGTACAGCAGCTGGAAACTGTACAAACAGCTCAGCTTCAAGCCGAGCCTTTGCCTGAGATGTCCAGTCAGCCACTTCTTGGGGTTGTGAGTGATGAGCGTGAGACCAAGCAGCTGCTTGACCAGCCTGAGGCTGAGTCAGTGGCTGCAATGTCAAGCGCACCAGTGTTGGGCTCTGTCATCAGTCACACCGAGTCCTCCCTCACACAACAGGGTGTCCAAGAAACACTGATGCAGACAACAGAGCTGCAACAAGCTGCAACAAAGCCTGTTGCTGATGCTACAGTGCGTGCTGAACCGACAGACGCCAATGCAGAAGGCCTGATGCTGCGGCCGCCTATGCCCTCCCTGCCAACCATGCGCCGCTCCAGGAGCGACCTGCGCACCAGCCTGCAGAGCCAGTCCAGCTCTGTCTGGCGCAGCGTGTCTGTCCTGCCTGCTGTGCCTGAAGCCCCACAGCTGCCTCAGAGGTCATCCCCTGTACCACAGCTGCGGCGTAGTGTCACAAGCCTGCAGGCTTCGCCAGTGCCCATCTTTGACCAGAGCCTTGTTGCTCCCAAGGCAGAGCCTCAGCAGGCGCTTGCTCAGCAGATTCCAGTGATGATGCCTGCACCGTTCATGCCACAGGTGCCGGCACCACTTGGACCCCTGCAGCAAGGCATGCCTGCTCCTTCTCTGACACAGGCTCATGACAGGGGTCTACCCCTGCCGACGTCAAGCACTTCTGTGTTGACCCCTCCTGAGCCTGCTATGCCACTGGCCCCTGCACCTGCTATTAGCGCCCAGCAAGTCCAGATTGTAGTGCCTACTTCACCTTTGCAAGCACAGCAGCCTGGGCAACTTCAGGTGGAGACCTTGCAGCCGCTGCCCCCATTGCTTGTGCAGGAGTCACGCTCCTTTGAGATCTCCCCACAGCAGTCGCCAGGGGCAGTCTCCATAGACCAGGCTGCACCTGTCCTCATGTCAGCTGAGCGCTCAGCAGACTTGCCCATGCAACAGCAGACATCTTATGTGGTGCAAAGCCTTGAGACCAGCTACCCACAGATGGTGCAAACTGCATCTGTACAGCAGCAGGCTCCTGTCTTCATGTCCAGCATTGACGTTGGGTTTCCCCAGCAGGCTGCACCCCCACCCGTCCCCATGCCAGCCCCCAGAGCATATTCCCCTACCCAGTTCCTGCGCAGCAACACCTGGTCGCCCTCACCTGGCGTCCTGCAGCCAGCCAAGCCTGGTCAAGCTGTGGCAGCACCACAGGTTCATGGGCCTCTCAGCATGGGTGTTCAGCCAAGCTGGAATAGCTTGGCACCTTCACAGCCCTCTCCTGTCATGGTCCCACAGCTGGCAATTGAGCAGGAGGCCTACGCGCGTGCACAACCCATTGCCAGTGCAGCTGCTGCCCAGCAAGTCATCACCAGCAGGGAGTTTTCTCCTGTCACAGCTCCAGCCAGCAGGGCCATGTACCAGCAGCCTGGCCAGATCAGACAGCAGCAGGGTCCGGTCAGCAGGATACTGTACCAGCAGTCCTCTTTTTCCAGCCCAGAAGCCTTGCGTGCTGCTGCTGTCTCAAGTAGCAGGGAGGTGTACCCCCAACTTGGACCCCTCACAGGGGGCTTGACCCAGCCCGGCTTCCCAGTCAGGCGTGAGTTGTACCAACAGGTGTCCCTGCCCAGCTCAGCCTCCATGCATGCTGCTGCACACAGCAGGGAAATGTACCCACAGCTTGGCCCACTATCGGGTGGCCTGTCCCAGCAGACGCTGATACCTGGTCAGAGGCCAAACTATCAGGTGTCCCTGCCCATGGCTGACCCCATGCTTGGCGTCACAGCGCATGAAGGCGCAGTCATCCAGCCAGTGAAAGGCCCAGTGGTTGTAGGCGAACAGTCAGCAGCTGTGACTACTGAGCCACTGGTCATGCACTCCCAGGGCTACAGCATCCAGCCCCTTCAGTCAGTGGTTGGCCCCAGTGGCGGCATGCGGCAAATGGCCAGGGATATAAATCCCAACGCAAGCAGATCAAATGGGTTGGCACAAATGCAGTTTGGTGCACTGCAGCAGACTGGTGGAGTGCATGCTAAGCGTGCTTTGGAGGCTTTTGGGCGTGTGTCACGGTCCTCACTCAATGCAGATGCATCTGTGAACAACAGCTACCAGTCTGATAGAGACATGCAACAGGTGAGTCTGTGTTCAGTGTGTACAGTGCCATAGCCGACGTCATGCATGCACCTGGCAAGACTGGCATACTGGTACTCTATCACACATCTTGAGCCCATGTTGGCTTGCCAACAGTGATGCTCAGCCCATGCTGAGCTTGCAGCAGCGCTGACTTATCTTCTCAATGCCGTCTCATGTCCAGTGCAATATGGACAGACCATGCAAGGGCTTTGACGTTTGTAGGGGTATGCAAGTGAGCCCCAGCCAGCACAGAGGGCTGAGTCTCCTCCCACCCCTGCTGTCCCTCCTGTCTCCTACTTCTTCAACACAGAGCCGGTGGTGACCAGCTATATCACACCGCTACCTCAGCCTGTGCCCATGCCAGGCCCTCCTGCCTTCTCCATGGCGCCAGTGTATCCAGGACCAGGTAAGGACTCACATTGCTGTAGTTGCTTGAACAGCTTGCTATGCCTGTTTCCTGGACTTGACATGCTGTCACTTACATGCAGCCACCTGCAAGCCAGCAGATGTGTTCTTCCCAAACACCTGCTGGTAACACAGGCAGTCTTTCAAAGCATGGCTTGCCGTTGATGCTGGTCACAATGTGGTGACCAGTCTGCACTGCAAAGCCCTTTAACAGACAGGCTAGCAGTCAGGTCATCCAGTCTGGTTGCTGTAGGCCAGACTCAGGTTGGTGCAACACCGCCCAGGAGGAGTGGCAGGGGTCCAGCCTTCCCTGCACATCTGCGCTCAGCAGTTACATCAATGCAGGTGGACACAGAACTCCACTGCTCTCACAATGCTGAAGCGAACTCATAGCATAGCAGTTGTGTAGCATGCATGTTATGTGTGTGCTTTGCAAACTCGACGTTGAGGCTTGGATGAGCCTTGTGATGTATCAAGTGTCCAAATTTGTATGCACTGTATGACAGTGTTGACAACATCAGTTGCATGACAAGCAATTGCATACAGAGCCAAGGGATACATTTAACTGTTACATGATTACAAGCTTTGGAATGCATGGCACTCAACAGTGGCCATTCAGCAGCATCGCGCACACATGGAATACAGATGTCAAAAGTTTAATTGTGTTACGGCGTTCACCTGCAGAATCCGGCTAGCATCGTACAACCTGTCTCCAGCGCTCAGTGGGCGACAAACGCCCCTCCTGTGGTGCTGCCAAGGGTAGCAGTGGCCGGCCCCACCCCCAACTACCCCCAGACCAACTCATGGACCGCCGCAAACAGCATTGTCATGCCGTCACATCACCAGCAGGGCAGCGTCATCATTGACAGTCAGCAAGCTGTGGGCTCTCAGGACAGCTCTGGCCAGTTCCGCTTCCTGCCTGGCCAGCGCTCTTCACAGGACAGCCAGAGCACGCCAAGCCTGTCAAACAGGAGCGTGCCCAGGTTCCTGGAAGAGGCCTGGGCTAGAGGGGAGCCACAGCAGCAGGGACCCAGGCAGGCACCCCCCATGCCGCCGCCTCCTCCACCTCCTCCATCAGGTCCTGATCATCCAAATGCAGCAAGGACCCATGCCTCCCAGCAGCTTGTCACATACCCTGCAGAACAGGGGGATGGAAAGTTGATGCTGCAGAGAGCCTTGTTCGGAGCATGGAGGGATTGCACAAAGTCTTCATGCACTGAAGACAACATGTCGTAGCCTTGCTGTCACCAGCACAGCTGGTGCTGTGTTCATGGGTTCCTTCATGCTTGATTGTGCCTTTTTTCTTCTTTGGCATCAACCAGCTGCGAGGTGCATATGCAGATCCCCTTGGCAGCCTAGTCAAAAGAATCAAATTATGGCTGAAAGCTCCTTGCAAGACGTCGTGGATAGACTGCACCTGTTTAGCTGGTGAAGCACACTCATTGCTCTTGCAGGAGCGGGTATAGCTCAGATGCAGGGATTGGCAGGGCAGCGACAGTCACAGGCATCCAATGCCCTAGCTGGTTGGCATGGCAGTGGCAGCCAAGCTGCAGCACCCCAGGCAGCATCCCAACAGCAAGTAGGCCATATCTATGCACCAATGCCAATGCCGGCATGCAGCACTGCTTCTTAATACTGATGCACACTCACTCCCCATGATGTTGGCCAGCCCAGTGACTAAACTCCTTCCTCCCTGCTGATGGCTGATTTACCATACTGATGACTAAGACTGCACAGCATTGCTGCAGAGCTCAACAACAGGTGCACTGGCTTTGCGTGAGGAGCCCTCCCTGTATCAGAGCCCCTTGAGCCACCAGTCTATCTCTAGCTTTGGATCTCCCTCCCCCCGCCCTGCTGCTGCTACGCCCAGCCAGCTCACTCCTGCTACCCCACAAGCACCCCAACTGCCGGCTGGAGTTCCAAATGCTCTGCTGGCCTCCATCCAGACTGGCCAGTTCCACTTGAGGAAGATGTCACAGTCCTTCAATGGGAAAGGTAAGTGCTGCTGTCAGAAGTGACGTCATGCTGTTCTGATTTGCGTATGTGCCTTCACAAAGATTTGCTGTAACCTCGCACTTGGCTCTGAGTAGCAGCAAATCTGTTGTATCAATCAATGACAGTCAACCTGGCAGATGCATTGACAGTGACCAAGTGATGCTGTTCCTGCTGACACCATTCTTTCAGAATCATGACGTATCTTGTGTGCAGCTCGGTCTGCTGTCCTTGCTTTTCCCGAAGTGCATGCATGCTGTTGCAGGTATAGCCAGCAGCAGTAATGCTCAAGGAGCAAGCACCTCACAGGGGAGTGCGTCAGGGCAGGCAGCGACACTAGCTTCCCTACCCCCTACAGGTCCCTACTCACGCAACCGGCGCAACTCAGGCAGCACAGTTGGGATGGACACTGCTGTTGCCAGAAGAATGCAGGCCAACAGACAGTCAATGTATCCTGAAAGCACATACAGCGAGAGTGAGTGGGGTGATTAGAAATGTTGCAGCAGCAACACTCAAGCCCCTTGCACTTCTGACATAAGAGGTTCATTTTATCCGTGTAGGTCATTCTTTCAGTCAGAAGAGCAATGCTCAGCTTTAACATGTCTGTTGTGTGATCTCGATGAGGACTTGACACTGTTCAAGCAGTCTACCTGCTGCCAATTCTTCTGAATGACACCACATATAGTGTGGGTATATATTTGATGTGGTACCCGTCTCATCACAGAGCTTATCCCTGACCACGTGTGGAGATGTAACATGTCACTGAACAGAGTAAAGTCGCATCTCATGAGCCTGATTGACCACTTAGATGTGGGAGCCCAGTCCACCCATTTTCACCCTACATCAGCAATCAATGCTTGTGTCCATGCAGACTCTGGTATCGACTAAGTCGTAGAGATGCTCCATACCTGACATGTTGGGTATGCATGTCGGACTGTTCTGTCATACCTTGCCTGCATGATGATGGCCACCACTTTGAATGATGGAAGTTGAATCGGCGATAGCAGCTGCTGACAAACGGTTGTACAATTGCCTTCGAAAATTGTTCTTGCTGCGCGATTGGCCTGTACACATCAACTACTGGCATGCGCGGTCATGCGTGCAGTTGTGCCGTGCTCCATCAAGATGTTGTATCGCACCTCCAGCTGCAACTTGCACTGAGACGGCTGTGACTGTTTTGATCTGTGTGCTGTTACGCTAAACTGAGGGGAAATTTTGAAATATTGCAAACTGTGTCTATGCGTGAAGAAGAGATTGACAGTCTATCATATCCAGCTTTGCAGCGTAGATGCAAAGAGCTTGGACTTCCTGCAAGGGGGTAAGTGTACAAGCTGTTTCTCTTGACTTTGCATGTGTTGTGGGTATCTACCCGCATTGTGACTGTGTGAAGCAAGCCCAATGCCTCTTTAGGAAGGCAAGCATCTTGCGAGCTAACCTCAAGCAGCTGTTGGTTGAGCAACAAGAAGTGGAATTACCTGCAAGCCCACCCAAGCTTGCAGTTGGCGATGTTGTGCCCGGCAACAAAGCCATCAGACAGTCGCAGTCAACAGCGCAGAGCTCACACAGCAGTGTAAGTGCAACAAGGCTGTGCTATGTCACCTCTGACAGTCAATTTTAGACAAATAGTGCTGCTTCTGACAGGGTGACCATACACATGCTACTTTGTCGCATACGCATCAGCTGAGCAAGCTCAATGAAGACCAGAAGGCTCCTGCCACAGAAACAGCTGCCAACGCAGAAAAGCAGCCTGATGTCAATCAGGGCAAGTTTGTAAAGTCAAGTGCGCTTGATGCAGCCAAAGCAACACCGCTCCCTTCACTAAGGCCCACATTGTCTGAACAGCCTTTCCCTCCAGAGGATTTGGACGATGCAAGCAGCAAAATGTCACCAACAAACTTGTTTGCAGGGTCTGAGCCTGAGAACGCCCAGAAACAGGTACAGCTATCCTGATGTATGGTCACATGGTGCCTCATTGCTGTGTCTGACTTTGACAGGCAAAGATGCTTTTGATTGTGGCTGCATACAACAAGGTGTGCAATCCAGTCGTGGAACATGGACATGTTGTCAACTGCAACAGTCACAAAGTCACATGAGATATAGGATGGGGAAACAGGGACAGGGGCATGGCCCTCCCCAAACCCAATCCCCACTGCATTTGGCACAATGATATCTACTGCAGGATATGCATTCCACAACAGTTTGCATCAAGTTCTGGTGCCCATCACAGTGCTTGCCAACCAGCACAAAGTCGATGTCTGCTTGCTGCATCAGCAACTTTCTGATCCATGTGTCCTGCAGGAACAGCCTGGCACAGAAAGCAAGGCTAGCCGGCATTGGCTTCGCAAACAGTGGCCCTGGCTTCTGTGCCTACTTTTGCTGTCAGGATTGTGCTGGTGAGCCTCATCCTCATCGCACTGTCCGCGTTTTCTGTACAGCAGTCCTCTATCGTATGTCCCTTGCTTGGCTGTAACGACATCAGTTTGTGAAGTCAGTCACCACACATGTGCGTCATTTGAGGATGGGGACCTGACAATTGGCTGTGATGACTGCAACTTTGCCACAATGTTTCTGAAGCATAACACTTTGAAGGCTGACCTGCCTGTGTGTGCCTATTTGGTACGATTTGGTACAATGCTTTTTAGCAGAGGGCAATTTGCCTTGTGTTTGCAGGCATGTGATGCGGTCAAGGGGCCAGGCTCACATGTCTCACGTTGGCCCTAGGTGCAACCAGCAGATGCACCTTGAAGCACTAGAGCCCTTGCTGGTACACTCAGATGCACGGATGCACCTGGCAGAGCTCTGGAGTGGGGAGGCTGCAGATCCCCAGAAGGCAAGGTCAAAACTGGAGTTTGATACATGTTGACTTGTGCATGAATGGCGCAAAGGAAAACTTGTTGGACCTGGTCCAGACGCCATGCTGTCAAACTTTCATGGCACACTTTGTTGGCCTGCCATGGGACAGCATGCAGGCTGCTCAATGTGTCCTCAGCAGGCTTCGTCACTGTGTGTGCAAATCTCACGTTCAAGGATAAGCAAGATAAATACGGTTTTCTGTTTACCCGGTTGAGGACACATTGAGCAGCCTGCATGCTGTCCTGTGACAGGCCAACAAGGTCTGCCGTGAGAGTTTGACAGCATGACATCTGTGCCCGGTTCAACCAAGTGTCCCTTTGCGCCAGGTGTGCACAAACACTGTGATTTTCTTGTATGTCTTTGATTCACAGTATGGCCTTCTAACAAGTGTCCATTGGTAATATGCTGTGGGGCGGATAACAGATTCAGCATGTAATGAACGCTGTAAGCTGTCATGCTTTGAGTGGCCTTGTTATCAAGCTTATTGGCAGACTGCAGATTCAATTCTTCTGGGCTGTCATGTGAATTGGCAACATGACGGTTGCAGGCAGATGGAGTATTACTGGCATGTGGTGATAAGAACGCTTCTTCAGCAGCTGCAATGGTGGTGGCCACCTCCCTGGGTCCCAGCTGCGGCCACTGCCTGCAACGCTTTGACATGCCCAGTCTGGCTGCAGCCAACAGCCCTGCCCAAGAGGCAGAGCTAGCAGGGCATACCCAAAAAGCCTTGGTGATGCTGCTGCAGCAATGCAGTCATGCAGTGGTGATTGTGGAAGGCATCGAGTCTACACCTCCAGCACTGCTGCCAGTGTTCATCAATGCTCTGTCAGAGCTGGGGCACTTTGAAGACAGTGGCAAGCAAGTGCCTGCATACAAGGCGCTCATCATAGCCACAGTTGTGATGCCCACACATTCTTTGCAACAGGTGTGCACAGTCTTGACTTACTTGCTTGAGGCCAAACCTGCTGATATTGTTCCAAAGGTGCTAGCAGAGCCTCAGCTGCATCCAGCATGCAATTTAGGCAGGTTTGAGTTGCTCAAAGCACAGGCAAGTTTTGCGTTGTGAACTGCAGAGCTTCTGTGCTCAACGCATGCCTTGGGCCCAAATTCTGTGTGGAGCGCAGCACCCCTGTGGTTGCTGCGTGACACCGTCTGTCTCTGCGCATGATTATAGGCTTCTCAGGCCTTTACATGAGCTTCCCAAGCAAAACAAAGACCTGTCTCGTGTAAAGTCAAGGGGTATTTGTCATGCTTACACGCAGTTCACAAGGGTGTTTGCACCAGTACTTGTCTCGTTCAACAGCTCATGCAGTACTCTTGGTCTCAGGGGTCAGAGGAGGACGCTGCGCATGCAGTAAAGCAGCATCTTGTCAGAAGTCTTGTTACTCATGGCGCCTCAGATGCTGTGACAAACCAAGCGAGTGCCCTGCGTCGGTAAGCTCTGATAGCATCTGTGCAGCTGATGAGCATGTTGTACACTGATTCAGCGTCCTCCTTGTGCTCTGACGTATATGTGCGGCCCAACTGACAAGCACCTAACGCAGTCATTGTCTTCAAATGTCATTGTAGGCATCCAGTTTGGAGCAGCAAGACAGACTTGCTGCACGCAGAGCAAAACAGTCGTCCCATGTGCTGCTGGCAGTTCCAATGTCCATGTCCACACTCGATGCTGCATGTACAGTCAAGTAGCCGCTGAGATGTCAACAGCATTCCAAAGTTGAGTCACTGCTTTGCAGGCGATTTGAGCATGTTGCGCTTGTCCAGTAGGGAGACCATCATGTATGCACAGTTGGCTTGCTCTGGGGGACCACGTCATGCCCTGGAGACATGGGTTGCACCGTTATGCTATATGATATTGCTCGTCATGCTAGAGTTCGACAGACTTTTGAGAGGTGTTCTTGCAAGTTGATGAGTTGATGAACTGCAGTGTTGTTGTCGCTTGTTGCCATATTTGTTTGTTGTGCTAAACTAGCAACACTGAGTGTTGCATCTTGAAGGACCTGAAGTCCTTTGTGTCAAGCTGTTACAAAGCAACACCACACGAGGTGACCTAAAGTCAGCCTACGAGCAATTGTGGATCACGCTTATCATGTTTACTATCATTGATCATTTTGATATGCTATTCAGCAAGGGGAGATTATGATGCTCACAAAGCGCATCAAGCTGGACTAGACCTGCCTGCCGCATGTGATTGTTAAATGAAAATCAACACTAGTGTACTATGCTGGCAGCTGCTGGCGCTTGCCTGTTGATGTTGCAGTTGGACGACATATTCAAGCCACCAACATATCAGGAGAGGAAGGACACAGCATGTTCATGCGCTGCAATCAGGACTTAAGCCTTGTCATTTTGGCTCTTGTTCCTCTCAGGTGAAGAAGCATGTTGAGGCATTCAACAGATTTGCAGGTATCTGAGTCAGCAGCAGACACATGTATGATCGGAGCCAGCTGCAAGCTCACCATTAGCCGTCTTGAATGCTCCTGACTGCTTAAAGCAGTACGCGTGCAATGCAGCTGCGCATTGCGCTGGAGGTGCGTCCGATCACCTCTGTACTGATCAACTTAATACAGTGCTTGTCTCCGGTTTCGTAAACCTTCTGTGCGTGTATTGCCTCAGGAATGCGATGATGTTGACGATTGGGAGTCCGAGTACGCTGAGCTGACGCTTGTAAACACAGTGCTTGCGGACTTATGCCGATACCATGGCTTGTCTTTTACTGGTACGCAACTCAAGCACGAGCGTGGACCTTTACACCCCAGCCAGGTGCTACAAAAGGTGAGATTGTCCTGCCGACACGCGTGAGAGGGATATGTCCATTGTTGGCAACATGCTCACACCTGCTGCCTTGTAGGTGCACAGTGCAAGCACAGCACCTTCTGCACTGCGCCTGAGTGCAACTTTCAACATTACGGCTGCTTTTCATGTATGGTTGAGTCTTGGGCAGGGATGTGTGAAAGATCAATCAGCCTTAGGAAGAGAATGGTATCCATCTGTACTGACAGTGGCCAGGTCTAATCTAGCAAACTCAGCAGACATAGCAAAGATGCTAAGGCTGCGTGGTTCACAGCAAATGGCACCCCCATCACTGCAGTTTGCAGGGCGCTGTCCAGTCTGCAGATGTTATGGACATAACAGCGAGTGTTCTTTGCTGGAGCAAAATAGAGGAGAATGCCTATTTTTATCCACAATTGAGTGTTTGAAAGCTGACATGGCAGTGTACAGGCAATCAGCTAGCACCTCTGCAGCAGCTAGTCCGGTGCAAGATGTTGCAATAGAGTATGTGAGCACCCCACATCTGACATTTACTCATGTCCTGCGGGCTTGTGTGATAACGCTCAAGCTCATTTCATTGATGAGCAATGTCACAGGCATGCTTGATGTCAGCATGGCATTGTGGCACACGTTGGATATTATAGGCAGGCAGTTCTCCGAGAGATCTGTTCTGGTGAATGAAGATACAGAGGAATGCCAGCTGTCTCAGCAGCTGACTCAGCTGGTTGTGCCTATCATGCGCAAGAACCTCACACTGGAGGACTCAGTCTGGCAGGATGCGAGCTGCTGTCAGGCTGCATGCACCAAGTGCAACAGCCGGTCGTTTGCCAGGCTGTTGCATGCAAGCTTGCCGACACAGGCAAGACATTACAAGAAACATGTACCATAGCGCCCCTGTGTCCCTAGATGTCATTGCCACGTGCATGTCATACTTCCTATAGTTATAAGACGTGTCATTGAACAAATTTGTTAGACTGCCACCATGTGTACAATGCTTGTCCTTGACAGGAGCCTGCTTGCAATGCAGGAGGTCTGTCAGCACTGGCTGAAGGAATAGCCCAGAGCAGGCCACAAGCACGCTTTGCGTGTCATGCAATCTTCAGCATGATGAATTGCCAGCTACCTGAACATCAGATTGCCAACATAGAGGACCAACTGATTTCTGCAAAAGCTGTATGCCATCTGTCTGGCCTTCTGTGTCCAGAATTTGACTACGAGCAAGTGTTAAAGCCTCAACAGAAAGCCCTGCATGGCCAAACCTTCTTCTCTTGGGGTAAGTCAGGGGCTTTTTGTCACAGACAGCTTCGCATGTTGGGCTGAGGAAGTGTGTTTTGCTTGAGTGACACTGTGACTAGTGCTGCCAAAACGCTGCCCAAACTTCTGGCCGCAATCAGGGCATGATGATTGGTCACGCCAACCATGACGCATCTTTGCCTGATATGATGTCAGCGCATTTATCTGACTATAGCTGGCATAGCAATTGTGGTGCTTGCAACACATGTGACAATCTGATAAGACCAGGTGTGTGGACTGCAGCAAGTTCTGCATATGAGCCTGACTTCATCACAGCTGCGCCACAGAAAAGCCAATCCAATGTCACGAACATGAGCCTTGTGATATGTGTCATGGCCAAATTGGTTGACAGACAAGAGCGGCAGCAGGGCAGCAACTGCTGCAGGCCAAGGCAAGCAACTCCCCACGGCACACTTAGCCAGACCAGTCATGACAGCGCAGCTGCGAGCCATGTTTCCCAGATCAGAGCGGTGGATACTACAGCATCTGACCAGACGCCAGACGCTTCAAGCACAGGACAGCTGTCAGATAGGGATGGGGACTCAGAGGATCAGTTTTTTGGCATCTTGCCATGTTGGCCAACACCGTCTGTTACTGCATGGGATAACATCCAGACAACTGTGACCAGGGCATTCCTCACCTTAGAGTGGCTGCTTAGACAGCATTCCCTGAAGGCTGATGCCTCACATGCTCATGACTCAGATGCCCAATGCCTGATGCATGACATTGCAGCCTTGATTTACCGGCTTGCAGCTGGGCATTTGTTGGATGAAAAGCTGAACATGCAAAGGGTGTTCACAAGCGGTGTTCTGCCAGTACTGGAGGCCTGGTCAATCTATGGGTTGAAAAATTTGGATCTAAATACTCTAGGCCAGATGCTGCTGGCACGCATGACCACAGACGCTACCCTTAGGTCTTGTGACAGTAAACTGGACGCAAGTGGGAAGTTGCGAGAGATTTGTATTGTTCAGCAGATGGCAAAGATGTTTGGTGAGCATTCCATCTTTGTTGCTGATCATGTTGTGTGTACACAATGCACAACAAAACTGGCATGTTGTGTTGGGTGCCTTGCTTGGCCTTCTGCACATTTATGCACTGCAGCATGTGAAGCAGCTGAAGGACTGTAGGCCTAGCACCCAAACTCTGTTGAGCAAGAGTCATGATGATCATCAGTATCGTGCATGTAAACCGAGTTGTCATTGGCATGCAGCAAAAGACACAATTGAATGATTGTGCAGGCTCACAAGCTGCATCGCTCTTGCAGCCAGTTGCACCAGTGGCCTTGGGTGCCCTTTATGCTGCCTTGAGTGACAAGGACCGGTGCCAAAGCCTTGCCACAAAGGGGCTGTTTGCAACAGGCTTTCTGCAGGGTCTCCACCAGCTGAGGGATGACAAGCCAGCATGCTTCACTCTGTGTGCGTGCTGGGCATGCGTCGCCTCTGTACAGCTGCAAGGGACAACCCCTGAGATCACAGCCTGCTCCATATATCAGCCAAAAGTGTTGAAGGGCATCCTTAGCTACGTCTGCACTACCTCACTGGAGAGGGTACGCACTGAATCATACTTGCAGGCTTTCCACCCACACAGCCTGAGGCTATCCAATCAAAGCAGCTACGTTGAATGGGTTTCTAGGCCAGTCTGAATTGGCTGCGTGACATGCAACCGGTGTGCATGCCATGAGTCTCCTGGTCATATGTTTGCCTGACACAAATCTGTGCATGCATGTTGCACTTGATCGTGACTCTCGAGCTGTGTGCGCACTGGAGCAATGTGCGTCTATGAGTTACGTCGCTCAAAATATGCTGGACATGCCATGCCATGCAATAGTGACTTCAGTGCATTCTTTGCAGACTCCGTTGCCGTGGTCTCCAGAGCGCTGCTTCGGGCTTTTCCGGGTCTTGATGAAGCTGAGTGAGCTGTGTAAAAATGTCCCAGAGGGGCACATCAGCTTGCAGGTACACATAGTAAAGTCACAATGCAGACCTTGCATAGGTCCAATGTTGCACACATATTTTGCAGTCACACTTCATGTTGATGTGGTATGCCCTGCCCACTCGACCTGCAGAAGTCATTGTGATGCACACTTTCATGGCTG
>JAABUY010004619.1_pt1 | contig 14308 bp, 19 predicted proteins | sample 5560271 | NCBI WGS metagenome assembly JAABUY01 (sample SAMN10711886, study PRJNA513374) | rock metagenome | isolation source: Antarctica rocks | place: Antarctica: Victoria Land, University Valley
CATGGCCTCGATCGCGCGCCAGCGCTGCCCGCCGCGGGGCACCCACACCTGCGTGCTCAGGCGGTCGCGCGTCGCGCTGGCCCGGCCTTTGCCGGCGCGCCGTGGAGCTGGGTGTGGGCCGGCACGTCGGTTGTGTGTTGGAACGGCGGAGAAATTCACAGTCGTGCCGCTCAGGCTTGTCACAGCGGACACCCGTCCCTGCTGCCCTCCGCACCCTCAAGGAATGTGACAAGCGTGGCGTTTGTTGATGCACACAGCCTGCATACCTGTGTGTGCGCTTCTGCATGTGCGTGCTTTCCATGATCTGTACAAGCGAGCATGCAAGTTGGTGGTAGGGCCATGCGCGGAGAGGCTCGGCAGAAGCGCATCAGGGCATGAACCTGATCAAGCAGGCAGGGGGGCGGCGTAAGCTAGGGTAGGGTAGGATAGCTTGCGTGGCGCGGCGCGCCTTGAAGAAGGCGTGCAGGAGGCGGAAGGATGCGGCGTGGTCGCCCGCGCGGCGCGCGGGGCCGTGCAGCACTGCAGAGGCCGCCGCAGCCATGGTGCGCGTGGACACCTGGGCCCGTGCTGGCACGCGGTGGGCGCGCTGACAGGGTCCAGTCGCGGCGCAGGCAGAGGAGCAGGGCGCGTGGACGACCATGCAAGCATAGAACCTGCTGGAGGCTGCGCCAGCCACGTGCACAGCATATCTTGACGCTGGCGCATCCAGCTGCTCTGCAGGGCTTTCATCTGCGCCTCATGAATACCTGGCAGGTCATGCGCAGCGCCGTCGCCTGCCAGGCGGAGCGCGAGCGGCGCGCCGGGGCGCGCGCACCGCGATCTGGGGCGCAGAGTCGACGACGGCGCCGCAGATGTCGCGCAGGCGCGGCGCGCCGCCCGACGCGGCCATGTCGCGCAGCATGGCCGCGAAAACGCCCCAGCCTGCCATGGAGAAGGCGTGGAAGAGCACGCGCGGGCTGCCGCCGGCCTCGATCACCGCGGCCTGTGCGCGCGCGCGCGCGGGCGTACTGGGGCGCAGCTGCGCCGCGAGCGCGGGCAGCGGCATGCATGCAGGGCCGGCTGCAGCGCGCCGCGCGCCTGCGCGGCGGCCAGGCGCTTCAGGCAGCCGGCCACGCAGCGCAGGCCGGCGCGCACGGACAGCGCGTCCCACTTGCTCTCCAGGCGCAGCAGCAGCGGCTGCCACCTGCGCGCCGCATCCCAGTGGCTGCGAGCGCAGGCTGGGCCCAAGGTGAGCAGGCATCCGCAGGGAGGTCAGGCACGCCCGGGGGCGGGGTGCAAGCAGCGTACCCCTGCGCGCGCCACCACGCCGCGTACTTGGCCAGGTGCCGCTCCTCGCAGCCGAACCACCCTGCGGCGGCCCGCGCAGCTGCAGCAGGCGTCCCGGGCGCGGCTGAGGCGGGAGACAGCAGGAGCAGCTCATGCCGATGACGTAAGCGCCTCTGCCACACAGCGCCTGCTGCGCGCAGGGGCCTCAAGCGTACCGCAGATGGCGACCGTGCCGTGCAGCAGGGGCTGCAGGTCATCCTGGCTGGCGCTCGAGCGGCTGCCGGAGCAGCTGCTGCTGCGCGAGCTCCTGCCGCTGGCGCACGCCAGGCACGCCAGCATCTGCTCCGCGCGGGCTGCGGCCCTGCAGGCTCCCTGTGTCGAGCTGGTGGCTGCTGGTAGCTGGGAAGCGGAGCTGAGCTTATTTGGCCCGTCCAAGGCTGGGTGCTGGTAATGAGTCATGGTGAGGGTCTGCAGTGCATCGCCACCTGGCGACCTGGCCCAGCAATTCATGCAGCAGTGGCTCATTCGCTGCTGCACTCACAATGTGACAGACAGGGTGAGCCACGTCGCGCTTGTTTGGCTGGCATGCCTGCCGCCGTCACGAAAGCGGCCCTGTCCTTTCTGGCTGCCCAGCGCAAGTGTCGTGCTCTACTTCAGGCTAAAGTCTTCGCCCAAATGCCCTCTTCACTTTGTAATGACTGGGACTGCTCTTGGCCGCTCCTTCCCAGTGCCGCAGACTTGTCGGGCCTGGAACACCAGCAATAAGGGCGCATAGCCAGTGTACTGAGGCCAACTGAACACACAACGAGGCAGCACCTCCTTTTGCGAAAAAGTCGAGTGCTACACACGCGCATCCTGCACTTACGACTCGTAACATACGAGACTTATATCAACCATGCGTACCGCTCTCTCAGTGCTCTGAATGTCCGTGCATCAGTCAGACTTCTTCGCCGCCTGCAGTGCACACCAGTGCCATGCAGAGCAGCTTCTACCGCACACTGTGCATGCCCGAAACCCCATCAGAGCCGATCAGTGCCTGGGCAGCTCCTGGCCATGCTGCTCCAGCGCACTCAGTTCCCAGCATACCCGGGAGAAAGATGAACACCCAGCGCAGGTCGCCAGACAGTCACGCATAGCCCAGAACACGCCGCAACCCCGCACGCTCACACAAAGCCTGCACAGGCATGTCGCGCCCCACGTCGCAACCCCCCAAAAAAAATGCCCACAACTCAGCAGTGCGCCATCACGCTCTCGCTCCGCCACAGCGGCCCGCGGCGCCGGCGCGGCGCGCGCGCCCCTCACGCGGGCGCGAACAGCTCGCGGCCGAGCGCGTCGACGAGCTGCTGCTTCCGCATCTTGGTGTAGCCCGTCACGTTGTGGTGGCGGCACAGGTCCTTCAGGTCCGACACCTGCCGCGCCCGCCGCGGCTCTCATACAGCTCCCTCCGCACACAGGATGCAGCTCGCTTGGACGCGTGGGGGTGCAGCTGACGACGGACACGAGGGGGCTCAGTGCAGCTCGCTGGCAGTGGAGCAGCAGAGCACACCTGTCCAGCCGCTGCTGGCCTCTACCGCTGGTATGAGTGTTTGGCTGGCCGGAGCACCTTGCAGCTGCTGACGACATGAGCGAGTCCCCAGAGTCCCATGAGCATGCTATTGCATGGCATCCCTGCCTGCCCAGACGTCTGGCATGGTCATGGGAGGATCATGGGAGGCTGCAGCATGCCGGACATGACAGCGAGGCCGGCCGCAGCTGATGCAGAAGCTCCCACGAGTTCACCCCAGCAGCGCCAAGGGAGGGATACCAGGCACACCTTGAGGTCGTGGAGCTCCTTCATGCTGCTAGGCGCGGGCGCTGGCGCGCCGCTGCCGTTGCCGGACGCGGCCGCCTGGCCGCTGCCGGCCTCCGCGCCTGGCGCCGCCACAGACACGCATGAGGGCGGCAGAGGCGCAGCGAGCTTCCCCCGCTTCAGGTCTAGACTTGCTCGGAGCCTGCGTGATAGCATCGCTCCCTGGGAGCGGCGGTACGGTGACAGAGGCAGCAGGCGGTGGTGCGGCTGAGCGCCGGGCGGGGCACGGGTGCGGAGCGCGTCCTCACTCCCGCCGCAGCCGCACCTGCTGACTGGTCGGCGTGCGCAGGCGAAGGCGCCGGCGGGCTGGCGGGCGGCTCGGCCTCAGCCTCTGCGGGCGCCTCCTCCTTGTGCGCCTCGGCCGTCGGCTCCGGCGGCGAGGGCGCCTGCGGCGCGTCCCCGGCGCCCGCACCCGCCGCCGCAGCCTCCTCCTCGCTGCCAAACTTGTACAGGATGGTGCCGTCGGTGCTCTCTGCGCATGAGCGCGGCGCTGATCGCCCGGGCGGAGCATGCGAAAGAGACTGTGTACATAACAGGCACGCGTGTCAAGATGGCAACTGGGCGCCCGCCCAATGTGCTGTACGCCCTGGAAAGTACGCCTGGCGACAGGTTCGGAGAGTGGTCAATCAGGGTGCCTGCGTGCGCCGCGGCCGCACCCTCTTTGCTCACAAGCGCCAGCTCTTGCGCGCCGTCCATGGCGCAGCGCCGTGTGCGCAGCGGCCTCCGGCCGAGTGTGCATGGGCTCCAAAGGCATCGAGGGGTGGGCCTCGCGGCGTCGGGGGCATGGCCGGCCCGTGGGGCGCCAGCAACAGGCGTCAGGCCCAGCACCAGCATTGTGAGTCTCTCCACAGAGCACTGCTGTTGTGTACTACTTGCAGGCACTGCAGCTGATAAAGAGTCAGTGGATCATTTGAGCTCTTTCAGCCAAATCCAGTCTTGTTATCTTTCTCCCCTGTTCAAACCTGAGAGACACTAGTTGCAGCACAGCTCCTGCAATAGCTGCATTAGCTGCCCCTCCAAGTCGAGGCACACAGTGTTATGCCTCAAATCTGTAACACACAATCCATGTCTCTGCATAAGGTCGAGTGGGCTACTTACAAACTCCCCCCTGACTCGCCCATGTGAGTTTGTGGAGGGAGTCCCGCAACATGCGTTGCCAGTGCATAGGCACTGGGTGTTTGCCTTGCTGCCCGCCAAAATGCCTTCATAACAAATGCGCATGCATGCAAGCACGCGCAGTCTCCTCCGCATTTGCATTCCGCGCTCCACTCAGGCTACCGGCGTGGCGGCCTCAGCGCAGCTTCCTCCGCCACGGTGTCCGCATGATAACTCTCCACCTGCATGGCTGCAGCATTGCACACAGCGGCGAGTCACCCTTGTGTCCATGGTAAGTTCACAGAAAAGACCAGGTTCCCACCATGCGTTGTGTGGCCGTCATGCAGCAGAGCGACACAAGCAGCTCCAGAGCAACACCAGTGGCTATAGCGGTGACTGCCACAGGAACCTCTGGCATCAGAGCACTCTCCTTGGGAGCCAGGGTCGCAACGTCGACCAGGGCGGCCGCCACAAGGGCACCCCGCCGCAAATGCAGCAGTGCAGACCTGCACGAGGTTTACCCCCTTCTGCGACTACCCCTGATCCTGAACGGCAAGACCGAGCCGCGGCCCGGAGCTCCACTGGGCGGCCCCATGCCGACGCTCAGGCGCGCGGGGCACGGCGCGCGGGCGCACCGTAGTTGCCGCGCTCGTTGAGGCGCGCCTGCACCACATACGTGCGCAGGAAGTCCGCGGCCTCCTCGCCCTCCGCGCACAGCCGCGCCACCTCCGTCGGGTCGGCGACGCCGGCTGCTGCCTGCCCCACGCACGCTCGGCGGGCTCGCAAGGGTGGCTTCGCACCAGCGCATGCCAGGTTGTCAGTGCTTGTGGGCCGTTATACGCTGGCCCGGGCGCTCAAAACCCCCCGCGCACAGCCTGAGCGCCGCCGCCTCTCCGCCTGACCCTCCCGCTTACTGTCTTTGCCAAGTGCGCCGTGCGCCCAGGCCAAGCTTGCTGAAGCTTTCGGACTGTGAGAGCTTGCTCCCACTCTGAAGAGCGGCCGGTCCAGACGGCGACGTCAGCGTCAGCCACTGGCACTGCAGCAACCGCGTGGCCTGCGCCTTGCGCGCGGGAGCTGGGCGGCGGCGAGGGGCAGCGCACGGGCGGCGCACCTGGTACCGCCCGCGTATCTCCTGCGCGGCTTTGCTGAGCATCTCGTCGTCGCCCCGGAACGCTGCGCCGGCACAAGCTCTAGCTTCAGTGCATGCGCTCCAGCCCACTTTCCTGTCGGTGCTCGGACGTACTGATACGCACTCAGCTTCCCTCAAGACGACGTCCGTGAGCAGGCTCTGTATGCGGCAACGCACTGGTCTTGACGGAGCGCAGCAGCACTCGGTACACCGCCAGCGGCCGGCCAGCCATGGCCACGCCAGCGCGCGCCCGTTGCGACGCGCAGTGCCCCGCCCTGCCCAGGCGCACAGCAGCAAGCGCCCGCCTCACCGCTGGCAGGGGAAGCGTGCGCGCTTGCTCACTGCGCGCAACAGCTCTTGCTGGGTGGTTCTACCCCAGCATCGCTCGGGATGCTGTCGGAGCTCGTACAGAGCATAAAGCTGGCTAGATGCTATTTACAAACTTGCTGGTGCCAGACCTGCTAGGGCGCCGGACCTCGGAAGTACGCCTGCCGCTAGCGCTCAGTATCACCTCTCACCTCTATGCAGCCGCGCGGACAGGTGCACAACAAACGCAGCAGGAGCTTTGACAGGGCGCGGCAGGCGATCCATGGTGTCTAGCACGAGCCGTGCCGCAATGGCAGCCCCCGACCGCGCAGCAATGAAGGAGTTCTGGCAGGAGCACTCGCAGGTGGCCTCCGTGGAGGCCATGATGCTGGACTCGCAGGCCTCCGCCATCGACAAGGAGGAGCGCCCGGAGGTGCGGTGACATGCGCGACGGCTGCACCCGGGCGCCTTGCGCTTCACCGCGCTGCAGCACGCAGCTGGCAGCTCACCCCCGTGTCTGCAGCGGCCCAGCGTGTGCTGAGGCAGCACACTGCCGCGCCAGAAAGGCACGCTTCGGAGCGCAGCCGGCGCGCATGCTCGGGCACTTTGGCTGCCTAGGACTTGGTTGCAGCTGTAGTGATAGACGCGCTGGTGCTGTGCAGGTGCTCCAGATGCTGGGCGCCGTGGCGGGCAAGCGCGTCGTGGAGCTGGGCGCCGGCATCGGCCGCTTCACGGGCGCGCTGGCGGGCGCCGGCGCTGCGAGCGTGCTCGCGGTAGACTTCATGGAGCACCTGGTGGCCGAGAACCGCCGCGTCAATGGCCACTGGTGCGGCGCCCTACCTTGGCTCACAGAGCGGCAGCTGCCCGCCGTGCAGCGGCTGAGGGTGACTCCTGCCCGTGCGCTCTGCGTCCTATGCGTCGCAGGCCTGCATTCACCTTGCCAAGACGCACAGGCCACGCTCACCCGAAGAGCGTAATTTTTTGTGTCACCTTTCTGGTCGCGGCCAACCAAGAAGGCTGCTCAGCCTGCCCGAAACGCCCATTCCCTGAGCCGGGTGAGCTTCGCCAGGGGGATCAGGGGCGGACGGCAGGGGCGCAGCGGCGCCGCGGCACCCCGCACAAGCCGCGGAGATGGACATCAGCCTGCCGGCTGCTCTCGCAGACTTGGGTTACCCACGCGGCTGCTCAATCACCCTCGGGTTTTGGGGGGCAGGGGCACGGTGGAGTTCCGCGCGGGCGACGCGACCGAGCTCGCCCTGCCGGCCGCCAGCGCCGACCTGGTCTTCTCCAACTGGCTGCTCATGTACCTGTCCGACGCGGAGGTGGCCAAGCTCGCGGCCGACGCCCTGTCCTGGGCGCGCCCCCGCCCGCCGCCGCCCCTTGGCGTTCCGTTCGAGGAACCAGACGGGCTGTTCCTATTTCCGCGCTTTGATTTCTCAACTGGTTGCCACGAGCTCCCACAGGTGCCTCAGGAGCCCTCTCCTGTCTGGCTGCATGTGTTTCTGGCCGTGCCGCCCGTGAAGCGAGGAGGTTCCGCATGCCTGGCTGCATCGCCTTGTCTGGCCCCGAGGTGGCCAGGCTCGCCGCCGACGCGCTGTCCCGGGAAGACGGGCACCGCCTTTGCGCCTCTGTCGAGGCCGCCTGCGGCCTGGTGGTTCCGAGGCAGGCGCTGCATCGCGTGGGGGAGCGCTGGTGCAGGGGGCCGCGGCGCAGCGGCGCCGGCTGCGCCGGGAGAGGGCTACTCTTGTGTTTAGTGTGCGCGCGTATGCGGGATGCAGGTGGTCGAGGGCGGCGTGGTCTTCTTCCGCGAGTCCTGCTTCCGGCAGTCGGGCGACAAGCAGCGCCGCACCAACCCCACCCACTACCGGTGCGCTGGCGCCAGCGCGCTCGCATGTGCTGTGCCCACTGCGCCCCGCTTCCGCCGCGTTGCACTTGACGAGAGACGCGCTGACGGTGGGTGGGGGCTTTTTTTAGCCCTTCAGCTCATTAGTGGCGCCGGGAGCTTGAAAGCGCGCCTCAGCTTGTTTCGCGTGACTACTGGCAGCACAATGACAGTGCGGCCGTGGCATGCAAGCGCTCCCAGGCGACAAAGCCTGTCACGTGGCTGGCGCAACAGAAATAAGCGAGCGCTGCATGGCGCGCAGGAACCCGCGCGAGTACTTTGCCATCTTCGATGCCGCGACCGCGACGCAGCCGGGCGGCCGCCGCGCGCGCTTCGAGCTGGTGTCCTGCAAGTGCGTGGACACCTACGTGCGCGTCAAGCACAACCAGAACCAGGCGCGCCCGGACGGCGGGCGCCGTGCGCCCTGCTAGGAGTGCGGGGGTCGCCTCAGTGCATGCTAGGAGTGCGGGAGCCGCCTCAGCGCGCGGCCGCCTGGTCCCTGTGCTGCAACAGAACACCCCGTCTTTTAAGTGTGCAAGCGCGTTGGAAGCGGGAGCGCAAAGGCAGAGCTGTCCCAGGCGGCAGTGTCCTGGCCCTGGTAAACCCTGGTGGCAGTGTCCTGGCCCCAGGGGGGCACACCCTGGCGGTGCCCTATGTGCGCCGCCTGGCGGCAGCGCCCGCGCCTCCGAGCCCCCCGTGCGCACACAGAGCAGAGGTGCCGCCGCGCGCAGGTGTGCTGGAAGTGGCGCAAGGTGGTGTGCGATGCGGCGCCCGGCGCGCAGCTGCGCGAGTTCCTGGACACGCAGCAGTACAGCACGGCCGGCATCCTCAAGTACGAGCGCGTGTTCGGCAACGGCTTTGTGTCCACCGGCGGCGTCGACACCACGCGGGCGCGCCCCCACCGCATGGCCCGCCGACGCCCGCCAGTGTGTCGCGCGCGTGCGCGCGGCAGCTCGCGTCAGTGGCAGACCGCCTAGCAGCACACAATTGCAACGGGGGCGCGTCATGGAGAGGTGTCTGTCCAGGGAGCGGGCGCTCGTCCTCAATGCAGCTGCGTTGCTGAGCGGCGCCGGCGTCCAAGCGCGCACGCCCTTGCACAGCTGCGCATTGGGCCGCTGACGCCGCCGCGCGCGCACCACAGGAGTTTGTTGCGATGCTGGGCCTGAAGCCCGGCGAGCGCGTGCTCGACGTCGGCTGCGGCATCGGTGCTGCGCCCCCCCACCTCATCATGCCGGACCCATCCCAGTGCTGCGGCCAGAGCGCGCGTGCCTCCAGCACGTGCATGTCGTGCAGGCCTGGCCGCAACTCCGAAGCTTGGCTGCTGTGCAAGAGTGCGTGCAAAGAGTGCCTGGACGACACCAAGTAGCTGGCAGCTGCGGCGCGAGCGCCCGGCGCCGCCGCGCCGACGCGGCGCGGCCGCGCAGGCGGCGGCGACTTCTACATGGCGGCCGAGACGGGCGCGTTTGTGCACGGCGTCGACCTCAGCGTCAACATGGTGCTGCTCGCGCTGGAGCGCGCCTCCGCCTCGCGCGAGCGCTCCCGCGTGTCTTTCGAGATCGCGGACGTCACTGCGCTCGAGGCGGCAGCCGGGTCGTACGACGTGATCTACAGCCGTGACACCATCCTGCACATCCACGACAAGCCCGCGCTCTTCCGCCGGTGCGGCCGCGCCCCGCGCGCGTCCCGTCCTGCATCGCGTGCTCGCGCAGCTGCACTAAGCCAAGCCGCAGCCTGTCGAGCGGCCCCACCCTCCCGCGCGCATGCCACAGCCACGCAGGGCTCAGCGGCACGTGTGAGGCGTGGGTTGCGGTCGGCCCGTGCATGACTCCGTTCCGCACACCAAGCGCGCCGCTTCTTGCGCTGCTGCGACCGCATCCCAAGCAGCTGCACCGTACACCAATCGACCAGCCGCGCTGCCTGCGGCAGGTTCCTGCGCCTGCTGGCGCCGGGCGGCCGGCTGCTGATCAGCGACTACTGCCGCGCGCCGGCGCCGCCCAGCGCCGAGTTCGGCGCCTACATCGCGCAGCGCGGGTACGACCTGCACTCGGTGGACGCGTACGGCGCCATGCTCGCCGACGCGGGCTTCGAGCGCGTGGCGGCCGAGGACCGCACCTGGCAGGCGCGGCGCCTGTCTTGGCCTCGCGGGGTGACCGCGTGATTGTGCAGAGCTGGGGCTTGGGCGTGTGGGAGTCAATGGAGTGCACATGGCCAGCGCTGCGCCACGTACGCTCTCGGGCATGTTGCAAGAAGTCGGGCACGCTGGTCAGCACCGCCATTGGTTCACCAGCAGCGCTTAACGTCAGCACAGCTGCAAGAGCAGGTTGCACAGCACAGATGCCCGTGCTGGCAAACGCCTGTGACGCATCTGCCACCATGGCCCGGGCGCCAGCGCATGCTCGCCGAGCCGGGCTGGCGGGACGGTGACGTGTGCCGCTCCGGCCGCAGTTTGAGGCCTCTCTCAAGAAGGAGCTGGCCGCGGCGGAGGCCAACCGCGCCGAGTTCGTGGCGGAGTTCTCGGACGCCGACTTTCACAGCGTGGTGGGCGGCTGGCGCGCCAAGCTGGCACGCGTGTCCCAGGCGCGCGCGCGCCGCCGCCCCGGAGCACCTGTACCAGACCGTGGACTGACCTGTATCAGGCTGGCGTGCACGCATCCTTGCATGTCCGCAGATGGAGCTGCTGGGAAGAAGGCCGGGGCGGTTGCCGGCGGGACCGCTGCGCAGGCGGCCACTGGACAGCAGAGCGCTGAGAGGCTTGGCGCATGGACATCTGCCCGCGTGCGTACAGGCAGATGTGCTAAGCGAAAGTGCGCGCGTGCAGGGCGAGCAGCGCTGGGGCCTCTTCCGCGCCCAGGCACCCATGCCGCCTGCATCCGCCGCTCACACCAACGGCGTGGCCAACGGCACGGCGCACCGCGCGGGGCTGCAGAACGGGCATGCCGCCGCGCTCAGCAACGGCGCAGTGATGACCAACGGCAAGGCTCACGTGGCGGACAAGCTTCACGGCGCGAGCAACGGCCATGCCAACGGCCATGCCAACGGCGTCGCCAGCGGCCACGCAAACGGTGTCGCCAACGGCCACGCCAACGGCGTCGCCAACGGCCACGCTTGATCGGGACCGCCAGCAAGTGCGCGATAGTGTGGTGTGCAACTGGTCAGATCCTAGTTCCGGGTCCTGTGGTTCAGCTGGCAGCTGGCAGCTGGAAAACTGGCGCGTGTGCTGTTGTGTGCGCGCACTGTACTGTCACATGCCTTGGATGGATTTGCAGCGGGTTGTGTGTCCTGTGGGCTAAGAAATGTGCGCAGGTACTAGTGTGGTTGCGGGCGTGAGAGTGCGTTTGTCACATAAGAGACAGACTCCAAAATTTGCAGAGTCTGTGGAAAGTATGAAGCAAGCTCTTCTTGCTGGGTATTTGTACTGGCGTAGGTGCCACTCGGCTGCGGCGCAAGCTGTGCCCTGTGCCCCTGCACAGGCGCGCTAGTGTGTCAGGTCATGTTTGCGTGTACTTGCCAAAGTCTGCACACTCCTTGTACATTTCTCATTGATGGGCCGTTGCTGTAGCCGCAGTGTATTACATAGGACTGCTGGGAGATTTTTTGTGGAACAGCTCTCTCCGTTTTCTTTCCTTGCGTCCAGGCGCTATCGAGCGGCCTGCTATTGTCTACCTGAAGCAGCGGCTGTTTGCTGTTCAGTGGCAGCTCACTGACCTGCTTATGGCCCTGTTGACCCGCACTGCTTGGCTTTGCGGTCCCCAAGAACGCACCCCGCCCGCCACCTGATACTGCTCCTGAGCACGCCTGCAAGGCAGCAGACCAGGGCCTCAACGTCAGCACAGTCCTGGCAGTGCAGGTCCCTGCAGGGATGCAGGAGGCACAGCAGTCTCACCCCTGATGCTTGATAGTCGATGCTGGCTGTTTCTTTGCGCTCGTTCACCCCTGACCACAGCTGGCCCTGGCCAGAGGTGCGTCGTCAGACGAAGCCTACATCTTGGAGTGTGGTAGGCCGACGTTCGGCATCCAGACCGTCAAGATGGCCTGGATTACTCCGGACGAAGCACACGCCGGGGCGCTGGTACTGTCCATGAGTGACGATTCCCGCGCTCCCCGTCGATGCCGCGCATACACAAAGCTCAACCACTTTGCTGGAGTACCGGCAAAGTGCCGGAACGAGTGTTCCGGCAAAACCAGGGCTTTCCCGAGAGCAGGGTTCAAAGTTGGCCTCAAAGTACAGAGTTCTATGAAGTTGAGAGCAGCTGTTGACTGTATTGTTCTCCTTGATCCGTTCATTGCAGCACCGTTTTGTTGCTTCACTCAGTCCCTCTGCGTTCCCGTGTTTGGGCCTGCCTTTGCTCTCCTCTCAGGAAGCGCCCTTCCCACTTCTCGTACCTACCTTTGCAAGCGCAAGCATGTAGAGGGATCACGCAGCCTTGTGAAGCCACGGTGTGGCAGCGGGTTGCACCGTCTGTAAAGGGGTAATCGTAGGGAGTCTTGGGAACAGGCAGCTGTGTTGGATGGCGCTGTGATGACAGCGCCTGCAGCATATGGCAGCAAGGGGGCGCGTATGCGCGCTGGCCCGCAGCATGCGCGGGCGTGCGGCGCGCACAAGGCGACCACAAACGCCCACAGCGGCGCTGCTCCTCCTCTGCTTGCTCGGCGCCTGCGGTGCGGCCTTGGAAGAGCACAGGTTGCGCACTGGAGCACGCTTCTGAGGTCCCTACAAGGTGATCAGGCGGCGCCAGGGTCCGCAGGCGCGCGCGCGGGCTGGTTGGCCGGTCCCTACGTCCAGGAGGACCGCAGCGCACAGCAGCAGCAGCTGCGGAAGGATGTCGTGGACATGTGCGCCCTCCCCTGGCCGCTGAACGTGCTCCCCGGCCTGCACTTTGTGATCGGGGTGCGCACAGCATGCGTGCGGGTGATCTGGCCGCGTGGCTGTTTGCTCTGCACACCTCAGACAGTGCGGGAAACGATAGTGAGGCTGGGCAGCAAGGCACAGCGCCCACTGGCGCGGCGCAGGTTCACGCACAGTTACGACAACTACATGGCGCACGCGTTCCCGCACGACGAGCTGAAGCCGCTGAGCCTGTCCTACACTGACTCGCTGGGTGCGCGCTTGCCTCGCCTGTGCTGAGACTATCTGGTGAGTGGGTGCCAGCGCGCCGTTAACAGAGGCAAAGAGCTGGCAGTGGGCTGTGCCACTCCTGCGTGGGTGTGCTTGCCTTCATAATCACAGCCAGGGCACTCGCATGCAGCTGCAGGGTGGCAGGGTGCCACGAAGTAAGGGGCAACTGGGAATGGCAGCCTCACGACTGAGCAGCCACGTGCCCTAATTCAGCAAGGACGGCAACGCGACACGCAGCAGGGCGCGCCAAGCGAGCCGCGCACGAGAGCCCCTGGCTCGCCCAGGCAGGGCGCGCCGCGTAGCCGCGCCGCCGCCGCCCGCCAGCGCGCTAGGCAAGGGGACGCGCGGCGCGCAGGCGAGCTGGGCAACCTGGACCCGGACCGCCCGGCGGCCGAGTACGGGGGCGTGGCGCTGTCGCTGGTGGACGCGCTGTCCACGCTCGCCGTCATGCGCAACGGCACCGAGTTTGCCTGGGCCGTGCGCTGGCTGAGCGCCCACGTGTGCTCCCGCGCGCGCCCGAGCGCCCCCGCCGCGCTCTGTTGCGGCGCCGTGCCGTGCCGGGCGTCCGCGGCGGGCGCGGCAGCGCGGAGGGCTTGCTGCCACTCCTGCGCCGCATGGCAGGGGGCGGTGCGGGGTGCTAGCCTGCGGCGACAGGCCCGCAGAACGCGGGGCGTGCAGCTGGCGCCCTGATGCCGCTGGCTCATCAGTGAGCTGCGCGCCCGCAGCAGAAGCTGCACCCCCCGGCCGCTGCGCATCCAGAGGCGGGCGCAGCTTTTTGAGTGCGGCGTTTCGGCGCGTCAACGGCGCCCCGCGCGCGCGCGCAGCTGGACTTTGATGTCGACGTGCGCGTCAACGTGTTTGAGGCGAGCATCCGGCTGCTGGGCGGCCTGCTGTCGGCGCACCTGCTGGCCGCCGCGCCCGGCACGGGCCCGGCGCTGATGCCGGGGGGGTACGACGGCGGGCTGCTGCGCCTGGCGCACGACCTGGGCCGCCGCCTGCTGCCCGCCTTCCGCGAGAGCCCCACCGGTGCGGCCCGCGCCGCCCCCGCAGGGCGGCTGCCTGCAGCGGCGACCAGCGCCGCGCGGCCGCGCGCCCGCTGCGCTGCTGTCAGCACAGGCGCTCCGAGCTGCGCGGCGGCAGCGCGGCCGTCGCACGGCCGGCGCTGCGGCCGGAGGGATGCCGGCCGGCTGCGACGCGTAGAGCCATGGCGCAGGCCCCTGCCTGCTGCCTGTGTGGTGCAAGGCAACCACCCCGCGCATCAACGCTCCAAACATCTTTCAGCCTGCGCGTGCAGTCACCCGCCCTGAGAGCCCCTGCGCTGCTGCCTTTGCGCGCATGTGTGCAGCTCGCACTCTCTTCAGTTGTGACACCACCAGCAGGGAGGCCGAGAGGATCGGCAGTGCTCAGGTTTGGCGCGGGCACGGCCAGGCTGTGCAGCGCCGCCCGTCAGCAAATCCTGACTATGAGCGGAGTGTCCGCTGTTGACCCGCACGCCAATCAGGGACCGTGGCGCAGCCGGGGCCGACCGCCGCGCCGCCGCCGCGCGCAGGCCTGCCCATCCCGTGGGTGAACCTGCGGCACGGCATCGCGGCCGACGAGCTGACGGCGTCCAACACCGCGGCGTGCGGCACGTTCATCCTGGAGTGGGGCCTGCTGTCGCGGCTG
>JAABUY010004626.1_pt1 | contig 14289 bp, 13 predicted proteins | sample 5560271 | NCBI WGS metagenome assembly JAABUY01 (sample SAMN10711886, study PRJNA513374) | rock metagenome | isolation source: Antarctica rocks | place: Antarctica: Victoria Land, University Valley
GCTCGCCCGCGTCCAGCAGCGTGGCCACCACGCTGGGCAGGTCGGCGACCTGTGCGCGGGGGGAGGGGGGACTTGTTAGTGCGCCGTATGGCATGGTTACATAAGCGCGCGCAAAGCATGCGCAGCGGCCCGGGCGCCCGCCTGCAGCACAAAGCGCTCAGTGCACAATCCGTCATGGTTACATAAGGCCGCGCCAAGCATGCGCAGCGGCCCGGCTTTGCGCGCGCCTGCAGCGCAAAGTGCCGCGCCGCGTCCACCGAGTGCGCGGCGTCCTCGGACAGGTCGGCCAGCGGCGGCATCAGGTGCACGGCATACGTATCGTTGACGAGCAGCCAGTTCTCCTTGGACGGGTGCGCCTTCAGGCCGAGCGTCTCCTTGTAAAAGCGCTCCGTCTCGACAATCTTGGTGCAGCGCACGCCGACATGGTTGAGCGCCAGCAGCTGGAACGGCATTTTGGGAAATTGGCGATGTAAAACTATGTAGAACTTGCTCATCCAAGCATCCTCGGCGAGACCCTGCAACGCCGACCCCGCCCTAGCCAGGGCAGTACGCTGCAGAGTGCCGCTCGCCAGCGCTGCAGCACAGTGTGCCAACGCAGCCCCCCTCATTGCCCACAGGGACTTCAGAAGCGTCTGCAAAACGTTTTGAGTTGCGGCGCAGCCCGCTGCAGGTGACCCCGCCGCTTGCGCCTGCAGGGGCGCTGAAAGCCTGTGGTCTGCTCCTGCCCGTTGTGCTCTACATGCCTGTGTGTGTGTAGCATGCGGCACACATGCGCTCTACAAGTAGCTTGCAGCGCTGGTGCAAGCCCGTGGTCGCGCCTGGCAGCCTTGTATGGGCTGCTCGAGGGTGCCGCCTGCCGCAGCACCACACAATGCTCGGCAGCACCACACAATGCAATTGGCACCACACAAATGCTGCGTCTATGTGCAGGCGCGCCAAAGGGACCATGGCAGAGAAGCATGAGGCGGGCGGGACGCACCTCCACGGCTGGCGCAAGTGGCTGGTCGACAACAAGCTCAGGGCCGTGGGCGCGCACCCCGTTCAGCCCATTTCTGCCGCTCTCGGTCCTCCAGCAGGGCACCACACCAACGCGCGCTGGCCCGAGCAGGCTACTTCTGGGCGACGTCGGTTGCCGGCTCGTTCGCGTACCAGTGGACCAAGCCCATCCCGACGCAGATGAAGATCATCCATGCCCGTGTCTATGCCCAGGTGCGCGCGTGGCGCCCAGGCGCCTGCGCAAGGCTCCCTCGCCAGCACCGCAGGGTGCCGCCGCCCGCCTGCGGCAGCAAGCCCGGGGCCGAGAGGCGCCAGCGCTGTGACTGCCGCGCCAGGCGCTCACTCTGGCGGCGCTGGGCGTGGCGGGCCTCGTGGACGTGTACGAGCACCGGCACAACACCAACCAGGTCCGGCCGGCGATCGGTGCCCAGTGCGCTGGCATGCCTCACGGCGCCCGGCGCTCGGGCGCGAGGCACCTGCGAGCGCCGGAGGGATGCATGGGGGTGCGTGCGCTGACACGCAGCGCCCGCCCGGCAGGAGCTGTCCAAGTACGAGCAGAAGCTTCAGGAGATGGAGGAGCGGCTCGCGGCGGCCGTGTTCGGCAAGGGCGACGACGCCGAGAAGTAGGGCCGCGCGCGCCGCGCACGGCAGCTGTGCAAGGGCCAATAGCTGCCGGAAGCGGGCGGCTGTACTTGTCGTGCGCAGCCGTGAGGCAGATGAGCGCTTGCATGGGGGGCGATGTAGACATAGGGCGCGAGCTTGGCATGCGCCACACAATGCATGGAGGGTGTTGTAGGTTGCGGGTCTGTCTGGCAGGCTAACGCTGGCCCTGCTCCAGCGGTCTGCGCTCAAGGGCTCTGGGTCGGAGCATCACCGTTGAATGGGGGCTGTGGAGCAGGGCGACGTGTCTAGCTGATCAGCTGGGGACACTACTGGTTGCGTCTGCACCGCAGTTGCTTTATTTGGGTCTGCAGGAACGGATGAGCCCAGCATGTGCCTGACCTGCACGTGAGGCCATGCGGGTGTAACAATGCAACTGTTGTTATGCTGCATGCAGAATGGTCCGTAGACTCACGCGCAGGCAGCGCGGCACATGACCACACCCCCTAGGGCACAGCGTACGCGCAGCGCGCGGCACCCACTTCGCACAATAGGCTACAGAGTTACAGAACGGAACGACTGCCCTATTGGGGAATGCCCGTTGTGTACATGCTCTCAACCAGCGCGGCCCACGCGCACGGCGTGCGCCCAGCTCCGGCCGGCGCGCCCTCCGCACGCGCTGCGCGGCGCGCCGCTCACCACTGGCCGTCGAACGACGTGAAGCCGGCGACCTTGAAGATGGGGTAGTACGCCTTCTTCTCGATCTTGGACCCCCTGCAATAGCGCGCGCGCGCTCTGCTGCGGCGCCACAAACTGCCGGCACGCGCGTGCAAAGCATGCCAGGGCCAAAAACCCTGACTCTAGCCCTGGGGCGCACCAGTTCCAGGCGCTGGTCAGGCGGCCGTCGATGCACGAGCCGGCGTCAAAGAAGCTGGTGCCCCAAGCGCGCACACATCTCAGAGCCTCGGCCCTGCAGGCTGTGCGGCCGGGCGCACGCGCGCTCATCGCAAACCCAAGGCGCATGTTGGGGCGGCGGGGCGCACTTGTCGGCGCCGGAGCCGTCAAACGCGTGCCGGAAAAAGTCCAGCAGGATCGCTTTCCTGCGCGCCGACGTCGATTCGGGACCCGGAGGCGCCGCTGCTCGATACGGCACACGCATTGGCTGCGGCGGGGCCGCAGCTGTGGAAAACCGGGGTCAAACCGGGGTCACCGGCGCCGGCACGCATGTGGCCGGGCGGCGGGGGCCAGCGCGCGGGGCGCGCACCGCGCGCCCTCGGCGGACCCGTAGAGCGAGCAGACGTACGCGTTCAGCTTCGGCTCGCGGCACAGGTCCGGCAGCGCGTCCACCACCAGCGCGACCGGGTTCAGGATGCGCGGCACCTGCGCGCCCGCCGCCCGCTCGGCGCGCCCGGCCGCGACGTCTGTGCCCGACGCGCGCCGTGCGATGGACCGCGCGGCGCGCTGCCCTGGGCTGCCTCCCCGGCCTGCCGAGCCGCGGCCGGTGGTTCCCGAGCGGGGCGGGCATATGAGGCAGGCAGGGCGCGGGCGCGCCTGCGTGTACTTGTCAATGAACAGCAGGGCGTTGGGCACGTTGTGGTCGCCCAAGTGGATGACCGCGCTGCCGACCCACTGGCCCAGTTGCTGCGCGCCCACGCCACACGCGGCGTCAGCTGTTGCCCTGAGCAGGGCACCGGCGCGGCCGGCAACGCGGCGGGAGCGCCGGCGGGGGCGCGCCCGCTGGCAGCGCGCCAGGATGGCGTGCATGGCGCGCGACACCGCGGGCGCCTGCTGCACGCGGTTCAGGCCCTGCCCCGTGTTGGTCAGCCGGTACGTGTTGCCCTCCGCCAGCAGGTCCTCCTCCGCCAGGCTCCACAGCTTGAACATCTGCGCGGCGCGCGCGCGCTCACGTAACCCTAAACCTAACCCTAGCACCCGCAGCCAGCACAGCAGCACGCCCGCCCCGCAGCCTGCCTGCGCCCGCCCCGCACGCGCCAGCAGCGTGCATGCCTGCCGCACAGCGGCGCCCCAGGGCAGCAAGCAGCGCGCCTCATGGCTGATCTCGCGCCACAGCGTGAGGCTCTGCAGCACGTAGTGGTACTGCCGCTCGTGGCTGTGCGTCAGGCGCGCGCCGGCCATGCCGCCGCTGATGGCCAGCGACGCGCCCGGCTCGGCGCCGTCGGGCCGGAAGCAGGACCGCAGGTGGCCGACCATGCGGTCCACCGGGTCGCGGTTGAACAGCAGGTAGCTGTTGTTGTCCGCGATGCTGTACAGGCAGCGCAGGATCGCGTCCTGCGCGCCGGCCCGCCCGCTCGGCCGCCGCGCCGCAGGGCCCCGGCATGGGGACGCTCGCGGGTCGCCCGCAGCGCCAGGCTTTTCAAAAACTCTCCGCTGAGCACGGGGACGGGCGCCGAGATGGCCGACCCCGGACGCGCGCTGCTGCCCACCGCCGCCCCCGGCGGCGGCAGGGCGGCTCCCCCGCAGGTGCGTCGCACGCGCAGGGAGCAGGGCCGCGCGCCTCCGGCAGCGCGGCGCTGCGGTAGCGCTTGACCAGCGCGTCGCGCGCGCGCTCCTTCAGGCGGATGTCGCGCTGCACCTCGTGCCGCGGCCGTGCGCCCGCCACGATCTCGCCCGTCGCCCGCTCCACCAGCGGATCTGCGTGCCGCGCACCCGCGTGAGCGCGCGCGCCCGCTGCGCCGGGCGACCTCGCCCCGCGCGTGCCGCGCCGCGAGGGCGCGGGTATGGCCCTACAGCGTCGTAAGCGGCAGTAGCGCAGGCGGGAGAGAGGCGCGCCGGCCGCAGGCGTGCAAGGGCCGAGCCGGGACGCGCGCCTGACAGCATGGCGGTGCCGTGCGCCTCCTGCAGCAGCTGCCACACCGTGCGCAGCGGGCGCACGCAGCGGAACTCCAGCAGCTCCTGGATCGCCGGCTCCGCGCTGCGCGCGCGCGGCCGGCGCCGGTCAGCTCGCCGCGCACACCGCGCACCGCTCTGGTGGGCGCCCAGAGCAGTTGCAGGGCCCGCGGGGCCGCGCGCGGGGCGATGCTGCGGAGGCGGGGCGCCACGCGCGCGCCTGTCCATGAGCAGGTACATGAGCTTGCCGTACTCGCTGCGCATCTTGTGCGGGTTCTGGATCTTGTACCGCCGCCCCACCTCGAACGCGTCCTGCGCCGCTCTCCACGGCGCGTCAGTTCCCGCGCGCCGCGCGCCCGCGCCGCCCGGCGCCGCTCGCCCATGGGCGCCCGGGCGGGCCCCTCCCTGGCGCCTTTTCAATTATGATATATCTAAAAAGAAACTAAACACAGAAAAAACTTGCCCGGCGCGCGCCTGGAAGAAGGCGGCGTTGTCGCGGAAGGAGCGGTGCTGCACTAGCGCCTGACCGCGGCGGTAGTCCTGCGCGACCACCAGCGCGCACAGGATCGCGCACAGGTCCTTGACCTGCGCGTGCACGCGCGCCGCCTTGCTCTTCCAGCTCGCGATGTCCACCTGCGCGCGCGCGGCCCCGGCCGCTCGCTCCTGCACACTCTTCGTGGTGGGGGTTGAAGGGGGCGCTGGCACCGGCGCCCGCACGGCGCGCCGATGCCGTTTGGCGCTGCGACGCCGTGCGGCCGCGGCCGTCCGAAGCAGCGAGCCAGGCGCGGCGGCGTGGACCCGCGCGCCTTGTCGGTGTACTCGCTGACGGAGAGCGCGGCCTCGAGCAGGCGCAGCGTGCGCCGCTCGTCCTGGCTGAGGCGCAGCGGGATGTAGCGCGCGCGCTCGGCCGCGCCGCCGCGCCGCAGCGTCGCGGCCGCGCCGTTCTCCTCCTCCGCGTCGGACACGCTCGCCGACGGGCCGCCCGCCTGCCCCGCCTCCGCCGCCTCCTGCGCGGCCCGGCCCCGCGTGGGCGCCCGCCCGCAGCCGCGCCCCGCGCTTGCAGGCGCGCACCGGCCTGCGCGTCCGGGGCGGGAACCGACAGCGCGCGCGCCTCCGAGGTGTCCGCGTCCGAGTGCTCCCGCATGCGCTTCATGTCCACGCCCGCCGCGCCGTCCGCGTCGCGCAGGTTCGCCTGCGCCGCGCCGCGCGCGCGCTCAGCCGCGGGCCCCGCCGGCAGAGGCGCCAGCCCCACGCGCCGCGTGGGCGCGCGCCTGGCTGTAGGAGCGCTTGGTGCGCTCGGCGTCGCTGCGCTGCTGCACGTGGAACGCCTGCGCCTCCGCCGCCGACTCGGCCAGCTGCGCCTTGAGCGCGCCCAGCGCCGCGCCGAGCGCGTCCAGCGCCGCGCCGCCGGACGTGGACGCCGGGCCGCCCGCGCCGCGCTCGCGCGCGCCCGCCAGCGCGGCCTCCAGCGCCGCCGCCGCGGCCAAGAACCCGGCCGCCTCCTTCTCCTTCTGCGCCGCGTACTCGCTCACCTGGCGGCCGCGCCGCGCCCGCCGTCGGCCCCGGACGCTCCCCAGAGCTGCCCTGAGGCAGCCCGCCGGCGCCCTGGCGGGCTCTCTTGGGCCGCGCAGCGCTCCGGGCCCGTTCTCCCGGGCTGCGCCGGGCGCCCGGCGGGAGCGGGGGCGGCGCGCGCCTGCTCCTGGGCGACCACCAGGCGCCGGCTCGCGTCGGCGGCCTGCGCCTCCGCACTCAGCCGCGCGGTGTGCTCCTCTGCGCGCCGTCGCCACAGAGCGTCAGCGCGCGCTGGGCGCCGGCCCGCAGCGGGCCGGGCGCAGCGGCCGGGCGCGGCGGCGCCCCCTCCCACCAGCTCTGGAGCGCGGCGGCGGGCCCGCGCGCGCCGGGCGCCCCGCGCCAGGCCTGCACGGGCGGCGCGCACCTTGGAGCTCGCCCAAGTCTGTGCTCATCACCGAGTCCTCCGGCCTGCCGTCGCCCAGGCAGCCCGCATCCAGCACCTCTGACAGCGCGTGGTTGGCCTCGGGGCCGCCCTGCGTGCCCATGCCTGAGGAGCACTGGCTGAGAGTCTGCAGGATAGATTTAAACAACAAAACAGGCATAGAGCTGCGGCGCTGCCAGGGGCCCGGTCGTACGCAGGATCCTCGGGCCAGGTGCGGCGGGGGAGGCTCTGCAACACCGCATACGAAACTCCAGGCGCTGGGCACTCCTCCCCACCATAGGGTGGGTCCCGAGAGGGCTTTAGCTAGTGAGCTTGAATCATCCGATCGGGCGATATGCAGGGCGAGGGGGCTGGCTTGCAGGGCAGCTAACTACACGCTCGCAGCTCTGAGGCATTCAAGTGCTCGCCGCCCGAGCATGGCGCCCTGCCTGCACTCTGACGGTCTGCGTGCGCACGTCGACCGCGCACCCGCGGCTGCCGTCGCGTGCGGCGCAGGCGCGGCGCCAGGTGGGGCTTTTAACTATCTTGATATATATGCGCCGACAGCGCACCGACGCGCCGCGTCCGCAGGCACCCCGCGCGCCGCCGTGCGCGCCGCGGCGCCGCCCAGGAGCGCCGCAGGCCTCGAGAGGCGCGAGGCTCTGCTGCGGGGCGCCGGCCTGGCAGGCGCGGCCGCTGCGTGCTCGGCCCGGGGCGCCAGCGCCGCTCCTGCTTGTACAGGCCACTGAGGCCCGCCGGCGGCGCGCAGCGTCGCTCCTGCTCCCCAGCCCCGAGAGCCAGGCCGCCGCCTTCCCCGGCTTCCAAAAGGTGCGGCGGGCGCGGCACCCCGGAGAGCTGTGCCTCTGCCCCGCACGGCAGCCCCGCTCACGTCCGGGCGGGCGCGCCGCGCAGGAGCTGAGGAAGCGGAGGCTCAAGGTCCCCGAGAGCGAGTTCAGCACAAGCCCCGAGGGCCTCAGGCGCGTGCTCGGCGCGGTCCGCGCGCGCCCCCCGCCCCGGCCACCCCGCCTCAGCGGCGGCGCCGACCGCCGCAGGTACTACGACGTGGATGTCGGCAAGGGCGCGCTGGCGGACGTCGGCGAGCGCGTCGTGGTGCACTACGAGGCGCGCTGGAAGGGCGTGACCATCTCCACGTCGCGCACGCAGTGGGGCGGCACGACCGGCGGGCAGCCGCTCGGCTTTGACGTGGGCGCCAAGGGCGCGGGCGGCACGCTGCCGGGCCTGGACCTGGTGCGCGCCGCGCGCCGCGGGCGCGCCGCCGGGCCATGTTTTCACGTCCGCTGACGGCATGGGCCGGGCCGCGCAGGGCGTGCGGGGCATGCGCGTCGGCGGCCAGCGCAAGCTGCTGGTGCCGCCCGAGCTGGCCTACGGCTCGCGCGGGTATGGCGAGATCCCGCCGGACGCGACGCTGGAGTTTGAGGTGGAGCTGCTGAGCATCAAGCAGTCGCCGTTCGGGTTCAGGAGCAAGCTGGTGGAGGGGTGATTGCCGTGCCGTTGCCAATACCATGATGCTTGCACGCGGTGTTACACGGCCGCCCGCCGTCACTGCTTGCGCTCCTTCTTCTTGCCAAACAGCATCTCGTCCACGATCTGCCCCTTCCTGGCGGCGCCCGCGCGCCGCTGCCTCAGGCGCGGGGGCGCCGGTCGGCGGAGGGGCGAGCGACTGCGGGGCCGCACCGTGTGTAGCTCACGCCCGCCTGCGCGAGGGCCGGGCAGGGCCGGTACGCCTTGATGGGCCACCAGTCAAAGCCGGGCACGGCGCCTATGCCGCCGACGATGCGCCCCTGCCGGTCGCACCTGCGCCACAGATAAGGCACATAAGGACTCAACCGCAGGCAGCACGGTGTGAGGTCGCGGACGTTGGGCCCAGCACGCGGGCTCCAGGGCAGCGCCTCACACGCGCACCCGCGGGGTGCGGAGTCCAGGGATGCGCCGCACATCTGGCAGGCGACCGGCCGCGCCTCCGCGCCGGCGGAGCGCTGGCCCCGCGCGCGCTATCCGTTGGTATGGAGACCGCACGCTCGTCTGACTACACGTTGACGTGGCGACACGCACCTCTGTGTCCTCAGCGACCGCACGCACGGCGAGGGGCGCCCTGCACGGCCGCCCGCTCGCTGCCCCGCTGCCAAACACACAGCGCCTGCTGGGAGCGCGCCCGGGCAGCGAATGCGCGCTATGAGCGTGCGCAGCGACGAGCGGCATCGTGGAGCGCAGCGGATGTGTGGCTGCACACTGGAGGTTGCTGGCTCTGTCTATCGCGGCCCCCTCCCGCGCACTTGGCTCCAGCAACCCTGCCCGCCCTGACCCTGCTGCCAAAAGTGCTCTGCAGCCTGGCCATTACCGGGAAAGTTCAAACCAGCGCGGCCTGCCAAGCTCTGCCGGTGCGTTGGAGTGCCCCTGCTGGAGACCACAGGCAGGGCGCACAGCAAGATGGCGTTCCAGAACGACAGCCCGGTGCGTCCACGGGAGCACGCACGCGCGGGCGCCCCTGCAGGCTGCTGCGCCGTGGCGCCCGCCTGCTACGCGCGGCGACTGCGCTTCTGCCAAGGCAGCTCTGACACCTTCTGTGCCGGCCGGCAGACGTTCCTGCTGTTTGGCAAGTCTGGCTGGATCGGCGGGCTCGTGGGCGAGCTGCTCCAGCAGCAGGGGGCCAGGTTCGAGTACGCCACCGCTCGCCTGGAGGATCGGGCGGGCGTGGTGGCGGACATCGAGCGGGTGCGGGCAACCTCCTCCAGCATTCAAAAGTGGGCAGTTTCAAAATCGGCGCACGACCCGCGGCCAACCGCCTCGGCCCTCCCCCGGCCGCGCAGGTGAGGCCCACGCACGTGCTCAACGCGGCCGGCCTGACCGGGCGGCCCAACGTGGACTGGTGCGAGGACCACAAGGTGCGCGCCGCGCGCGCCCGGCCCCGGGGGTCCCAGCGCAGCCGCCGCCTGCCACCGCGGGGCTGTTCCGTGCTTGCACCAGCCACACGCACGCGAGGGGCACTTGAGCAGCTTGGCCCTCCGCCTGCGCACGTGCATGCACGGCTGGCGGCCTTATGTAAGGCGCACGAGCGCGGTGTGGTGATGCGGCGGGGCACGGTTGACCGCAGCTGCGCAGCGGCCGAGCCGAGCGCGGCGGCCGCGGCGCGCAGATTGAGACCATCCGCGCCAACGTGCTCGGCATGCTCAACCTGGCGGACGTGTGCTTCCAGCGCAACATCCACCTGACCACGTACGCGACCGGCTGCATCTTCCACTACGACAAGGACTTCCCCGAGGGCTCGGGCAAGGGCTTCAAGGAGGAGGACACGCCCAACTTCACCGGCTCCTACTACTCCTACACCAAGGCGCGCGCCCGCCTCGGCGCCTGCCGCGCCGTGCGCGGCGGCCGTCGCCGCGACCTGCACGCTGCCCGCCGGCCCGCCTGCCCCCACGCGCTGCGGCCGCGGCCGACCCTAGGGCTTGGCCCGCTCGCGCGCTGACCGCGCCCGGCGCGCCCGCAGGCGATGGTGGAGAGCCTGCTGAAGGAGTACCACAACGTGCTGGTGCTGCGCGTGCGGATGCCCATCGTGGCCGACCTCACGTACCCGCGCAACTTCATCACCAAGATCATCAAATACGAGAAGGCGCGCTGCCGCGTGGCTGTCGGCGAGCGCTGCCGCGTGGCCCGCGTCACTCCCGCTGAGCCCGGGCGGGCTGGCGCACGCTGAGCGGGCCGCGGGCGCGCGCGCAGATTGTCAACATCCCCAACTCGATGACCGTGCTGCCGGAGCTGCTGCCGCTGTCGCTCGAGATGGTGCGCCCCCGCTCCGGCTTGTTCTAGAGCCCCCGCGCCCGTCAGCGCCCGACGCGCGCGGAGCCCGACGCCGCGCCGCTGTGCGCAGGCGCGGCGCGGCCTGACGGGCATCATGAACTACACCAACCCGGGCGCGATCAGCCACAACGAGATCCTGGAGCTGTACAAGCAGTATGTGGACCCGGAGATCACCTGGGCCAACTTCTCGCTGGCGGAGCAGGCCAAGGTCATTGTCGCGCCGCGCTCCAACAACCTGCTGGACACCGGCCGGGCTCGCGCCCGCGCCCGCCCGGCTAGCCCCGCCGGTGCCTGGCTCGGGCCGGACGCGGCGCGTCTGCCAGTTTTGGTCGCGCGCTGCGGGCTTGCTCGCAGGCTGCAGGCTCGGCCGCGGCTGCTGCAGCCGTGCGCCGCACTGCCTGACGGCGCTGCACGGCGGCGCTTGCGCCGCCCTGCCTGGACGGCGCTGAGCGGCCGTCCGGGGCGCAGATCGAGGGGGAGTTCCCGCAGCTGCTGCCGATCCGCGAGTCGCTCATCAAGTACGTGTTTGAGCCCAACGCGGCGCGGAAGGCGGAGGTGCAGGCGGCGGTGCGCAGCATGCGCGGCCGCGTGTGAGCGCCGGCGCGGCCGCGCCGGCGCCGCGCGGCTCGCGCGCTGCAGCACAAACAAGCTGGGCGGCTGCGCACGCGCAGCCACACGCTGCAGCGTCCGGGCTGCGGCTTTGTGCTGCAGCGTGCCGCCGCGCCCGCGCGCGCGCGGCCTGTCTGTCAAGTGTTTTGAGCAGGAGGGGCGGCACGGAACACGCGCGTGAATCAGTTGCAGGTCCGTCGCGACGGCGCGGCACCACCTCTGTATGGTCCCCATGTGTCTTTTACACACCCCTGGTTGCTTTTCAAGGTTTTGCGCTGGGCTCTGGCAGGTAGGTAGCACGTCTGCGGGTGCCGCGGGCCCCCTCCCGCACGCTGGCCCTGATTTTGACGCCGTTTGCTGCACCCCGTCGGCGTGCGAACGAACTGGCCCCAAACACGCACCGGCGCCACAGTCGGACCGGAATGTAACCATGCACCTGCATTGCCTGGCTTTCAGATGCAGCCCATTCTGCATCGGCTACACCTGGCACCTTCGGGTGCTCCCAAAGGAAGGAGGGTCTGACTCAGCCGTGAACGGGCACAGCTCACCTCACTCCCTGCTTGAACGCCTGCGCTTCGACTCGCAGCACCAGCGCCCCCCTTCTCTTCAACATAGACCATGGAGAAGCTCTATGTGAGCCAGCCCCTGCACATGCCGCTCTGGCACGTACATCCAAGCGCGCATCTGCGCCGCGGCACCCAGCAGGCTGCGGGGAGGCCCCTGCGACCTGCGCGTGGCCGGCATTGGCGGCGCGGCAGCAGGAGCGCCAGGACTGGCTGGTCATGCACCTGCGCGGGCAGCGACGGAGCGAGCGCAGCGGGTGCGCAGGAGCGCCCGGCTGCGCAAGCGCGCACGCTCGTCGTGGCGGTCGACGAGAGCGAGGTGCGCCCGCGGCGGCGGGTCTGCGAACTGGCAAAGGCCGTGCTTGCCGGGGGTGGACACGCCGCTGACCTGCGTGATCGCATGGCAGGAGTCGCTGGCAGCCTTCGAGTGGACCCTGCGGCACCTCTTCCGGCAAGGTGAGCTCGACTGAGGCCTGCCGCAGGTGCTGGTGTGCCACTCGGCTCTCCCCCGCTGAGCCGCCCCGCTCGGGGACCGCAGGCGACTGCGTGCGCCTGCTGCACGTGCTCCCGCTCGTCCGAGAGCGCCTGGCGCCAGGCTCGGTGTACTATGCGCCGCCGCTGGCGTCGCAAGACTTTGAGTACGAGGCCCATGCGGTGCGGCCCGCTCGAGCGGCTGCCACAGCGCCGCGCGGGCGCGCTCACCGGGGCTGGGCGCGGCCGCAGGCCGACGCGGCGCAGGCGCACATCGAGCGCATGTACCTGCCGGTGGCCGCGCGCTTTGCCGCGGCCGACTGCCGCCTGGACGTGGTCAAGGCCGGCTCGCAGGGCGTGGCCCCGGTGCGCCCCCGGCAAGCTCTGGGGGTGCGCCCCGGCAACACGACGGCGTGCGCTCACCCCGCTGCGCGCGCAGGCGCTGTGCAAGCGCGCCGAAGAGCTGCAGGCAGCGGTGCTCGTCCTGCACAACCACCGCAGGACTGCGCTGCAGACGGCCCTGCTGGGCAGCGTGTCCACTTTCTGCGCCACGCACTGCGCGCGGCCCGTGCTGCTGGTGCACTGAACAAGCCCGCTGGAGGGCGCTGTTACGGAGGCTGGAGGTGCACTTAACGCCGTGCCGCAACACCTAGGGCCAGTCGACCGTGGCAAATGAGCCAGCCTATAGCAGGGCATCAAACTCCCGCCGCGCCGATCCTTGCCCATCGCGCCGCAGTCCGCTATTGCCGATAATTGCACGAGAGCCAACAGGGAGGGCGAGCAGCGGGGATGGCTGGCGCACGGCCGGCCGGCCAGCATTGCGGCGCTTGGGTTCCCTGCCGCCAGTTTTGCGCGTGAGCTGAACGTAAATAGAACGCACAGAGTCGCCCGCGCGCGGCCGCCGCGCCAGCCGCTCGCAGCCGTCCGGCTGGCAGCCCGCAGGCGCGCCTGCACGCGCCTATCCTAGCTCTTTCGGCACGCTGGTGGGCCCTGGTGCGCCGGCCGAGCCGCACATGAGGCGGTCTGCAGCGCGGCGCCCGACGCGGCATTGGCGCGCCCGCCGCCAGGGCGTGACACCGGCGAGCCACGCCGCCCGCCGCACGCATGGCGCTCGACCGCGAGCAGGAGGCCATCGGCAAGTTCAAGGAGTATGTGCTGTCCCTGAACGAGCAGTTTGCACGCTGGGTCGTCTCGCAATGGGACACAAAGCCGGACCGCTTCTGGTGCACGGGCATGGTGGACTACCTGCGCCATGCCGTGATTATCAAGCGGGACCATGCGGAGGCGGTCGCGGCGCTCGGTGCGGGCGCCCGCCTGCTCCACTCGGCACAGCCCGGCCGCGCCGCTGCGGGCGTGGATGCCCGGGCGCGGTGGCGCGCCGCCGGCGGCAGCCGTGTCACTAAGTCGCGTGTCTCCGCGCAGAGCGGAATGGCGAGGACGAGTTTGCGGACCGGCGGCACGAGGCGCAGCTCACCGTCCTGCCCATGCACCACTCCAAGGCGCGCGGCCGCGCCGCGCCAGCGGGCGCCTGCCGGGTCGCGCCCCACGGCGAGAGGCTGAGGCTGACGCGGGCTGCGCGCAGGTCATCCACTTTGTGCGGCACGGTGAGGGCTTCCACAACATCGGCATCGTCAACGAGGACGCGCACCTGACGGCCGCCGGCTGGAAGCAGGCGCATGCGCTGCGGAAACACACCGCCGGCATCTCCCCTGCGCTGGACGTCCAGGCGCGCCCCGCGCCCGCGCCCCGCTCGCCCCTGGCTCTCGGCGCTGTGCCGGCACGCCCGCCCGCGCGCCGAGCGCGGCGGCGGAGGCTGTTACCTTTGAACGGGTGCAAAATTGATATGAAGGTGGGGTCAGAGATAGTTGCATGATGTGTGGACAACCTGCACGCAGGCAGTCATCGTGTCGCCGCTGATGCGCGCGCTGGAGACGGCGGCGGGCGTATTTGGCGGCGGGCCGTTTGACGGCTGCGGGCGGCCGCTGATGCTGGCGCAGACGGAGGCCGAGGACGAGCGCGCCGCGCACGGCGCGGTCGCGTGCGCAGAGGGCCTGCCCTTCATCGCGTTTGAGGGCTGCCGAGAGCGCCTGGGTGCGCCCCGGCCCGACCCCCGCTTGTCCCGGCTCGACCCGGCGCCTCCGCCTGCTGGCTGCCCGGGCCCTGCTTGCCGCCGGCGGGTGCACCTGCGTGTCGCCGCGGATGCCGCTGTAGGGCAGCGCACAGTGCTAGCTGCATTCGGCGCACTCATGCGCGCATGCGCGCGTGCTGCCGGCACCAGCACGCCCTGCCGAGCCTGCGGCCTGAGCCGGGCGCCGCGCGCCGCGCGTGCAGGCGCGGCCTCGTGCGACCGGCGGCGCGACATCCGGCACGCCGTGGCGGCCTTCCCGGGCGTGGACTTTTCGCACATCGAGCCGGGCGCGGACGCCATCTACCACAAGCACCGCGTGGAGACCG
>JAABUY010004627.1_pt1 | contig 14288 bp, 24 predicted proteins | sample 5560271 | NCBI WGS metagenome assembly JAABUY01 (sample SAMN10711886, study PRJNA513374) | rock metagenome | isolation source: Antarctica rocks | place: Antarctica: Victoria Land, University Valley
GGCTCTTGCCTACCTGTCGCCAGTGGAGTTCGAATCCAATCAGCCCCGGGCTGCTGCGCAGCAGCCCGGGGCTGTGACGCAACCGAGCTGTCCGTGATTTGCTGTCTCACCCAAGGGGTTCAGTCCAGTAGGCTTGCCGCCGATAGGTGGCGATGGCGTGACCGTCGAGATTGACGAGACATACATCGGCACGAAGTACAAGAAGCCGGAAGGCGCACGTGGCTATGCCCACAAGAACGCGATATTGACCCTGGTCCAGCGCGGCGGCACGGCCCGGTTTCCATGTGGACGGCATCAAGGCGGTTGACCTGCTTCCGATTATCAAGGCGAACGTCTTGCCGGGCACGTCGGTTATGACCGATGAAGCCGGCCAGTATGCCCACCTGAACAAGCATTTTGCCGAGCATGACTTCGTGCGCCACGGCGCGGGCGAATATGGCCGTGGCATCGTGCACACGAACACGGTGGAGGGCTTCTACAGCGTGTTCAAGCGCGGTATGAGGGGCATCTACCAGCACTGCTCCGAAAAGCACCTGCACCGCTATGTGGCGGAGTTCGATTTCCGGTACAACAACCGGGTCAAGCTGGGAGTGGATGGCGCGCAGCGGACACTCACGGCACTACAGGGCATTCTGGGCAAGCGGCTGACCTACCGTGGCGCTGATAGGACCAAGGAAGGATAAAAAGAGTCCAAAATCAAGCCTTGAGGGCGAGTGGCCCACAAGGCAGTTAAGTGCCTGTTTTTGTAGAGCGAATCGGCTGTCCTGCAATCCGGCAGGCAGCGCCGGGTTAGGCCCAAGTCTCCCCTTTGGGAGGCAGTCGGACCGATGGTCATTCTTGACGGATGACCTATGCACGGCCGGTGGCAACTGGGTCCGGGGGCCTGCCGCTTTTGGGCGGCGCGCCAAACAATTCGAAGACTTCTCGCTGGTGATCCTGAAGGGTGTGTTCCAAGTGATCTGGCTGGAGCTTCACTCCAAACCCGAAGCTAGCGTTCGAGGCTTCGGCCACTCTTGGCTTGAGGATGGCGGCATATCGGACATCCCCAAGGCGGCCATTGACCTGTCCTAGCCCACGATAGAAGGCGCTTGTGACAACATCGGCCAACTGTAGGCCAGCCCGCTCGCGATGGGAAAAGTGATGCACCTGCTGAAAGTCGAACGCCTCCCACGCGAGGTCGTCGCGAGACACATGCAGTCGCCCTTCCTTACTCCGAAGCCAAAGTTTGGCCAGATAATCTCTGGTATGCGGATAGAACATCCCACCACGATTCGAAAACTCGATCCGAAGCCTATGTTGGAGTTTGCCTCGGTATCTCGTAAGAGAATCCTGGTAGCAATACTGGGTGACTTTTTTAAGAGAACGCGAGCCATTTAATCATAAAAGTAGCTTTTTGATTTCACGACCTCGGCGCGTCGGTTCCGGTATCCTTGCATACTTGGCTTGTGTGAGACCGAGACAAACCATCTGAAGTTTAATCCGGCCAGGTAGGTGCACACGATCTCTTTCCGCTCGTCATCCAACTTGGCGAAGTGGATGTCCGATCTTTGCCGGGACCTCAATCTGCGTAGCGCCTCCAACAACCACTGCTGCACGAACGCGCCTTCGTGTATAGGGACGACGAAGGCTCCGAGAACGAACCACTCCGAGGCTCCGCTCGGGTCAATGGGGGTAACGGTCCTGATACCGTCGTCACCCGCCTCATCAATGTACGCCACATAGCCAATTGGAAGTGTCATGCAGGAACGGAATGAAAAGAGTAAGAAGGTAGCCAGTGAGACACAACACGCCCGCTTCGCCGAGGCCGCTCGCGTGCTCGGCTGTGATGAGGATGAGGCGGCGTTTGACGAAAAGCTGAAGGCAATCGCACGGCACGAACTACCAGAAGCGCTACTTTCCCCTCGCACGCAGCAAAAGGGCGATCAGACCAGTCATAGCGCCAATAACCCCCGTGATTCCGGCAAGCCAGAAACGTAGCCGATCGGACCGTTCGGATCGTTCCTTTCTTATCTCTCGCTCCAGATCGCGCTGTGCTTCAAGCGTCAGATGCCACCTCCCGCTGCCATCAGCAGCCCGCGCCCATGCTGGTTCGCCAAACTGTGGACTTGGCAGGAATAATTGGTCGGCTGCTTCCCTTAGATGCTGCGAACGGAGCAGCATTAGCTGTCACCTTGGGTGTCGCCGACCTCGCGCGCGCTTCAACCTTTTACGAAGGTTTAGGTTGGCCTCGAAAGATACGCACGGCCGAAGGCGTCGCTTTCTTTCAGCTCAACGGCATGGGACTGTCACTCTATCCTCGCGCTGAACTGGCCGCGGATGCCGGCGTGCTCCTGCAAAGCGAGCCTTCGCAAGGCTTCACTCTCGCATACAACACGCGGAGCCGGGACGAGGTGGACGCCGTGCTCGCGCGGGCGGAAGCGCTTGGGGGGTAAGTCACGCGCCCTGCCCAGGAGGCTTTCTGGGGCGGCTATCACGGGCACTTCGCTGATCCCGAGGGCTTTCTCTGGGAAATTGCGTGGAACCCGGGCTTTGCCATCGCGGCCGACGGCGGCCTCAGCCTGCCCGAGTAGAGGTCCGGTAGCAAAGGAACCGAAACTGCATTTCAGAGCCAAATAACCGCTGCTGCCGACACTTAGCGGTTCATCACCTCCCACCTAGCAAGATCCGGTTCCGACCAGCCTGCCGGTCATCGGCAGCGACGATCTCCTCGGCGAAAGCGCGGTAGGTCCGCAACGGACGTCCGAGCGTTCCCACGATCTGGTCGGCAGCGCCCGATGCACCGAGCACACCGTCCTGCACGATGCCACGGAAGATCATCGCCACGCTGTATGCGTCCGCCGACGGCATCGCCGTGCGGAACGCCTTCTGCACCGCTTCCAGATCGTCCCCGGCATACGTCACCTACTTGCCAAGAACGTCCGACCACAGGCGGACGATGCTTTCCCCGGTGAACGCTTCCGGTCCGACGAGTTCGATCGTCTCCGTCGGCAGCGGATCGCCGGACCGCTCGCGCCGCAGCAACTCGAGGGCCGCGACCTCAGCGACGTCGCGACAATCGATCATTGTGAGGCCGACCTTACCGACCGGGGTCGCGTAGGTTTGGCGGGACGTGAGAGCGTCCTTCTGTATGATGTCGTTCTGAAACAAGGCGTTCGGCCGTAGGATAGTGGCCGAGAGGCCTCGCCGCGCAATCGTTTCCTCGACTGCCAACTTGGCGGCCGCGCGGCGAATCAGCGAAATGATCGGCGTCGATCATTGAGAGACAAACAATGCGCTTGATTCCAGCCTCCTCGATCAGGGCGAGGGTCAGCAGCGCTCTCGTGAGTTCGTCCGCCACAGCCGGATGCAGTACGGAGACGGTGCTGACCGAGCGCAATTAGCCGCGCATGAAGTCGACATCGAGCACGTCGCCAGTCACCAGATCGACGCCGGAGGGCGTGCCATCCGGCCGAAGCTTCGTGCCCAGCGCGCACACCTGGGCGCCGCGCCGGGCCAGTTCCTCGACGACGAGGGAGCCAATCTGTCCCGTTCCGCCGATTGCTAGGATTGTCATGCGATCGCTCTGTTTTGCTGTTGCCTGCCGCAGATCGGGCGGCCTGGCAGCGGATCGAAGGTGTCAATATGGGACGCTGCGTCTCACTGGTGGACCGGAAATGAATTTGCTCGCGCTTGCCGATTTCGACCTTGTCGCGACCCATCGCGGCTTTAGCCAGGTCAGCCGCATGGCCGGCCGGCCCAAAGCGACCCTGGCGCGACGGGTGGACGAGTTGGAGACCACGCTAGGCGTCCGTCTGCTCGAGCGCCACTTCGCGCGGCCTACATCTCACGGAGGCGGGGGTGCGGCTGCAAGCGCGGGTTGGCCCCTTACTGGCCGAATTGGCGCAGGCAGGGGAGACTGAGGGACCACCCCGCGGCCGCCTGCGTGTCAGCGCGCCGACTCTGCTGTCCGACAACGCTCTCGGGCCGATCGCGGTCTCGTTCGCGCGGGTCTACCCGGAGGTCTCGCTGGAGATCACGGCGGAGAACCGCATGGTCGAGCTGCCGGCCGACGGCTACGACCTTGTCATCCGCGTCGACCCGGCGCCGCAGGAGCGCTTGGTCGGCCGCTGCGTATTGCGTGACGAGCGGTGGCTGGTCGCCGCTCCCGGCGTCCCGCGCCCGGCCGAGGGGGCCGGCGATCCGCCACCGCTACCGGTGATCGTGCACGTGCCGCCCAAGGCGGGTGCCGTCTGGACCGTGTGCGAGGGCAATCGGACCCTGAGGTTCTCTCCACAGGTCGTGCTTCGGCTGTCATCGCTTCCGATGCAGCGTGCGGCCGTTCTGATCGGGGGCGGAGCAGCGCTGCTGCCGCGCTCGCTGGTTGGCCAGGACGTCTCGGCCGGCCGGTTGGTCCGTTGGGGGAGTGGAAAGCGGAGCGCCGCCCGAGCTTTGGGCGTTGCACACGTCGAGGCGGCTGGTCGATCCGAAGGTGACAGCCTTCGTGCAGCATCTGACTGCAGCACTCGCCGGAAGACCGCTCGAGGGCGTAATGCCGGCCTGAGGATCATTCTCAGCAGAAAGCATCGATGTCTGTTCCTAGCTTCTCACTGCCGCACACCGGACAGTTCGCTCCCGGCCAAACCCCTCCCTGCAGTTCGAGCCCGGGCGGGCTGCGTCTACGTCCGCTTACGGAGGTGAACCAGACCTATAGGCGACGGGCTATCTACAGCTGCTTTCCACACCAAGCGGTCTTAGCCCCGTTTGGATATACCGCTGCGAGACACCGCCCTGAGACGCTTCTCAACGTATCACAAGGGTCGGTTTCAGTATTCCGGGACATCCGCAGCTTGTGGTCAAACCGTTCTGAGACATTCGGTGGTACCCCGATGCGTTATCTGCGATGACCTGGTCAGATAGTCACGAGAAACCGTATCACGGCCGAGCTGCGCAAAACCCCTTCCCGCCCGCGTGACGCCGGCTGGAAGCTCCAGGACGCCAAGGCGCGCTTCAGCGAGCTGGTCCGACGCGCCCGCACCGAAGGGCCGCAGCGCGTCACCATCCGCGGGCACGATGCGGTCGTGGTGATCGCGGTCGACGAGCTGGAGCGTCTGCTGCCGCAAACGAGCGATGCCTTGCCGTTCGTGGCCTTTATGGAAAGCCTGAACGTGGACGGCCTCGACCTCACCCGCGACCACGATTTTGGGCGAGATGTCGCCCTTTGATCGGCTGGCTGCTCGATACGAACGTGACAGCCGAGATCATCAGCGCCGGCGGGTCCGCCCGCGTGAAGGCGTGGGCAGGCAGGCAAGACGAGGCGACGCTCCGCTTGAGCATCCTGACCATCGCCGAATACGACAAGGGGATCGCCAACCTGCCGGACGGCGATCCGCGCCGGCCCATCTACGTGACCACGCGCGACAGCCTGGCGGCGCGGTTTGCCGCGCGCTTGCTGTCCGTATCCGACCCGATCGTGCGCCGCTGGGGCACGATCAGCGGCGCCGTCAGGCGCGACACCGGCCACCCGCCCCCAGTCATTGACACGTTGCTGGCCGCGACCGCGCTGGAACATGATCTGTATCTTGCGACACGGAACGTGCGGGATGTGCGCCACAGCGGGGCTGCTGTCTTCAACCCGTGGGAGGACGATCCCTCCGCCTTCCCTGTCCTACCCAGGCAGCGCCGCCGGCGCGCGCCGGAAACCTGACACCATGCTTTACGGCTACGCCCGGGTCAGCACAACGGACCAGGATTTGCGCGTGCAGGAGGCCGCGCTGCATGCGGCCGGCTGCGCGGTGGTTCATACCGAGAAGAAGTCGGGCAGCACGCGCGAGGGCCGGGCCGAGCTGGCCACCTTGCTGGACTTTCGCGCGCTTGGGAAACAGGAGATCGCATAGTAGATGTCGGAGGCGCAACGGAACGGAAAAGCTGTGGTGGGCGCGACCCGGTCGGCGATCATCGCCCGCTGCAGGTCGAGGTCGCGCACCAAGTCCCGCCGCTTCTGCCAATCGATGAAGGAGCGTGCGGACCTCAGGGCGGTGATGCGCTTGCCGATCTCGGCGGCGATGGTGTCGCCGCCAGCCTGCGCGGCGAGCTCCAGGCGCAAGCGCCGCTTGACCTCGGCATTGCCATCCGCGAGCTCGACCAGGATCGCGGCGAGGCGCTCCGGGCCGAGCGCCGCCAGATTGTCCAAGGTGACCGTCTTCTTCGGCGCCGCGCGGCCAGCGTTCCCATTGGGCGACCCCCGGCCAGCCGCCCGGCCGAGCGCTCGATCCAAAGGAGGCTTGCCGTCCGGAAGTGTCAGGACGCGGCAACGAGGGGTGGCGTCTGCTGGTGTTGGATCACGCGCCACTCGTCGTGCGACAGCCGACGATAGGTGGACGTGCAATGGGCCTGATAGGGAGAAACACCTTCCCGCTCGGCATGGGCCTTGTAGGCGATCACGATGATGCCCTCCTGCGGGCGCGAGACCTGCCGTTCCGACAAATCGATCTTGGTCCAGCGCGGGGTGTCGCTGACCGCCCTCACCGCTTGTTCCCCGCTCAGCACGAACGGTGGCGCCGGCAGCACCATGAGGCACTCGTCATCGACCAGGGCACGGTAATGCTCGGCATCACCGGTCCACAGGCTCTCCTCAAAGCTCCAAACCCTGTTGTCGTCCATCGGCCGCCTCCACTGCAGAGTGAGCTATAGCGCCGCCGGCGGCAGGTCGTTCGCGGCCAGGAGAAACTTAGCTTTGCCGGGCTCAGCTGACGGCGAGCAGGATGCCGGCAACGCGCCGCGACCCTGATCGCGGGTGCGGTCCCGACCGCGAGCGGCGCAAGCGGACGGGGAAGGTGACAGGTAGCGCCCAGGCCTGGGCTCGCTGCAGAGACTAGCCACGCTGGGGGTCACGACACGAAAGTGCTCCGAGCGTCCGGTTCGCGCGAACAAACCAGGGGCGAGCGCTAGCTGCTGGACCGAGACGGATCGGTGAGGTTGGAGGCAAGCCGAGCTGCGGCACCGGCAAGATACTGCCGCCCATCCTGCGTGGCGAGTTCGAGGTAGGATGGCAACAGGGTTGAACCGAGCGTCGAGAGGACATCCAGCGCGGCTATGCGTTGGTATTCATGCCCCTGCCCCACGCGCGTTGCGCTAAGGCTTCGGCGATAGGCGACCGGCGGCGGCCAAGAGCGAGAAGCGCCCTGCGGCTGACATACTCATCGTGATCCGCGGCGTAGGCCTCTAGGATGGGTAGGACCTCTTCTTCGTGCGCGCCTTGGCTGCTGCCGAGCGCATCAGCAAGCTGCCATCGAGCATCCTGCTCGGCCGACTGAAGACCAACCTTGGCAAGTGCGAGCAGATGTTTCGGCCAGCTGGTCAGCGTCTCCTTCAGCTCTTCCATCTTATCGTCGCGGGCGAGGATATATAGGATCAGGTCGATGGTGTGTTGGCTCCACTCATCCGGACAATTCGAAGGTTTTCCAAACGACCGGCCACTGGTCGTAGTCGCACTCCCAGAAGCTAGACCGTTCGGCGTGCGGGTCGATAGCCGCCCAGGCACGAAACTCCAAGACGGCCCCTTCGAAGCTGGCCTTCACGTCGTTCATGGGCTGCGCATCGCCTTATACAGCGCCGTCTTTCCCACGCTTCCGTGATGGAACGGAATCCCAACCCACGCTTGTCCAGCGCCGCCACGGTCTCGATCAGGTGCGGCAGGCTGCGGCCAAGCCGGTCCAGCTTCCAGGTCACGAGCACGTCGCTTTCGCGCACGTAGTCGAGCGCTGCCTGCAACCCGGCACGGTCGGTCCGGACACCCGAGGCGCGATCCTCGAACACCTTTGCGCATCCCGCAGCAGCCAGGGCGTCCAGCTGCAGCGCCGGGGTCCTGGTCGATCGTGCTGACGCGCGCATAGCCGACGTGTGCCAAGGCCGTCCCTGTCCGTCTTCCTGTGACTTTGATCGTTAAATGGCGCCGATTATCAGCGTTATTTGGCACGGTCGGGGACGGCGAGGTTAGGTGGAAAACGGAACGGCTGCTTCCAGGTTCGGTTGTGGGGAAAGCGGATGCGCAGGATGGTCGAGTGCCCGCATGACCCTCGCCAAGCTCAATCTTCAAGATCGCTCAGCTCCGTTGCGAGGCGATCAACCAGCATTCTGACCTTGCTGGAGAGATGGCGGCGGCTGGGATAGAGGGCGCGCACGATCACCTCTTCGGTTCCATGATCGGCAAGAAGAACGCGGAGACGTCCTGCGGCGATGTCGGAGCCGACTAGAAAAATCGGCAGGTAGGCGACGCCCAAACCGGCCAACACGGCCTGCCGCACCGCCTCCCCGCTATCCAGATGCAACCGCCCCGCAGCGGTAATGCGCAGGGTGTCACGATGGGGTGGCGTCAACAGCCAGGGGCGTGCGCCGTTTCGATCGCCGAGGGTGATGCGGCTGTGCGGCAGGAGGTCGTCAGCCGCAAGCGGCTCGCCGCGGTTGGCCAGATAAGCGGGCGCGGCGCAGAGCACCGCGTGCGAACGGGCGATGACGCGCGCGATCAGACGCGTATCCTGCAGCGGCCCGCCGCAGCGCACCGCGAGGTCGTATCCCTCCTCCACCAGGTCCGCGACACGATCGGTGATGCTTACCTCCGCCGCCAGCGCCGGCCAGGCCTTCAGGTAGGCACCAAGGATCGGGAGGACATGCTGGCGACCGAAGCTGTCCGGCACGGTCAGACGCAGCAATCCTCGCGGCTCTGGAGAATTCTGGCGAACCTCCGCCTCAGCCTCCTCCAAATCGGTCAGGATCTGGCGACAACGTTCATAGAAAGCCTGTCCGTCGGCGGTAAGCGCGACGCTGCGCGTCGTGCGGTGGAGCAGCCGCGTTCCGAGCCGCTCTTCCAGGCGCACCAGCGCCTTGCCCACCGCCGACCGCGTCAGCCCCACTGCTCTCGCGCCTGACGAACCCCCCCCGCCTGTGCCACTGCCACAAAGGCCTTGATGGCGCCTAGGTCCACCTTCTCCTGCAAGCATCACCTCTCCGTCGGCCCTACTGTGGGGAACCTCTTTCCCCAAAAACCAGCCTATAGTGACAATTGGGGATTGTAGAGCAGTATTCCCCCGGATTCGAAGCGACGCCTGATGCGGCCCTCCATGATGCATGGGATCGGGCGGCAGCGGCCTTCGCGAACAGACCTACGAGGAAGCGCAATGAATGTAGCAGGCTACGAAACCGGTCCGATCGCATGTCAGGCGGCGTTCATCGCCGACTTCGACGTCGCCGCGGACATCCCTCTTCCTCGCCTTGTCTCCAAGGTCGATACCGATCGCCGCCGCATGGACGTCCGTCGCGGCATGCGCAGCAAATACGTCCCCCTGCGCTTCGATCCTGCGACCGGCGCCCACCAGATCGGCGGCCGTTACCTGTTCGAGACGTGGGACGATGTTCTCGACTACATGAGGTTCACGTCCGAGGAACTGGAGTTCGAGCCCGGTACCAAGTTCTGGAACCGTCCCTTCTTCAGCAATATCGACAAGCGCGCCTGGCACGTCGGCGCCCACGATTTCACGCCTCTGGCCACGCACTACGTGAGCCGCTTCGAACGTTTCGCCTATGAGGCGGAAACAGCCATAACGGCTTTGGAAGCGGCTTGGCCGGCCATCCGCGACGCAGCCCGGGAAGGGGGTCGTGCCAGCGTCTGGCTGCTGATCCAGCCGGACGAACGGCAGATCGGCCTTCTGACGGTAGCGACGCAACTGTCGGGGAGCGATGAAGCGGAACGCGCCTCCCGATCGTTGGCTGCTCTCGAACATGCGGAGTCGCTTGCAAGCCGTGTCTCTAGCCAGATTGCCATTCGCCCGTTGTTCGATAGGACGAGCCTGAACTTGTCGCTTTGGCTGCCCCGGTCGCAGCGCGCGGGCGGCGATCCCTCCATCTTTCCGACGTTCCCCGTTCATCCTCTCCCCCAATCGGGGAGCTGAGCGCCGCGCCGAGGCAAGTGGACGCTGGGAACGCTTCGGTGAGCTTCCAGCTCGGTTGAAGGAGCAGAATCGGGAGCAGCGAAACCTGACCGTATCGGCCGACTTGGGTCGGTTTCAGAAACTCACGCCGCCTTGGCCGCGCCTACGTCAGCTTGGCGGCCGAGGGTGCGATAGACGGTCGGCCGTGAGATGGAGAACAACTCGGCGAGGTCGCTGATCGAGTACTCGCCGGCATCGTACATGCGGCGCAGCTCCTTCTGCTGGCGATCAGATAGCTTGGGCTTCTTGCCGCGCAGCTTGCCTCGGGCGCGGGCGATCGCCATGCCCTCGCGCGTGCGCAGCCGGATGAGGTCGGCTTCGAACTCAGCGAGGGTGGCGAGGATGTTGAAGAACATCTTTCCCATCGGATCGACAGGATCATAGACGCTCGATCCCAACGCGAGCCTGACGCCGCGCGCAACGAGAGCATCGGCAATGAACCGAGCGTCTGGGACCGAGCGCGCCAGGCGGTCGAGCTTCGGCACCACGAGCGTGTCGCCGGTGCGGACGGCGGCGAGGGCTTGGTCGAGGCCGGGCCGGGACCGGTTCGTGCCGGTCAACCCGTGATCGGTGTAGATCCGGTCGGCGGCGACGCCGAGCTGTTCGAGGGCGGCTTTCTGGGCGGCGAGGTCCTGCTTGTCAGTGGAGCAGCGGGGTCTGGACCGTCCGGTGAGCGTCCTTTGCGGACAACCGATCGGCGTGCGTCAGGCCAGGAGGGAAAGGGTCGGCATGGCGCAGGAAGTGGCAGCCGCGTCCTTCGCGGCCCTGGACGAGCAACGGCGCGGGCAGGCGATGGTCCGCTTTGCCGCACTCCGGCCCCACCTGGAGGAGGGCGTTCCCCTGACCCGCGCCGCCGGCGAAGCCGGCGTCCCGGTCCGGACGGCGGAGCGCTGGCTGGCGCGTTACCGTCAAGGCGGCCTGGCCAGCCTGGTGCGCTCCACCCGCCGCGACGCTGGCGCGCACCGGTCACCTTCGGCCCTCGTCGCTCTGGTCGAGGGCATGGCACTGAAACGGCCACGATCGTCCGCCGCCGCCATCCACCGCCGGATCGGCGCTGCCGCCAAGGCTCAAGGCTGGCGCGTCCCGTCCTACGGCACCGTTCACGCGATCATCGCCGCCCTTGACCCGGGCGTGGTGACGCTGGCGCAGAACGGGCCGGCCGCGTTCCGGGACCGCTTCGAGTTGGTCCACCGCCACCGCGCCGCAGCGCCCAACGCGCTCTGGCAGGCGGACCACACGCTGCTCGATCTCCTCATCCTCGACGAAGGCGGCAAGCCAGCCCGCCCCTGGCTGACCACGGTGGTGGACGACCACTCCCGTGCCATCGCCGGATACAGCGTGTTCCTCGGCGCTTCTTGCGTGCCGAACACCTGCCTCGCCCTGCGCCACGCGATCTGGCGCAAGGCCGACCCAGCCTGGCCCGTCTGCGGCATCCCGGACGTGCTCTACGTCGATCATGGGAGCGACTTCACCAGCCAGCACCTCGACCAGGTGGCGGCGAGCCTGCGCTTCCGCATCGTCTACCCCGCCATCGGGCGGCCGCAGGGCCGGGGCAAAATTGAGCGCCTGTTCGGCACGTTTAACACCGAACCCCTGCCCGAGCTGCCGGGGCACCTCGCCGGCAGCAAGCCGGCCATCGTGCCGCGCTTGTCGCTGGCGGAGTTGGACCGAGCCATTGGCGCCTTCATCGCCGGCACGCACCATGCCCGGCCTCATAGCGAGACCGGCGAGACGCCGCTCGACGCCTGGCGGGGCCGCGGCTTCCTGCCGCGCAGCCCCGAGAGCCTGGAGGACCTTGACCTGCTGCTGGTCATGCTCGCCAAGCCGCGCTGCGTGCGGCGCGACGGCATCCACTTCCAAGGTCTGCGCTACATTGATCCGGTGCTGGCCGCCTACGTCGGCGAGACCGTCACCATCCGCTACGACCCGCTCGACCTGTCCGAGGTGCGGGTGTTCCACGGCCACCATTTCCTGTGCCGGGCGGTGAGCGAGGAGCACGCAGGCGAGGCATTCACGCTCAAGGACATCGAGGCCGCACGGCGCGCGCACCGCCGGGCGCTGCGCGCAACCATCAACGAGCGCGTCGCGCGAGTGGCGGAGTTCCTGCCCGCCCAGGCGCCGCCATCCAGCCCGTCCCGGCCGCAAAACAGCCACCGCCAACGGTCAGCCGGCCCAAGCTGTGCATCTATCGGGAGGAGGACTCGTGACGTCCGCAGCAACCGGCGAGCGGGCGGGCGGCTTCATCGCCACCAAGGAGCACCGCCGCTTCGCCGAGTTCGCCGGCGCCGTGCGCAAGCACCGCTACATCGGCCTGTGCTTTGGCGCGGCCGGCGTTGGCAAGACCTGCTCGGCCCGCCGCTACGCCCGGTGGGACGTGGCCGAACCCATGCTCACCACCTGGGGACTGCGCGAGCCGTCCGATGACAAGGTGTACGAGGCGCTCGCGCAGAACCGGGTCATTTTCTACACGCCAACCGTGTGCTGCCCCTTCCGCGAGCTGCACGGCGACATCGCAAAGCTCGTCAGCCGGGTGAGCGCCTGCGTCGGCAGCCATGTCCACCGCGAAAAAGGTTGTCCGCGCGGGCCAGATGTCGGACCTGGTTGAAGTCCTGATCGTCGATGAGGCCGAGCGGCTTACCAACACTGGCCTCGAACACTTGCGCGACTGTTGGACCGGACCGGCATCGGCGTGGTCCTGGTCGGCATGCCAGGCATCGAGAAGCGCCTGTCGCGCTATCCGCAGCTCTACAGCCGCGTCGGCTTCGCCCACCATTACCGCCCCTTGCAGGGCGACGAGCTGGCCTTCGTGCTCACCCGCCATTGGCGGCAGCTTGGCCTGGCCCTCGACGGCGCCGACTTTACCGATGCTCAGGCGAGTGCCGCCATTGCCCGCATCACTGGCGGCAACTTCCGGCTGCTCCACCGCCTGTTCGTCCAGATCGAGCGCATCCTGAAAATCAACGACCTGAGCATCATCACGGACGACGTGGTCGAGGCCGCACGCAGCACCCTCGTGATCGGCGCGGCATAGGGCAGCCTCCGGATGCCGCCTTGGCGACCGCCGGCTCTGGTGGAAAGTGATCCCTGCGACTGCTAGCTCGTCCCTATCTGCGCCTGGCTTCCAAGACGATCCTATCCCTGCGCCGTGGGACGCACGACGATCTCTCCCACGTCCACATCGGCCGGCTGCTCAATTGCGAACGCGATGGCACGGGCGATTGCGGCTGGCGGGATGGCGATCTCCTCCTTTCTTGCGAGGGTTTGTGCCCGAATTTCCGGGTTCGTCATGGAGGACGCAAGGTCCGTGTTGACGAAGCCCGGCGAGATGGTGGTCACACGCAGCTTGTCGCCGGCCTCCTGCCGCAGCCCCTCGGAGACTGCCCGCACGGCGTTTTTCGTGCCCGCATAAACCGCCATGGTGGGGAGTATCCTCAAGCCGGCCGTGGAAAGCGTGTTGACGAAGTGTCCGAAGCCCTGCCGGCGGAACACGGGCAGCGCTGCGGCGATGCCGTACAGGACGCCCCTGATGTTGACGTCGATCATCTCATCCCAGTCCTCCACGCGGAGGTCGTCAAGCAGGGAGTTGGGCGCAATGCCGGCGTTGCTGATGAGCACGTCAAGCTTGCCGTGGCGCTCGCCTGCCAGCCCCACCAGGTTGGCGAGGTGGTCGCGCCGCTTCACGTCCGTGCAGGCATAGGTGGCCTCGCCGCCCGCTGCGGCGATGCGGGCAGCTAGGGCCTCCAGGCGGTCCAGTCGGCGAGCGCCGAGCACGAGCTTGGCGCCACGCTCGGCGAGCAGGAGAGCCGTCGCTTCACCGATCCCGCTGCTGGCGCCCGTGATCGCGACGACCTTGCCTTCGATTCCAGACATGAAAGCTCCTTGCCGGTAATTGCCATTGCCGAACTGAACAGCATCATCGCAGGGCTTCACTGGACGGGCTATGCGTCAGGCTCCATGGTATCGGCGTGACCGTCCAGGAGCGCCGTGGACCCGTTATCCGAAGTCTTCTCGCTGCTCGACATCCGGAGCGCCCGATGCACCCGCCTTGAGGCGGGTAGCACCTGGGCGCTGCGCTTCCCCGCCAAGCCCGCCCTCAAGTTCGCCGCCGTTCTGCGCGGGTGGTGCTGGATCCTGCTGCCGGGGGAGCCGCCTTACCGGCTTGGGACAGGCGACACCTTTCTCCTGAGCAACGCGCCCTCCTACTCTTACTGTGTCATAAACCACTTGCATAGCTTGATGATGATTGCCTACGAAGCGAGGTTCTCGTTTGTAGAGGCGGATTGTGGCTCCATCAGGCACGCACGACAATGCACTACGCTTGGCATC
>JAABUY010004629.1_pt1 | contig 14278 bp, 12 predicted proteins | sample 5560271 | NCBI WGS metagenome assembly JAABUY01 (sample SAMN10711886, study PRJNA513374) | rock metagenome | isolation source: Antarctica rocks | place: Antarctica: Victoria Land, University Valley
TACACCGTCCAGGACCATCTCAAGGCGGTCTTCGCCAAGAGGGGTGTCAGGTCGCGGTCGGCGCTGCTGGCCCAGGCGTCGGGACCCGTCGCCACGCCTCGGTAGACTTTGGGCGTGGCGAACCAGAGGTCGAGACCGTGGCAGTCGTGGCTCATCCTCATCGGGGCCGTCGTCGTCGGATGCTTCCTGGTGGCGTCGCGGATCAGGCCCGTGGCCATCGTCGGGGTTGCCATCATCGTCATCTGCCTGCTGATCATCCTGCGGATGTCGATCGAGGCGTTCGGCGGCAACCGTCGTCGCTGAGTTCGTCACTGAGTTCGCCGTAGACTATGCCCGGCACAGCGCGGTGCCGAGCCCAGCGCCCGCAGTGCCCACGACATTCGATAGGACTGCCACGTGACCAAGCCCGTCGTGCTCATCGCCGAGGAGCTCTCTCCCGCCACGATCGACGCCCTCGGACCCGACTTCGAGGTCCGCACCGTCGACGGCGCCAACCGCGACGAGCTGCTTCCCGCGCTCGCGGAGGTCGATGCGGTCCTCATCCGGTCGGCCACCAAGATGGACGCCGAGGCCATCGCGGCTGCGAAGCGGCTCAAGGTCATCGCGCGAGCTGGTGTCGGCCTCGACAACGTGGACGTTTCGGCGGCGACCCGGGCCGGCGTGATGGTCGTCAACGCCCCGACCTCCAACATCACCTCCGCGGCCGAGCTCGCGGTGGGCCTGCTGCTGGCGACCGCACGCAACATCGCCCCGGCCAACGCGGCGCTGAAGAACGGTGCCTGGAAGCGGAGCAAGTACGGCGGCGTCGAGCTGTTGGAGAAGACCGTCGGCATCGTCGGTCTCGGCCGCATCGGCGCCCTCGTCGCCGAGCGGCTGAAGGGCTTCGGCATGGAGATCATCGCCTACGACCCCTACACGACACCCGCTCGCGCGGCTCAGATCGGGGCCAGGCTGGTCGGGCTTGACGAGCTCCTCGCCGAGTCGGACTTCATCACCGTCCACCTGCCGAAGACGCCCGAGACGATGGGCCTTCTCGGTGCCGACGCCCTGACGAAGGTCAAGCCGACCGTGCGCATCATCAACGCCGCCCGCGGTGGCATCGTCGACGAGCAGGCACTCGCCGATGCCCTGCGCGAGGGTCGGGTCGCCGGGGCCGGCATCGACGTCTTCGCCACGGAGCCGACCACCGAGTCGCCACTGTTCGAGTTCGAGTCCGTCGTCGTCACGCCGCACCTCGGGGCCTCGACCGACGAGGCCCAGGAGAAGGCCGGCGTCTCCGTCGCCAGGTCGGTGCGGCTCGCCCTCGGCGGCGACCTCGTGCCGGACGCGGTCAACGTCTCCGGCGGCGCCATCGACGAGGAGGTCCGTCCGGGGATTCCCCTCGTGGAGAAGCTCGGCCGGATCTTCACGGCCATCGCCGGACAGGTCCCGGTGCAGCTGGACGTCGAGGTCAAGGGCGAGATTACCGAGCACGACGTGAGCGTATGGAAGCTGTCCGCGCTCAAGGGTCTCTTCCAGGACGTGGTCGAGGAGCCGGTCTCCTACGTCAACGCCCCCGTCATCGCCGAACAGCGCGGCTGTGACGTGCGGCTGCTCACCGACCCGGCCAGTGAGGACTTCCGCAACGTCACGACGCTGCGGGGAACGCTCAAGGACGGCACCGTCGTGTCGGTCGCGGGCACCCTCACCGGTCCCCGCATGGTCGAGAAGATCGTCGGCATAAACGGCTTCGACCTCGAGGTCCCGCTCACCGACCACCTCGCCGTGTTCTCCTACAAGGACCGGCCCGGAGTCGTGGGCCAGGTCGGCCGGGTGCTCGGGGACGAGGGCATCAACATCGGCGGCATGCAGGTCGCCCGCAGCGAGAAGAGGGATGAGGCGCTGGTGCTCCTCAACGTCGACGTCGCCCTGCCAGCGGCCGTCGCGGCACGGATCGCTGAGCTTGTCAGCGCGCAGTCGTTCTCGGTCGTCAACCTCTGAAAGCCGACGCACCGAACGCTCTTGCAAGGGGTATGCCGGGTGGCCGGTGATCGACCGTGCGTCCGGATGGCGGGATGTCCGGGTCAGATGGTTGGACGTCCACGTACTGTCGAAGGCATGACGCGGCACCTCGCACTCCTTGCCTGTCGCGGCAAGCTTCGGTAGTCAGCACCCTCGCCGCGGAGACCCCGCGAACCGGCTGACACCCGTTGACGACTGCCGCCCCACCGTGCTCACCGGCATCCGGTTCGAGCAGGACTTGCACGGTGCTCAGATCGAATGGAAAGGACGTGAACCACATGAGCGAAGAGGCTGAGAAGGCCCGGCGCGCGCTGCAGGAGTCCATCGACCTGCGCGACCAAGGTCACGCGGACGATCACTGACCGGCAGGAGGAGCGGCGCCAAAGCTTGAGTTCTGCCGCGACGTCAGTTCGTCTGCTCGAACTTGTGGACGAGGGAAGCCCCTTGAGCAGGGGCGCTCGTCCTGGGACGGGGCGTTCGTGTCGTGAGACGCCGGTTCCGGCGAACGAGACGACGCCTACGCTGGTCGGCATGGCGACGCAGCAGGCACCGACGACCGAAACCGGCTCTGGCAGCACGACGTTGAACCTTGCCGTCATCGGCGGTGACGGCATCGGTCCGGAGGTCGTGGCCGAAGGCCTCAAGGTGCTGGAGGCGGTCACCGCCGGCGTCGGCCTCAAGGTCACCACAACGGACTACGACCTCGGGGCACGCCGGTGGCACGCCACCGGCGAGACCCTGCCGGACAGCGTCCTCGAGGAGATCCGCGGCCACGACGCCATTCTGCTCGGTGCCATCGGCGACCCCACCGTCCCGAGCGGCGTCCTCGAGCGCGGCGTCCTCCTGCCGATCCGCTTCGCCCTCGAGCACTACGTCAACCTGCGCCCCGTCAGGCTCTTCCCCGGCGTGCTGAGTCCCCTCGTGGTCGAGCGGGTGGCGCCCAACGGGATCGACTTCGTCGTCGTGCGTGAGGGCACGGAAGGCCCCTATGCCGGCAACGGAGGGTCCCTGCGCACCGGCACCCCGAACGAGATCGCCACCGAGGTGAGCGTCAACACGCGCTTCGGTGTCGAACGGGTCGTCCGGGACGCCTTCGCCCGAGCCCGGGCGCGCCCGCGCAAGCACCTCACCCTGGTGCACAAGCACAACGTCATGACGTATGCCGGTCACCTCTGGCGACGCACCGTCGAGGAGGTCAGGGACGACTTCCCTGACGTGGAGACCGCCTACCAGCACGTCGACGCCGCGACCATCTTCCTGACCACCGACCCAGGTCGCTTCGACGTCATCGTCACCGACAACCTCTTCGGCGACATCATCACGGACCTCGCGGCCGCCATCGCCGGGGGGATCGGGCTCGCCGCCAGCGGGAACATCAACCCGGAGCGCACCCACCCGAGCATGTTCGAGCCGGTCCACGGCTCGGCGCCGGACATCGCTGGGCAGTCCAAGGCCGACCCGACAGCCGCCATCCTCTCGGTCGCCATGCTGCTGGAGCACGTCGGTCGCACCGATGACGCCCGGGCGGTCGAGAACGCGGTCGCGGCGGACCTCGCCGAGCGCGGCACCTCTGCGCGCAGCACCCCGGCCGTGGGCGACGCCATCGCCTTCCGGCTCAGCTGACCGGACTCCGACGGGTACTCTGCAGGGAGCAGCAGGCACGTTGCCCCGCCGCGCACGGATTCGGAGCTTCCCATGGGCACCCAGACGACCGACTCGACCCGGTTGACGTTCGACGTCACGCGCCGGACCGACCCGCTTCCCGACGCCGCGCGCGCGGCCATCGTCGCCAACCCCGGCTTCGGGAAGAAGTTCACCGACCACATGGTCCTGGCGACCTGGACGGCGGGCCAGGGCTGGCACGACGGCACGGTGACGGCATACGGACCGCTCCTGATCGACCCAGCCGCCGCCGTCCTGCACTACGCGCAGGAGATCTTCGAGGGGATGAAGGCCTACCGCCACGTCGACGGTTCCATCTGGGCCTTCCGCCCGGAGGCCAACGCGGCGCGGTTCGCCCGCAGCGCCCGCCGGCTCACCCTGCCCGAGCTGCCCGAGGAGGACTTTCTCGAGTCGCTCCGGGCGCTGGTCTCCGTCGACTCCGCCTGGGTGCCCGAGCCCGGTGCGTCCGGTGAGAAGAGCCTCTACCTCCGCCCGTTCATGTTCGCCTCGGAGGTCTTCCTCGGGGTGCGGCCCGCCGCCGAGGTCACCTACTCGGTCATCGCCTCTCCGGCCGGCGCCTACTTCTCGGGTGGGGTCTCACCCATCTCGCTGTGGATCTCGACCGACTTCGCCCGCGCCGGTGCGGGGGGCACCGGTGCTGCCAAGTGCGGGGGCAACTACGCCTCCAGCCTCGCCGGTCAGCTCGAGGGCATGCAGCACGGTTGCGACCAGGCCGTCTTCCTCGACTCCTCGAGCCAGACCCACATCGAGGAGCTCGGCGGGATGAACCTCTTTCTCGTCTACGCGGACGGGCGCATCGTCACGCCCGAGCTCTCCGGCTCGATCCTCGAAGGGGTCACGCGCTCGTCGATCCTCGAGCTCGCCAAGGACCTTGGCCTCACCCCCGAGGAGCGTCGAATCCCCATCGACGAGTGGAAGGACGCCGCCCGGTCGGGCGAGCTCGCGGAGGTGTTCGCCTGTGGCACAGCGGCGGTCGTCACGCCGGTCGGCGAGCTGCGCTGGGAGGGCGGCAGCGTCGACCACCGCGGCGACGGCTTCACCGGCGAGGTCTCGCTGAGCATCCGCAACCAGCTCCTCGACATCCAGTACGGCCGCACCGAGGACACCCACGACTGGCTGACCCGGCTCGCCTGAGTCCGGACCGACGCCGCGGTATGCCGTCTTCGCGCGCACCGCAGGCGGGTGCGTCTCCGGCCCGGCCGCCACGCCTGGTGGCCACCGACCTCGACGGCACCCTGCTGCGCTCGGACGGGTCGGTCTCGGAACGCACCCGTGCGGCGCTCGCCGCCGTCGAGGCGGCCGGAATCCACACCGTCCTGGTCACTGCCCGTCCACCACGCTGGCTCCACCAGCTCGAGGCCGTCGTCGGTCCGCGGGGCGTCGCGCTGTGCGGCAACGGGGCCTTCATCTACGACGTGCCCTCGCGGAAGGTACTGTCGCACACGGGAATCCAGCCGGAGGCGCTGGCTGGGATCCTGGCCGACCTGCGGCGGGAGCTGCCCGGCGTGAAGTTCGCTGCGGAGCGGGTCTCGGGCTTCGGCTACGAGCAGGGCTACGCCAACCTCCACCAGATGCCCGAGGAAGCGGTGTGCGGTCCGGTCGAGGACCTCGGCGGCGAGGCGGTCGGCAAGCTCCTGGGCCGCTTGCCGACGATGCCCGAGGCGGAGTTCCTCGACGCGGTCGCGAGGATCGTCGGCGACCGGGGGATCGTCGCCTACTCCGGTGCCGGTGGACTGGCCGAGATCGCCGCACCGGGCGTGACCAAGGCGGTCGCCCTCGCGCACTGGTGCGAGGAGCTCGGCGTGGAAGCGGCCGACGTCTGGGCCTTCGGGGACATGCCCAACGACCTGCCGATGCTCGTCTGGGCCGGGACCTCGTTCGCCGTCGCCAGCGGGCACCCGGACGTGCTCGCTGCGGCGACCCACACCTGCCCGTCCAACGACGATGACGGCGTGGCCCAGATCCTGGAGGCCGCTCTGGCACACCGGTCCTGAGACCGCTTGCCCGACCGGGACCGGATGGGGACGCGAGCCGGAGGGCCGCCGGGCCGACCGGCATACCGGCTTGGTCGTTGCCCACATCGCGAGACGTGGTTGTCGGGGCGTGGACACCCGGGCAGGGTGGGCCCCGTGAAGCCTGTGACCGCAGTGGCCACCACCACGCCGATTATCAGCTAGCGCGACGACACTCCCTCGTCGCGCTGACCTCCCGTTGACCCGGGGGGTCTTTCTGTTTCCCGGCACCACCCTGGGCCGGGAAGCGGCGAGAGGGAGCGAGCTGATCGACACGACAGCAGGCTTCGCCACACACCACACCCCCGCGCCGGGGGATGAGCGGGAACCGACGGAAGCGACACCCATGGCCGACCTGCACGTCTACGACACGACGCTGCGCGACGGCGCCCAGCAGGAGGGCCTCAACCTCTCGGTCGTCGACAAGCTCGCCATCGCCCGGCACCTCGACGAGCTGGGGGTGGGCTTCATCGAGGGCGGCTGGCCGGGCGCCAACCCCAAGGACACCGAGTTCTTCGCGCGGGCGCAGGTGGAGCTGGAGCTGGAGACCGCCACCCTCGCCGCTTTCGGCGCCACCCGCCGCCCGGATGGTGTTGCCGCCGACGACCCGCTCGTGCGTGCCCTCGTCGACTCCGGAGCCTGCGTGGTGACCCTGGTGGCGAAGTCGCACGTGCGCCACGTCGAGGAGGCTCTGCGGACGACCCTCGCCGAGAACCTCGAGATGATCCGTGACACGGTCTCCTTCCTGCACGGGGAGGGCCAACGGGTCTTCCTGGACGCGGAGCACTTCTTCGACGGGTATGCCGCCGACCGCGCCTATGCGCTCGAGGCCGTCCGGGTCGCCGCCGCGGCCGGTGCCGAGGTCGTCGCCCTCTGCGACACCAACGGCGGGATGCTTCCGGGACAGGTCGAGGACGTCGTCGCCGACGTGCTCGAGGTCACCTCGGCGCGGCTGGGGATCCACTGCCACAACGACACCGGCTGCGCCGTGGCCAACTCCATGGCGGCCGTCACCGCCGGCGCCACGCACGTCCAGGGCACGGTCAACGGCTATGGCGAGCGGACCGGCAACGCCGACCTGCTCACCGTCGTCGGCAACCTCCAGCTCAAGGCGGGCCACCAGCTGCTCGCCCCGGCGCGGCTGCGGGACGCGATGCGGATCGCCCACGCGATCAGCGAGCTGACGAACGTCGCGCCGTACAGCCGCCAGCCCTATGTCGGCTCGAGCGCCTTCGCGCACAAGGCAGGCCTGCATGCGAGCGCGCTCAGGATCGACCCGACCCTCTACCAGCACACCGATCCCGCGGCCGTCGGCAACTCCATGCGCACGCTCGTCTCGGACATGGCGGGGCGGGCCAGCATCGAGCTCAAGGCGCGGGAGCTCGGGTTCGACGTGAACGGGCAGCCCGAGCTCGTCGCCGGGCTCCTGGCCACGGTCAAGGGCCTCGAGCTGCAGGGCTACACCTTCGACGCCGCGGACGCGTCCTTCGAGCTGCTGCTCCGCGCGGCCATCGGCGGCGCTCCGGTGTCGTACCTCGACGTCGAGTCCTGGCGCGTCATCACCGACGCGCGGGGCAGCGGCGAGGCGACGTCCGAAGCCACGGTCAAGCTCGTTGCCGGGGGCCGGCGGTTCGTCGCGACCGGCGAGGGCAACGGCCCGGTCAACGCCCTGGACCACGCTCTTCGCCAGGCGATGGCGCCGGTCTACCCGGAGATCGACAAGCTGGAGCTCATCGACTTCCGGGTCAGGATCCTCGACGCGGCCCACGGCAGCGACGCGGTGACCCGCGTGCTCATCGAGACCTCGGACGGTGAGACCTCGTGGGAGACGGTCGGGGTGGCGCCCAACATCGTCGAGGCGTCCTGGAGGGCCCTGGTGGACGGCATCACCTTCGGGTTGCTGCGCCACGACGTGCCGGTGCGCTGACGGCGCCGGCGCACCGGCCCAAGCGGGGGCTAGGTGCCGGTGGTGCCGGGTCAGGCCTCGACGACGGGCTCCGCCCGCTCCAGCTTGCGGTGGTAGTGCATCCCGGCGCGTCCACCCACCAGGGCTCCGAGCAAGGAGATGAGAAGCAGGGCGGCGAGGGCGATGATGCCACCGGTCGAGAGGGCACCCTGGTTCACCGGCAGGCGGGGGAAGCTGTTCAGCGAGCTGAGCACGTCGTACTTCGCGCCGGCAATAGCGGCGATGATCGCCACGAGGACGGCGACGATGATCGCCCAGATCCAGACGCCGAACCCTTGCCGGACTCCCTCGAAGCGGGACATCCGGGCCGCGACGTAGCCGCCGCAGTAGTACGCCAGGAAGATGATGACTGCAAGGACGATTCCGCTCCCGATGCCGACGTTCTTCGCATTCTGCGACAGCTGGTCGGCGGCCTGCGACGCGCTGGACGACTGGTTGACGCCGATGGCTGCGCCGATGGCTGCGGCCAGCGCCGTGAGGATGACCGCGAGACCGGTCGCCGTCACCCAGCCGAAGAACGCGGAGCCCCAGTTGATCCCGACGTGCGGCCGCATCGCAGCCGCCGAGCGGCGCTGTCGTCCCACCGGCTCGGTGACCCGCTCGTCAGGGCGCACTGCTGCCCCTTGCCGGGCGGTCCCGGGGTCGCGGACGGCGCGCTCGGTGTCCACGCCGTCGCGGTCCTTGTCGCGGCCCACCGCGCTTCTTCCGGTGGCGGCGCGCTCCTCGTGCCGGCCGACACCGGGCTCTTCTACGGGCCTGTCGTTGCTGCTCACGATGTCCTCCTCGGAAGATGAGCTCCGAATGGAGCTCCGAGCCGCACGGCTCATCGATGACCTACCCCGTTCCGTGTCACCTATGTGTCGTGGGGGATGAGGTGGGACACTCCTCGAGCTGCGCTGCGCCGAGGAGCTCCTCGATGGCGGCGACGAGCCTTCGGCGCAGCTCCTGCGAACGCGTGGCGAAGTCGCGCTGTGCCTGGACGTATGCCGCCTTGCCGGCTGGCGTCTCGATGGCCACCGACTCGTAGCCGAGCTCGCGCAGGTCGTAGGGCGCGGCCCGCATGTCGAGGGTCCGGATCTCGCGGGCGAGGTCGAAGCAGTCGGCCACGAGGTCACTGGGCACGGCGGGGCTGAGCTTGTAGGCCCACTTGTAGCAGTCCATGCCCGCGTGCAGACAGCCGGGCTGCTCCATCGCGACCTGCGAGTCCCGTGTCGGCAGAAGGGTGTTCTTCGTCCGGGCGGATGGCGTGAAGAACCGGTAGGCGTCGAAGTGGGAGCACTTGACCTGGTGCGACTCGACGACCTCGTCCGTCTGGGCACGGCTGAGCCGCAGCGGCCAGCCGGCGTGCCGCAGCTCGTCCTCGGGAAGGTTGTGGACCATGGCCCACTCGTGCAGTCCAAAGCAGCCGAGGTGCGCCGGCCGGTCGAGCGTGCGGGTGAGCAGCTCGACGACGAAAGTCACGGTGGCCGCCCGGGCCTGCCGGAACGTGTCGACGTCGAGCCGGACGTCGTCGCCGTCGCTCCGGTAGAATCTCCATCCCGCTCGTTCCTCCCCCGCCGCCTCCTCGAGGACGACTCCGGGGCCGGGGTGCCAACGACGCAGGGCGGACGGCTTGTGCGAGTAGTACGTGAAGAGAAAGTCCTCGACCGGGTGCTTGCGCCCATCCGTCCGCCGGGTGCGGTGCCCCTGCGTGGCGACGTCGATGCGCGCCGCGTGGACGCGCTCTCGCTCCTGCCACTCTGCACGCCCGAGCACCACCGTCACGGTCAGCCAGCGTAGGTGCACCGACGGTGGACCGCGACCCACGCCTGCCCGTTCGGCGATGGACGGCCGCAGCAGGGCTGTCGTCACGGGGCGTCTAGGGTGTCCCGTGTGCGCATCGCGAGGTACACGACCGGTGAGGACCCGGCATACGGGATCGTCGAAGGTGACCCCGGCAAGGAGGTGATCCTGACCCTGCAGGGTGACCCGCTCTATGTCGGCGTCGTCCCCGGCAACGCGACGATCTCGCTGGAGGAGGTCCGCCTGCTCGCCCCGGTGATCCCCCGCAGCAAGGTCATCGGCATCGGACGAAACTACGCCGACCACGCCAGGGAGCTCGGCAACGACGTGCCCGAGGAACCGCTGATGTTCCTCGTCCCCAACACCGCGGTCGTGGGTCCGGGGGACCCCGTGGTCATGCCCCGGCAGAGCTCGAACGTCCACTACGAGGGCGAGCTTGCCGTCGTGGTCGGCAAGATCTGCAAGGACGTCCGCGCAGAGAACGCAGCCGAGTGCATCTGGGGCTACACCGTGGCCAACGACGTCACCGCCCGCGACCTGCAGAGCTCCGACGGGCAGTGGGCCCGGGCCAAGGGCTTCGACACGTTCTGCCCGCTGGGCCCATGGATCGAGACCGAGCTCGACCCGGCCGACCTGCGCCTGACGACGCGGCTGGACGGCGAGGTGGTCCAGGACGGCACGACGGCAGACATGGTCCACGGCGTCGCCGCCCTCATCGAGCACGCCTCTGCCGCCTTCACGCTGCTGCCCGGGGACGTCATCCTGACGGGAACCCCCGCCGGCGTCGGACCGGTGCAGGCCGGCCAGCGGGTCGCGGTCGAGATCGAGGGCATCGGCACCCTCGACAACCCGTTCGTCCGTCGCTGACGGGAGCCTGCCGGCCAGCCACTAGGCTGACCGCCACCATGAGTGACGCGACCCACGAGCCTCGGCACGACGTCCCGGGCCAAGCCGCCGTCGGCACGGTGCGCCTGCGGGTCGCCCCGTCACCCACCGGCGACCCGCACGTCGGCACGGCATACATGTCGCTGTTCAACCTCGCCTTCACGAGGCAGCAGGGCGGCGCGTTCATCCTGAGGATCGAGGACACCGACCGGGCCCGCTTCCGCGACGACAGCGAGCAGCAGGTCTATGAGACCTTGCACTGGCTCGGGCTCAGCTGGGACGAGGGCCCGGACATCGGGGGCCCCTTCGGTCCCTACCGACAGTCCGAGCGGCTCGACACCTACCGTCCCTACGTCGAGCAGCTGCTCGCCGACGGCAAGGCCTACCACTGCTGGTGCTCGACCGAGCGGCTCTCCGATATGCGTGAGCAGCAACAGCGGGCCAAGAAGCCCACCGGCTACGACCGGATGTGCCTCGGCAAGAGCGCCGAGCAGCGGGCCGGGCTGCCCGGGTTCACCGCCGCCCCCGTGGTGCGGATGCTCGTGCCGGACGACGCGCCGACCCGGTTTCCCGACCTGATCCGGGGCGAGGTCAGCGCGCCGCACCCCGACGACCAGGTCATCCTCAAGGCCGACGGCTTCCCGACCTACCACCTGGCCGTGGTCGTTGACGACCACCTCATGGGGATCACCCACGTCGTGCGCGGCCAGGAGTGGATCAGCTCGACACCGAAGCACCTGCTGCTCTACCGGTGGCTCGGCCTGCCGGAACCCCACTTCGCGCACATGCCGTTGCTGCGCAACGAGGACAGGTCGAAGATCAGCAAGCGCAACAACCCCGCGGCGAGGCTGACGTGGTTCCGCGAGCAGGGCTACCTGCCCGAGGCGCTCGACAACTTCCTCGCCCTTCTGGCCTACCCCCCGATGACGGAGCCCGACGGCTCCGAGCGGGAGGTCTTCACGTTCGAGGAGTTCTCGCGGGCGTTCGACTGGCGCAAGGTCAACCCGGTCGGGCCGGTCTTCGACCTCAAGAAGCTCGACTGGCTCAACGGGGTCTACCTCCGAGCGCTCGACGTCAAGGACTTCACGTCGCGGCTCCTGCCGCACCTCGAGCGGGACGGCGTGCTGTCCGGCAACCCGTCGCTCGGCGAGCTCGGACGCCTGGAGCAGGTGGCGGTGCTCATCCAGACCCGGGTCGGGCTCCTCTCGGACGCAGCTTCCCTGGTGCGCCCGTTCTTCGTCGCCGACGGCCAGCTGGACATCGCGGAGGATGCCCGTGCCCAGCTGAAGGACGGGTCCGACGAGGTCCTCGACGCGGCCATCGCCGCGCTTGAGGAGGTCGACGAGCGCGCCACCGGAGTGCTCGGCGCCGAGGGCGGGTGGAACGCCGCGGCGATCGAGGCGGCGCTTCGCACAGCGCTCGTCGACGGCCTCGGCATCAAGCCGAAGTCCGCCTTCGGCCCTCTGCGGACCGCCGTCTCGGGTCAGCGGATCTCGCCGCCGCTCTTCGAGTCGATGGAGATCCTCGGCAAGACGTCGACTCTCGCGCGCCTGCGCGCCCTCCACTCGAGCCTGTGAGCTGACGCTCCGTGCCCCGGCCGGTCGAGCCCAACGAGGTGTGGCCATTCTTCGGACTGCGGCTGTCGACTGCCGACCTGATCTTGAGGCCGGTCACCGAGTCCGACGGCATCTCGCTCGCGGCGCAGGTACCGGACGACCTCGAGCTCGACCCAGCCGCGGAGCGGTATGCCGTGGACGACGGGCTCAACCGGGCTGCCGCCGTGCTCCAGGGATTCTGGAAGGCGTTCGGCACGTGGACGGTCGATGCGTGGGTGCTGCCCTTCGCCGTCGTGCACGACGGCGTGGTGGTCGGCTCCCAGACGCTCGAGGGGACGCGTTTTCCCACCACTCGCACCGTGGACACCGCGTCGTGGCTGGTCCCGTCCGCACGGGGCATGGGCTGGGGGCAAGAGGCCCGTGCCGCGGTCCTCACGTTGGCCTTCGACGAGCGCGGCGCGGAGGCCGCCATCACGTCGGCGTGGCACGACAACCACGCCTCGCTGGCGGTCTCCCGGGCGCTGGGCTACGTCCACAACGGAGTGCAGCTGCACCCGCGCGACGGCAGTCCAGGCGAGATGCTGCACCTGCGCCTGACCCGGGACCGGTGGGGCCGCCACCCGCACCCGGCCGTGTCGGCCAGCGGCTTCGCCGCCTGCCGACCGCACTTCGGTCTCTGACGCCGAAGAAGGGCGAGAATTTGGGTCCTTGCGAGGCGGCCGGTAGTATCGCACCTCGGTTCGGCCTTCGACGCTTGCGCATGTCGCGCGGGGGGCGGTACCCCTTGGGGTATGGTGTAATTGGCAACACGGCTGATTCTGGTTCAGTTGTTCTAGGTTCGAGTCCTGGTACCCCAGCGCACGACCGGGTCCCCTTTCGGGGGCACGGCCGATTCGGAGAAATCCTCGGCCAACCGGTACAGTTTCGTCCGTTGTCCGGACGCCGAACGCGGCCACGGACGCAGCTGGGGCCCCGTTGTGTAGCGGCCTAGCACGCCGCCCTCTCAAGGCGGTAGCGCGGGTTCGAATCCCGTCGGGGCTACCTGTTCTAAACCTCGTGCCCGACAGGGTTTTCAAGTCTGACGGGCCCTTCCGGGAGGGCCGATCTCGGTCCCGGTACACATTGGGTACACAAGAGCATCTCCGAGCTCTGCCTTTCGCGCAGCGTCCATGGCCTCGGACACCACGTCGAGTCGGTCCCCGAAGAGGTGTCCATACTGGTCCAAGGTCATGGTGGCGGATCTGTGGCCAAGCATCTGCTGGATCACCTTCACGTCCGCTCCGGAGGCGATGGCGAGGCTGGCGGCGGTGTGACGCAGTTCGTGCGGGTGGAAGCCAGCGATGCCGAGTTCCTTGGCGGCCGCGTCCAGCGCGGCCCGCTGGAAGGTTTGGGCCCGCATCACTCCGCCCCTCTCGCCCATGAAGACGAGTTCCTCCGGCCCCTTTCGCGCGGTCAGCGAGGCAAGGTCGTCGACGAGAAAACGTGGGAGCGGCACTTCGCGCTGCTCCTGCGACTTGGGGAGACCCCACGTGAGGACGCCCTTCACTGGCGTCACGGCCTCGGCCACACGCACTCGGCGGCGAAGGAAGTCCACCCTTCGAACGCGAAGCGCTGCCATCTCCCCCCATCGCAGGCCGGTGTACGCCAAGAACAAGACCACCAACCGGTACTCCGGTCCACAACGCTCGGCCAAGGCAGCAACTTGGTTGTGAGTGAGGTAACGCTTCTCCGGACTGTGGAGGCGGGGCAGGGACACCCCTGCCGCAATATTGCGGATGAGACGCCCGTCTTTGACGGCCTCGGCCAGGACGAGCGACAGCACTCGGTGAACCTTACGAACGGTTGCTGGAGCTAACCGCTTGACCAACTCGCTGATCCAGCCCTGAACGGCGCTGTGGGTCACATCGGCCAGCCGAACCTGTCCCCAGCGAGGCCAAATGTGCTCGCGCAGGATCCCGGCGTAGCGCTCCCGGGTGCTCGGCTGGAGGTCCACCTTCGAATCCAGCCATTGGTCAGCCCAAACCCCGACCGTTGGACGACTCAGCGCTGGGTCGACATAGGTTCCGGTGGACTTCGCTGACTCGACCGAGGTCAGGTGGCGCTGGGCGTCAACGCGTCTGTCGAATGTCTTTGTCCGCTGCCTGCCCTCTGGGTCGCGGTAGCGCACATACCAGCGCACCTTTCCGCCCCGTTTACGTCGCTCAATGCTAGCCATTTAGGCAACCGCTCAGTGTCTGGAGCCCTTCGAGATGGCTCGATGGGCGCTGGTGTTCAGTGTGCGGCATCCAGACCGCGCATCTGAAGACGGACTGACTACAGCAGGCCAACGGTGACTCGATGCTCGCACCCATGGCCCTTCCTCTCGCTGTTCCATCCATGCAGGTCGCGGGTCT
>JAABUY010004630.1_pt1 | contig 14277 bp, 11 predicted proteins | sample 5560271 | NCBI WGS metagenome assembly JAABUY01 (sample SAMN10711886, study PRJNA513374) | rock metagenome | isolation source: Antarctica rocks | place: Antarctica: Victoria Land, University Valley
CCCCCCGCGCCGCCCCCACAGATGTCGTCACGAACTGCAACGCGACTGGCCCCGGCAGCCTGCCCGACCTGCTCACGCACGCACCGATGGGCGATTTGATCACCTTCGCACTGGACTGTCCCGACGCGGGCCAACAGAGACCGATCCGGCTCAACTTCATCACGACCGTGAGCGTCACGATAGACGCCACCATGCCCCTGCATACAGTTGTGATCACTGGTGGTCTCCTCTCGCGAATGTTCACCGTGAATAGCGGCGTCACCCTGGGGCTGCGCGGCCTCACCCTTGAGAATGGCCTCGGCGGTGGCAGTGGCGGTGGTGCAATCGTTAACGCCGGTACGCTGAACGTGGAGGCCTGCACCTTTACCAACAACGCGGCAAACAACGTCGGCAGTGGCCAGGGTGGTGCGATCCTCAACACCGGCGGCACCGTAAATGTGGTGAACGGCACCTTTTCCGGCAACGCCGCGCGGAACGGCAACGGTGGCGCAATCGCCAGTAGCAGTGGCACAGTGAACATAGTCGGCAGCACCTTTTCCGGCAACAGCGCGCAGAATGGTAACGGTGGCGCGATCGCCAATAGCAGCGGTAACATGCTGAGTCTCACGCTCTCCGCCGTAGCGGGCAACACCGGGGTCACCGGCCCCGACATTCTGGGTGCAGTGACGACTGATGGTGGTAGCAACGTGGTCGGGGACGCGGCAGGCAGCACGGGTCTCACCGCCCCGAGTGACAAGCTGAACACGGACCCCCTGCTCGGCCCTCTTGCGAGCAATGGTGGCACCGTGCAGACCTTTGCCCTGCTGTCCGGCTCCCCCGCCATTGACATCGCTGCTTGCCCGACCAATCCCTTCACGGGCGCGCCTCTCGCCACCGACGCGCGCGGCGTGAGCAGGCCGCAAGGCGCGAGATGCGACGCGGGCAGTTATGAGCTTCTCCCCGGCGCGCAAACCTTTCTCGTCACCCGCGCGGCGGATGACGTGAACAACGCGAACTGCAACAGCGCGGCAAACGGCGGCTGCACCCTGCGGCAGGCCGTGAATGCCTCGAACGCCATGGGCGGCATTGGTACGAACACGATCATCTTTGCCATTGACGCCCCCGCCTCGGCGCCGATCACCCTCACCGCTGCCAGCGGCGGCTTCCTCGCTCCCACCGCGAACGTCACGATAGACGCTACCACCCCGCTGCACAATGTAACGATCAGGGGCGGTGGTGGCGGTGGTGGCATCCGCCTGTTCGATGTGAGGGGTGGCATCACGCTGGGGTTACGGGGCCTCACCCTCGCTAATGGCGGCGGCATCGTCATCGGCGGCGCCGTTGCCGGCGGCGGTGCAATCGCCAATATCGGCGGCACAGTGAACGTGGCGAACAGCACCTTTTCGGGTAACTTCGCTGAAGGTCTGGGTGGTGGCGCGATCTTTAATGGCACGTCCAACGGTGGCAGCACCGGCACCGGCGGCACCCTGAACATTATGAACAGTACCTTTTCCGGCAACTCCACCATCACCGCTCTCCCCAGTCAAGGCGGCGCGATCTTTAACGAATCTGGCACGGTGACCGTGGTGGGCAGCACCTTTTTCGGCAACTCCTCGTCCATCGGCGGTGGCGCGATTAGCAACGATGGCATGCTAACCGTAGTGAACAGCACCTTTTCCGGCAACACGACGCGCTTCATCGGCGGCGCGATTAGCAACGGGAATGGCCCGCTGACCGTGGTGGGCAGTACCTTTTCCGGTAACGCCGTGACTGACGCCAACGGCGCCAGTGGCGCGCTCTCCAGCGGCAACCTCGCCATGCTGCGCCTCGCACTCTCGACCGTGGCGGGCAATACCGCGCCCTTCAACCCCGACATCGGGGCTACCGTCACGACCGATGGCGGTGGCAACGTGGTCGGAGACATCGGGAACACCACGGGCCTCACCGCACCGAGCGACCGGCTGGGCACCGCCGCCGCGCCGCTCAACCCGCTGCTCGCCCCCCTTGCCCTGTATGCCCCCGGCACGGTGCAGACCGTGGCCCTGCTGCCCGGCTCGCCCGCCATTGACCGCGCTGCCTGTCCGGGCGACCCGACCACAAACGCGACCCTTGTCGCCGACGCGCGCGGCATCGCTCGCCCCCAACTCATTACCTGCGACGCGGGCGCTTTTGAGTCGCGCGGCTTTACCACCAGCGCCCTCACCGGCAACATGCAGAGCGCGCCCGTCAATGCTGCCTTCGCCAGCCCCGTCGGCCTCACCGTGAGCAGCGCGTTCAATGAGCCGGTCGCAGGCGGCCAGATCACCTATACGATTGTCGCCAGCGGCGGCGCGAGCGCGACGTTTTCGGCAGCGGGTGGCTGTGCCCTAACGAGCGCGACGGTGGCCGTCTGCCCGATTGACGCCACCGGTATCGCCACCGGCCCGGCCTTCACCGCGAACGGCGTAGCAGGCGCCTTCACGATTGTCGCCACCGCGACGGGTATTGTCACCCCGACCACCTTTACCGAAACCAACACCGCGATCACCCCTGCCCCGATCACCACGACGACGGCGCTCACGTCCTCACTCAATCCCTCGACCGTGGGTCAGTCCATCACCTTCACTGCTTCCGTTTCCGGTGCGGGCGGCCCGCCCACGGGGACAGTGACATTCAAGGAGGATGCGACGATCCTCGGTACAGGTACGCTGAGCAGTGGCACGGCGACGTTCGCCACGTCCGCGCTCGCCGCAGGCAGCCATCCGATCACGGCGGTGTATAGCGGCGATGCGACCTTCGCGGCGAGCACGTCGAACACTGTCACACAGGTTGTCAATGCGAAGGGGACGACGCTGGTGCGCATCACGATCACCGGCCCGAACAGCACACCGCCCCCCACGACGATCAAGGTCGGGCAGAGCGTGCCGATCACTGCCACCGGCACTTACTCCAGCAGCCCACCCCAGGACCTCACTACCCAGGTGCAGTGGTCCTCCACCAATCCCACGATTGCCAAAGTGGATCCGGCCGGGTCGGCGACAGCGGGGAGAGTAACGGGGGAATCACCGGGGACGGTGACGCTCAACGGGGTGACGCAATCCTTCATGGTGACGGTGGTTGCGCCGACGCCGATCGGCATCACGGTGCAGCCCGCCCCGGCAAGCAGACCGGGTGGGGCGAGCGACCCAGGAGCAGGATTGCCCGCACCGGCAGCGTCTCCTGCGGGTCGGTGAGGCGCAACTCTCTACGACAGTGTCCATTGCATAGAGTGAGACGGCGATTGTCAGTGTGGGGACGCGAAGGGAGAATCAGTGGGACTTACGTAGTGGTCTTACTGCGTGAGTCCTAACGATCAATGAAAATATGGTGAGGATGGACGATTGAGGTAGAGCATCTGACCCTCGATACTTGTAATCTGCCAGACAGTACTCAGTATCGTGCGTTCTTTCCTTCTGTATACGCATCGTTCCCACGCGACCGAGCCAGTTATTGCTTTCGTCCTTGAACCGTCTGTCGCTGATCGTCATATCCTCAATGTGGTGATCGCGGCGTGGATAGGCTATGCAAGTCATAATGAGGCCTGGGTTATGCTGCCTACGTATTTCGCGGGCGGCACAAGCGACTTCCTGAATCATCGGCCTTTCAGCAATGAGTAATGGAGGGGCGAATGAAGTATTTTCTCACTGGCGCGACGGGATTTATCGGCGGGCGGGTGGCGCGACAACTCGTCGCGGCGGGACACGAGGTCATCGCTATCGCGCGCGATCCGGCGCGGGCGACGGACCTTGCCGATCTCGGCATCGCCGTCTACCGGGGCGATGTGACAAAAATGGAAACGATGCGCGCCCCGATGAATGGCGTGGATGGCGTCTTCCATATCGCCGGTTGGTATAAAGTCGGTGTCAGGAATACGGGCGATGGTGAGCGGATCAATGTTACAGGCACACGGAACACGCTCGAACTGATGCGTGAACTCGGCATCCTGAAAGGTGTTTACACGAGCACGCTCGCTGTTTTCTCCGACACACACGGGCGGCTCGTCAACGAATCGTATCGGTACAACGGTCCGCATTTGTCAGAGTACGAACGCACTAAGTGGATTGCGCATTACAAAGTGGCCGACCCGATGATCGCGGCGGGACTGCCGCTCGTCATCGTCCTGCCGGGGGTCGTCTACGGGCCGGGCGACACGAGCAGCGTCCGCACGACATTCCGTCAATATCTCCGCCACAAGCTGCCCGCAATCCCGGCGCGCACCGACTTTTCCTGGGCGCATGTGGACGACATCGCGCGCGGCCACATCCTCGCGATGGAAACGGGCACGCCGGGCGCCAGTTATATCATCGCGGGGTCGCAGCACACGCTGGTGGACGCCCTGAATATCGCGGAAAGGATTACGGGCGTTCCCGCGCCATGGTTCCGTATCCCATCAGCGGCGATGAAAGGGATCGCGACGATGATGAGTGTTGTAGAACGCGCGATGCCCGTGCCGCCGAACTATAGCGCCGAATACCTCCGCGTCGGCGCGGGCACGACCTACATTGGCGACAATACGAAGGCGCGTCGCGACCTCGGCTACGTCCCCCGCCCACTTGAAGAAGGACTGCGGGAAACGTTGCACCACGAAATGATGCTCCTCGGTTTGCCAATCCCCCAACAGGCATAGCCGCATGGCCATGGAGGGGTGCAGAGCCGTGCGCCCGCCGACGCAGATTACGACGCTGGGAAGAGTGAAAAGTGTGTGTGCGTTGCCAGCCATCCGCCATCGCGGCGAATAAAGGTGAATGTGGCGCGTCCGGGGCGGGGGAAAGGCGTGCCATCCGGCCGGGAACCACGCGAGGTCCAGGTGAGGACGGCCCAGGCGGTGTCGTCCGCGCGATGCCAGTGGAGCGTGCCGAGATCGAAAGTGAAGCCCTGAATTGTCGGCCAGATGTGCCGCCACTGCTGCGCGATCAAATTGTCCCGTCCCTCGACCATCGCTGCTTTTGTCCCGAACGAGACGACGTCTTCCGCGATCATCGGCCGCGCGCCGTCGAAGTCCTGCGCTCGCACGCAGGCCGCGAAGGTTTCCAGCCATGCACACAGGTCCGCTGCGGTCGTGTCGCTCATCGTGTCGCCTCCCGTGGTGTTACGGCGATTGATCGTTGCGGCGCGCGGGCGCCATTCGCGGTAAGGGCCGCGAGCAACCGAAGCATGCTATCGGCGGTTTGCGCGTCCATGCCCCGCACGGCATCGGGCAACGCGAAGTGCAATTCGTGCGGCGGTAATGGCGCGTCGCCGACGTGCTCCGCAGGGTGCAGCCAGCCCGCGCCCTCTATCAGTGTGCAGGCAGCGAATGTGTCCGCCGTCCCAGTGACAAGGAACCGACCAAGCGTATGCCCGTCCTGTGTATCAACGACGGTGAATTGCACGCCCTCGGCGATTCCGTGGCGGCGACCGAGTGGCAGCGTGCAGATGAGTTCGTCGCGTGCGTTTCGGTGGCACCGCCAGAGATAGGCGGATTGCCGTGCGACCTCGTCAGCGGCGATCACGGTTTGTAATGCGGTCGCCAGTTGGTGGAGCGGATTCGGTGCGTTCCTGACGGCGGCAAGCGCCTGCTCTGCCTCCCAGCGCGTCCGTTCCGCGTCGGTGGTCGCGGCCTGCGCATCGGCAAGCAAGCGTTCCAGTTCACTAACCCGTGCGGACAGATATGCGTTCTGCTCGGTCATTGCCACGACCGATGTACCGCGCCGGGGTATCAACCGTACCGCGATTCCTGCCAGTGTGAGGATGATTGCTGCAATGAGCGCAAGTACGACGACGACGATCTGAATCAGCATGCGATTCGCGCGGACGAAGGCATCCCAGCCGACGACGCTCACTGTCGCAACGAAGACCCCATTGCAGATCAGTTCCGCGACGAAAAACCAGCCGAGAAACTGGAGCCAGCGGGGCGGAACGCTTGGCTGTTGGTCTATTGTGCCATCGTGCATACGGCAAGGCTCCTCGTCTGACGCTGACATCCGTGCATAACGGAGTTTTCCCGGTAGTGGCGGGCTTTAGCCTGCCTCTTTGTAGCAGGCTAATGAACCTTGACAGCTCAATCAGGTAATCGCTGCACAGGTTAAAGCCTATGCCACCGGTAGCGGAGGCTTTAGCCTGCGTCCCGGACCATTACCCGATCAAGTTATCAAGGTTCATAGCCCGCTACCCTGTTTCTCGTCTCGTTGCGCACAACCACGGATGCCGGTCCTTGTCGCCTAGAAATCCTCGATGAAGCCAGTTTCCGGTCGTGCATCGTTGCCTGCCGCAGCATGCCACGCTTCGATCAATGCGGGAGCCGCCGTGATGGTGGCAAGCGTCGCGTCTGGCGCTTCCGTGCCGGTGTATGCGGCGTTGTCCGGGTTCGCCGTACTGTGAACAAGCATGCCGCGCATTCCCGCCGCGTGTGCTCCTTCGATATCCGCGAGTAGCCCATCGCCGACGACGACAATCGTCGCAGGATTGAGTTCCCATGCGGTCGCAATGGCAAGAAAAAGCCCCGGATCGGGTTTGCGCGCACCAGCGAGCGCCGAACTCATTACTGGGCTGAAAAACGGTCGGAGGCCAATCTTCGCCACCGCTTCCTCGACGAATTGATGCGACGGCGCGTTGGAGACGACTGCGAGCCGGAAGCCCTCGGCATTGAGCGCCTCGACCGCTTCCAGCGCTCCCGGCAGGATGTGCCAGCCATTGAGTTCGGGCTGAAAGTAGGCGCGCTGTGCGGCTTCGCTCTCTTCTGGTGTCAGATGATAGCCGAATCCATCAAGCACGCGCGCCATCACTGACGCAACAGAGAGTTCGCGCGGATTGCCGCCGTTCCGGGCCAGGTCCGCCTCAAACGTCGCTTGCAACGCGTGAGCGAAGTCGTCTGGCGCAATGTCAACGCCGGTAGCGCGGAGATGGCGATACAATTCCCGCGCGCCTTGCTGCCACGCCGCATGGAGCTCCTGCCGCGTACCGGTGAAGGTCGCGAGTGTGCCCATCAGATCGAAAATGATGCCGTACACTGGCCCCGTACGCACGATACTTCCCTGCTTTCTTATCGCTCGCAGTGTACACGAAGAGTGGGCAGTGAGCAGTGAGCAGCGAGCAGCGAGTAGGCGGAAGCGGAAGTGTGTCGCGCCTTCTTCTCTTTCCATTGCTCACTACCCACTGCCTGCTACCTGCTCATTCAGATCGGCAGTTTACGGAAAATCGGGCTGGGAATCGCCCGCAGGAGCAACATGATGTATCGCCAGAACCATGGCGTATAGACGACTGCCGTGCCGCGCGTCATCGCGCGGTGAATATCGTGCGCGATCCGCTCCGGCGGTGCGAAGAGGAAGTTCTTCGGCAGATGCGCGGTCATCGGCGTGTCCACGAATCCCGGCTTGATCGTGACGACCGCGACATGCGCCGCGCCCAACCGGCCGCGCAATCCCTCCAAAAAGGTGTTGAGGGCGGCCTTCGCTGCCCCATAGACGTAGAGCGACTTTCGCCCCTGATCACCCGCGATGGAGGACATCACTGCGAGTGTGCCGTGCCGTTGCCGCTCCATGAGATTGGCAAGTGGCGTCAGCAGCGCAATGACGCTCGTGCAGTTCGTCGCCCACTCCTCCATCGTCTTCGTCACCGATGCTTCGCACGCCGCTTGATCGCTCAGTGATCCGTGCGCGATCAGTACCATGTCGAGCGTGCCGAATGTAGTGGTTGCGGCATCGAGCATCGCGGCATGCCCGTCGAGATCGGTCAAATCGAGTGCGAATGTGCCGACGTCCGTCGCGCCACAGACGAGAAGATCGTCGCGTACCGCCTCCAGTTTACCGATGGAGCGGCCGACGAGAAAAAAGCGCGCGCCCTCCGCCGCGAACAGCCGCGCGGTCGCGTGGGCAATCGCCGAGGTCGCGCCAATGATGAGGATATTTGCCATGCTGTTCCTGCCTACCTTGCCGTACGGGTAACGCGCCGCCAAAAACTGGACGAGAACTGCGGGTCCATGTGGCAGGCGAATGTGCGCCACTGCGGGAAAAACGCCGCGAAACTCTCCACGCTCATCCGCGCGTCCTTCGCCGGATAGACCGCGCCGCCGCTCGCGCGGACGACGCTATCGAGGTCTTCGAGCAATTGCAGCGTCCGCGCGCCGTGGAAGGGGAAATCGAGCGCAAGGGTAATCCCCGGCTGCGGGAACGAGAGCAGGCCGGGCGAAGAGAGATCGCCAAAGGTCTTGAGGACGACGAGAAATGAACCTTCCCCGGAGCGGGTGATGCGCGTAAATATCTCCTTGATCGCGGCATTGTCGTTGTCGAAGGGGACGACGCATTGATACTGGAGGAAGCCGCGTGCGCCGTACATCCGGTTCCAGCCCGTAATCGCGTCGAGCGGATAGAAGAATGGATCGTACGGGATAACATGCCGCACGGATTTGGCGCGCTGCCGGTGATAATATGCCGTATTGAACGCCTTGACCGTCCAGGTATTGAGGAGCGCGCCGGGAAGGTCTATCGGGACACTGAGAGACCGTTTATGCGGCGGTCGGTGATGTGCCAACTCCGGTGACGTATTGTGATTGCCGCGTATAAAGTGACCCCGAACATATCCCTCACCACCGAACAGACAATCAGCCCACGACATTGTGTATTCGTGCGTCGCGTCCGACATGGCGGTGAGGGAGAGAAACTCGTTAAGCGAGTCGAAGCGGATCTGCTCTTCGTCTATATACGCGTTCGTGATTGGCTTTAGCCGAATTTCTGCCCAGGTAATTATCCCAGTCAGGCCCAGCCCGCCAATCGTGGCGCGGTACAAGTCCGCGTGCTCACTGGGCGAGCAAAGCAGTCGTTCGCCCGACGAGCGGACGAGTTCGAACCGGGTGACATACCGACCAAATGTTCCGGCGCGGTGGTGATTCTTGCCGTGAATGTCGTTCGCGATCGCGCCACCGATGGAAACATATTTGGTGCCGGGGGAGACGGGCAGGAACCACCCGCGTGGGACGAACTGATCGAGAATGTCTGCAAGCAGGACGCCCGCCTCGCATTGCAGCACCCCCGTCTCGGCATCGAAGGCGATGAACCGCCGCAACCCCGTCACATCGAGCGCGATGCCGCCCGCGTTCAGGCAACTATCGCCATAACTCCGACCATAGGCGTAGGGCAGCACGCTTGCCGGGAGCGACGCTAGGTCGGGTAGCGCATCCCGCCACTGGATTGGCACAACCGCGCGCGGCACGACCGTCGGATACCGCCCCCAGGATTCGTACCGCGCCCGCGCCGCCATGTGTCCCTTTCTGCCATCTCAACCCGCGTTGCCGCGTTCGTTCACGGCGACCCACTATAGGGGCCATCCTTCCCGTCCGTCAAACGGAGAATTTCACCACGAAGACATGAAAAGGAGGAAAAAGTGAGGGAGGAAACAAACAATGCCATTGTCTATCCCTCTTCGTGCTCTTCGTATCTTCGTGGTTCAACCGCTTTCAGTCCGCGATGCCGCACCAGCGGAGGATGGTGAGGGCGTCCACGCGCATCGCCTGGCGAATTTCTTCTTCTAGCACGAACTCGTCCGTATAGTGGGCGAGGGCGACATTGCCCGGCCCGAAGAGCACGGCGGGAACATGGGCAATCTCTGTGAAGAAGCGCATGTCGGAACCCCACGCGACACCCTCAACACCCGGTTCGCGCCCCATTGCATCCACGAACGCATCATGGAGGGTGCGGACGAGCGGATGGTCCACCGCGATCTCCGCCGTGCCGAACTGCGCGCCATACCACTCCAAATCAGGCGGGTGGTCGCGGAGCCACGGATTCGCCTGTGCGGCGTCGGACAGCGTGCGTTCGAAACTGGCCCGCACCGCCTCCATATCCTCGCCGGGAAGGATACCGAACCGTCCCTCCGCCACCAGCGTCTCCGGCACGGAAGAGGGCCAGTTGCCAGCTTCGAGCCGCCCAACATTGAAGGGAAATTTATTCGGCAGATGCTCGTAGAGCGGATGATGGACCGTCCGATTCCGCTCCGCTTCGAGCGCGAGCAGTGCGGCATGGAGCGGATACCAGTGTTCGAGGGCACTCTCGCCCTCGTACCGCAGCGCGGCGTGCGCCGAGCGGCCATGCACCGTGATGCGGAACATCAGGCAGCCACCCCCGGCGGGCGTGATGTTCAGTTGCGTCGGCTCCGCGATTAGGACACCGTCCGCGACATGACCGCGTAGGACCGCCGCGAGCGTTCCCGCCCCGCCGCTCTCCTCCGCGATCACCGACTGCACCATCACATCACCCCTAAGTCGTACGCCCGCCGCCCGAATCGCCCGGATCGCTCCGATCCCCGCGATCAGCCCCCCCTTCATGTCGGTTGAGCCGCGGCCATAGATGCGGCCGTCCGCCCGCGTCGCGCTGAAGGGTGGGTGCATCCAGACTGTCTCATCACCGACGGGCACGACATCTATATGCCCATTGATGGCGATGGAGCGACCGCCACCTACGCCCTTGAGGGTACCGACGACATTCGGGCGCCCGACAAATGGCCCCTCCTCTGCGACATACTCGGGATACCCGGCGTCGCGGAAGTCTTCGTGTCTTGGTTCCCACACGTCCACATCCATACCCATTGCGCGGAGCATCTCGGCCATCATATCCTGCACGCGCCCCTCATACCCCGTGACGCTCGGACGCTGCACGGCGGCCTGAATGCGGACGACGGTCGGCTCGAACTCCGCTTCGACTGCTGCCAACACACGCTGTTCGACTGCGGAATGCGACATCGTACCTCCTGAGATAAGCGACGGCTCAACACACGAACCGGCGGGAGTACTCTACTCCCGCCGGGCCACCGATTGCATGCTGTCCACGCACGGAGATGATGATCGGAATTAGGGCTGGCAATTGCCCCGTGAGTCTGACTCGCAGAGCACGCCGTTCGGACCGCGCGTGTACGTATCGAGACTACCACCGCGCACATCGTAGACAATCGGGTTACCGAATTGGTCAACACCGACGATCGGCCCCGCTGCCGTATACCCCAGCGTGCCGCATCCGCCCACGGCGCAGTTGCCGTAGAACTGTCCGGCGCCAAAGAACTGTCCAGCACAGCCGTTGAACGTGCAACCGCCGTAGTTGATCGGTACGCCGCAGCTATTGAAGGTGCAGAAGCCGCCATTGTTCACGAAAACGGGCTGACCATTGACGAATACAACCGGCTGACCGTTCACGAATGTAACCGTCTGCCCGTTGATCGGCACGCCGCAGGAGGGATCGGTGCAGAAATTGCCACCGTTGTTGATCGGATTGACGGCCGTCCCAGTATTCACGAAGCTGGGGCTCGACACGTAGACAATCGAGTTTCCGGCCTGACCAGTAGGTTGCGTGACCAATCCGCCATCCGCCGCAACCGGCGCGGCCAGGGCGAGCATGAGAATCGCGAACAGCGTACCGGTAATACCGGCCGCAAACCAACGGTGCACCTGACTATTTCTCATGAAGTCCTCCTACCAGTATGACCAAACACCCACGCATATTCGCGGATCGTACTTCAGTATAAACGAAGGAACAACGTTTGCGGTTGCATAATTGCAAAAAAAGTGTTGCATGTTTGCGTACTCCGGCAATCAGATCGCAGGGGATGCGCGGATACAAGGTTAGGAAAGCCGCCGGGTGCGACCAAAGGCAGCGTCGCGGATGCGTCCAAGCGGGCCGGATGTGGCGGCAGTCACTTTCCGCGCCGCAAACGTCGTCTCGACCGGACGATGATCCGCATCAGCCGCGAAGGGCGAATCGGGCCCGACAGTCTGGAAGAGTTCTTCGGCGATTACCGCCTTTTCCGGTTCCGCGATCACATGGCGGATAAACTCGTCCACTGCGGGGTTATAGCGCGGCAGCGAGTCGTAGTCGTCGAGGAGCGACTCGAAAAGGACGTATTTGCGATCGCCAATCCAGCCGCGCACGATCTGCATAAACGGCAGCAGCAGGAAAAGGCAACCGAAACCGAGCGATTGATAGACCGTCGTGGCGCGCGGCAGCAGCATGCCGACGAGGAGACCGCCGACGATTACCATCCCAACCCAGAGGAAAAAGCGACGCGGCGCAACCGCCCATGTCCGCCGCCGCATCAGGGGAGCGAGGCGCAGATCGTAGCGCGCGAGGGCAAGCATACGGTATTCGCCCGGTGCGTCCTCCTCCGGCAGCACGAGCGCGAAACGCGACCACGGTGGGTAATAAACACGCGACAGCATTACCCCGATAAAGAGCAGCCATTCGCCCGTCAGAAGCACCGGTTGCCGCACGGCAATTGGGAGTGTGCCGAGGAACGCGACAATAAGGGCGGCGATGGTGAGTGGGATATTGCCGCGCAGGCTCGCACGGAAGAACCAGCCGAGTTCCGCACGCGGTTTGGGGATGCGGTACTCCTGCCCGCGCTCAGTGAAGGTGACAGAGTAGGTCGCCGCGAGCAATCGCCCGAGGTCTTTGAGCGCGCCGGTGTTCTGCTCCCACCCGGGCGGCAACGCCTCGTGCGCGCGTATTCCCTCGATCCGGCGGCGCACAGTCGCACTCTCCGGTGCGTCGCTGTAGACCGGCGGCCCATCGAGCGGCAGCGTGAGGAGCGGTATGGCGCTCTGTCCGTCGCGGTAGACAGTCAGCGTCGGTGTGGTATTGGGTGGCGCGGTGGTTGTGGTCATGCGAAGCGCGGTCCTTCCCACGAAAAAGCGTGACCCGCGCCGGGCCACGCTCGCATTGTACCGCGCGGAGTGCGCCACGTCAGGGTCAGGCATGCACCTCGGAGCCGTCCACGCCGACGAACGTCACCCCATCGAGCAAGTGATCGAGGCGCGCTGGATCACGGACGACCTGGATCGCGCGCATCTTCGTCTCGACCGGCATCTGGAGTGTGTACTGCCTGCCATTAACCGTGACGGACGATGGCAGCGTGCCGCTCTCCTCCGCCTTCATCGCAACTTCCTGCTTGAGGTCCTCGAAACTTGCACCCGCCATGTTGCCGCCTCCTTCGCTGTGAACACTGCACGTCACACCAAGCAACTATGCAGAGCGCGTGCCACGGAAAGTATAGATGCACGGGAAACGTAGTGAATGCGCAGATGCACGCTATTCACGCGTGCGCAGAAAGGATTCGCCCGTCCATGCGAAGACATCCGCGACCTGTCGTGCCTTCCATGCGTTCAAGATGGGCACATCATCGTGGCCGAACCAGCCGATTTCGGCGATCTCGTCCGCTTGCAGCACGAGTGTACCGCCAGTGATGACACCAGCGAAGATAAAGAGGAGGATACGGCGGGGCCGGTTGAAGTAGACGCCGACCAGCCCGCGCGGCGCGACGGTCAGGCCGATTTCCTCATGCGCCTCACGGATGGCGGTCTCCTCAGGTGATTCGCCCGCTTCCGCGCCGCCGCCGACGAAGTCCCACACCCGGTCGCCGTATGCTTGATGAATAAGCAGGAGCCGCCCCGCATCATCGCGTAGCGCGAAGCCGGCAGCCATCACGTACGGGGCGCTCATCGGGCTACCCGGTCGCTGTTGGTCGCGAGAAGCGCGTCAATCGCGGCGGTCGACGGGATGCCGTGCGGTCCGGGCGCAGTGATGCTGAGCGATGCCGCCGCGCACGCGACGCGCGCCGCCATTTCTGGGCGCTCGCCGCGCGCTAGCCCCACCGCCCACGCCGCCGCAAAGACATCGCCCGCGCCCGTTTCGTCGCGCACTGTGACGGGAAAGGTCAAGACGCGTGTCGTCGTATCACCCCGGAGAATATCCACGCCCAGCGGGCCGTCTGTGATCGCGCCCAGACCATGCCGCGCGACGCGGCGGACAGACGCTTCTGCCGCGTCGCGCTCCTCGACGGAAATAATCATCGCGCTGAGACGATCCAGTAGGCGATGCGGCAAGGTAAGAGTCTCGTGCCGGATGGGCGAGGGAAGCGTACTCCACCGACGTAGCCAGCCTTGCGGCGTCGCGATCCTCCATGCCCCCTCCCGGTCCGCGCCGAGCGCTTCCGCCCATTCGTCCGGCGGCAGTTCGTCCGCAATCGGGCCGAGATGGAGAATCGTCGCACGACGCCACGCGGCCGGTAATGCATCCGGGAGGATCGGCCCGGCCCACGCATGGAGCGTCTGCTTCCGCCCGGCGGGTGTAGGGATATTCTCAAAGGTTGTCGTTGCGCCTGCAGGTACAATATGGATGGCGAAAGATGCGTCGAATGGCGCGAGGGCGGCAGCAATGGCGGTTGGATCGCCCGCTGTGAGGATGCCGACCCGCATGCCCATGCGTGCAGCCGTCAACGCACTGTAGAGCACCGTCCCACCGGGCAGAAACGACCCATCCGGCT
>JAABUY010004632.1_pt1 | contig 14275 bp, 15 predicted proteins | sample 5560271 | NCBI WGS metagenome assembly JAABUY01 (sample SAMN10711886, study PRJNA513374) | rock metagenome | isolation source: Antarctica rocks | place: Antarctica: Victoria Land, University Valley
GCTGCTACGTCTCTAGGCCGCTCCGGCGCCGGGTGCGCAATGAGCGCACGCAGCCCTGCCCTTGCACCGCCGACCCGCCCCAGCACCTCGGCGTGGCAGGCAGGCGCCTGTATGCACGCAGGCCGCCTCTGGCGATAGTGCGCACTGTCCCGGTGCCGCTCCTGCCCGCGCCCGTGCAATGCAAGTGTTTGCCACGTCTGGCGCCTGCGCCTGCGTGAAATGCGAAATTCAAGGCACCAAAGCTCAGCATCCGGCCCGGTGATGCCCTTGTGTGGCCGCCCCGCGCTCTTTCACTGACCGGGGTGCCGCGCGGGCAGCCGCTGGCGCACGCGGAGGTGGAGGCGCTGGCGCGCAAGCTGGGCGCCTGGCTGGGCTCGCTGCGCAAGGTGGAGGTGGAGATGGCGGCCGTGCGGCCGTCCGACGTGGCGGTGCCGGCCGAGATCGGCCTGGCGCGCGTCACGTTCCAAGGCGCGCCACGCTTCCCGGGCGCAGGCGGACCGCCTGCATGACATGCGGGCCTGCCCATGAGCCTGTGGCTGACCTCCCAACAGGGCGGCCGCTGCGCGCCGCCTGGCGGCCTGTGGGCCCGGCGCCTGCGGGGGCGCCTGGTTCACAGCGTGGCAGGTGCAGGAGCGCCTGCCGCCAGGCGCTGGTGCTCGCGCACCTGTGGGGCACAGTAGGGCCCCTGTGTGTCTGATTACCTGTGGACATGCGCCCCCAGCATGTGTCTCCTTGCTTGCATGCATGCACTGCCTCCGCCTTTGGTCGGATGACTCGCCCAGGACTCTTGCCGGCGGCCCTGCCGTGGCATGTGGGCGTCGGGTACTGCACGCACGTCCGCCAGGAACGCGGGCAGCTACCCGCAATGGCGGTCTCCCGAGCAACTCTGTCCCGGCGCGGCAGGCGCTGACGACGTGGCGGTGCGCGGGGACGCGGAGGCGCCTGGCGAGCAGGCGCCGCTGTGGGAGGCGCCCGCACCTGGCCCGCTGGAGCGCCGGTGCGCTGCACTGCCTCGCATGCGCATCCCTGTCTGATGCGTGCGCGCACGCGCGCCGCATGTGTCCTTTGCCCCAGCTGCAGAGGCGCCGCTCCCACGCAGCACCATGCATGCCGTCGAAGCCGCGGCGCGCGGCTGCCCTTGCACTCGTGCGGCATGCCCCGCCCGGCACGACAGCAAACGCGCCGGCGGCGAGCGCGCCGCGCGGGCGCACCGCGACAGCAGCGACTTGGTGGGCCGCAGTGCGCCTTTCACTCGCAGGCCATTCATGCACTCACGAGCGGCGCCACCCGCGCCCAGGTGCGCGCCGGAGGCGCTCAGCCGGCAGGCGGGCGGGCCGGCGCTGCGCGCGCTGGGCCTGGCCAGCCCGGCTGAAGCCCCTGCGGTCTCCGACAGTGCCTGCGGCATGCCGTGCTGCGCGCCCGCGCCGCCCGCCGGCTGGGATGCGCCGCAGCAGTCTGCGACGTGGCTGGGCAGCGGGTCGGAGACCCTGGACGGGGCCTGGCCGCTGGCGGGCGGCCCGCCCGCGGCCGGCAGCGGCTCAGAGAGCCTGGACGGCGCCTGGCCGCTGGCCGGCGCGCACGCCACGGACGAGCAGCTGCCGTGGCTGCCCAGGGAGGAGGCGGGGACGCCGGGACGGGCGGGCGCCCTGGACGCCTGCATGTGCGGCAGCTCGTGCGCGTGCGCGGCCGGCCTGCCCGAGAGAGAGCCCGCGCTGCTGGACGCGTTGCCGGGCGCTCTCTCCGACCGAATCGCCGCCGCGCAGCCGCGCCGCGAGTGCGCGGCCGCGCCGCTGGAGCTGCTGTCGCCGTCGTGGGCGTTCGCCGGCCTGGAGCACGCGCAGGGCGCGAGCCCCGAGGACCGCACGCAGCGCCCGCCGAGCTGGGGCGGCGGCCGGGGCATGGACGGCGCGGGCATCAATGGCGCCAGGGCCTGGTTGCCCGGCTGCTGCACGCCCGTGAGCCTGCCGGACTGGTCCGGCATCCTGCTGCCGGGCGAGGGCGAGCTTTCGCTGGGCGAATTTGGCTGCCCGCTGCTGAGCCCTGCGCCCGTGCGGAAGCCGCCGTGGGCGCGCACGCCCGCGCCGCCGCCCGCGTGCGGCGCGGCGCGCGCTAACAGCCCCGCCGGGCCGGCCGCGCCGCGGCACGGGCGCTGCGCAGGCACGCCCGCCGGCCCGGGTGCCCCGGAGCACTCCGGTGCGGAGTGCCTGAGCCTCTGTGCAGCCCCGGCAGACGCAGAGGGCGAGATCTTCTGCAGCCTCCCCGAGCTGCACCCGTGGTCGCCCTGCCAGGGCCTGGGTGCCGCGCGCGCGCACCCCGCCGGCGGCCGCCCGACCGACCTGTGCGAGTCTGTGTCATCGTCGCCGCCCGCGCGCCTGCCCGCGCTGTGGCCCGGCCGCCCCGGCCGCGGCGCTGGCGGCGCCGTCGCCATGCAGGCCGCCGCTGCGTCGCCCGCCGCGCTGGCGGCCTGGGAGCAGCCCGACGCGGGCAGCCCGGCGTCGCGGCGCGGCGACGCAGGCACAGCCGCGGCATGCCAGGAGCTGGGGCTGGACGCAGCAGCGTCCCCTGCGCAGGCTGCCGGCACGGCGCAGGGCTCGCCCTCGCGCCCGCAGGCCCCGGGCGCGGGCGCGCCGCAGGCGCGCGCGCGCCTGCGGCGCCAGCCGCAGCGCGCTGCGCGCCGCGCGGCCTGCATGGCGGTCGACGACGGCGGCGGCGGCGGCGGCAGCGACGGCAGCGACGGCAGCGAGTGGGGGGGCGAACCCGCGGGCGAGGGCTCGCGGGGGCCGCCCGGCTGCGCCGCGGGCGCGAGCGAGGACGACTTCAGCAGCGGCGGCGACGCGGGCGACGACTCCGACGCAACCAGCGACGCGGGTGGCGGCGGCGGCGGCCGCGGCTGCGGCAGCGGCGGCGGCGGGCGGCTCAACCAGCGGCGCGGCAGCGTCGCGCACATCACGCTGCAGCTGCTGGAAGAGGGCGGCCACTTCGACCGGCCCATCCAGGCGCGCACGCCGCTGCACGGCCCGCGCTGGCATGCTGGGACGCTCTCATGCTCTTGTGCTCTTGCAAGCGCGTTCCATGTGCGCAGCAAGGCCGGCGTGCTCGCATGAGCTTGCCCTGCACTTGCACTTGAGGAGGGCGCCCGCCAGCCCGCTTGCCCTAGCGGCGGTGCTCCAGGGCCCCCTGGCGACCAGGCCCGTCATGGGCCGCCCATGTGAGCTGACATGGGAAGTAGGCCTGCATGTGACTGTGCGCATGGGCCGTGGCCGCGCAGGATGCGGCCGCCACGCTGCAGGTGGGCGTGACGACGCTGAAAAAGATCTGCCGCAAGTACCACATCCTGCGCTGGCCCTACCGCAAGCGCTTCAGCCAGCACAAGCTCATCGAGCGCGTCACGCGCCACATCAGCGAGGCCGCGCAGCCCACGGGCGCGCCCGATGACGGGCAGGCGCGCGCCAGTCCCCAAGACCTGTCTGCAATCCGAATATCGATCTGTGTTATATTGCAGGTTGGAGCGCCCACATGCGTGCCAGTTTCCAAGCGCGACGCGCGCCGTAGCAGTGGGAGCTGGCCAGATCCTGCCAGCCTCCGGCTGCCTGCATGGCAGCTGGCGCATAGACTTCGAAGGCCCCATGCGCCGCGCCCGGAACAGGGGAGCCGCTTGACAGGCCGCCAGAGCACGCCGCTCATCAGCCTGTCTGGCCAGAATTTGGGCTGGGTGCCAGTTGGTCCTGCAGTGCATGCACGACCGCTGCTTATAACCCGTTGGCAGCCGGGCAGGGCCCTCCAGGGTACATGCATGCGCCGCAGGACGGCGAGCCTGGCCTGGCGACCGCCGCGCGCCGGGCAGCGCGCCGGCGCGATGGCCGCCGCTTCGGCTCGCGTGCACGCCCCAAGACCAAGCGCAGCGCGCGCGACGCCTGCTAGGCGGCGCTGCGCGCGTGAGGTCTGCTAGGCGGCGGTGCCCGCGCACGTCGCGGCCGGCGCCCGCAGGGCTGTGAGTGCCGAGGTGGTTTCCTGAGGGCACATGCTCAGTTGCGGCAAAAGAGCAGCGGTCGCGCTGCTAGGGCGTACGGGCTTGTAGCAGCGCTTCTGTTGTGCTGTAGGTGCCCCAGGCGGGCTGGGATCTTGCAGAGTCGGCAGGTAGGCCTGCCCACGGGGCTGAGGGCGGTCCACAGCGCGGCAACTGCGCTCTAGCTTCTTGTTTTGGGGGGGGGAGAGGCTGGGGAGGCCGCGCGGTCTGTCTTTGCAAAAGAATGTCAGCTGCGGCGGCGATGGATGATGTCTAGGCGCGTTTGCGCAGTTTCTGCGGCGCTCTGACGCCGCGGCAAACCGAACTTGAGTGGGCATGCGGCCGGGTGGCAGCAAGGAATGAGCACCACTGCTCGCTCGCTCAGTGAGCATGTGCGAGCGCGTGCGACCAGTCACTCACATGCGCCTTTGGAGGTGATGTCGGGGCCTGGAGTGTTTCCGGCATCACCGCCGCTGCATCCCTCGCAACCCGGGGTGGCGCGGCCTCAGGGTGTGCATGCCATGGGTCTGACAGGTCTGGTGTTGTCTGGCCTGGAGCAGCCCCTCAGACTTCTGAGTTTCTCATTCGCAGTTGTGCCGCTGGTCTCCCGGCGGGCAGCATAGCCGCAAGTGCGAAGACCTGTGAGTGGTCAGTTTTCCCTGCGCGGCGACGGCGCCGCGCATGCCTGCCTCAGCGGGGCTGTGCTGGTCTTAAGTTTCGGCTGTTCTCCTTCCCGACGGTTTCCGTGTGCCAGGTCTTCAGTTTGACTCTATTGAAGTGGGGCAACAGCCCGCGAGGCACACCCGGGCCGGCGTCACACCGGGGCCTGCATGTAAAGCCCAGTCCGTGTTGGGCTGCACCAATGCACGTGCCTGCGATATGGGAGGCGCCATGCCACTCATGGCACTCCGTGGCATGACACATTGGCTCCTTGTTTTGTGTTTTGTGTGCGCCGGCTGCTGTCCGCTATGCCCTATAAACAGGGCGGGGGCCGCGCAGCCTGTTGTCTTTGCCGCGAGACGCGTGGGGCCATCCTGGGGGCTGTCAAACGTAGAGGGACGCATGCCGCACTACTGAACGTGCGGCTTGCCACTTCGCGGGGCGGTACCCGGACACGTGTGGTGCTGCTGAAGATCGCGGACCGGGGCATGGAGGGGCCTTGCATGAGCACGCAGGCCAGGGCTGACCGGCACATTCCGAGCCTGACGCCAGCTCCTGCGCAACACACACAGGATGGTAAACTGGACAAGGTGCCTTGTGCAGTTTTTCAATCGGCGCCATGTCCATGTCATGGGGCAAGCTGTGCCCCTTGCTCATGGCGGCCGCCTGGTGTTATATTATTCCCTGCATCTTCAGCGCGGCCAGCTGGCAGCGCTGCATGGCAGCGGTCGCAGCTCCCCTCGCGTCCCGCGCGCCTTTGATGACAGAAGGCCCAGGCAACTACATGCCTGGGCATTATGCTGGTTGCTGTTTCAAGCACACAGGACGTTGCTATGCACGCAGGAGGACTGCAGCCGCGCTAGTGGTAGATTGTGGCATGGAGGGCATGCAGGTCAGCAGTTGTAGCGCATGCGCCGAGGCCTGCATGTAGGCACTCCTCTTATCCCATGTTGGTCTGCCGCTCACAGACTTCGCAGTTGTAGAAGTGGCGCGTCCTGCACGGTAGCTTTTGTAGGCAGTATAGGCAGTACAGGCAGTCCGCACCTGCTCATGCAGAGGCGGCTACAGCAGGCTGCTAAGCAGGCTGTTCCAGACAGTGCAGGCACATTGCTGAGGGACCAGGAGTGAGTAGGACAGCAGACAGAGTTGACTAGGGTAGAGTAGGCAGGATAACTTGAGCCCGGTCTGGTAGAATAGGGAGAGGTTGGTGCTGGCTGCCAGCAAGCAAGAGACAGTGAGCATAGGTAGTGTAGCAGGGGAGTGACAAGTAGTGTGTAGTAAAGCAGTGTGACGACAGGGAAGCTGAGTGTTCCTAGAAAGAGCGTATGAGGTGATAGAGCTTGAGCACAGGCAGCCATGAAAGACGACACATCTTAAGGGCAAGCAGGCTGGACCAGTGGCACCTGTGTCAGCAAGTAGCATGTGCTGTGTTCAAGCCACAGGATGAGCAGCATATGCATGCTTGTGTCTCGTGCAGCAGCCTTGCTTCACATGTTCAGCCTGAACAGGTCAGCCTCAACGGAGGGACCATAACAGACCCTTTAGCACACATCCTTTAAGATGGAGAACAAACACACAGAGCACAGCAGACAGATGACAGCAGACTGCAGCTGTTGCAGATGACAGCAGACTAACGACAGCATGTGAGCAGCCCCACTCACGTCGCCTTGTCCAAAAGCTGCACTGGCGCCAAGATGTTGTGTTTGTTTGTTTCTACAACGCAACCATTCATGAGCATTTCATCCACAATGAAATGCGCCTGCGAGGAAGACCGCACAATCTGAAGGGCATGTTGACAGGCGTTGGACAAAGATAGCCATGCTAGCCACACAGGAGTGTGGCAGTCAGCAGATCTGCTGCTAAAGCAGGGGCCGCCGCACCATCTCCAGGTTGAACATCAGGTCCAGTTCACACACGTTGCTGAAATACCGGTCCAGCGTCTCCACTAGGCAGTGGATGAACTCCAGAGTGGCCAGCTCGTTCTGCACACACAAACCCGGGTTGTCACGCAGCACAGCTGCTTGGCCTGCCAGCTTGTTACTTGGCGGTCGTTCCAACTATCTATTCTGCTTCAACTGTTCTGCAGAAAAGGTGGCACTCAACAGGTGAGGCCTCCAATCACTGAATCAGGTGACTGCCGTGCGGGGGCACCTCTTCAGAGTCCACGCCGACCAGGAAGAACAGCGAGGCATATCGCCTGTAGATGACCTTGTAGTTTCGGTGCTCGATGAAGGAGCACTGCAGGAAGTGCACATCACTTACTCAGCTCTGTACTTGAGCAAAGGCCACACTACGGGCACTCACTTACACTAGCAGCATGCGCAGCACGCGCCTGCTTTTCTGAGCGCGCCAAGCACTTGCGCACAATCTCGCCCTCAAGCACGCGCCGCTCCTCCACGCTCATGCCCTGATCAGTGTATTTGGCCAGGCGTGTCTGTCCCTGCTTGTTCACCAGCAGGATGAACTTGATGGTCATCTGCGCTCAGGCGCCTCTCTTTTGGGAGTTTTTGCCGCGTCATGCAGTGCGCCTAGCAAAGGAGCCTGTGCTGTTCCAGCTCATCTGCATGTGAACCAGAAGACACAAGAGGAACCGTTGTGAGACAGGAGAAGCTCTCTGAGAGCAACAACTCGAGCGTCCTGCGAGCATAGGCACCCACCCGGGGCCTGACCCAGCCGCTTGCTGCACGCCAGCTCAATGCTTCCTGCGCACCCACTTGCAAGCCCGGACTCAAAGAACGAGGAGCCGGGAACCAACCTGGCAGCCGCTTCCTGTTGCGGCGCCAGCGCCGGCCAGGAGGCGCTGACAACAGGTGGCCCGGCGTGACTGCGCCCGCGGCGCCATGTTTGCGTTCTCATGGGTCGGCTCGGCGCTGGCATCGTGCGCGGCAACCTGCGCCTGCCACGCCTGCACTTTTGCCAGCAAGGAGGTCATGCGACGCTCGGCGCGGCTCGCGTACTGCGTGCTCTTCACGCTGGCGATGGCAGCCGCCTGGGTGCTGCGCGACTTTGCCAAGCCGCTCATAGACAAGCTGCCATGTGCGCCCGCGCCCCACCTCAGCTTTGTGCTGTCAAGCAGGCGTGCGTCGGCAGCGCACTTGCACTGCTCTGCCAGTATGTTGTGACGCTGCACAGAGGCTGAGTGGGTGCCCTCCTCAGTCGGAGTGTTTCTGCGCTGCGACCTGTCCTTCTCGACCGCCTGTTGCTCTGCACAGGGATTGTACACGCCGGCGGCGTGGACCCCAGCGAGCGCTGGTATGGTCAGCAGGCCGTCTACCGCGTCAGCCTGGGCAACTTCGTGCGCCCCGCCCGCACCTGTCCTTTGTTGGCCAAACACCACTGCAGTGCACCTTTCAAGCGACTACTCAGTGCAGCCAAACAATGCTCCTGCGCTGCAGCGGTGCACCAGGCGCAGCCTGTGTGACGCACTGGCTGGCGCGCCGCAGCTGTTCTTCGGGCTGATGGCGCTGGCAATGGTGGGCGTGCGGTTCAAGAGCGACAAGCGCGACCAGTACCTGCAGCACGGCGGCTGGTTCGTCAAGGTCGCGCTGTGGCTGCTGTTCACTGTGGTCGCCTTCTTCCTGCCCGTCGGCCTGGTCAACGCCTATGGTGCGGGCCCTTGGCACGCCTGCCCGCTCGCTCCTGCTAAGACCTACACCTGGCCTTGACTGGCACAGGCTCTGGCGGAGCAACCTCAGGTGCACCTGTGCCGTGACTCGTCAGCAACCATTCCCCAGGAGTATATAGACATTGGCCTGCTGAACGTTCGGAACCGTTGCGGCTGCCCGGCAGCAGCACAGGCAGGCCTGGCGAGGGCCAACTGCGGCCACCGTGCACACCCCTCTAGCTAGACTAGGCCCCCTGCCAATCAGGCATCAGATTTACCTGCGGCGTCACACCTGACGGGGGGCGGCTGCTGAGCCGCGTGCAGCGGGTCCCCTGCCTTGTGGATACCACCGCCGCGGCAAGCGGAGCGGTGCGGGACGGCCGCTGAGCTGCGCGCCGTGCAGGGTGGGTGGCGCGCGCGGGCTCCGCGCTCTTCCTCTGCGTGCAGATCCTGATGCTGCTTGACTTTGTGGTCAGCTGGAACGACGCCTGGGTCGACGAGGAGGACCGCCGGTGCGCACTGTGTCCCAAAAAAATGCCGCTTCATGCCGCCCCTGCAGCACCATGTAGCCTGCCAAGCCTGACGGCATGTTTGCAGCCAAGCGTGCAGTTCTTGCCGAGCTGAGACAGGTTGCTGCGCCTGTCGAAGCAGGCCCCTGTCTGGGCTTGCGTGGGCATCGGGCGGGCGGGGTCACCTGGGGCCGCGCGCGGCGCGCAGGCTGCTGTGGGCGCTGCTGGGCGTGACGGTGGGCGCATACGCGGGCGCGGCCGTGCTGGCCGGCCTGCTGTTCTACTTCTTCAACCCGGCCGGCGCCGGCGACTGCTCGTTCAACATCAGCGTGATCTCGCTCACGCTGCTGCTGGGCCTGCTCGTCTCGGCGGTGTCCATGTCGCCTTACGTGCGCGCCCCATGCCGCAGGCGCACATGCGGCGCCCTCCGCGTCTTGAGCGCTTGCCGCGCGCCGGGCCCCACTGCTGCATTGCAGACTTGCGGCATACGTGTGTGTGTGGTGAACGAGCAAGCTGATGCTGCGGCAATGCGCTGGTGTGACCCTAGCTGTGTGGCCTTCCAGATCAGGCCAGTCAGGTGGCATGATACTCCATAACTGCTGGCTTTGCTGAGCAGTCCAGCAGGCAGAGCGCGTGCACCGGCGGGCGCCGCCGGAATCCGCAGATCGCTGTCACGTTCAGACCCGGAACAATAGTATTCCAAAGAGCAGAAGACTCTGACCAGGGACACGAGCAGCTAGGGTGAGGCTGATCGTGCTGGCCGCGCGCAGGCGCGCAATGGCAGCCTCTTCCCCGCGGCGATAGTGACGCTGTACTGCGCGTACCTGGCCTACTCCGCGCTGGTCTCTGAGCCGCACGACTACGCCTGCAACGGCGTCGGCCGGCAGCTGACCGCCGCCAGCGCGTCCACGCTGGCCGCCGGCGCGCCGCCCGCCGCCCGGCCGCGCGCCTGCTTGGCCAGCGCGGGCGGCGCGTGTGTAGCGTATCCAGCATGGGCGTCGCATCTTTGGCATGCCCAGCACGGGGCGTCACATCTGTACCGTGCCCACTGCATTGTGCATGACCCACTCCCTGAAGTGAATAGGTTGGGTGACGTTACTGGAGCGCCCACCGAGCGCAGACACGAAACCAGCACAGGGCGGCGTCCAGGTCGGCATGTGTACGCAACGCGCCGCCGACCGCAGTGACCCTGGCGCATGTGCTGGCGCCAGGCATGGCGCTCGCGCTGCTCAGCGTCGTCTGGTCCGCGCTGCGCGCCGGCAGCAACACCGCGCTCTTCCGCCTGGGCCTCGGCGACGCGGACGCCGGCGCGGACGGCGGCGACGCGGCGCGGCCGCTCGTGGACGACGAGGAGGGCCGCGCGTTTGTGCAGGCGCGCACGAGCCTTTGCTGAGTGCGCTGATGGTGGCGCGTTTGATTAGAGCCGTGCTGCGCAGGATCGCCGGGCTGCCGCATGCACAGGCGCTCGAGCCAGTGCAACGGCCGCGGGAATGCTCTTGGAAAAGTCAGTCGTGCAGCGCACGGCAGGCAGTGAAAGCCCGGGGTAGGTAAAAACCCCTACCGGGGCGCGCAGGAGGAGGGCACATCAGCGGGCCTGGACGGCGGCGCGCGCATGACGCGCGGCGCGCGCACGGCGGACGAGGCGACCGCGGGCGGCGCGGGCGACCTGGCGCCCGTGACGTACAACTACGCCTTCTTCCACCTCATCTTCGCGCTCGCGTCCACGTACATTGCCATGCTCATGACCGGTGCGGCGCGCCTGCCTTGCATCACGCCGTGCGTGTCGTTCCCCGTTGAAGACTGGGAAGTGGATCTTAGTAGGAAGAGTTGGGATGACGAGAGGATGAAGAATCGAGTTCGTAACCTGATCCTCCACTCCTTGCTACGGGACGGGCGCTGTGGCATGCATCCGTCTGTCATGCCTTGTGGAGCCGAGCGGCGTGCCATCCTGGTGCAGCGTGACGCGTGTCTGCATGCGTGCCGAGGTCGGTCCTGAACCCAGGGCAGGGCGCCCACGGCTTGGCGCGGGAGAGCGCGCGAGGCAGGGCGCCCGGCGGCGGCAGCGGCGGCTCGGGCTGACGGCCGGCGGCGCGGCGCGCAGGCTGGGGCACGGGCGCGGACGAGCGCGACTTTGTGGACGTGGGCTGGGGCTCCGTCTGGGTCAAGCTGGTCACGCAGTGGGCCACCGCCGGCGTGTACGCCTGGATGCTGCTCGCCCCCGCGCTCTTCCCAGAGCGCGAGTTCGTGTGAATGTTTGCCTGGCGCGCCTTGCCGCGCTGCTGAGATGAGCTCCGGGCTCCTGTACATGTTGTTGCGTTGGGTAGTTGCTCACTGCCTGTGCGAGTTTGGTTGTTGAGCAGGAGGGGCGCGCTTCATGTTGCCAGGAAATGGTCTGGTGCTGTTGAGTGTGTGTAAATGCTGTCTCGTGAGGAGAGTGTTTAGATGCTGGGCACACCCGTACTGACTTTATCAGGAGATACAGGCGCCCGGTCCTGCCCCAAGGTCTCCATTGCTCACAGCACCTCCAACCGGTGTTTGTCATGATAAACTGCATTCCCGTCCGCATGGCTAACCTGAAGGGATAGCACCCACACTCAGCACTGCAACTGGACCACTTCAGCTCACAGCGCAACGTGCATGTATGATTGCCATGCGCATGGGTGACTGACAGGCGGATCCTCTAAAATCATGATTGAGCAAAGGTAACAGAGGCTCTCAAATTGCGGCATGCGTTCAAAGCTGCCATGCGCATGGGTCCCCGAGAGGCGGGGTCCTCTTGAGCGCAGATGCGTGCCATGGACCCGCGCCCCCGGCGCGGCCTCAGCCCTTGATGACGGCGACGGGCCGCAGGCGCACGGCCTTCTTGGAGATGCCGGCCGCATGGCAGGTATCCACGACGGCCGACACGTCCTTGTACGACTCGGGCGCCTCCTCCATGACCAGCTTGGGCGAGGCCACGCGGATCGCGATGCCCTTGGCCTTGAGCGCGTCCAGCACCTGCGGCGCAGGCGGCCCAGGGTCAGGGCAGGGCAGGGTCTGGGTAGGGTAGGGTTGGGGCGCCCTGGCGCGCCCAGCGCCCGCGCAAGCACGCCCTCCCTGCTGCGGCCTCCCCTGCTCAGGCTCGCGCAGTCGTGCGCATTCAGGGTCAAGGGAGGCGCCCGGCCAGGCCGTCAGAAGAGCGCCTGCATGTGCAGGCTGCTTCCCGCCTCGTCCTTGCCGTGCTCAGTCAGCTCAGTCAGAACTGTGTGTCGGACGCGCTGAGGCTGGCGGGCGCTTGCTCCGCTCTCAAGACACCGGGTGACGCAGCATGAGCTCCTGAGCCTATCTTCACAAGCGCACTCCACACCCCACAAGGCCGGACCCCGGCGCAGACTGCTATCACGCTCTGCAGGGAACACTGCGCGACACAGCGCCAGGCACCTGCTGGTAGTCCAGCTGGCGTCGGCTGCTGTTGCGGCTGCGCGCGCGCCCGGCGCCGTGGCACGTCGACCCGAACGTCTCCGCCATGCCCTTGGCCGTGCCGGTCAGCACATATGAGTGCGTGCCTGCAGCGCCACGACCCGCTCGATAGACCGCGCCGGTGTTGTTGCTAGTGGGAGGTCTTCACCGTGCGTCAACTCTGCTTGCTTGTGGCCGGCAAGCGCTTGTGTGCTTTCTTCATCGAGGGGCAAACTGGATGCACTGCGCAGGAGGCAGCGAAGCACCTGCAAAGGCCTGAATATGTGCAATGCAAGCAACATAAGCCTGAGAAGAGCAATTTCCAGGGCGCAACCGACAAGGGCATGGCCAGGGTAGCCATGTGACACCCGCCCTGTCCAGGGCACGATCTGGTGCAGCAGCGGTGGCTGCAGCACCGGGATCCGGCAGGAAGCCCAGCGAGCGCGGCGCACCCATGGTGCCGCCGATCAGCACCGGCTGGCCGGTGAGCTGGTAGTCGACCGGGATGAGCGGGTGGTGCGGCGGGAACGCGCGCGTGCTGCCCTTGCGGTGCACCAGCAGCGTCTTGAGCTCGCCGTCCACGACGTGCTGCTCCACCTGCGCGCGCCGCCCGCCCGGTCAGCGGCGCGGTGCCCGCCGGCGCCCCCAGGCGCTTCAGAAGGCATGTTTGCAGCCATGTCCTCCTGCTGCTCCACGTGCGCGCGCTGCCCGTCCGGTGAGCGGCGCAGTAACCCCCCGGTGAGGAGTACTCCCTCATATGGGCTACCCTACCCTTAACCCCTTATAACAGCAAGCCGCCAGTTCCGGGGCCGCGCGCGCGCGCGCGCCTTGGCGATGTTGTGCGACACGTCGTACACCAGGTGCATGTCCAGCTCGGCGGGCGTGCGGCCGAACGTCTTGGCGAACGCCTGGCGGCACAGGAACGTCATGGACGCGCGGTTGACCCAGGCGTAGTTGGCCGCGCACGCCATCGCCGCCAGGTAGTCCTGGCCCTCCTGCGCCGGCGGCGCCGCGCAACGGGTCAGCGCGGTCCAGCCCGTGACGCGCAGTGCCGCCCGCAGAGACGCACGCAGCCCACATGTGCAGCACTCTCAGAGGGGTCACCCTGCCGCCCGGTGTTTGCGCGACAGCAGGCCGGGTGCTGCCACGCACACCCCAGCAGCCCCCGCTCCCCACCCACGCAACAACACCTACCAGCTCGCGCGGCCGCGCGCGCGCGCGCCTGCGAGCCGATGTGCGCGCAGGCGAGCTGGCGGTCGTTTACGTGGATGCCGTCGCGCGCCATGGCGCGCTCCATCGCCGTCAGCGCGTCGGTCGCGACCTGGTGCCCCAGGCCGCGGCTGCCCGAGTGGATCATGATCACCACCTGCGCCGCCCGCGGCGCCGGGCGCAGCCCTGTCAGCATGCGGGCCCGGGGCAGCCGCCCTGGCAGCCTGACACGCTGCATGCGCTGCGCGCACGGCCCCGTGACCGGCGCTGAGACAGCGACGGCGGGCGCCGCGCCGCGCCGCATGTCAGGCGTCGCGAGCTCACCTGCCTGAAGGCAGACTTGGCAGTGGGCGCGCGTGCGCGGACGTGCGGGTGTGGCGGCGAGCGGGCGCGCGCCTGGCCGACGCGGTCAATGCCCATCTTGCGCGCGGCGGCCGCGTCAAACACGTGGTCCACGATCTGGATCTCAGCGTAGTGGTTGCCCGCGCCCAGCGTGCCCATCTGCGCGGCCGCGCCCGGCGCGCTGACAGCAGCGCATGCGTGCAGGCGCCATGCACCTCAATAACACGCCTTACCAGGCCAAGCCACATAGCGAAGCACGTGTTACCAAGCCAAATCATAGGTCAGGTGCTGACTCCGCTCTCAAGGAGTCGCACTGTGCTCAGCGCGGAGTCATGGTCACATGTTAAGCACCAGTGAACAGAGGAAGCGGCGCCGAGCCCTGCCGCGGCGCAGGCTGCAGCGCGGCGGGCGTCGGCCGCCGTCCGGGGCCGGCGCGCCGGGGGGGGGGGAGGGGCGCGCGCGCCTGCGGCAGGCCGCGCTTCTTGGCGCGCATGCTGACCGTGGTGG
>JAABUY010004634.1_pt1 | contig 14272 bp, 10 predicted proteins | sample 5560271 | NCBI WGS metagenome assembly JAABUY01 (sample SAMN10711886, study PRJNA513374) | rock metagenome | isolation source: Antarctica rocks | place: Antarctica: Victoria Land, University Valley
TTGTCCGGGGCGAGGCGGTGGCTCTCCCGGAACCAGTGGACCGCCCGCTCCGGTCGGCCCGTGCGGTGCAGGTGCTGCCCGAGCGCGAAGGCGGCCGCCGCCTCGGCCTCGCCCGGTAGGCGCGGCGCGGAGCGCTCCAGGACCTCCTCCGGCGACAGCGCGTAGCGGCTGGCGGAGCCGTGCAGCACCCAGTCCCGCAGGGCGGCGACGTAGGCCTCGGGCTGCAGCCGCATCCTCCCCAGCTCCGGCTGCACTGCCCGCAGCCGCCGGACCGCGCTCTCGGGCAGACGCGCGAGGACCTCCGGGTCATCGAGGTCGATCTCGGCGAACGTCGGTCGCGCCGGGTAAGCCGTCTCCGGCGGCCGCACGACCGTTCCCTGCTCGTCGACCCAGATGCCGCTCGGGACGTTGACCACCCCGAACAGCTCACCCAGCACGTGGGCCCGGTCGACGACGACCGGGAAGTCCACGCCCTGCGCGAAGGGCGCTGCGGCCTCAGCCCCGCCGGTGTCCATCGCAACGCTGAACAACTCGAACCCCTGCGGGGCGAGCTCCGTGCGCAATGCCTGCCAGACCGGCAGGTCGAAGCGGCAGCCTCACCAGCTGGCCCAGGCGGCGATCAGGACCTTCTTGCCGCGCAGGGCCGACAGCGGGAACGGCTCACCGGTCAGCGTCGGCAGCCGCAGGTCCGGGACCTGGACGGTGGTCATGGCGCGGCCACCCGACTCCGGCCCGAGGGCCCACAAGCCGGCCTGCTCGTCGTGCAGAAGCGGCATGCCGAACCGCTCCGCGAACGCCGGCAGGTCGACCTCCCCCGCCTCCAGGGCTCCCGTGGGCAGGGGGACGCAGCGCTCCTCCCGGCAGGCTCCCTGGGGCTTGACCTCCCATCCGGTCTCGCGCGCCAGCACCTCGACAGGGACCCGCAGGACATCGGTGATCACGCACTGACCCTAAGCCCGGTGGCCGTTCGATGGGGCCGTCAGCCGCCGCTGCGGCGGTCGCGGGGCTCGACCGTGAGGTCGAAAGAAGCGGGCCACGGTGGGATGGGCACGCGCCGGCAGCACGAGGCACAAGCCCTCGGTCGTCGAAGCACGTCCAGACAGTGCCTACCGCCAGGCAGCCGCTCGTTGATCCAGCCCAAGCGATCTGGTCGCTTGGTCGGGTAGCAACCTCCTGCTGCGCACAGGCCTCCTGCTGATGCCCGGCGAGGCGCTCGGTGGTGTCCACGCGACCCGGCGCGAGACAGCCGCCGGCGCGCCGGCGCACGCGGCCGGCAACGGCCTGTCGGCGGCCGCCCTCGCCGAGCTGCTGCGCGGGGCCGGCGCCGTCCGGGCGATGGTTATCAACCCGGAGTGGACCAGCTTCGTCCGGTACCGGCGGAGCAGAACCTCCGGCCGAACATGCAACGCTCCCTGCACCGTTACGAAAGCGGCTCTGGCGGTCCGACCGGCTCTGGCGGCCCGGCGGGGCGTCAGGCCGGCGGAGGGACACCAAGGCACGCGTACGTGGTGCGGGTCAGCAGCGCGACCACCTCGTCGCGGGGCAGGCCCGCGTCGTAGTCGGCCACCGACTGGACCGCGCCGATCGCGGCGTGCACGAGGGCACGAGCGACGCTGTCGCCCAGGTCGGAGCGCAGCTCGACCAGCGTGTGCACCCACTCCTCGACGTAGTGCCGCTGCAACCGGCGCAGCCGCCGCCGGTCGGCCTCCGGCAGGCTGTGCGCCTCGCGCTGGTAAAGCTGCAGCAAGGCCCGGTCGTCGACGGCGAACAACACCTGGCCCCGGACCAGGTCGGCGAGCACCTCGCGCACGTCCCGGTCGCCGGCGGCGGCTGCGGACGGGGTCTGCAGCAGCCGGTCCATGACGTCGTCGAACAGTGCGACCAGCACGGCGGACTTGCTGTCGAAGTGGCGGTAGAGCCCGGAGCCGACGATGCCGGCGCCGGCTCCGATCTCGGCCATCGAGACGCCGTGGAAGCCACGCTCGGCCAGCAGGGCTTCGGCTGCCCGCAGGATGCGCACCCGACGGTCGGGGTCGCGGGTGCGCACCCCGCTCACGACCCGCGCCTCACGGGCCCAGGAGCCGGACGGGAACCGCAAGCGTCCTGGAGCGCAGGTACTCGCCCAGCCCCTTCGCCTGCGGATCGGGGCGGGCCGCCGAGGCCACTCCTTCGCCGAGCAGCCCGACGACGACGAGATTCAGCGCCCGCAGGCGTGGCAGCTCGTAGCGGCGGACCACGAGCCCCTCGGCCTCGGGCAGCAGCTCGCGGAACCGCTCGACGGTCATCGTGGCAGCCAGCCACTCCCAGGTCTCATCGTCCCGGGCCCAGAGGCCGACGTTGGCGTTGCCGCCCTTGTCCCCGGACCGCGCGCCGACGACCCGCCCCAGCGGCACCCGCTCGGTCGTGTCGACGCGGTTCCCGGGGGGTGGTCGGTGCGCCTCCCGCGCCTGCGCGGGCCCTGTCCGGTCGCAGGGCGGGTGCGGGACGACGCGCGAGGTGCCGTCGGGCAGCACGACGACGTGCTCGACCCGCTTGCGCGGCACGAGGGCCGGCCAGTACACGCCGTACGCGCTCTCGGCCGACGGCGGCGTCGTGGTGTGGCAGCCGGCGTAGCCGCCGAGGGCCAGCTGCATCGTGGCATCGGAGAACCGGCGGCCGACCTTGCGGCGGTCGGTGTCCTTGACGGTGATCCGCAGGTGGGCCGTGGCCCGGGCGTTGCTGGGGGCGTCCGGCGTGTCGAACCGGAGCAGCTGGACGTCGGTCTCCGCGAAGCCGTCGCGGCCGCCGAGGATCCCGAACAGCTCCTGCTCCGCCCAGGCGGCCTTCTCCTCGAGCTCCAGCCCGGTCAGTACCAGGGTCATCGTGTTCCGGTAGCCGCCGAGATGGTTCAGGGCGACCTTGAGCTGGTCAGACGGCGGGCTGCCGCGGGTGCCGGTCAGCAGCACCCGGTCGGGGCCGTCGGGGGTGAGCTCGATGGTGCCGAAGTCGGCCACGACATCGGGGTTGGCGTACGACGGCGTGTCGATCTCGTAGAGCAGCTGGGCGGTGACGGTGCCGACAGACACGAGCCCGCCGGTGTCGGCGTGCTTGGTGATCACGCTGGACCCGTCGGCGGCGACCTCCGCGATGGGGAACCCCGGATACCGGCGGTCGGTCACCTCCGACAGGAAGGCGTAGTTGCCACCGCAGGCCTGCGGGCCGCACTCGATGACGTGCCCGGCGGCGACCGCCCCCGCGAGCGCGTCCCAGTCGGTGTGCGACCAGCCGTGCCACCAGGCCGCCGGGCCGACGACCAGCGAGGCGTCGGTGACCCGGCCGGTGACCACGACGTCCGCCCCGGCCCCCAGCGCCTCGGCGATGCCCCAGCCGCCGAGGTAGGCGTTCGCCGACACCGGCTGCACACCAGCCCCGGCCAGTGGCCGGCCGGTGTCCAGGTGCGCCAGGTCGACACCGCCGCGAAGCAGGTCGGGCAGGCGGGGCAGCAGGTCGTCGCCGTGCACGTACGCCACCCGCGGCACCAGCCCCAGCCGGGCGGCGAGCTCACCGATCTGGGCGGCCAGCCCGGCCGGGTTGAGCCCGCCGGCGTTGCTGATGATCTTGATGCCGCGGTCCAGGCAGGTGCCGAGGACCTCCTCGAGCTGGGTCAGGAAGGTGCGTGCGAAGCCGGCCCCGGGGTCCTTCTCGCGGGCCTTCCACAGGATGAGCATGGTGAGCTCGGCGAGGTAGTCACCGGTCAGCACGTCGATCGGCCCGCCGTCGACCATCTCCCGCGCCGCGGCCAGGCGGTCGCCGTAGAAGCCCGAGCAGTTCGCGATCCTGACCGGTCTCATGACGGCTCCCGCCCCGGTCCGGGTGGCCCGGCAAAGGCCTGCGCGACGTCCAGCCAGTGGTCCGCGACGCCGCCCTGGGTGGCGAGCGCCAGGTCGGCGCGGTGCCGGCGCTGGGTGACCAGCAGGCAGAAGTCCAGGGCGGGCCCGCTGACCCGGTCGACCGCGTCGGCCGGGCCCCACGTCCAGAGGTCGCCGTCCGGGGCGGCCAGCTCGACCCGGACCGGGGCTGGCGGGGGCTGCTCGCCGTGCACCTGGTGGCTCCAGCCGCGGGTGGCGACGCCGAGGTGCGCGATGTGGCGCAACCGGGCGGTGGGCTCCCGGGTGGCGCGGATGGCGTCGACGACGTCCTGACCGTGCGCCCAGGTCTCCATCAGCCGGGCGGTGACCGACGAGGCCGCGCTCATCGGCGGCCCGTACCACGGCAGCTTCTTGCCGGGGTCGAGCTCGGCGAAGACCCACAGGTACTGCGCGCGGGCAACGCGCAGCCAGGCCAGCAGCTCGGCCGGCGACCGGCCGCGGTGGGCCCGGGTGACCACCTCGGTGAAGGCGTCGCCATGCGCCACCAGGGAGTCGGCCTCCGCGCGGAAGCGGTCCGGGTCGACGGCGGAGGTCGTCGCGGTCTCGTCGAAGTGGGCCAGGTGCGCCACCTGGTCGGCCACCGTCCAGCCGGCAGCCGGAGTCGGGGTGGCCCAGCCGGCGTCGGGCAGCCCGGCGAGGACCCGGTCCAGGTCCGCAGACTCGGCGGCGAGGTCGGCCACGAGCGCGGCCATGTCGACCGCCATCAGCGACCCGTCCAGACCGGGGGGCGCTTGTCCCGGAACGCGGCCGGGCCCTCCTGGGCGTCCGCGCTGAGGTAGACCTGCTCCCACAGCGCCTCGGCTTCGACGTACGCGTCGGCGAACCGGGGCTGGGCCATCAGGCGCACGGTCTTTTTGGCGGCAGCGACCGACAGGGGGGCGTTGGCCGCGATCCGCTCCCCCAGCGCCTGCGCCGCGTCGTGCAGCCCGGCGGCCGGCAGGACCTCGTTGACCAGCCCCACCTCGTAAGCCCGCTGGGCCGTGATCGGCTCGCCGGTCACCAGCAGCTGCATAGCGATCCGTGGAGGCACCAGCCAGGACAGCGGTGCCGCCCACGGGGCGCCGCGGCCGACCTTCGCCTCGCTGATGGCGAAGCGCGCGTGCTCGGCGGCCAGCACCAGGTCGCACTGCTGGGCGAGCAGGAACCCGCCGCCGTAGGCGAGCCCGTTGACCGCGGCGACGACCGGCTTGTCCAGGGCCACGGTCCGGCCCGGCTGCGGCACGAAGTCCGGCGGCGGGACGGTGAGCCCGGTGTCGGCCATCTCCCGCAGGTCCCCGCCGGCGCAGAACGCCTGGGTCCCGGCGCCCGTGAGCACCAGCACCGCTGCCTCGTCGTCGGCGGCGAACCGCTCGAAGCCCTCCGTCAGCAGCTGGCGGACCTCTGCGGACAGCGCGTTGCGGGCTTCGGGCCGGTCGATGGTCAGCCACGCCACCCGGCGGACGACCTCGTAGCGGACCACACTCATGACGCCGGTCCCGGCACCGGTGTCACGACGGCGAGCACCGTGCCGCTGTCCACCGCGTCCCCGGCGGCCGCGTGCAGCTCGCCGACCACGCCGTCGGTGGGCGCGACCACCACGTGCTCCATCTTCATCGCCTCCAGTACCAGGACGGTCTGCCCGGCAGTCACAGTCTCGCCCTCGGCGACCGCGATCCGGACGACCGTGCCCGGCATCGGCGCCAGCAGCGAGCCCTCCCCGGCCTGGCCGGTCGGGGCGGGGAAGCGCGGCACCTCGCGAAGGGCCGTGGACCCGTCCGGGCTGTCCACGAACACCTCGTCGCCGACGCGGTGCACGGCCAGCGCCCGGCGCACCCCCCGGACGGTCAGCTGCACCTGCGCCGCGGTGGCCACGACCGCGTCGACGTCGAGCCGGGTGTCGCCGACCGACACGCGCCAGCCGTCTCGGTGCCGGCGGTAGGTGACCCGGAACTCGGTGTCGGCGTGCGCGAGCACGGTGACCTGGTCGGCGCTGGGCACGTTCCGCCACCCCGTCGGGACAGCCCGCTGGACATCAGCGACCGACCGGCGATCCGCCTGGCCGGCCAGCACCGCGGCGGCCGCATGCCGGACGAGGACGTCGTCGTCGACCGCGGGCGAGACGAGCTCGGGGTGCCGGCCGAGGTAGCCGGTGTCGATCTCCCCGGCCCGGAACTCCGCCTCGCGCAGCACCGCGACCAATAGGTCCCGGTTGGTGGTGATGCCATGCACACGCGTCTCTGCCAGCGCGCGGGCCAGCCGACGACAGGCCTCGTCCCGGGTGGCGCCGTGCGCGATGACCTTGGCCAGCAGGGAGTCGTAGTGCACGCCGACGACGGAGCCGTCGGCCACCCCGGCGTCGACCCGCACGCCCGCCAGCGCGGGCACCGCGAAACGGTGCACGGTGCCGGTGACCGGCAGGTAGCCGGCCGGAACGTCCTCGGCGTTCAGCCGGGCCTCGACGGCGTGCCCGGTGACCCGGGCGCCGAGCACCTCGGGTGGCAGCGGCAGGCCCTCCGCGACCTGCAGCTGCACCCGGACCAGGTCCAGGCCGGTGACTAGCTCGGTCACCGGATGCTCGACCTGCAGGCGGGTGTTGACCTCCAGGAAGAAGAAGTTGCCGTCGGGGCCCAGCACGAACTCCACGGTGCCCGCGCCCACGTACCCGATCGCCTCGGCCGCCGCGACCGCCGCCTTGCCCAGCCGCTCGCGCAGCGCGTCGTCGACCGCCGGGGACGGGGCCTCCTCGAGCACCTTCTGGTAGCGCCGCTGGATCGAGCACTCCCGCTCGAACAGGTGGACGACGTTGCCGTGGGTGTCGCCGACGATCTGGACCTCGACGTGCCGCGGCCGTTCGACGTAGCGCTCGAGGAAGACTGTGCCGTCGCCGAAGGCCGACAGGGCCTCGCGTCGAGCCCCATCGACGGCGTCGAGGAGGTCGTCGGGGCGGGAGACGATGCGCATCCCCCGTCCGCCGCCGCCGAACGCGGCCTTTACCAGGACCGGGTAGCCGATCGAGGCCGCCTGCTCCGGCAGCTGCGCGGTGCCCGTGACGACGACGCCCGGCAGCACGGGCACCCCGGCCGCGGCCATGAGGTCCTTGGCCGCGGTCTTGGAGCCCATCGCCTCGATCGCCTGCGGGGTAGGGCCCACGAAGACCAGTCCGGCGATGGCGCAGTCCCGGGCGAAGCCCGCGTTCTCGGACAGGAAGCCGTAGCCGGGGTGCACCGCCTGCGCTCCGGTGGCTCGTGCGGCGCCGACGATCAGGTCCCCGCGCAGGTACGTCTCGGCCGGGTTGGCACCGGGCAGCCGGACCGCCTCGTCGGCGGCGGCCACGAACGGGGCGCCGGCGTCGGGGTCGGAGAAGACCGCGACGGTCGCGATGTCCATCTCGCGGGCGGTACGCAGGACCCGCAGCGCGATCTCCCCGCGGTTGGCAACCAGCAGCTTGCTGATCGGTCCCGGGGAAGTTGGTAGCTGGGCGCCCAGCTCGTCGTCCACGGCGCTCACATCCGGAAAACGCCGTAGCCGCGGCGCCCCTCGACCGTGCCGGAATGCGCTGCCGACAGCGCGATCCCCAGCACCGTACGGGTGTCGCGGGGATCGAGCAGACCGTCGTCGTACAGCCGCGAGGTGACGGCGAAGGAGTGCGACTCGCCCTCGATCTGGGCCTCGACCGCGCGCCGACGCTCATCGTCGGCGACCTGGTCGAACGGTCGGCCGGACGCCGCCGCCGACGCCTTGCCGACGATCGACAGCACGCCGGCCAGCTGGGCGGCGCCCATCACGGCGAGCTTCGCCCCGGCCCAGGCGAACATCAGCCGCGGGTCGTAGGCCCGCCCGCTCATCCCGTAGTTGCCGGCCCCGAAGGAGGCCGCGGTGTTGATGGTGATGTGCGGGACGTCGCTGTTGGTCACCGCATTGATCATCTTCGCGCCGTCCTTGATGATCCCGCCCTGCTCGTACGACTTGCCGACCATGTAGCCGGTGGTGTTCTGCAGGAACACCAGCGGTGTGTCGACCTGGTTGGCCAGCTGTATGAACTCCGCAGCCTTCTTGGCCTCCTCGCTGAACAGCACCCCCCGGGCGTTGGCCAGCACGCCGACCGGGAAGCCGTGCACGGAGGCGAAGCCGGTCACCAGGCTGGTGCCGTACTCGGGCTTGTACTCGCCGAACCGGGAGCCGTCGACGACCCGGGCGAGCACCTCGCGCGGGTCGAAGGGCACTCGGATGTCGGCCGGGGCGATGCCGAGCAGCTCGTCGGGGTCGTACAGCGGCTCGTCGGCCGGCAGCGTCGGACCAGGTCCGAGCTTGCGCCAGTTCAGCTCGCTCACGATCCGGCGGCAGAGGCGGAGGGCGTCGCGCTCGTCGACGGCGAAGTGGTCGGCGACCCCCGAGACCCGGGCGTGCATGGCCGCCCCGCCGAGCGACTCGTCATCGCTGTCCTCACCGGTGGCCATCTTGACCAGGGGCGGGCCGCCGAGGAACACCTTCGCCTGCTGGTCCACCAGCACGGAGTAGTCGCACATGCCGGGCACGTACGCCCCGCCGGCGGTGGAGTTCCCGAACACCAGGGCGATCGTCGGGACGCCCATCGCCGACAACTCGGTCAGGTCGTGGAAGATCTGCCCGGCCGGGACGAACAGCTCCGCCTGGCTGGGCAGGTCGGCGCCGCCGGACTCGACCAGGTTGACGACGGGCAGCCGGTTGCGCCGGGCGATCTCCAGCGCGCGCAGCGTCTTCTTGAGCGAGATCGGGTTCATCGCCCCGCCCCGGACCGTCGGGTCGTGGGCGATGAGCACGCACTCGACGCCCGAGACGACCGCGATGCCGGTGACGATGCTGGCGCCGACGGTGAACGGCGTCCCCCAGGCGGCCAGGGAGGACAGCTCGAGGAAGGCGGCGTCCCGGTCGATCAGCATCTCGATCCGCTCCCTGGCGAGCAGCCGGCCACGGTCGCGGTGCCGGTCGGCGTAGCGCTGCCCGCCGCCGGCCCGGGCGAGGTCCAGCTGCTCCTCGAGCTGGTCGAGCACCGCCAGCGAGGCCATGCGGTTGGTCCGGTACTGCTCGCCGCGCACGTCTAGCGCGGAGGCCAGGACGGTCCCCTCCGCCACACGGGGGTGCACACCGGTGCCGCTCATGCCCGCAGCTGCGTGTAGTGCCCGCGGAGCCGCTCCCGAAGCACGTTCTTCTGCACCTTGCCGGTGGAGGTCCGCGGCAGGTCGGGCAGGACGACGACGGCCTTGGGCACCTTGTACCCGTCCAGGTGCCCGCGGACGGCGGCCAGCAGCTCGTCGGGCTCGATGACCTCCCCGGTGCGGGCGACGACGACAGCGGTGATGGCCTCGTCCCACCGTTCGTGCGGCAGCCCGATGGCGACGACCTCGGCGATCCGCGGCTCGGCGGCGTACAGCGCCCGCTCCACCTCGAGGGAGGCGACGTTCTCCCCGCCGGTCTTGATCACGTCCTTGGAACGGTCGGCGAACCAGAGGATCCCGTCGTCGTCGAACCGCCCAACATCGCCGGAGTGGAACCAGCCGCCGGCGAAGGCGTCGGCGGTGGCGGCCGGGTCGTGCAGGTACTCGGTCAGCGCCTGCGGGCTGCGGTACACGATCTCGCCCTCCTCGCCGGGCACGGCCAGCTCACCGTCCGACCGCATCAGCGCGACCCGCACCCCGACGGTCGGGGTGCCCACGGCGCCGGCATGGCTGAGCTGGTGCTCGGGACGGAACAACGTCGTCGTCGGGCTCATCTCGGTCTGCCCGAACAGCAGAAAGAACTCGCAGCCGAACACCTCGATCGCCCGGCGCAGCTGGGCCTCGGGCATCGGGGCCATCGCGTAGCAGGCCCGGCGCAGACTGGAGAGGTCCCGCTCGGCGAGATCGGCACGGTCCAGCAGCGCGCGGAACATCATCGGCAGGCCGAAGATCTGCGTGATCCGCTCGGTCTCGATGGTGTCGAGCAGGCGGTCGGGGTCGAACCCGCGGTGCACGTGCAGCGTGGCGCCGAGGACGACCGCCGGAGTGCAGAAGCAGTTCAGCTGCGCCGTGTGGAACATCGGCATCATCGCCACGAACCGGTCCTCGTCGGTCCAGCGGGCCTCGAGCGCCATGGTAAGCGACTCGACGTAGATGGCCAGGTGGTTGCCGACCACGCCCTTGGGCGTCGACGTCGTTCCGGACGTGTAGAGGTAGGTCAGCGGGGCCCGGTCGCCGACCGCGACCTCGACCGGGCTCTCGTCCGGGCTCGCGAACGCCTCCAGGGTGACCGTGGCCCGGCCGGCCAGCGCACCCGGCACCGCGCCGCCGGTCCCGGGTGCGACGACGAGGTCCAGGGCGGCGTCCAGGTCGGTCAGGGCCTCGGCGACCCAGTCGGCGAGCTGCGCCTCCAGCACGAGCCCGCGCACCCCGGCGTGCCGCAGGACGTAGCGGGCCTCGGCGGCCCGCCAGCCCAGGTTGAGCGGTACGCAGACGACGCCGGCCTTAGCGCAGGCGTAGTACACGGCCAGGAACTCCGCGCTGTTGCCGGCAGCCAGGCCCAGGGCGTCCCCGGCCATGTAACCCCGGCCGAGCAGCGCACGGGCCAGTCGGTTGGTCCAGTCGTCGAGCTGGCGGTAGGTGAGGCGCCGGTCGCCGTCGACAAGCGCGACCTTGGTCGGCAATCGGTCGGCGGTCCGGGTCAGGGTGTCGCCGACGTTGACCCGGTGGATCAGGTTGTCATGCAGGGACGGGACGGACACGGCTTCTCCCCGGTCAGTACGAGCGGGGCAGCCCGAGGCTGTGCTGGGCGATGTAGTTGAGGACCATCTCCCGGTTGACCGGGGCTATCCGGAGCAGCCGCGCCAGGCCCCAGTACGGGACGAGCCCGTACTCGGTGGACAGCCCGTTACCGCCGTGGGTCTGGATGGCCGCGTCGACCGCGTCGAGGGCGGCCTCGGCGGCTGCGTACTTCGCCATGTTCGAGGCCTCGCCGGCGGGCAGGCCGGCGTCGTGGGCCCACGCCGCCTTGCGGGTCATGAGCGCAGCGATCTCCGTCTCGATGGCGGCCTTGGCCAGCGGGTGGGAGACGCCCTGGTGGGCCCCGATCGGGGTCTTCCAGACAGTGCGCTGGTTGGCGTAGTCCGCCGCCTTCGCCAGGGCGAAGCGCGCGATCCCCACGCACAGCGCGGCACCGGTGACGCGCTCGGGGTTCAGCCCGTGGAAGACCTGGGCGAAGCCGGCGCCGACCTGCCCGACCACCATCTCGGGACCGACCCGGACGTCGTCGAAGAACAGCGTGAACTGCCGCTCGGGGAGCATGGCGTCGACCAGGAGCGGCTGCGCGACCAGGCCGGCCGCGTCGGTGGGCACGAGGAACAGCGACATCTGCGCCTTGCCACTCGTCTCCTCCGTGCCGGTCCGGGCGACGACGAGCAGAGCCTGCGCTTCGTCGACCCCTGAGATGTAGTACTTGCTGCCCGAGATCAGCCAGTCGTCGCCGTCGCGCCGCGCGGCGGTCGCCAGCTCGTGGGTGTTGGAACCGGCACCGGGCTCGGTGATGGCGAAGACGACTTTGCTGGTGCCGTCGGCGAGGCCGGGCAGCCAGCGCTGCTTCTGCGCCTCGTCGCCGTAGCGGGCGAGGACCTCGGCCGAGATGGCGGCCGACACCAGCAGCAGGAGCATGGGGCAGCCCTGCGCGGCGAGCTCCTCGCAGACGATCGACAGCTCGACCAGCCCGCCCCCGCCGCCGCCGTGCTCCTCCGGGATGTTGATGCCGATGAACCCGGCCCGGGCGAGGTCGGACCACAGCTCCGTCAGCGGCTCGTGTCGGGCGGCGTGCTCGGCGTAGTAGCTAGGGCCGTAGCGGGAGGCGATCTGTCCTACCGTCTCGCGCAGCGCCTGCAGCTCGGGCTTCTCGGCAAACTCCATCGGGCCACCCTTGTGATCGGCTGTTCACTAGGGCGTGACGGTAGCCCCTCCGCGAGCCTAGATCCAGCTTTCTCCGTGGCGGGAGTCACAGCCGTGGCTTGACGGCGACCTACCGAGTCGCCCACCGTTCACTAAGCGGCGTCGGGCTGACCTGCCGGCGCACGGGGCGAGGAGGACGCGTGGCCATCGACGTCGAGAACCTCTATGAGCGTCGCGCGGACAACCGCTGGGACCGGACCTGCGTCGGGGACGTGTTGGAGCGGCTGACCTACAGCCGGCCCGACGCCGTGGCGATCACCGGCTGGGCGGGTGCGTACGGCGACTCGCAGTTCGAGCGGCTGACCTACCGACAGGCCGCCGAGCACGTCGACCGGGTCGCGAACGGCCTGCGCGCGGCGGGGCTGGTCCGCGGTGACCGGGTGCTGCTCGTCTGCGAGAACTCGGTCGAGGCCTACCTGACCAAGCTCGGAGCAGCCCGGATCGGGCTGGTGTCCGTCCCCCTAAACCCGGCCCTCGCCCCCGACGTGATGACCCAGCTGATCGAGCTCGCCCAGCCCCGGTTCGCCGTCGTGGACGCCGAGCTGTGGCCGGGCGCGCAGCCCGCCTTTGCGGCGTCCGGGCTGCGCCCCGACGTCACGGTTTCCATCGGGGGCGGACCGGTGGCAGGGAGCCTGTCCTTCTCCGACTTCGTCGCCGCTGCCCCCGCCACCGCGCCCGAGGCCACCGTCCACGGCGACGACATCTGGGAGATCCTCTTCACCTCCGGGACGACGGCGGTGCCGAAGGGCGTGATGCTGTCCCACCACTACGCCCACTACGGCGCGTACTCCTTTGCGCTCTCGCTGACCAGGGGCATCCGCGCCGAGGCCGACCTCGTGCAGGTCGCGTTCCTGCCCGTGATCTACCACGTGGCCGACCAGTGCCTCTCGCTGTCCGCGTTCCTCGCCGGCGGCCGGCTCGTGATCGGCCGGCGCGCGATCCCCGCCGAGATGGCCGCTGCCGTGCAGCGCGAGAGCGGGACCTCCGTCTGGGCCGGCTCCCCGCAGCTGGTCAAGGCCTTCGCCGCCGAGCTGGCCCGGCTGCTGGGGCCGGGCGAACGGAGTGCGCTACGCGTGGTCGTGTACGGCTGGGGCGCGGTGGAGGCCGGTGTCCGGGCGTCGCTGCAGGCCAGCTGCGGGGACGACCTGTCGCTGATGGGGATCTTCGGGCAGACCGAGGCCATCAGCTGCCACCGGTTCTGGCCCGACGCCGAGGAGGAGAAGTACCGGGCGGCCGGCACGTCGCTGAACTACGTCGGCCGCCCCAACCCGCTGCTCGCCTCGACCGTGATGGACGTCGACGGCACCTCGCTGCTGAACGCCCCCGGCGTCCCGGGCGAGGCGGTGTACCGCTCCCCCGCGGTGACCGCGGGCTACTACCGGGACAGGCCCGCAACCGAGGACGCCTTCCGGTACGGCTGGTTCCACTCCGGCGACACCTGCGTGGTCGACGAGGACGGCCTGCGGATCATGGTGGACCGCTACAAGGACATCATCAAGAGCGGCGGCGAGAACGTCTCCAGCATCCGCGTTGAGGCGCTGCTCCACGAGCACCCGCAGGTCGCCAAGGCCGCGGTCGTCGGGCTGCGCCACGACCGGTGGGGCGAGGCGGTGACGGCCGTCGTCGTCCGGGCGCCGGGGGCCACGGTCACCGAGCTGGAGCTGGTCGAGTGGTGCAGGCAGCGGCTCGCCGGGTTCGAGACGCCCAAAGCGGTGCTGTTCGCGGACGCGCTGCCGGAAACGGTAGGGGGGAAGGTGCTCAAGTACCGGCTGCGCCGGTCCCTGGCCGAGCTGTACGACGGCGCTGCCGCGGACCGGCTGTAGCTCATCAGATCGTGGGCGCACCGCGGTCGCCGTGGCGGTCGAAGTCGTGCGGCGGGAACTGCCCGTCGCGTAGCTTGACCTCGATCTGCTCCAGCGTCCGGCCGGTGAGCTCCGGCATCCGTCGCCAGACGAGCAGCCAGGCGCCGACGTTGAACGCCGCATACAGCCATATCGTCTGCCCGACCCCGAGGGCATGATGATGGACAACAGGCTGGCGGTGTTGATCACGTCGGTGGTCTAACGGACCCCACCGTGGGTTGCGTGCAGGGCAGGCGACACCTCTAGACTGTCTAAGATACCTTTCCGTGGCGGAACTCCACCACGTCGCCGTCCCGCATGACGTAGTCCTTGCCCTCCATGCGGGCCTTGCCCGCCGAACGGGCCGCGACGACCGACCCGGCCGCCACGAGATCGGCGAAGCCGACGATCTCGGCCTTGATGAAGCCCCGCTGGAAGTCGGTGTGGATGACGCCTGCTGCCTCCGGCGCCGTCGCACCGGTGCGGATCGTCCAGGCCCGGGCCTCCTTGGGGCCGGCCGTGAGGTAGGTCTGCAGCCCCAGGGTGGCGAACCCGATGCGGGCCAGCTGGTGCAGGCCGGACTCCTCCTGGCCCATCGACT
>JAABUY010004639.1_pt1 | contig 14265 bp, 19 predicted proteins | sample 5560271 | NCBI WGS metagenome assembly JAABUY01 (sample SAMN10711886, study PRJNA513374) | rock metagenome | isolation source: Antarctica rocks | place: Antarctica: Victoria Land, University Valley
CAGCGCTCGTGTACGGCAATGGCGGCGTGTTCAGCGCGGCGGCCGTGGCCGTGCTGCGCGCGCGCGCGCCGGCGGCCCGGCTGTGAGGTCTCTGGGCCGAGGAGCTGGGCTGGTGCAGATGCAATAAGAGACATCCATGCTCTGAAACAGCTGTATTAAGGGTTCTCTCCTCTCGTGCACTGATGAGCCTGGCCATGGCCAAACGAATCCTACGTCAGAGCAGACTGACGTTGTTATCAGGATACTGCACTGCCTTTCTCACAACGCTGTACAGGAGTACACTGGGGGTTACGCGTTTTGGCGATTGAGCAGCGGAACCATGCATAGCGGAACATGGATGCAGTTGCACGCGGCGCCCTGTGCCGACACCCGCAGCCTGGGCTGCCTCCGGCACCACCAGCGCCAGCCCGCGCTCACCAACTTGCGGCAATACCACCTGCTGGCTAGCTCCGCGCTCGCTTCAGACTCGCCCAGCTGCGCGGGGATGCTGAAGCGCTGCCGGACCAGCCGCCGGACTGAGCAGAAGCGCGCATCCACGACGTGCCAGGCGAGCACATGCATGAGCGGGAGGTTTCAAGCTTGCCGTATGCGGGCTTGGCTAACTGTCATTCCGTGGCAGACCACTCCGTGCCTCACTGTGTCAGGTGTTGCAGGCTGCGCCTCACTATGTTGGGTGCTGCAGGCGCAGGTGCACAGCGCCGAGCGGGCGTTTTCTAAGGCTGCCGAGAAGGTGCGCATAGTCTCTGTAGGTGCTGCGTGTGGTACCTGCGCGACCCCGTGCAGCTGTGGCCTGACGGCCGGGCGGCAGCGCAGGCCTTAGAGATCAACCTCAACCCGAAGTGGTATGGGACGCTGGCCGAGATTGGCGCCGGGCAGGAGGCGCGCCGCGGCCGATTCCTCCGCTCAATCACTGGCTGAGCGCTCGCCTTCGTGAGCAAAAGGATCTTCTATAGCAAGGTAGCCATATGGGCCAAGTGAGCACTGGCTGGCGACCCATGCAGGTGGCGCGGTGGTTCTTCCGCGTCGGCGGCGCTGCCGGCACGATCGCCAAGTCCGTCAGCGCGTACGACATGACCATCAGCGACAGCATGTACGGCGCAGCCAAGCGGTGCGCTGTGCTGTCGCCCCAAGCCTGTGTGAACAGGAGTGGCGACTGCCAAACTATTACGTTGTTGCGAGGGCGAACCTCCACTCCCTTCAGCCATATGACATGGGCCATATCTATGCATTTTTACCCGCGAGTCTGGAAATTGTGCGCATGGGTTTCAACGCAAAGGCATTTGTGTTTATCGACAAAAGCACGCGCAGCGCGTGCCGTGCGCTCTCCAGGCCGCCCGGCGTCAGGCTGCAGCGGCAGCGTACGCACCTGCTCCAGCGTGCGCTGCTCGCCGGCTGAGCGCCGAGGCGTCCGCCGCCGGCGCGCAGGTACGTGACGCGCGAGCGCGTGGAGGCAATGCTGGACTACGAGTACCTGCAGTGCAACCTCACGCTGCGCACGCAGCGCGGCGATCGCACCGCCTTCTTCGCGTTCGCCGACACGCTCACGACCAAGGCGCGGCATACCCTAGGCATACCCTACGCATAGGCTGCAGAGCGCTCATTGGGGCGCGCGCCGGCTGGTGCCCGGGCGGGCGAGCGCTGCGTGCGCACAGCGGCTGGGGCGCGCGCCGGCTGGTGACCGGGCAGGCGAGCGCTGCATTTTCAAAGCATGCCGCCGCCAGAGCGCCGCTGCCGGGACGGCGTGGCGGGGACACACGCTGTGCTGCGCGCTGTGTGCCCGAGACCGAGTTTGACTGGACGGGCGGCGCGCAGGCGTTCAACCGCGACAACGAGTGCCACGGCTGGCTGGGCGTGAAGATGCAGCCCAACCCCCGGCGCGCCCCCGCCCGCCACCCGCCGCGCCGCGCACGCCAGCCGCACTCCTGCATCGCATGGTGCACACTACGCACACTGCGGTGCGATGGTGCGCGCGGGCGCGCAGGCAGGAGCCCAGCCGCGTGCTGGTGCACATCCGCATGCTGGACAAGAGCGCGCAGCTGCAGCAGGAGGCCGTGGGCGGTGCGCGCATGGCAGCAAGCGGGACGATTCAGCGCGAGTTGCTCCTTGCAGCTGCCATGCTGACCCGGTTCTGGTGGCGCCCTGGTGGAAGCCCGTCGCCCAGGCTGCACGGCTCGGCTTGTGTGCACCGTGGAGCTCGCACCTGTCGCACCTGACATGCCGCAGACGTGCCAGCTTTGACTGCGCCCGTGCAGCGTCAGATCATGGTTGTCGTGCCAGCCCCTCACGTGCGACTCTGCAAGAGTGAGGCGCCCAGACAAAATACTTGTCATGGCATGGGCCCTTGACCGCATGTGTGGCGGCGCCTGCGCCACGCAGTGATGGGCGTGAACCTGATCCATGCGTCGCTTATGCATGCCGGCAACCCTACCGCGATCATCTCCGCGCTCCTGGACGACCTGACGCGTGCGCGCATCGAGGTCCGCCCGCCTGCCATGCGCGCTGCGGCGCCCTGCGGCCGTGGCTGCAGCAGGCTTGCACGGCAGGCTGTTCGCCTGAACCTGCGGCCGCATGCCGCCATGTGCTGGCATTGTCAGGGGCCCTGCACGTCGCTGGGTCATGCCTCGCCGGCGCGGCGCATGCCTAGGGAGCAGGCGCGCTCCTGTGCAGCCGCTGCAGGCCATGGGGGCGCGTGGGTGCCGCGGCCTTGGGGTCTTTGCCGCCAGCGGCCGCAGAATACTCTAACTCACGGGTCGGCTGCCCAGCGGCGCGCAGGTGGACCTCATCGACTTCGTGGGCCTGCTCTACTCCGGCTTCGACAACCGCGTGGCCGCGCTGCGCCTGGTGCAGAAGGGCCTGTGCGACGCCGCGCTGTTCGACCCGTCCGGTGCGCGCGCGGCGGTGCTCTGCGCCCGCCTGTGGCGACTGGCGGTCTGCTGCGTCCGTCCATCACTCAACCTTCTGGTTCATTGGCGTGGATGTACTGCTTGCAGTCGCTCCATTCAGCTTGCTGCTGCATCAGACCTGCAGCGTTTCCCGAGCTCTGCACGCCAGGCCGTATGGCCTGCTGCCCTGGGCGGATGGCAGCAGGCCTCTGCACCACGCGCGCGCACTGCAGAGCCTGGTGCCGCGCACGCGCACCTGACGCCCGGCATGCCGCGGGCCGCCAGGGGGCCTGCAGATCCCGCAGGAGACGCTGTACAAGAAGAACGTGCTGCTGGTGCGCGGGCGCTTCCGGCCGTTCACGCTGCTGCACAACGACATGCTACTCGGTGCGCCGCCCGCCTGGGCGCCGGGCTGGCCAGAAAGATGCTTCTCAACTGCTGTGCTCGCCTGCCACTGTGGGTGTTGCTTGCGCACCAGCACCACTGCACCCAGGCGCCATCCTGCTTCTCAGCGGCCGCTGCCGCCGCTGCCGCCACTGAGGGTGCACACATGCGGCTCACCAGGCAGCTTCTCGCTTTGGGTTTAGGGAGAGGCGCCGTCTCGCTTGAGGCCTGGCTCGAGACCGGCCGGTGCGGGGGCACAGCACCCACAGCACACTGGCGGGCCGCGCGCGCCTAAACCTACCCTGCACCCTGTGGTCGCAGGCGCGGCCAGCCAGTTCTTCTGCGGCCCGGGCAACGCGGGCGGCGTTGCGGACGGCGACGCGCTGTCGGCGGTCACCGACTCCACCGACGAGTGTGTGTTCCGCGACGACACGCTCGTGCTGCTGGAGATGACCACGCGCGACATGATGGAGGTAGGTTCAGGTTTAGGGTCAGGCGGGCTCGGCCCGCCCCGCCCCGCCCTGCCCCTGAAGATTGTGCAGGCGCGGCGCCCCGCACGATGGGCGCCTCGCGAGGCGCGCGCGCCGCTGAGCTCGTGGCAGCGCGGGGCGTGCGTGCTCGGGCGGCGTCCCGTTCAGGCCGTGCCCTGCGTTGGCGGCCCCGGGCTCCATGAAACAAAGGCGGCGGAGGCGCGGGTGCCTGCTGGTATGCTGGCTTGCGGGCGCACGGCACATAGGGTCAGGATTAGGGTAGTGCAGACAGCGAGCCGGGCGCGCGCGCCGGGGGGCGGCGCCAGGGCGGCGACCTGCTGGACTGGACCAGCGACAGCGGCATCCAGGAGCAGGCGTTCATCCAGCGCATTGAGGCGCTGTCCACGATGGGCTACTCGGTGCTGCTGAGCAACTACCGGCGCTACTTCAAGTTGGCCGCCTACCTGTCCACATTCACGCAAGAGAGCATCGTCATCGCGCTCGGCCTGCCCAGCCTGGTGGTGCGCCCGGCGTCCGTGCTGCGCGCTGCCCAAAGATGGCAAGCGGTGCAGGGTGGTTCACAGCAAGTACAGTTTTTTCAGCACAGCCGGTGTAGCCTTTCTAGCCTTTCCCAGGCATGTGTGGGTGCGCTTTCTCCCAGATGCAGAAGGAGACATGCCTTATGATGTGTTGTGGTGAGTGCACATCATAGTGCTTTGCCCTCACTTTCCTGAGCCTTGAGCGCCTATCCGTGGGCTGGCGATCGCGTGGCACGAGGCCACTGGGGAAGCTGACAGCCAACGCGCCGCCGGCGCGCAGGAGCTGTTCCGGGAGAAGCACTACGTCGACCTGGACGGCGGCATCCTGGAGGGCTTCGGCCGCCTGCTCAAGTTCGACCTGAAGCTGTATGTGTACCCCACGCTCGACGACAGCACCGGCGAGCTCATGACCGCCGACAACATCAAGGTGAGGGTAGGGTCAGGGCTGCACCTGCGTGACCGTGCATGGCCTGTCGGGTGAGCAATGCACAGCAGGTGGTGCTTCCTAGAATTGAGGAGCCTTACATGGCGCGGCCGCCGCAGGCGCGGATGGAGCTGACCGTGCGCGTAGGGTTAGGGGTGCCTGACACGACGCGCTGATGCGTGGCCGCATTCAGCCGCCGATGGTGAAGGGCTGCGCAGATGGTGCATCGGGGGCCAGGGTGCCTGACGCGGCGCTGGCGCCGCGGGCGCAGGTGGAGCCGAGCGTGCAGAAGCTGTACGACTACATCCTGGAGCGCGGCACCATCCACAGCATCACCGAGTACAACCACGAGCTGCTGCTGCACGGCGACGTGTCCAAGCGCGTCACCGAGTCCATCCGCACCGGCACGGCCGACTGGGAGTCCTTGGTGCGCGCGCGCGTTGCTGGCTCGGCGCCGGCCTGTGGCTCAAATGCTGTGCGCTGGCCGCGTGTCTGCTTTGGCCGCGGCTGACATCAGCGGCATAGGAGGACGTTGTTGCACATGCACTGATTACCTGGCAGCCGCGCAGCCCCAAGGTGTGCATCCCTGCGGTAATGCCCCTGCAGGCTGGCGACAGCCATGTTTGAAGCTATCACTGCAAACCGATGGAGCCTGTGCGTACAGTGGACCTGCGCATGTGCCCGGCTCTGCGCCCGCCCAGCTTTAGAGCGTGCTTCGGCCGCTGGGCGCCAAGCGCGCTGGCGGCCGGCGCAGGTGCCGAGCTTCGTGCGCGAGCAGATCAAGAGCATGCAGCTGCTGGGCTACCGCGGGCCGCACACCAAGCTGGGCCGCAGCAACAGCAACCTGCGCAGCATGCGCGTCGGCGCCAACGGCAGCGCCGGCGCCAACGGGAGCAGCGGCAACGGCGCCGCGCCGAGCGCCGCCGCCAGCGCGCCCGCCAAGGCCGCGTGAAGCGCGCCGGCCGGCGCACGGCGCTTGTCGCCCCTAACTTTGAGTGGGGCGGGAGCCAGTCGGAGAGCCGGCGGCGGCGGTCGATCGCCGTACATGCGCTGGCATTCTTGCTTCGGGTTGTCTGAGAGGCAGGAGCATTGTGGAGCTGTTGCTGCTGCAAGCGCGAGTGTGGCTGTCTTTGGAGGTTGTCTGATGCGTCTACGGTAAGAACAAATGCAGAGTTTGTTTTGGGGGTGCGGGGGGAGCAGGCATGCGCAGCCAGAGGCGCGTGACCAATGTCAGGGTCAGTGGCAGAGAAAGTCCAATTTCTGCTGAGGGCGTTGGTGGTTATGGCAGGGGCGGCACATAACGCACCAAAAAATGAGCCGAAGGACACTTTGGCACTACACTGTTGCCTCTTTTACAGCCTCTGGACAGCCGCGGGTGGGCGTTGCAACCATGCTCGGAGAGCTTGCAAAGGGCAGTCCTGACGGCTGATGCGGTTGATGACAAGTGTTGCGCTCGGCGCCCAGGGTTCCTGGCTCGCTTCCATTCTTTGTTGTAGAACAGCCGTCTGCCGCGTCGTAAAAGGAGTCATATGTAGCATGAGCTGCTGCATGGTCGGCGTCGTGACACCTGTCCGAGTCGGGTTTGTCCAAGGTTACAATGAATAAGGCGACAGGGTTGGGCTGCGTGCGCTCTGCTCATGGACTTTTGGCTGTAAGATATGCTATCACTGGGCAACCCTGGAACGCTCTACTCAGGTCTCTGGTCCACATCAGCAGCAGCTCTGTCTGCACACCTGGCTTCTCATGCACGACGGCACATGCTGCCACAGAGACGCCGACAGCCCTGTCCAGCACGACTCTGCTCCGCGCCCACGTCGCACGCTCGGCGCCGCCGCGGACGCCGCGCGCGGCGCCGCGGCCGCGGTTACCGGCCCGCCGCGCCCGGCGGGTCGCGCGTGCAGTAGAGCAGGTGGATGGCGGACCCGCGCAGCGCCGCGTCCTGGTCGGCGATGCAGGCGGAGAAGCCGGCGCGGCCCGCCAGCGCGCGCGCGGCCGCCACGCGCCCCGACCCGTCCTCGTGCACCTCCACCACCAGCTGCCGCACGCGCGCCCTGCGCCCAGCGCGCGCGCGGGCCGCCCCCTCGGTCCGTGCGAGCGCACGGCGGCCTGGCCTGGTGCATGAAACCCGGAGCGACGGATCCTGGTTTGGCTTGTGACGGGGCGCTCATAAGGGGCTTCTTAAACAGATTGCACCGCAGAGGACGCGTGAGAAAGCCAGACACGCTTGGACCTAGGTTCAGGCTTAGGGTTGGGTTGGGTAACCAGTCATCTTGCGCGACGCCCTGCAGCACGTCCAGCTCCGCGCGCTCCACGTCCACCTTGAGCAGGTCCACGCGCTGCAGGCCCTGCGCGGCCTGGCCCGCCGGCCCCCGGGCCCCGCGTCACCACGTGCCCCCAGCTGAGCGAATCAAGTACACCGCCAACTTTGCTATGTTATGTGAAATCAACTCTTTCGCGGGCGCGTGCTAGCGGGACGGGAGCCGTGCGGGGAGGGCCGCGGCGCCCGGCGGAGCTGCCACGCAAGCACTGCTTCACCCATGCAAGCCCATGTCTGTGCAGACTCGCAGGAGGCCTGTCACGACAACAAGTTTCCGCACTGCGCACAAACCCATGCAGTGCCTCAGCTTGCCGCCAGGGCTGGCGAGCTGACACCACAATGACACCACTTGATTGCCCAGGCATGCCGTGCAGGCCTGTCAAGGTCTCTGACGGCTCAGGCCTGCCGAGCGGGGTCAGCATGGGCCGGCGGGGCCGGGGCCGCGCCATCACTGCGCTGACGGTCTGCAGCTTGCACACATGGCGCTCACGCCGCCGCAGCATCGCCCGCACCCGCGCTCGCCACAGCCACGCAAACACCCGCGGCGGCAGGAGGCCCTGCGCCCAAGCCCGGTCCCATGTCGGGCCACACCCTTGGACGCCTGAGCACTGCACGCAGTGCTGCGACATTTGTTCTAGGTTGACAAGCCTTCAGGAAGCAGCCAGACCGCTTATGGACGACCCCGCCAGTGCGCGCATGTCCGAGGGTGAGTGCGTGGGCAACCGCTGCTTGCACAAAGGAGGCATGCCCCCGCCGCGGCCGCGCGACCGCGCACCTACGCGCCGCGCACCTGCAGGGCGGCGGCCGCGAGGTTGAGCGGCGAGCGCTGCAAGCCGGCCAGCGCGGGGAGGGCGTGCTGCAGGTACACGCCCATGGCGTCCGTCACCTCGCCGTCGTCGGGGAATCTGGTGCTCCAGCCTGCGCGGGGGGGCCATGCATCGGGCCCCGGCCGCGCCCGTGCGCGCGGCGCCTCGCGGCTCTGCTCGAGCGCGAGCGGAGCGCCTCGGTACCTTTTACGCGCTTGCCCAGGCGGGCACCGCGCTTGCCCGGGTGGGGCCGGCACGAAGGCTCGAGCGGCCAGCACGCAACCACGCGCCGGCGTCACTGTTAGCTGCCCGACGTGGCCCAGCTGCGGCACGCGCGCGGCGCCTGCTCGCGCACGGCGGGCTCGCGGCCCGGCCAGCCTGCGCCCCCGCTGCCGCGGTGGGCCTGCCACCGAAGGGCCGAGCGGCAGGCGCGCCCCTGCCGCGCGCGTGCGGGGGTGCAGGGTAGGGTAGGGCGCCGCGCCTGCTGCGGCAGGGTAGAAGAAGAAGTCGGCCTCGCTTGCCGCGCCGGAGCCCACGCCGGAGAGCACGGCGGCGACGGGCGCCGCCGGCGTGCCTGCTGAGAGGCCTGCGCTTCAGCCAGTGCTGGAGCATGACGCAGTGGTTCGGCGCTGCCGAGAGCCTTGGCCGAGCCCGCTGCTCTGGCGGACCCGCTCAGCAACGTGTGCGTTCTTTGAATATGTCGGCAAGGAAATTACACAATCGCGCTTGTGCTGACTGTTGCCTGCTACAAGACCACGGGCTCAGCACACCTGCTGACAAACCACAAAGTGCAGCATAGGGGGGTATGCTTCAGCAGATGCACTCAGAAAAGCTGCAGTCACGCTCTTGGTATGCTGTCAGAGCCCCGCTGGGGGCGCGCCCGCGCGCCGGCACCATTCCGCGTGCGCGCCGATGTTGTGCAGCAGCGCGTCGTGGATCGGCGGCAGCGGCTCCAGCGCTACCACGCGGCCGCCGGGCGCCACGCGCTCGGCCGCCCAGAGCGAGAACATGCCGATGTTTGCGCCGACATCAAGCACGGCGTCCCCCGGCCCGAGCCGCACGCCATGCCGGGCGTATGCCTGCTCCTCGAACACCTCGCGGTACAGGAAGGGCACGTCCGGCTTGCTGACGTGGCGGATGCGCAGCCCGCTCGGCAGGCGGGAGGCGCCGCAGCGCAGCGCAAGGTGGAAGTTCCTGGCCCTGATGGGCGCGTGGGATGCTGGGTGAAGCGACGCTCGTCCCCTGGCAGACTCCCTGACCATCCCAGGTGCTGCCTGCTGCCGGCAGCTCTGAATCAGAGCTTCCATTGGGCTGCTGCCCAGCCAGTTCATAAACCTGCCAGATTTGGCATTGAAAGCTGCAGCATACCTGGGAAACCGGGCAGTCTGCAGTCTGCAGGCTTGCTAAAGAGGCTCACGGTTGTGTGTGAGCACACGTGGAGCGCAGTGTGCAGCGACTGGCCGGCGCATCAGCGAGCTACATCTAGCATGGCACAACGCACGCCTGCCAGGTCAGCCGCGTTGAGTGCTGTGCCTGTGCTCTCTGCATGTGAGAGGCAGCGGCCAGCGGAGGCTGTCTGTTGCGCCTATGCGTTAAAATGCTTAATGCAGGACAGTGGTTTGTATGGGAGTGGCTGAAGCAGAGCTCACCTTTCGGCTCTCGCCTGCTCACAGAAGAGATTACATCTGAGCTACACGGCAATGCCTGTCTTCTACCTGTCTTCAGCTTACTTCAAGCTGCGCCGGGCACTCGCTCCGTGCCGGCCCTCCTCACACTGCGCAACCTTGGCAGCACAGCAGCTAGCCCGAGGCAAGTAGAGCGCTGTTCTGCTATCTTGCTGACACTCAGGGGAGCACAGCTGAACTGCAGGGCTACAGTGGTGCTGCGGGGTGCAGGCCCAGGCTATATAAGACACCCACAAGCATAAGGAAGCCACCGGCCCGTCTGCAGGGAGAGAGAGCTGAAACAGAACTTCCAGTGGACGCTGCTGGGCGTCACCGCGGCGAGCGGCGGCGCGCTCGTGCTGCAGCAAGCCAAGGAGCGCTTCGGCTTCGAGCAGCGGCTCGTCAACTGCGTCATCGCGTTCTGGTGCGTCGCGGGCCCCCTCGCACCCGGCTTGCCGCTGGCGCACTGCTGCCAGGTGTCTGGTGGAGCATGGGTGAAAGCAGGCTGGGTCTGTCCTGGGCCTGTCCTGAGGCAGGTAGGCGCCTTGGCGTGCTTGTCGTGCGCTGCGGGAATAGCACGCCCCCTCAAGTATACACACTTGCTAGGTACGCTAATGCATGGGCGGTGTCGCCTTGGCAGCATGCAGAGCCAGCGCCACCCCTTCTTGGGAGCGCCAAGGCATGGGGCAGTTGGACTGGCCCGCCTTCGGCGTTGTTGCGGCGTCAGAGCCAGCAGCGGGGCCAGGGTGAGGTCCTCAAACGGCTGTGCAGGACCTTGCTGGTGCCCATACGTATGCGCTGGCTATTTTTGACGCGCCTTGCTCAGTGACGGAGTGAGCATCATGATCGTCACAGATGCTTGATTACAACTCTAAGAGCTGAGGCCACTGCGAGACGGCGCGCAGGGTGGTCCTGTGCGTGCGCTTGGTCATGACGTACGTCTGGAAGTTTGGCGCGCCTGCCGGCCCCGCAGCTGCCGGCCCGCCTGCCAGGGCGCCAGGGCTGAGGCTCACGGTAGGGCCCCCAATGCTGGGGTTGTTGAATGAAGAGCCGCTCTGGACGAGGGAGGCGTGGGGTGCAGCCGCGGTGTGTCTGCTGAAGCGCTGCTCACGCTTGCACGCGCATGACTGCAGCTTGTGGATGATGTGCTTCTGATATCAACAGGCGCAGGCTAGCATAGAATGCCTGTCCGCTGGTGCTGCACTGCATGCTCCTGTCCATCTCGAGATGCTAACAGTCACGGTGCTCAAAAGCGCAGCGACGAATTCGCGGTTTCTGGCTGGGATGATGTCCGCATCCGGTGGTGAATGGGCACCACACATTGGTCAATTACAGCGGCGCCGCGCAGGAGAGCACCAACAGCGAAGACACCGAGGAGGAGCCTGCGCGGCGGCGAAGCACGCGCACGCGGCGCGAGACATAGGCGCTGCGGGTCTGCTGTCCTGAGCCAGCCGCGCTGTAAGTGTTGGGTGCATGCGGGACGCTGGGGTCGCGCATGACTGGTCATGTATCTTTGAGACGCGCCGATGTGCATGGGCCACCATACATTGTTGTGGAGGAGTCACCTCTACTGGGCCGCAGTGCTCCGTGTAAGGATGCTGGCAGGTGACGGCTTGGCTCTGCGCGGCAAGCTGACATTCCAGTGCCTGCCAGCCCGCACGCCCTGCGCGCACCCAGAAGGAGAGCACCGGTGATTATGGTCGACTGGTGTGGCTCAACATGTCTCAGGACACAGAGCAAATGTGCCCTGGTGCAGACATGACCTGGCAGGGTTTGCCTGCCTTCATGGGCCCAGCCAACATTGGACAGATGGTGTGTGTGCTGTGCACACCACAGGCTCTGACCCCTTGTTCCTGGTGCACTACCCGGCAAGGCTCGAACCGCAGGCTCGGCGGCTGCACGCTTGGCCTGGCGGGCAGCACGCAAGCATGGCTGCGGCGCGCGCGTGCCGCGCGCTCGCGCTCGCGCTGCTGTGCGCGTGCGCGGCGGCTGCAAAGAACAGCACGGCGCGCACCCGCCCCGCGCCCCTGGTGCATCCGCGCGTGTGCGCGCCCTTGCAGAGTGCAGCGCTCAGCTCTGAGAGCTGCAGGTGGCCTGAAGGCCTGCTGGGCTGGTATCCTGAAAGACATGTATGTGCTCCTGGGCTGCCCAGCTCCATCCTGTGCCGCTCGGAACGCTGGACCATGCGCCGCCGAGGGCGAAGCCCTTTGGGACGCGCAGGCGCCGCCGGGCGACTTTTTCGTCAGCGTGGGCGAGGGCGGCGACTTCCAGGTCGGCTGCCGCACCTTCTTCCCGGCCATCTTCAACCTGTGCGCCCCCGCTCCTTCGCCGCCCCTGTGGCTACTCCGTGGTCCGCATGACCGGCCATGCGCTGCGCGCCAAGCAAGCGGGTGTGTTTTGGAGAGGCTGCATGTCGTCGTGTCCTGCGACCGCGCTCACCTCAGGTCTGCTGCGCAGGTGGGAGGTGCGGCGCGCGCGCGCTTCCAGCAGCCCCCGCGCCCTCGCTCTCGCTGCTTGCTTGGCGGCCCTGAGTGCGTCATGGCCTGGTACGTGCCTCGGACAGCCAAAGAGCCACACTGGCTGTCAAAGGCGTCCACCGCCACTCGGGGCCGGTCCGCTTTGTAAGTCAACCTGCCTGCCTGGCGCGGCGGTGCGAAATGCGCGTGCGTTTTTATGAGAGAGCAGCAGCATGGATGCGGAGCTGCTGCACTGCGGTGCAAACAAGGAAGGAGAACTGGGGCAGTGGTGTGGGGACAGTGTGTCCCCACACAGGACAGTGGTGTCCCCACATCACTGCCCCAATTCTCCATCCTTGTATGCACCGCAGTGCAGCAGCTCCCATCCATGTGCGCGGAAGGAGGCGCGTAATCAGTGACAGGCGCTTCGCCGCATACGCGGCCCGCGCCAGGTGGTGGAGGCGGGAGCGGGCGCGCCCTGGCTGCTGGGCGCGTCGCTGCCGCCCGGCATGACGGGCTCTGAGGCGCGCCCTTCCCATGCGCACGCGCCCCAGCGCTCGGACAGACATGCAGCCCTCTGCTCTTGCTTGCATGCACGGAGTTGCAGTGCATGAGCAGTCTGACCCGCATGGCCAGCAAGGATCCATGCGGTAAAGCTCCCTTGACGCGCAAGGGACCTGAAAGTGTCCTGCCGACAGAGGCAGCGCTCCCCCTTGTCGCGTGTGATGCTGCCGTTGCGGGACGCTGCCACAGGGTGTGTCTACACAGCTCAGGTAGTCTCACAGAGGTCGGAACACGCGGTGCTGCACGTAGCGAGCCTGAGCGCGGCCGCCGCAAGCGCGCGCGCGCCTGCCCCCATGCGCTAACCCTACCCTGGCGCGCAGCTCATCCGCACGCTCATGGACGCGGCGCTCGCGGCCGGGCTCAACACGCTGCGCCTGTGGAGCCACGGCGTGACGGCCGCCTTCTCCAGTCAGCCGGCGCCGGGCGTGTACACCGAGCACATGTTCCGCGGCCTGGACTATGCGCTGGACCAGGCGCGGCAGCGCAAGCTCAAGGCGCGCCCCCGGTGAAGGGCTCCTGTGCGGCAGCGCGATGGCCAAGCACTTACAGAGTCCTGCCGGCGTGGCTGGTCGGCCGCCCGTGACACGCCGCGCGCGGCCGAGCGCTCGGGCGCCGCGGACCAGGCCATGCGCGCCACCAGGCCAGCCGGGAGGCTTCGCCGAAGGGGCCCTCAGCGCACAGGCCGCGGGCGGCGCACGGCGGGGGAGCGGGGAGCGGGGTCGTGCGCTCGTACTCTAACCCTATTCCTATACCCCACCCCCTGCCGAGCGGGCGCCGCTCGCGCAGGCGATCGTGGCCATCATGGACAATTGGCAGTCAACGGGCGGCGTGGACGAGTATGTGGCCTGGACCGGCAATGCCAGTCTGACACACGCCGACTTCTACACGCACCCGGCCACGCAGCGCTGGCGCGCCGCCGCAGCCCGCGGCCACCCGCCTGGGCCCCCACGGCGGCCTGCAAGCTTGGTGGTCGTTACAAGCTCAAGACGGTCATGACACACAGCGATAACTGATGCAAGGAGTGTGAGTGACTGGCCTTTGTGGATGCTTTGACTGGATGCTGTGCATGGCTGCTCCTGCTGACCTCTTCCTGCAGGGCTGCGAGCATTGCGCGTGCAGCCCCGCACTGTCCCATGAGGCCAACCCCGGGGCGGCGCAAGCCGCGGTGCGCGAGGCGTCGCTGCGGCGCGCAGGTACGAGGACTACGCGCGGCACCTGATCACGCGCGTCAACACGGTCAACGGGCGCCGGTACGCGGACGACGACACGATTATGGGTACGCACGGCGCGCGCGTGCGCGCCCCCCGCCGTCGCGCCCTGCCCCGGCTGCGTGCTTCGCGTGGTTGTGAAGAGCGTGGACGCCGCGGGTGTTGCTGGGTTCCACCAGCGCGATGTTTTTTCTTCTAAACTTCATTCACGTCACTGCTGTGGCGTTTGTACTCATGTGAGCTGCAGCACTCCACGTCTCGTTCCTAACCGCACTTCTCCCCAGGCAGAGAACGAGCCCCGCGCGGCGCCGCGCACACCAGCTGCCCGGGCGTCCTTTCACAGATGTAGCGTGCCTGTCTGAGTCACCGGCAGCGCTCCACCAGCGCAACATGCTGGCGCTGCCCTGCTTACCAGGGTCATGAGCGCGCGCAGCATGGGACCTGCTCAACGAGGCCCGCTGCCAAAAGTGCCCGAACGGCACCGTCGCAGTGCGCCCGACCCCGCGCCGCACCCGTCTGCCCACTCTCGGCGCTTGCGCTCCATGCACACA
>JAABUY010004641.1_pt1 | contig 14260 bp, 16 predicted proteins | sample 5560271 | NCBI WGS metagenome assembly JAABUY01 (sample SAMN10711886, study PRJNA513374) | rock metagenome | isolation source: Antarctica rocks | place: Antarctica: Victoria Land, University Valley
CAAGGATCTTTCCATGATGACAAAGAGAGAGCTGGAGGGGAGTGCGGAAGCCCCGTTGAGACTATGGCTCAGGGTCCGAATTGATCGAGGACCAGAATATAGAGTGGCAGTGACTGCTATGAGGAGGAAGCCTGGATGGACCGTGACTAAACAGCGAGTATACTGGAGCTCAGACTGGCCATACTCGCTACAGCGAGGAAGCCTGCCGCGAACCATGGCGGATTCGCATGTGCACTTGATTCGTAAGACTGACAAGAAGTAGCATGTAATATGAAGTCGAGGAAGAATATCATTTTTTATGAGATGCAATCTCAAGCTCCAATATATATTGAATTCTTCAAAAAGAAATATATATATCACGCGCTTACGTAACGGAATCTTCACTGTAACTCTTTATCGTCTTGAAATAAGAGTATAAAAATCAGTTTGTACTTGTATACCCTCTGTGCCTTAGAAATAGCAGATTCATAAGGATTTCAACGCAACATGAAATGTCTCTCGAACTAATCCCTTTGTTGCGTGCGTCTCCTCAAAGCTTCAGAAAGGATGTTTACATGATATCGCCGTTCGACAAATCTCTACACAAGTCAAACAATACTTCTTTTCACCTCCTTTAGACACTTCCCTTGTAACTTAGTAGAATGTAATGAAATTGTATCCGAACTTTGACACCCTTCTTCGTTACTCGTAGTAAAAGACAGTGTCTCGTTTTCTCTGTCAAGATAGCTTTTAAACAATCCCTTGGTCCAAAGCTGCGGATCTTCTTACTCACTGTTCAAAGCGTCTTGCTTTGTTGATTTTGAGCATATATAGGCACTGGCGATGTTCGATATCTTCACTCATCTACACAGAACACTCAGTCCATCACTCACACAGAAAATTTCAAAGATTCTCAATTGTGACCAACTCACGAAGACAAAATGTTCGGCCTTACCGCGATCATCGCATACACCATAAACGACCTCCCTATTTCTCTAGGAGATAAAGCTTTCGCATTCGCGTTGAACCATTTCTACGACGTGCAAGCACTCTCGCCGAAAGATCGCATCGAGCTCGAACGTCTATCCCATCATGTGGGTTTAAGCCTTGTTGGGCTCGGTTTCAGCCTTGTTCTCTTGCTTTTCTGTAAGCTCATTGAGTTGTCATTTGCCGATGCACGGAAATGCCGCGACTTTAGATTTCAACGAGCCTTGGAGAAGGCCGAGACAGGGAAAGTCATACAAGCGCTGGAACAGGCAAAGGCAAGGGAAATCCTACCGCCAGACAATCTTGTGAAGTCAGTTAATCTTCCACCGGCATCCACAACTCTACAATTCCTTGAGCAATATAATAAGCTCCCTGTCGACTTCAAAACCAACGAGGTGCAACCCATCCGCCTGAACCTGAGAATCACAATCGAGAAAGACGGAAGCCCCATTCTGCACAGCTTCCGCTCCAACGAAGCAATCGAGAGCATAGCTGTCTCAAAGGGTCCTTCTGATCTGGTGTATTACCCCAAGAAAGGCGATCTGTTCGAAGATCCGTTGAGGATAATCTGCAGTATCAGACTCTCTAGAGGTCCGGAAATCACGCTGCTAGTAGCTGTAAACAAAAACGTCTCGAACGGCAGCCGAGAGTGTGTTGTGGTTGACCAGTTTGTGAAGGGTCAGAGACACGTCCCCGTTGAAAGAAAAGGGGAGCTTTTACAGTACCGCGGTGAGACTACCGAGCGCCATGTGCAATTCCGGACATGAAGGAAGTAGATGGACAAGGATTTCATTTTTACTGAAAACAGGTTCCATACGCAGGTTCCATACGTCAGTATAGATCAATTCAAATGAAAATCACGCACCTGATCCCAACCTGTTCCATCCACACAAAATTGTGACCTGCACCGTGATTCATATTCGAATATTCCAGGCCCTTTTAAGATCATCTTGTAATCTACCAACATTTTATTCTTGCAGTGTAAAGAACAAAGTGATTTTGAAGATAGAACTGGTCGATTTTCCGTCGTTTCTCATCCACTAAAGAAGGCAAGGACAGTGCTCTTCATTGCGTCTCCTGACCTGACACGGAATATAACAATCTTCATGCTCTGAAACAGTTTGTTTATCTGTGGGTACCCGTACAATGTCAGAGTTCTCCATGTGCTATGGCTTCGCATGATGGAAGAAGGCCACCGTCAAGAACTATCTTTGTTGGCTCAGTTCTCATACAATGTCAAAGTCCTCCGTATATAATCTCTATGCGCATATAATAACGCCATCGTTGGTGCATTTTTAAAGTATAAAATCAGTCTCATGTTCCGGGTTACCATGCATCTTTAACACTCTGAACGATAAGCAACGCAGAAAACAAGCTCTTCTCACAGAACTCTCTTCAACGAGACGCTTTACAAGTCAGAGCACTCTGATTACTTCCAATATGTCTAACCTCCTCAACTACCAAAACTCTTCTTGGCATCAACCTACGACGTTCCATCTGTCACTTAGAGCAGTCGACCACACTTCAGCCATGCCTCGCGAGCTCTTGATTTTCACGCTTTCCGGGCTTCCCTTATTGATAGCTCTTGGAATCGTCTTGACCTTGTTCTTGGCAGCCTCAGCACTCGCCATCTCTGTAATTATTGATGGCGTTCAATATCGGATAGGTCTGTTCTTGCGCTTGGTCCGGAATTTCAGACGGAATCCTACGCCAGCACCGATAGAGCTCCCAGCGGTCAGGGTTCAAGATCGCGCAGAGTGTTTTGGCCAGCATCATGCACCGGAACCAATAGAGCTTCCAGCAATCAGCGTTCAAGACCGCTCAGAGTGTTCTAGGCCGCATCCTGCGCCAGAACCAATAGAGCTCTCGACGGAAGGTGCTCAGAACTGCTCAGGAAATTCAAGACAATACTCTGCGCCATCGCCAATTGATACTCCGACTGAGGGCGAGGAAGAATGGTCAGACGTGTCCGACCAGGATCCAATGCCAGATCTGGCAGAGCCTCAAGAAGCATCTCAAGTCGATCTCCCGACGAAGAGTGATGAGGATTGGTCGGATATCTCCTGCCAGAATCTGCGCCAGAACCGAGAAAGCCAGAGACAGGTCACCAAGATCGAAAGAGATACGCGATCCGTGAAATTGTTGCCCCTAGAACGTATGCGTCGATCTTAGAGTTCGAGTCATTGTTGGGCGACAAATGGATCATCGGAGAGTGCTAGGAAGGACCGTCGTGGACGAGAAGGAGAGCGAGGCCGGTAAGATATTTTCTTCTTACTAGAAGTAGGGGCATCAACCTCCAACTCAATACGGACTTAACACCCATCATGGTACCCACCGCAACCATTCACGAGGCTATAGACGCGGTAGACATCGCTACCCGCAAGGCAAACAATATCTGTTGGCTGAACATCGAAGCAAGCACAGCAGAGACTGAAGTCGGTCGGATGGAGCTCCAGATATGCCGGGCGAGTGCCCAAGCTGGCCACGCAACGACGAAATATCGACAAGGTGAAGAGCAACTCGTCTCGGCAAAAGAAGCTCATTACACGCGCCCAGTAGCCGATGATGAGCCAGAACAGAAACTCTTCACCGATCGACTGGTTCTAATTTGGTGCTATGTTCAAGCAGAACACGCCGTCAATGGAGAATGGGGAACGAGGACGCCTCCCAAGTACAGATATATATAAGACTAAATGCAAGGAAAACCTCCGCAAACCACCAATTGGGTAAATACCATTTCGAAGTGATGAATATCGTAGTCTTAAGAGAAAGCGAAGATAGACAGTTACATCATCGTGCACATGCCCGTCTCGGATACACTGCCTTCAAAGGTCGTTTCAGATGCGTCGACTTTTGCTGCCTCTAACCGAACATCTTCTATTTGGGGTCTTTCTACTAACCTCATGTCCCGTGAACAGTGTCTCGGCATCTTTCTTTTAGCGGTAGTTCTTGCATGTACGCACAGGCTCTTAAGAATGCCTCCAACCATATGAATTCATTTTCACGGTACGTTTGTATTTTGTTACTGTATTTGCCACGCGGGACATCTTTCCCGATCGTCCATAAGTCGAGATTATAGAGATTTCGTTACGGTGGAGAGGTGAATACCGGCGTAGAGTTCTCCGACATCCAATTGCATGGAACTGCTGAATACGAAGTATATTTCGTTCTGAGAACCTCTGCCTTGCTGGCGCTTGAATCTGGCAAGGTATACACGTGATTAGACCTTCAATGGCAATTTGTATGTCTCGGATGACAGACGTTGAGCAGATCTTGCTGTCTCCTTCCCGCAAAGAACACCGGTCGAAATAGTACAAGAGGTCGAAGGGAAAACGGGCAAGCTTCAAGAGACAACCGATAAACTTCAAGGAAAACGGACAAGCTCAGCCAGGACTTGGAATCGGTCGCATAGTAGCTTGAAGAAACATCTTTTAAAGTCGAAGGTGAGTTTTATGCCAAGATCGTGCTCTCACTAGGCCCCAGAGCTGCTCAATGCCATAGTGCTAAAGTACTCGACGTTAGACAGGGAGATTGCTAGGCGTTAGAAAGCTCTCAGCCGTATTAAAAAGCATTTAGTCCACAAGGGCTATGACCCAAGCAGCATATGATCTGCTGCATCAAGCCAAATCTGCCGTGGATTGCGTCAAACAACAGCTCAGAACCAAGTTTGCCGAGCAATGATGGCTAGACCCCCTCTGACTGATTGGCTTTGTTCTACTCCTGTAGCCAGGGGAGAGCTTGAGAAATTCATCTGGATCAAACCTGCCAAGTCGCGAGACCCATGTGTCTCAAATGTTGCGCTTGAAACGGTCAACGCTCTTCGTATGTCTGACGAAGTCCCCCAGGGCTTACCGATTAGTGAAGGGGCCCCTGTAATTTTTCATTCCGTGCACCAGACCGAGCTTCCATATTTAGCTTGCATAGATACCAAGTGCACCACCAGCACTCTCTTGAAAGAGGCTATATATCAACTCCTCGTTTGTCATCTTTCGCCAGTGCTGAAGCATAAAGCTCTCGAAACCTTGTCGGGATGCGCCTCTGGAACAGCGAAATTGAGCCTAGAGGATTTAGGGTCTCTCATGCGCGAGCTTCTACATAGATACATTCCCATCTGGCGCCTCTGGGGTTCTAGATCGTCGGATAGCCCTTGCTAGTCCCACAAATTAAGCCAGTCATTCAACGCAACCAATATTCTGGATTATCGACCGAATTGACGATTTTGCATTCAGCCATTGTCAAGGAGCCTCGAAGCTGTATGACTTTGTAAAGTTACTCGACAATCTTGGTGGTGGACCAAACGGCCGGCCAAGGGTTTTGATCACGAGCCTTTATCCACAACAACGATGTGATCAGAAGTGGGCGGGTGGCTTTGAGGATGACGAAGAAGGGTTAAAACCTTGGGTAGAATGCGAATATGCGAGTCGATAGGTTTAGGGGATCGTGTCTTCCAGCATTTTTTTGGTCAAGATAGCCGGTCTGCCAAATTCCGAATTTATTCGTAACGTTTTATTCAAGCCCACACTTTATGCACATATCTGCATTTGCTGAATTCTTTGAGCTGGTAAGATAGAGACTCTTGTAGCTGGTCCCGATAGAATTCACTTCCCCCATGATGCTAGGAGGAAATGATTGCAAGCTAATCTCAGGACGTTTCAAGACCAGCATCGGATATTGTGTATTTACTCTTCACCTGTTGTGCGGTAGCAATAGTAGTATCTTTGAAGTGTCCCAAGTCCCCACGGGTCGATTACTGGAAGAGAATGTGAAGATAAGGAACATTTGAATACCTAATTGTCCCCAAGGGTTTCATTACAAGCTATGATGTGTAATTTACGATCGTACACCAAGCCGCATTGTTATATTACGACTTGATCTACCTTCCTTTCTTCCAAGCTTTGCTCTCTTTAGCCATTTCTACATGTTTCCTTGCTACTCCTTGCCACTGTCTTTTCCCTTGTACCCGCTGCTTAAGTATAGTCTTACATGATAAGCGTGCTGAGGCCATGCCGCCATTGCGATTGTGCTGGACCACCGTGGTGCAGGATGCTATTTTAAAATAGAATGATAAGTCTAGTGGTATCGGGACAGAAGATGTCTACGGGGTTAAAATTCGTTCAATACAACTGATTGCGAAGAAAGAGTCCTTGTTGCAAAATTCCGGAAAAATCCTTCGAAAAGCTTGTGTAACAGCTCACAGATCTACTGTCTCAGCATGAGTGCCATGTGCCCTAAACACGTAGTAATCAACGTTCAAGTCACTTCGAAATTCATGTCGCCTACTTTTTTCTCTTTCATCACTATCTCGAATCGTTGCTGCCCCTTCTACAGCACATAATCTCTATTTTACCGTTTGTTCTCTCTTCTTCAACCCCAATTTCTTGTTCTAGCTCATCCAAGGCCAGTTCGTTCTCCTCTAAACATTTCTCTCGCTCGTCTAAATCCTCCTTCTATTCTTCCAAGTCTTGCTGTCGTTCTTCCACTTCCGTCCGTTTCTGCTCAACGTCCTTTTCCGCTGAACCATATCAGTCTCTCGGTCTAGAAGCGTCCTCTCTCGCTCTAGTATCCCAAGATCTCGTTCCTCTACGGAAATTGCCAACGCCTTCTCACTCTTCGCTTGTTTAAGTATTAGCTCTTGTTCTCTCAACTCCAAACGCTGTCCCTCTTTGCTCGCCTGTAACACTAGGAAAATTCCAAGCCCATCGAGTGCAGCTCCTGAAGCGAGAAACCATACCGGTGAGGTAGCAATGCCTCTTATCGCAGGCGGCTTTGGTAAAAAAATTCCAACTTTGGTGTCTTGAGTGGAGAAAGCTCAAACAATGAAAAAGCTTTAAGATTAAATGACTTCGGCGACCAGTCTTTGAATCCAAGCAAGGATGCTCGAAGTAATCCCAACATCCGATGCCGGGCTGGAGATGCAATTAGACCCGCAGCCGCGATACCGATCTAAAAGGTGGTTGCTATCTCGAGGGTGTCCAATCCTTCACTTCCCACCAACTCTCGGGGTCGATCTTCGGTCACAGGTCCAGCAAACCGCAAGACAGGTTTGCTGCGAGACTCAAGGAAGAAATCGTGTCTACCGCCATTGCCCAAAACCGCACATACCCTGTTCTTCTGGTGCAGGCCTTTCTTCGAACTTCTTCTATTGGTCATCTTGCCCTGAGCACCAGAGTTTGTGCTTGTCTCGGGAGCACTAGTAGACATGAGCTCCAGCCGGCATTGCGAGAAGCCGGTATTGAAAACTCTGAACACGGTGTCACCTGGCGGCTGGAACGATGGGGAGAACCTTTTAGCTATAACTTTTGCGTCTAAAAATGTGCTTAACTTCTAAATGTCTGTCCTGCACAGTGTTGCTTATTGGAAATAGTTAAACAAGCGTAACTCCCAAAACGTCTTAGTAGCCTATGGGGTTCATAAAAGAATCGTAGGAGTTTACGGCGTTCGAGCAATATGGTAGAAACGTACGGAAACTAGAGTCCACCACATGAATTCAGAGAGAGCAGACGCATATATGAAGGAAGATATAAATACCCCAAATAGACAACTCAATCTCACCTAGCGTCAGACAGCTTTCCGAGTCCTAGGTACGATTTCCCTTCTGCAGTGTGCGCTTCACATAGGCTATCCTGCTCATGTAAAGGCAGATATTACTCCTCATAATTTTGGTATCCACAGTAAGGTAAGGAAGCGAAAAACACGAGTTAAAGCTGGAATTAAAGCTGATGGAGTTGCAAGAATCCACCCGTACTTACATCGTGCTTGTTGTGGTTCTAAGCGAGTGAGGGGTTGGTTTTGCTGTACGCTGAGAACATGTCCCAAGCACTCATTCCAAAATGAAATAAGATGTTGCTTGTGAGGGTTGGAGAGGTTTGAAAAGAGGAAGCTAGGAAATCCAAGTTCCTTCTTTTCGGAAGACCATTTGAAAAGGGCGACATTGCCACGGCTTTGGATTTGTCTGCTATCAACAACGGCCAAGAAGAGAGAATTAAATGTCTCTCGAAATGCTGAACGCATGTGAACTGATCAGGATACGGCCACGGAACCTCATCTCGTAGGCCAAGACGAACGATGATTATTTCGTATGCCTTGAGTATTGTGTGCTGGATTGTTTGATGTGTTGTGTACATTAAAAATTTCGTCTGTGTGCTGGGATTGCTATATGCCCCTGTTAAATTCGACTTTACCATCTTCACCTCCTTTGTCCCAGAACGCTTCCTCCAATCTCCGTGCCTCTAGGGCCTGCCGTTGCGGGAAGGCTGCCAAAGCCAGAGGTAAGGCGAAGATAGATGTTGTTAGGATTAACCCTACAATCGATCAGTTACGGCAAACTCCCCGGACGATATCCTTCGGTCATACCCAGATTTATCGGCAACGTCATCCTAGGTCTCTTCTTGAGCCACTCTGTCCGTTGTAACCGAACTAATATCAGAGGTGGTAGCACCATGATGGGAGTAGCGTTCAAGACCCGGCTCAATGCTGTTTCCGCAACTGCGATCGTGGCCGCTTTCTTGCTCTTTCCCAAGCTTTGCACTGCTTTACCGTCCTTTTCCCTCTGCACCTTCTCTTTCTCGCTAAGAACAGGGTAGATGTCGATCCCTTTTCGTATTTCCTCCCCTCGCATCAGGAACACGTTGAGTGCTCCCGCCGAGGCCACAGCCGCAAAGGGTACCAGGCGTGTGAGAATCGTCTTTGTGCCAGGTGATAACCGGTTTAAGCGAGGCACGATCGCGTTCAGGCCTAATGCTACCGAGCATGAAGCTGATACTGCGAGGAAGTAGGATTGGACCATTGTAGAAGTAGAAAGAGGTGTGGATTTGTTGGCATTTGCGCTGTTGATAGCTACATTGAGAGACTGATTGGTGATTTGCCATAGAAGTGTGCCTGTGGTCTGCGAAGCCTTAGCAGATTTGCTTCTGTACAGCTATTGGTGACCTGCCTGGAGCCCAGGCGTGAGCATGCCTGCCGTAACGACCAAGTTGGAGATGACAAAACATGACATGCGGAAGGGCAAGAAGACTGGTTCTCCGGTGTCTTGCAAATGTCAATGGACGTTGATGTCTCAGGGTTTAAAGTGGGCGCATACCTGGATGTAGCGTCGAGTCCACAATCTTCTTGGCGTGCCATAACTCCGGGGTCATGGATTTGATCTGTCCTTGCTTGAACGATGATATAAGCTTCTTCGCATTCTCGAGGCCAGCAGCTGAGACAAAGAGGGTTCTGCAATCGATTCATTTAGCTTACGAGCTTGCCAATAAATTTTGGGGATCAGAAGCATTCGCAGTATACCTACCACACCAGAGTCTGGTGAGGCGGCCTCATATCTCCTCACCTAGGATCTGCAATTTCTGCGGATTGTCGAACACGTCCCCAGTAGGTATTGAGATTATACTGGGATGCTGGCAGATCGCGGTTCCCCGGAAGTGACGCAGACATGATGGCATATACTTCTACAGTTTCAGGCCTGAAATTAGATGGATGAAAGTAGTTGTACTCTATACAATGGCGCAGAACGTCGGATGTCTCTCTAAGGAAAGCGGTGAAGTCGAGCGGAGATATTGCGGAGATATTGTAACAATACAGCTAGGCACTAATGCACTGTATATTACCCTTCGGGTCACGCTAACTTCCGCTGGAAACGGTTTTATCACCTCACACTAGGGATCGGTAATGACCGTCATTTCGATGGTATGACAAGTCATATGACGTCAAGTCCTGACATGGATCTGACCTGACAAATGACATGACAGCAGTCTAGCCAGATCGGGTTTTGCGCTAATCATTTCAAGGTATAGGCTAGCCAGTTTCGGTAGAACATCTTGCAATTTCCGCCGAATTCTCCCTTTCCTCAACCTTTCTACATCAATCATCACCTCTATTGACTATTATTCCTACTCTATATAAGCACTATGCTATCTGATTCAGCTGTACACGCCGCGTTTACCGAGTCAATCGTTCCAGGAAGAAGAGAAAGAGTAGTGAAATGCCGCGAGCGTACACTACGAAAGATAGCCCAAACAATGCCTACATACTGAAGAGAAGCTCATAGGGATAGAAGATCAGTGGTTGGAGGAACAAAGTTCGATGTTGGAAGCTCGAGAAAGAGATGAAGAAGAGACGGAAATTACACTATAAATTGCTCTGTTTTCTCTGTTTTCTCCGGGTTCTCAGGCGTCTGCGGCTCCGGAATTTTTAGAACGCTCAGCCCAATAGTCGATTCCTGGGCTCTGATTGGTCAAAAGCCTTAGTAATATATATATAAGCTGTCTTATTGGCTGTCAAGTAGAAACATCTGACGTCAGCATGACAGAAAACATCTGACCTGACCTGACTGTCATATGACCATCCGTGATCCCTACCTCACACCTGCACTCGGGACATTGGTCAAGTGTTCTGACGAAGCTATTCGGCCTCTCATGAGATGGATCGGTAACTCCGTATGTCCGTACATGGGAGTGGATGCTCTCCATAGATTTTCGTCCGGTCAGGCCTTCATCTCGACGCCAACTTTCAAACATGGCAACGACCCTATTTAGAGCTTCCAATCTCTCAGCCACCTAACAGGATACCACTTGTTAGGAATACTGTTTGACTTCGGCCAGAATTTCTGGCAGCTTATATATCGTTTATACTCGACCAAAGGCTGATCTCGGCTTTATATGCCGTTTGGCCTTGACCGGAGGCTATTTATAATGTTGCAGCGAGCCAGCGATGATCAATTCCCTTCGTCATGAACCCTGCAGACGTAGACACTATCGGAGTAAGATCATTGTCAGCAAGTGTCAGCAAGCATACCTTTGATCCGCTCTCAGATGCCGGAGACTACCGCCTTATAACAAACCCGTTGCAGCATCGCGTATGGTGCGTGAAATGAGGACATCTCTCAAAAATCCTCTGCACGCTCTGTCTCTGTATCGACCAGCGAATTTCTGTGCTTCATATAACAATAAGATTCCTCCCAATCTACATGACTTGTGCTACAAGTTCATCGACTCCGCCAAGCTACTACTACTTCCTGTTGCGAGTTCCAGTTTGGGATCGCCTGAGAATCTGCCATGGCATTTCGAAAGTCTTGATCAGCAAGATTTGACAGACGGCGACTTGAAGGCAAAAGTAGAGAAAGCTAGAGGTGACATTCCCAATAGGAAAGCAGCGTTGGCTCATCAGAAACCAAAAAGCTCGCATGTAGAGACAGCGAAGGAGGCTCGCAATACGGAACACCTGGGACAACAACATAATAGTCGTGTCGAAAGAAAAACGCCAATCGAGAATGATGCGAGCGATGAGATCACTGAAGATCCTGAGAGAGCGCTCCTTGAGGCTATTTCAGACGGAGAAGGTGGAGAGTAAACAGTAAATACGACTCCATATGGACGGGGCGTGGAGTTTTCTGAAGGTCTATATGACTTGTGAGACGATGGTAGACCCCAGTAGAATAGCGAAAACCAATCCTCTTTCTTACATTAGGTGAGTCGCCCTGCTACGAAGCAAAAGTTAGAAAATTACGATCGCAAGCGTGCAGATGAAAATTATGTAACGATGTATCAGCGCTGATGAAATTAGAAGGCGCGCTTTTAACAAAACTGGCTCGTATAGTTCCACTGCGGTAAACAATGGGTTCATCAAGGGACCCTCCCGGGACTAGATGTCATGCAATCTGTCATCACGTGTTCTGCAACCATGCTTTTCCTCTGGGGTGTCCTCGAAGAAGTCCTAAACTGCACATGGAAAGCTTTGACATGGCTCTAGTGATTATTCAGTTGGCCACTTATGGCCATAGTCCAATATTGGCCATCATCCAGATGATTGCCCTGGTATACACTGCCAGAAGTAACACGTTGTTCGTAATTTTTGCGGACAGGAAATTCCGAACCTCCGCGACTTGGTCTGTTCTGACTATGATAACCTTTCTAATATGAAGCCTGGGACTATTGAAGATATTCGTGAGCCTTTCGCAGAATGCTTATGGTCAGCAATATCTTTCACACTCCCTCATTGGCTGTCGAGATGGGAGACAAATGTTCGCTCCCTTCGTGCAAGTCTTCCCTTCTCGGAGCTTTCCAGAGAAGATCAATCAATCCTGTATGGCGAATTTACCGAAAACATTGCCCTTAATTCTGACACTGATGCCGTTCAGTTTCACGACAACCATGTCACAGGTACAATGAAGCGGTTCTTCTCTGGCTCCAAAGCTCTGACAAGAGGCTTTAAGAATGGTGGTCTCCTAGAGCCCGAGACAAGGGCTATATATGGAATCTTCACGATTGGTATGAAATGGCTGTATACAAGGAACTTAATCTATCTCCATATCGGCATCGAACCATTCCGTGAGGTGTGCTCCAGTACTAGATCAAATGCTATTTCCCAAATGGAAACCTTCATTCGTACTGTCGGCAGCAGGATAGAGCAGGACATCTTCGAAACAAGCGTCTTACACGACAAGCTGAATGCACTCTGGGTTGTTTCGTCAAGGATCCACGAGACAGTCCCAATGCTAATGAATGCCACGAACAAGAAGACGACTATCATTGAAGGTCTGCCAGTTTGGGAGTGGCTTCTATATACACATGGAAGGTCCAAGCTTGATGATTACATTGTAAAGCAACAGATCGACCGTCTTGGCTTAATGACGCTAGTCTTTGGCCACGCTTCGCAGTATCTGGCTAAAAAAACCGTTCAGCTAAGAGCCGTTCAATCTGGACTTCACGATCTAATGGGAAGGTGGCAGTTCGAATACAAGGGAGGGAGTGATGCTTCGTCTTGGTTCGCAGAACAAGTTCGGGCAACGGACAAAGAAGTACAGGAACTTCAACAGTCATGGCTCATCTGGAGTAAAAAGCGGAAGGACTCGAAAAGCAGTTTCTTGGTCCGTGATTGCAGCTTCTGGGTTCTTCATGGCCATTCTCTTTGTCTCCGACATTCAAAGCTGGACGGTTGTACATCAATGATTTTTGATTTCAAGCGTTGCTGCTATGTTGACAGTGCATTCCGATCGTGGCCTATCTTGTCAAGCATGCGAGGGCTACTCAGTGTTGCAGATTGGAATCGAAATATAACCTAACATATGAATAAATATGGATATGCTCACCTAGTGCTTGCACATTCTTCCTTTCGATACCGTGTTACCCGACCTGTGTCAGATCTCAAGCATTTGCAACAGATTCACTGCCATGCCTATCGTCCTCTCTTACTCTGACATTCAACTGCTTTGAACTGTTGCTCATAGAAATCGATCTCACATTTTCTATAATAGGACGAGTCGCTTGGCTTCACTGCCTGATCGCTTTGAATGATCTCACCTGCTCGGCCACCGCTATGATAGGTACCGAAGGTATAGTACCACTGCCATTAGTGGCTATGATTATATACTTAAATAGTAAGCAGTTATGTTGTGATTGGCCGTGTGGCCTAATGGTTAAGGCGTTGGTTTTCGGCACCAAAGATTCCGCGTTCGAATCGCGGCATGGTCGAAACGTATACCTTTTACTTCCAACAGAACCTGATAAGGTGTACAAGTTTTTGCGTCATACATGCCGATATTTTTTATAGAAGTATTTTACGATTAATGATTGAGAGATTAACCATCGCAAAAGTTGGGCCCTGATTGATCCATGAGAGCTTGACTAAGCACCGTGAACCTCGAAGCGTCCATTTTGAGGCAAGCGTCCATCTATTCGCTGCTGGAATGTAGAAAAGGGAAGTAAATGTGCGTTGGTATACGGACTACGGACCGCCCTTCGCAATTGGAAAAGCTATATTGTGCAAGCAAGATGGTCCAATTGAAAGGTTGCATGTAGGGTGTACTCTCTCTACCACGGAGATTTGATAAAAGGAGGTTTGAGTGGTAATTAAAGCCTGCGCTAAGGACGGACGTCATGAATATGTAATTTAACACATGCATGACGATTATTATGAAGACTCGATTAATAATTATAATTTCCTGTTTAGTTCTTCAGCACCGTCTCTTCTTTCGTGCTCATATTTGTTACAATGTCGGCTGGCCGATATTATCATATCTACGAGATGGCCAATTGGGATTGGATGTGATGGGCAGCCAAACGGAGCAGAAGCTCCTTCCAGCTCAGGTCGACACGGTTATTGTTGGCAATGGCCCCTCCGCCCTCATCCTATCTTACATTCTCAACGGCAACATACCATATTACAACGCCTCACACCCACATCCGGATCCGATACTACACCAAAAGCTTCTCCAGTCGCCAGCCCTGCTCAATGTTAACGTAGCCGACCTTACAGCGCATTTCACTGCGTCCCGCCTTTCCTACTCGACTCAAGCCCTTCC
>JAABUY010002704.1_pt1 | contig 14257 bp, 11 predicted proteins | sample 5560271 | NCBI WGS metagenome assembly JAABUY01 (sample SAMN10711886, study PRJNA513374) | rock metagenome | isolation source: Antarctica rocks | place: Antarctica: Victoria Land, University Valley
AGCGGCTGCACGCGCGCACGCACGAAGGGTTCATGCTCAAGGTGTGGGCGTCCTTGTTCGCCCTCTTGTGCATGAACGCCTGCTAGCAATCACGGTATGATGTGTGTGGATATAGCCGCACATCTTGATGCAGCCCATCTCGCCGCGCAATTCCATCGGTGGTTTCGCGTGCGCCGATGAGATGAAAGGGAGGCGAGGGCGACTCGGCGGGAGGGCGGCGGCGTGCGGCGCGGTGTCCGATGGGGGCCCCCTGGTGTAGGGGAAGAGAATTGGGGAAACAATCATGGGTAGAACTACGATCAAACTGATCGCGGTGTTCACGTTGCTGATGGGCGCGTTCACGTTCGCGGCACCTGCGTCTGTGCAAGTTGTGCAAGCCTCCAACGGCAAGGTGCTCATTCTCGATTCCACCGTCGCCGGTGGCACGGCCAGCCGCGAGTACCTCGCGGTCCAGGCGGCCGGTAAAGTGCCCGAATTGATCAATGGTGCCGGCTGGTCCGCCAAGACGACCGCCGACTTCGCCGCCTATGACGCGATCGTCCTCGGGGACCGAAGGTGCAGCGGCGTCGGCGATGTGGCCGCGGCCGACGCCAACACCTCGGTGTGGGGGCCGGCCGTCACGGGCAAGGTACTCATCAACGGCACCGATCCCGTTTACCATTACTATGCCGGCAAGCCAGGCGGCGATACGCTCGTCAGCAGCGGCATCGCCTTCGCCGTCAGCGACCCCGGGAAGACCGGCGCGTATATCTCGCTGAGCTGCTACTACCACTCCGCTTCACCCAATACGCCCGTCACGGTCCTGAATGGCCTCGCCGGACCGGCAGCCTTCACCGTGAAGAGCGCGGCGTGCTACAACGACGCGCACATCGTGGCGACCTCGCCGGCGCTAACCGGCCTGACCGACGCCAGCTTGTCGAACTGGTACTGCTCGGTCCACGAGGAGTTCGACAAGTGGCCGGCGTCCTTCGAGGTGCTGGCGATCGCGCGCGGAAGCGGCACCTCCTTCAACGCGTCGGATGGCACGGTCGGCACCCCCTACATCCTGGCGCGTGGCGTCACCGTCATCAGCGCCATTCAGCTCGCCCCGGCCAGCGGCACGAGCCCCGTCGGGACCCCCTACACCCTGACCGCAACGGCCAAGGAGGGCGGCACGTCGGTGGTCGGCGCGACGGTGACCTTCACCGTCGTCTCCGGGCCCAACGCCGGCAAGACGGCGACCGGGACGACCGGCAGTAGCGGCCAGGCGACCTTCACGTACACGAGCGCGACGACCGGCACCGATTTCGTCAAGGCGAGCTTCGTCGACTCGCTGGGCCACACCCAGAGCTCGGGCAACGCCTCCGTCGATTGGACGAAGGTAGTCGAGCAGCCCATCACTGCTGCGGGGACGACCGTCAACGCCGTCGAGGGCCAGTCGGTCTCCGGCACGGTGGCGACCTTCAACGACCCGGACACGGCCGCGACCGAGTACTCGGCCAGCATCGACTGGGGTGACGGCACCGCCGCCTCGCCCGGCACGATCGCCGCCACTGGCGGCGGCAACTTCACCCTCAGCGGCTCGCACACCTACGCCGAGGAAGGGAAGTTTTCGGTCTCGGTGGCGATCACCGACAATGACTCCGCCAACTCGGCCAAGGCCACCTCCCCGGCGGTCGTCGTCGATGCCGCGCTGACCGCTGGCAAGACGGCGACGGTCAGCTCCACCGAGGGCCAGTCCTTCACCGGCCCGGTGGCAACCTTCACTGACGCCAATGCAACCGCTCCTGCTTCGGAGTTCACCGCCACAATCACCTGGGGCGACGGCTCACCTGACTCCACCGGTACGGTCTCCGGTAGCGGCGGCAGTTATACCGTCGCCGGCACGCACATCTACAAGGAAGAAGGGCCGTTCACCGGCAGCGTGAAGATCGTCGACCAGGGCGGCAGCACCACGATGACGTCCTTCACGGCCACCATCAAGGATGCTGCGCTGACGGCGACGGCAGTCTGCCCGACGACGACCCTCCAGGCGATCAATGGCCCGGTGGCGACCTTCACCGATGCCGCCAGCCCGAGTGGCACGCTCTCCGACTTCACAGCGACGATCGACTGGGGTGACGGCACCACGTCGGCGGGCACGGTCAGTGGTCCGAGTGGCGGCCTGTACACCGTCAGCGGCAGCCACACCTACACCTCGACCGGATACTTCACCATTACCACCAGCATCAAGGATGTCGGCGGAAGTACCGCAACGACGACCTGCAAGACGTTGGTGTACGCGTTCGCGCCGGGCGGCGGCAGCTTTGTGATCGGCGACAAGAACGCCGCGAACGGCACCGCAGTCACCTTCTGGGGCGCGCAGTGGGCGAAGGACAACACCCTGAGCGGCGGGTCCGCACCCAGCAGCTTCACGGGCTTCGCGGAGTCGCCGAAGGCGCCGACGAAGGGGACAACCTGGGGCACCGATCCCGGCAACTCAACCCCGCCGCCCTCGGGGGCCCTGCCCGCCTACATGGGCGTGATCGTGACGAGCGCGGCTGACAAGTCGGGCGCGGCGATCTCCGGCAACATCGTTCACATCGTCATCGTTCAGACGAATCCCGGCTACGCGGGGAATCCCGGTCACGCGGGGACGGGGACCGTGGTGGCACAGGTCAGCTAATCGCAACGCAGCGAATACGGAGGCCGGGTTGGACGCCCGGCCTCCCTTTTTGCGTGGAGTGTGGCGGCGCGACGATGCCGCGCGAGTTCAAGCCGATCGGACGAAGGGGAAATCGCCATCACACCGATAGACGGGGCATCCAGCGCGTGGCATCCTGTCATGTTGGAGTATACGCTACCGATCCACCCATCGTATCTCGTCTCAATCCGCCGCGTACTCACCATTGAGGCCGAAGTCGCGGAGTCGCCGCGTGAGGTCAACGAGTTCCAGCCCGAGCGTATGCGCGACGGCGACGCGGTCGCCTTCGTGCTGCTTGAGGGCTTCGACGAGCAGTTCGCGTTCGACTTCGTTGAGCACCTGCACCAGCGGCGTGCGCTCGCGAACGCGCTGCGTAATATCGAGCAGGCGCCCGCCTGCGTGGGGCGCGAACTGGATTTGCTCGGCAGTAACCAAACCGCCTTGCGAGAGAACGATACCGCGCTGAATCGTGTTCTCCAGTTCGCGGATGTTGCCGGGCCAGTGATGCGTTTGTAGTTTTTCTATCGCGTCCGGTGCGATGCGCGCCGAGCGACCCGCGACACCGTAGCGGTGCTTGTCGAGGAAGTGCTGGACGAGGAGTGGCACATCCTCCATGTGCTCCCGCAGTGGCGGCACATGGATCGTCAGGACATGCAGGCGGTAGAAAAGGTCTTCGCGGAAATTACCCGCCGACACTTCATCCTCCAGCCGCCGATTGGTCGCCGCGATGACGCGTACATCAACATGGATCGGCGCTGTGCCGCCGACGCGCTCGAATTCCTTTTCCTGAAGAACGCGCAACAGTTTCGTCTGGGTGGAGAGCGTCAGTTCGCCGATCTCATCGAGAAAGATAGTGCCGCGGTTTGCTCGCTCGAAACTCCCCTTGTGCTGATTCAACGCGCCGGTGAACGAGCCTTTCTCGTGGCCAAATAACTCGCTTTCAAGGAGCGATTCCGGCAATGCCGCGCAGTTGACCTTAACTAGCGGGCCGCGCGCGGCGAGCGAGTTCTTGTGCAGCACATTGGCGATCAATTCCTTGCCCGCCCCCGTCTCGCCAGTGATCAATACGGGAGCATCGGAGGCTGCCGCCCGCCCGATCATCTGGAAAATGCGCGCCATCTCCGGGCTGGAACCGATAATCTCGTCCCGCAGCCGCTGATCGACTTCGGCGGGACTGGCGGTCATCCGCGCTTCCTGCTCCTGCGTATTGAAGAAAGTCCTGACCTTCTGGACGACATACTCGATGTCGAAGGGCTTATTGAGGTAGTCGAACGCGCCGAGCATCGTCGCCTCGATGGCGATAGAGGCGGTCGTGAATGCCGTCATCATGATAATCGGCAGCGTCTCCCCACCGGAGGATCGAGCGATTTCACGGAGCGCTTCAATCCCAGTCATGTCCGGCATCTGCACATCGAGAAGCACGAGCGCAGGGCGTTGCGGGCTATGGTAAAGAGCGAGCATCTCCCTGCCCGTCGCCGCTTCGATCGGCTCGTACCCTTCATCGGTCAGCAAGTCGGCGAGGAGCGAGCGGATCGCCGCATCGTCGTCCGCAATGAGGATGCGGCGATTGGCTACATCGTACGCATACGCGGGGGCGGGCGCATCGCCACTGCTCGGCGCATGCCCATTCGTGTTCGGCTTGCGCGACGCGGCAGAGCCAGCGGCGCTTACGCGGCGTGCGGGTGGCCTGCTACTCATGTCCTCTACTCCCCTCACCCGGAATGATCGCAAGCATGCACGTCAGCGACACGCACTCATTGTACTCGTGTGCTCATGAGATGCAACGATGGCTCGCATATGCCCTGTGAAAGAGGTAAAGCGGGAAGCGAAGGTCGCTGGTATACTAGGGGCGCAGATCGCTCATTGTCGGCCGTTTGTGGGTGTCGCATCCCTGAAATCGAGGTAGCGCGTGTCACACTTCTACACCAACCAGCCGACCCCCTACAACCCCGAGCCGCCGCCGATGCTGACACCGGAGCAGTTCCGCGAGATTGCCTTCCGCCTCGAATCGGAGGTGGCAAACCTGATGGTCGGGCAGGAGGAAGTCGTGCGGGCCGTCCTCACCTGCATGATCGCGGGAAGCCACGCGCTCCTCGAAGGCGTGCCCGGCCTCGGCAAGACGATGCTCATCCGCACCTTCGCGGATGCGCTCGATCTTCAGTTCAGTCGCATCCAGTTCACGCCGGACCTGATGCCCGCCGACATCACGGGCACGAATATCCTCGCCGAGAACGATGCAGGACGGCGGACGTTCCAATTCCAGCCTGGCCCGGTCTTCGCGAACATGATTCTCGCGGACGAGATCAACCGCGCCACGCCGAAGACGCAGTCCGCCCTGCTGGAGGCGATGCAGGAGCGAACGGTCACGGTCGCGAACACAATCTATCCGATCAACCGCCCCTTCTTCGTCCTCGCGACGCAGAACCCGCTGGAGATGGAGGGGACGTACCCGCTACCTGAGGCGCAACTCGATCGCTTCATGTTCAAATTGGTCGTCGGCTTCCCGCGCGCCGAGGAACTGAGCGAAATCCTCCGCCGCACGACAGGCGGCTTCACGCCCGAGGTGCATACGGTCGCGACGGGCATTGACATCATCCGTATGGGCGATCTGGCACGCGAGGTGCCTGTCGCCAGCCATATCAACGAGTACGCGGTGCAACTCCTGCTTGCGACGCATCCGGATCAATCGCTCGCGCCGGAGAGCGTGCGCCGCTTCGTGCGCTATGGCTCCAGCCCGCGTGGCGCGCAGGCGATGGTCCTTGCGGGGAAGATCCGTGCTCTCTTGTCCGAACGACTGGCAGTCGCACATGAGGACATCCGAGCCGTCGCATATCCGGCACTCAGGCACCGCATTATTCTCAACTTCGAGGGCGAGGCGGAGCGCATCACGCAGGACGACATCGTCTCGGATGTGATCGCAGCGGTGCCAGAGTTAGTAAACGCATAGCCGAGGGCTGAGGACTGAGGGCTGAGGGCTGAGTAACTCGGCTCCCTTCTCAGCCCTTAGCCCTCAGTCCTCAGTCCTGGGGAGTAATGATTCGCGTCACAATGCCGGAAGAGAAGTCCGAATGGGACGAGCGCGTACTGTTCGCGTGTGTGCCCATGGCGGACTGTTTGCTTGGGCTGTATTTGCTCGCGAATCGCAGCGGCAGTGGCAGGCAGACAGAGTCGAAGCGGCTGTCCGCGCTCATGCAACAGATCGAGCCAGAGCCAATGCGTGCGGTCCAGACCTCTTTCGATGCAACATTCCCAATCGGGACACTCGCATTCGATGCGGTGTGGGCGTTGCCGGACGCCAGTGACCCCGATGCACTGATCGCGGCGCTTCGGGCGCTGCCGGATACGGCGGTCGTCGCGCATGCACTCGTATGCGGTGGAACATTGCGTGCCGATGCGCCGCGCAGACCCGGCGTCCTCCGGTCACTGATGGACGATCCCGCGTGGGCGATGGAGTATGTGCAACGGTTCCTCTATCCGGCGCCGTCCGACCCGATGCGCATCGTGAACGTCCTCACCCATCCGGCACGCGTGCGCCAGCGGCTTGCGGATGTGCTTGCGGGATTGTTCGATGACCTCTTCGCGCCTTTCCTGCGCGAATTATATGCGGTAGAACGGACCGCCGAGGCGCGGATGCGCGCGATTTTCGCTGCCGACCCGATGGGCTTCACCGTCGCGCACCTGCCGGATGCCGGTCTGAACGCGCGCGATATGCCGCGTTTGCTCTTCTGGCCCTCCGCATTCCTCGGTGATGGATGGGTGACGATGACGCCCGACCTTGCGCTGGATGCAACGCGCGATCACGCGCGCCACGCCATCGCGTACGGCGCGGACATGCTGCTGGCATCCGCGCGCACCACAGTGGCTGAGTCGGGCGCAATCGTGCCAGCAATCGCGCCGCCGGAGACGTATCAGGATGTCTACCGTCTACTTGCCGACCCGGCGCGCTGGATGCTAATTCAGTTGCTCGTCGCAGCGCCTCGCTACGGGCAGGAACTGGCGGAACTGCTCGGCCTAAGCATCGCGACCGTCTCGCATCACCTCAACGGCCTGAAGAAACTCGATCTCGTGGACATCCGGCGCGACGAACATCGCCTCTACTACCATCTCCGCACCGACCGCCTGCGCGCCTTGCTCGCGGGCGCGGAACATGGCTTATTGATGCAGTAACATTAGGAAGGTGAGTACGGCCTATGCACGAAACACCGGAGGACATAGAACGGCTACAGACGCTTTTGGACCGGAGCATCAAGCGGGCGGGTGCGTTTCTGCGCAGTTCATTCGAGATGCCGGAGCACTCACTATCGGCGGGGCAACTCGTGCGGTATGTGCAGGGAATTCACAACGTCGCGTTTGCTACCGTGACGGCGAAGGGGGAGCCGCGCGTTGCGCCGATTGGCTCGCTCTTCTTTCGCGGGCGGTTCCACATCCCAACCGTCGTCACGGCGGCGCGAACGCGGATGGTGGCGGCCCGCCCGGCGGTCAGCCTGACGCACTTCGCCGGAGACGACCTGGCGATCATCGCACATGGCAATGCGATGGTCATTCCGGCGGATCACGCGGATTTCGCGGCGCTGGAGGCAATGCAGCGGGCAGCGAGCGGATCGAGCGTGCATGACTGGGGCGAGGGGGTCTATCTGCGCGTCGAGGCGGAAACACTCGTTACCTTCGCCCGCTACCCGGAGCAGTTCCCGCCCGCAACGGAAAACATGTGAAAGGGTTCCGCCGCGCCTCCGCAATGCATTTCCGGTTGACGCTTCTGCCAGTCTGCAACCATACTGCGGCAGACAGGGTTGGATTGAGTGCGTGCGGAGGGATGGATGCATATTGTGATGGGGATGGCGCTCGCAGCGGCGGCGGGGTGGAATGCGTTTCTCGCGCTCCTCGTGCTGGCGTTCGCGCACCGGCTCAGCGACCGCATCCCGATCGGATCGCCGTACACGTTTCTTTCCAGCAACGTCGGTCTCCTCATGCTGCTGCTGCTGCTTCCTATCGAACTCTTTGGAGACAAAGCGCCGAAGAGTGAAAGACTCAATGACCGTCTTGGCTTGGTCTATCGGCCGGTCGCGGGCGCGCTCATTATGCTGGCAACGACGACGAGAATGGGGTTGCCCGCTGTTCTCGCGGCGATCATTGGCGCCGCCCTCGCCCTCGGCATGCATTTGTTGAAGATACGCTATCGGCACCCACTCAGCGGCATTCTCAGCGGTCTTCCATCGCCGGCCGCGTCTGCCGGAGAAGATTTCTTTGTCGCTGTTGGTGCGGTTGTCACTCTGCTCCTGCCGATCGCCGGACTCATCATTATGGCGCTGGCGGCATTGCTTGCATGGTGGGTCGGCAATCTCGTGCAGCGGAAAGTTCAGCACAACACCGTAGTTGCGGCAGCGCCATAAGCTTGACACGAAACGACTCAAGATGTATTGTACTACCAGACTAAGCGTTATGGGCCAAGTATCGCTCGTTGGCGCGTCAGGAAGGGGCACGGACGAAAGCGATGGAGTTTCAGGATTACTACGCGGTGCTGGGGGTCTCTCGGACCGCTGACGAAAAACAGATCAAGAGCGCCTACCGCAAGCTGGCCAGGAAATATCACCCGGACGTCAACAAAGACGCGGGTGCGGAGGAGCAATTCAAGCGCGTCAGTGAGGCGTACGAGGTGCTTTCCGACACCGAGAAACGGACGCAATACGACAACGCATGGCAGCAGTATCAGCGCTACGGTGGTCAGGCCGCAGGAGGCCAAAGCGCGGACGATTTTGCGCGCTGGTTCAGGTCGCAGCAAGGCGCGCGCGGAGACGGCGCTCCTGGCGGTTTCCGTACCGAGTATCAGACGAGCGGCGATGGTGGCTTTTCAGACATCTTCGAGGCGATGTTTGGCCGCACAGCCAGTCGGGAACGAGGCGGTACGACGACGCATGCGACGCCACGTACGCGCAAAGGGCGCGATATTCTCGCGGAGTTGGAAGTCTCATTCGCGGACGCCTACACGGGCGGCGAGCGACAGATCTCCTTTGACATGAACCGCGCCGAACCGATGACGGTTACGGTCCCAGCGGGCGCGGATGACGGGCAACGGTTACGCTTCTCCGGCAAGGGTCATCCCGGTGCCAATGGCGGCGCGGCGGGTGATCTCGTCCTCGAATTGCGCATCCTCCCCGACCCCCGGTTCACGCACGACGAGGCGACGCCAACAACCCTGCGGACGACCGTGGACGTGCCGCTCTACACGGCGATCCTCGGTGGCGAGGTCGTCGTGCCGACGCCGGACGGCAAGCGATTGTTCGTCAAGGTGCCACCAGAGACGCAGAACGGGCGACCCATCCGCCTCGCGAACAAGGGAATGCCGCTCGTCGTCGGCCAGTCGGAGAAACGGGGCGACCTGATCGTCACACTCCGCGTGCAACTCCCAGCCCATCTCTCGGAGGACGAGAAGCGCCTCTTCGAGGAGTTGCGGACGCTTCGACCGAACGGATAACAGGCACGAATCACGTATACTCTCCCCGTACCGATGCCGGTACGGGGTCTTTGTTCTCGCGAAGGAGCAGTGTGAATCGTCGTTCGCTCGTTACTGTCCATCTCCCGCTGCTGCTGACGGCGATGTTCTGGGGGACGAATTTTGTCGCCCTCAAGCGGCTGCTGGAGCATCTGACCGTCCCGGATACGGTCGTCGTGCGCTCGATTCTGGCCGCGCTCTGCAACGTCGTGATGCTCGTCGTCCTGCGGCGCTCGAATGTGACGATCGCTCGCGCGGATATGCCACGCATCTTCCTCGTTGCCATACTTGGTGGGGTGATGACGCCGGTTCCGAACATCCTCGCACAGCGGTATATCACGGCGAGCGTCGCCAGCCTGCTCGCAACGACGAATGCGCTTTGGACAGCGCTCTTTGCATGGTTGATTCTGAGCATCGGCCTGACGCGGCGGAAAATCGTCGGCATGGGTGTGGCATTTCTCGGTTTCCTCATTATCCTGTTGCTTGGCGGGCCATCAGTCTCTTTCAGCGCGCGGAATACGATCGGCGTCCTGATTTTCATTCTCTCGCCACTCAGTTGGGGACTCTATTCCGTCCTTGCCAAGCCACTGCTCGCGCGCTATCCATCTATGCAACTGGTCGCGGTGACGACGATCGTCGGTACCGTCTTCCTCCTGCCAATCCTCTTCTCCGGCACGCCTGACCGCGTTGCCCGCCTCTCCGGCTCGGACTGGCTCCTGATGCTCTGGGTCGGCGTCATTACGCTCTGGCTGGCATACGTCTTCTGGTTTCGCGGCCTGCGCGCATTGCAACCGTCGCAGGTTGCGGTGTACATCTATCTTGTGCCGTGCTTTGGCGTGATCGCGGCGCGCATCTTTCTCAACGAGCCGATCACCTTGTTTGTGCTGATCGGTGGCGCGACGATCCTCAGTGGCGTGATTATTACGAACTCACCCTCCCGTGCTGAACGAACCGCCCGTGCCGCGCCCATGACCGTGTCGTCTGCCACGTCCAACAGCACCCAACCATGAGTGCAGACATGCCTGGCGATACCGATGAGCGATCGCGGCGTGATGCCGACTTCGCCACACTGATAGCAACGGTCGCGGCCTGTCGGCATTGTCCGGCGATGGAAGGACGGCGGCGTGTTCTGACGACTGCGAACGGCGCCATTGATGCCCCGGTCATGTTCATCGCCGAAGCGCCGGGTCGCGGCGGTGGGGAGAAGACCGGCATACCCTTCTCAGGAGACTTCTCCGGACGCACCTTCGAACGGCTCCTCAGTGAGATAGGATGGACGCGCGACGACATCTTCATCACCAATGCCGCCCTCTGCAACCCGCAAGGCCCAACCGGCGCGAACCGCCCGCCAAGCCGCCAGGAACTCGCCAATTGCAGCGGTCATCTCCGCGCCACGCTGGTCATCGTGGATCCACCGGTTGTCGTGACGCTCGGCGCGGTCGCGCTCGCGGCATTGGGCCGCATCGAACCGCACGGATTGAAACTGACAGAGACGCGGGGAAGGCCACACACCTGGTATGGCCGCACACTCGTCCCGCTTTTCCACCCATCCCCCAAAGTGCTGGCATGGTTCCCCTACGCGCGGATGGCTGAGGATTTCCGCACGCTACGCGCCATCGTGGATGCTACAATCCCCAATCAGGGTGGCGGCGGGCTTTAGCCTGCCGAACCAAAACACTGCGACAGGCTAAAGGCCGCCGCCACCGAAGGAAAAACTGCCCGATGCCAACGATTCAGGCGGCGCGCACATCCTTGATAACGGCGCGGAGCGAGGCGGAGGGTGTGGCGATCTCGAAATCATCACCAGAGCGATGGCCGATCAACGCCTTGCCAACGGGCGATTCGTTCGAAATGCGCCCCTGGCGCGGTTGCGCCTCGACCGCACCAACAATGGTGTAGGTCACATCGTCCCCATCGAGATTGAGGGTCACAGTCGAACCGACACGGACAACGCTCGTGTCTTCGATAAAATCAACAGTGACAACCGCGTGCTTCATCAGATACTCGAGTTCGCGGATGCGCGCCTCGATCATCCCCTGCTCTTCGCGCGCGGCGTGATAGCCGGCATTTTCCCGCAAATCGCCTTCCTCGCGGGCGCGCTGGACAACCGAGGAGATCTCCTTGCGCTTCACCTTCGTCAGTTGGTCGTATTCGGCCTGAAGCGCCATCATGCCATTCTGGGAGACCGGGATTTTCTTGGCGACTGATGCGGTCTGCGCTTTCGCCTTCTCGCGCCGCAGCTTCGCCGCGTTCTGTCGTTGCGTCGTACTACTCATCTTCGCCCCTTCTCACGGAGGTCACACCTCACCTCACCGCACCTCATTGTAGGGCACAGGTGACGCTACTGGCAAACGAGCAGTCGCTTTCCAGACTGGCGTGATTTCAGCATCCTTAAGCCACGTCGCGAGCGCGTCGTCCCCCTCGGCAGGAGAGACGAGGGCACGACCGTCCGGGAGTATCTGAACGCTCGCGCCGTGCGCGCGGGCGAGCGAAACGGCCTCGTCGAGAATATCGTGCTCATCGGCAGTAAGGATGATGACCCGTTCGAGGATCACTCGGCGCACGGCCCGCATCCATTCTTCGAGCGTCGCGTGGGTCGCATCACCGAGCGGCCCGCCGGTGCGGCTCTCCAGGAACCGCACCACCTGATCGAAGGCGAGACCACGACGGAGCGCCCGGCGGAGCGAAGGAGCGGTGATGCGGTAGATGCTGATCCGATCCAATGTTTCGGCATCCGCGAGCGCGAGGAGCGGCCAAAGGTGCGCCGGTTCCGCGTGGAGGACGAGGACGGTGAGATCGGGTTGGATAGCGAGCGGCATTGCGCCAAAGGGTGGAATGGACGGTTCCGCCCCCCGACCGAGCAGCCACCAACCGACGTCCGTCACCCGCACCGCCTCGCCCATCGCCGTCCGTCCCCAGGTGACAACGTCGAACCACGAGAGCGCGGTACGGAGCGTCGCCTCGATGCAACCCCGGACAAGCGCATCGCGATCCGGTGGCGCCTGCCCAACCGCACTCGCCGCCGTGAACTCCTCACCGAGGAGCGATGGCCGCACCTGCACGAGGCGTGCGAGCAGGCTTTCGAGCAGATACCAGTGGCCCGGCTGGCACTCGGTCAGCGCGTCGAGCAGCCGCCCCCGGAACGTGGGCCATTCCACGCCCCACAGTTGCATCGCCGTCCCCTGCCCCTCGAGCCAGCCCGCCATCCCACGCCAGGCTGTGAACAATTCGCGCGTTTGCGCGCCGAAACCGAGTTTTGCCCACGGTACCGGATCGTTGATCGCGAGCATGTGCCGACCCTCCTCGTCACGTTCCGTGACAAGTCCGCGCGCGCGACCGAGTGCGGCGAGAAAGGCGAGTGCGGCGCCCGGCGGGATCGTCGTATCGAGCGCCGCCCAGAAATGGTGGGCGACGCGTTCAGTGAACTGATGATCGTCCGCGAGCGCCGCGATGCCGCCACTCGGCCAGCGCACCGCTTGATGCTCGATCAGCCGCAGCAGGGTCAACAGGTCCCAGGCCAGCGCGAATGGATGCCGCCAGCCGTGCAACGGCTCGGCAGAGACGGCGTTCAAGGGCGGCAGTGGCATCTGCGTCATCGCGGGCGCACGAAACTCCAGCGGCATGACGAGCATCCGCTCGCCCCATGACCAACCGTGGCAGGCGAGCAAACTCGCGGTCAGTTCGACGAGCAGCGCGCGGCGCGCGGACGGCGTCTCCGCGCCTGCGAGCGCGGTGGCCTCGCCGAGCGGCAGCGGTGACGTTTCCTCACGCAGCGCCGCGACCACACGCCGGGCGCCGGGCGAGAGCGCCGCTTCGACCTCCATCAATGCACGCGGTGTGCGAACGCGAGTGTGGAGCGCATGCAGCAACCGCTCTCGATCACCGGGACGGAGGCTGGTCGGCGTGTCGGCCACGCGCCACCGACGCGCGGCGTCGAGCAGCACATCCGCGTCGAGCGATTCGAGCAGTTGCGCGATCGTCGGGGCGGCGAAATCGCCGCGTTGCCGGTCGCGGACCGCGCGGGCGATCATTGTCGCCAGTTCACGCGGTAGGGAGAGCGCGCCCGTTGACTGCCGGTGGATAATTGTGGCCTGCCGTAGCGCCGCGAGCGACATGTTCAGGTCGAGCGGATCGAGAGGCAGGCGCGCCATCAACTCCTCGCGCGCCAACCCCTCCTCCGGGCCGAGCGCGAGCGTCCCGGCAATGTCGCGCGTCTGTGCGGGCAGTCGGTCCAGCATCTCTTCGAGCGTCCAGCGGTCAGTCATCGCCTGATAAAGCAGAGCGACATTATCCGTGTGCGTTCGTTTCGTGAGTGGGATATCCCACGCTTCCGCCGCCGTGCGAATATCGGCCGGTGTCGCGTCCATGAGAAGTGTGAGAAGGCTGCGTTTCATTGATCGTACCTATCAAGAAGAATTCGGGTGTTCGTTCGCCTGTATTGTACACGGTGCGCCCATTCGTAGATTGCGCAATTTCGTCGCCCACGAATGCAACGCTGGCAAGGGAAAATAGGTGGGCTAATGATTGCACAAACACCCGGGATATGCTATACTTCCCAGAGTAGAACAAGCGTTCCGCTACGGCACGCATGGGCATAAGGCTCTGCGGCACAATCTCCTCTCGGAGAGAACAGGATAGTACGATGCCGACGGACACTGCGCGTAATGGAAAATCAAGTTTCGTCCGCAACGGCGCAGGGAAGGAAGGAAAGGCAGCGATGGCGACGAGTGCCAACGGCGTCGAGCGTGGCGCGAGTGTGGATGATCGGCGCAAAGCACTCGATACGGCGGTCGCGCAGATCGAGCGCGCCTACGGCAAAGGTTCGATCATGCGGTTAGTGGACGTGTCCAACAAGATGGTGGTCGAGGTAATCCCAACGGGTTCGATTGCGCTCGATCTGGCGCTCGGCGTCGGGGGTATCCCGCGCGGTCGCATCACGGAGATTTACGGACCGGAATCGAGCGGCAAGACGACGCTCTGCTATCACATCATCGCCGAAGCGCAGAAGACCGGCGGTATCGCGGCCTTCGTGGACACCGAGCACGCACTCGACCCTTCCTACGCGCGCAAGTGCGGCGTGGACCTCGAACACCTCTTCATCTCAC
>JAABUY010004643.1_pt1 | contig 14257 bp, 16 predicted proteins | sample 5560271 | NCBI WGS metagenome assembly JAABUY01 (sample SAMN10711886, study PRJNA513374) | rock metagenome | isolation source: Antarctica rocks | place: Antarctica: Victoria Land, University Valley
CGAGCCACCGTTGGGCGTCGACCCGGCGTTTGAAGTGACGGGCGTGCTCCTTGCCGGCGCGGTCGCGGTACCGGGCACGGTAGGTGCCGTCGGCTCGCTTTGGTCCGATTGCGGCCATGGGTACTCGCCTTCCTGGCGCCGACGTTCACCTCGAGGTATGCCGGTCGCCTGAACTGGTCAGGCCTGGCCTGCCGCCTCGACGTGGCGCCCCATGCGCTGCGCATACTGCGCATCGATCCACCTCAGCACGTCCTGCTCCCGGTACACAACCCGTCGCGGCCCCATTTTGAAGCTCTCCGGTCCGGCGCCCTGGTGGCGCCAGTATCTCAAGGTGGCGGCTGGCACGCGGATCATCGCTGCCACCTCGTTCACCGTCAGAACTTTGTCCATCTCGCCCCACTCCTCACCAGCACGCGCCAGTCGCGGCTCCTATCCCTGTAAGCACCAAACCCCCCTCCGGTTCGACACCTCTGGCGCAACTATTTTCGCCGGACCTCAGCGACGAGGTCCCGAGCGGCGGTTGTATGCAGCGACGAGTTCCTCCACTGCCGGCCGGAGAGTCATCAGGTCGCGGTCGTAGATCCGCCTAGCGTCGAGGCGATCAGCCAGCTCGTCGAGCAACTCGACCCAGTCCGTCACTCGCTTCGGCATGGGCAAGGACGTCGGGACAGAGCTCGTCGGTTGCGTTGCCGCCCGCTCGATGACGTGATCGACGACTGTAACCGCGGCGCGGCCAGACGCGACGGCGCGGCTCTGCTCCCAGGCTCGATGTCGGCACGTGGGGGAGCACCACTTGGGCACCCGACCCCGGGCTGGAACGGCCACAGCCGCGCCGCACCATCCGCACCTCATGAACTGTCCAGGAGTCCGTGGCTGGGGCCGTCGAGGACCTGGATCTGGGGTGTTCATGGGCGCGCTATCCCCCCTCGCGATGTCCCGTCGATATCGTCACAACGACTTTACCGAGCCGATGATGCAAAAGGTGTGTCCGGGATGTTGGCGGTTCGTTTGCGCGACTCGTGCGCTTCTGGGTTTTGCGGGTCTCTCGAAAATTGGTGGCGCTTTTGGTGTCGAACCGGAGGGGGTCGCGGTGCTTACAGGGGTAGGCGCGGTGTGCGCCTTGATGGACGATCGAGGAGCCAGACATGGTCAGCAGCAGTACAAGGAATCACCTCGCTCGGCGGCGGGGGCGTGAGGCGCGCCTAGCGCGGATGGTGGCCGACAACGCGAGGGAGGAACGGACCGCCGAGGCAATCGCCGTCGCCGCGGCGGCGTGGCCGCGAGCCCAGTCGGCCCGGGCGGAACTTAGGGGCGCGGAAGCGCAAGCAGGAAGTGCCCTCGCCCGGCTCATCGACGACCGGGTGCCTCTCGGGGACATCACAAGCCGAACGGGCATCGGAGTCGTGGACTGCCGGCGACTGCTGCGCCTCGCCCGACAGAGGAAGCCGGATGAGGACCAAGGCGGCACTCCACCGGCTGGATGACCGAAGTTGCAGCCGTCATCGGATGCAGGCCCCGTACCGTAGAGGGATGAGCACTCGCGCCGGGGTCTGATCCGCAATCAAGGTGGTCGCCTTCTTTTGAGCGCGCGATCGCCAGCGGCAACGTACCCAGCCGTGCAGCGCCAGTGGCGTCCGTCGAGCGCGAGATGCGCCGCCAGGCTGCCGAGCGGGACGCGCAGATCCTTTGTCAGTAGGGACCTGCACACGACCTCGACGAGCTCAGGAGGACCGCACGACGTGCGTGGTCCAATTCGTCGTTCTCCAACAGACCTTGACGGCGAAGCGCCACAAGCGCTTGCGCCGCCCACGCCCGCTCGCCTGGCCCCACCCACGCGCTGAGGGCCTCTTGGGCCACCCCTTCCAGGTCACCCAGAACCTCGGCGGTGTCGATTGTCTCAGCCGCCTGATCGTCGTCTGTCTCGAGTTCAACTTCCAAGAGCGAGGGTTCGCTGAACTCGTCGAAGGTAGCAGGTGGACTCATGGTTGGTTTCCGATCGAGGAGCCGTCGGTGTCTGTATCGCGACTCCTGCGTTCTGCGTACCTCGGAGCCATGGCTTCCATCTGGTCCATCACCAGCTTGATCGCGCCGGGCTGCTTGTCCGGCGGGTACCCGTGCTTGACCAATAGCCGTTTGATGGACGTCCGGAGCTTCGCGCACGTCCTCGCGCACCGTCCAATCGGTGCGGATGTCGCGTCGCATGATCGACACGAGCTCGCGGGCGATGTCGGCCAGGACGCCTTCGCCCATTACGTCGACGGCGGACTCGTTCGTGGCGACCGCGTCGAAGTACGCCAGCTCGTCCTGGTCGAGGGGCGGTTCGAACTTGGCGCCCCTCGAGCCTTTCGCCACGACTTCCTTGGCTAGTTCGATGAGTTCGGCAATGACCTCGGCGGAGGAGAGCTGCTGGTTGGTGTACTTCCGCATCAGCTCGGCGATCCGGTCCGAGAAGGCCTGCTTCCGAAGCGTGTTGGCGCCGGTCGCATTGATCGCCTCCTTCGACACGAGATCACGCAGTGCCTCGATGGCCAAATGCGGGTTGGGCGCCTCTTGAGTGCGCTTGACGAACTCCGGACCGAGGTCCATCAAGCTCGGCTGGGGCATCCCGGCCGCCTCGTAGATGTCCAGGACCTCGCCGGGCTCAGTGCTCTCGGCGATGAGCGCCCCCAGCAGCCGCTGGATGTCCTCGGGGATCGGCTCCCCGCGCGAGGCCCGCTCCTCGGCGACGTCCGCACTGCGAGCGGACGTCGAGCGGATCTTCGGTGGTGAGAGCCCGGAGCTGCTGGAATAGCTGGCTCCCGTCCTTCGAGTCCGTGGGGCGCAAGATCGGCGACCAGGCGTTTCGACAGACCGACGAGCTGCTCGTCAAGGTGAGTCGCCAGTTCGACCCCGCCGACCCGACGTCGCCCTTCGCCAAGCAGGCGACCGCGATCGTCCGCCAGCAGCAGGTGCTTAGTGATGCGATGGACAAGAACCACCTTGCTCTCGTCGGCAAGGTCGATGAGCTGGCCAAGGCCGTCGAGGTCCAGAAGGCCGCGGCGGCGGCTGTCTCGCGGACTGCGAGCGTGACCCCGCTCAAGGGCAGCACCTTCGAGACCGAGATCAACGCCGTCATGGAGGAGATCGCAGCGGGACTCGGTGATGCGTACGCAAACATGGGCGGGCTCGCCGGAAGCATCCAGCGCTGTAAGAAGGGCGATGGGGTGCTGACCGTCTCTGGGGGCCAGGCCCGGGTCGTCGTCGAGATGCACGACTCGAACGACAGCCGCATCTGGAACGGCTACCTCGACGAGGCCGAGCGCAACCGCGAGGCGGCCGCCTCGATCGGGATCGTCCGCAACGCCGGACAGAACATCAGGCAAACGATCCGAGTACTCGGCGCTCGGCGGATGGTGGTGGCGTTCGACCCCTCCACGACGATGGCGATCTGCTGCGCACCGTCGTGCAGCTGATGCGCGTGAGTGCGTTGGCGGCTTCGTCGAGGCGGGACGTCGAAGGTCTCGAGACCGCTGAGGAGCAGATCCGGGCTGCCCTCGCCGTGATCGATCGGGTCAACGCGATCCGCAGGGCCTCGGGCTCGATCCGCAAGGGCGCCGACGTGATCGACAAGGAGTGCAACACGGTGCACACCGGGGTAACCACCCACCTCGGACGTGCGCTTGACGCCCTGGCCGGGGTGGCCATGGAGGCCGCCGATCTCGGCCTTCAGGAATCTGCCGAAACCGGGCAGTCCGCGGGCGCTGCGTGACGGGTGTGGGTCGGCCGTCAGTAGGGGGACGGCCGGCCCACAACCACATGGCGCGTGAGCCGATGGGTCTGTAGCCAGTTCGGGTCAGCCCATCGCAACTGGTGCGACTCAAGGTTGAAGACGAATCACCGTTCTGCATCTCTTTAGTCCGCAGTTAGTCCGCAGGATTCTCAAAAACACCCAACATCGACCAACACCACCCAACGACGTTTCCGCAGGTCAGAGCCCTAATGAGCCGATTCTGAGCGCACGAGAGCCCGTGCTTGTGCGAACCCGGCATATCGACCGACTCATCCACCCAAACGCCTGTGACCTGCGTCTTTGTCGCGTCCTCCTCCGCTCGGGCCGCAGGTGCTCCGCGAGAATTCCCGAGGATGAGGCGACCAGGACCAGACAGCAGACTGTGCCCGGTGGGTGCGACAAGAGCGGGCGAGTGCGGCTCATGGGCGGGGCGTAGTAGTTGCGCGTTCTATGCGTCGTGCGCCCTCGACTGGGTAGCGTCTCCCTGCCGCGCCAGGCCTGGGGCCTACCTGGCGCGCTACAGGTAGGTACGTGCATCGTGGTGAGGAGATCGAGTGGAATACCGGACGTTGGGCAGGAGCGGGTGCTCGGTGTCCACCCTGACCTTGGGAACCATGACCTTCGGGAAGGAGACCGACGAGGAGGCGGCGCACGCCCAGCTCGACGAGTTCGTGGAGGCCGGTGGCATCCTCATCGACACCGCGGACGTGTACAACGGCGGGGTCAGCGAACAGATCATCGGTCGCTGGCTGAGCAGGCGGCCGATGTCCGTGCGCGAACGAGTGGTGCTGGCCAGCAAAGGCCGATTCCCGACCGGTGGCGCACCGAACGACGTCGGCCTGTCCCGCCACCATTTGGCCCATGCTCTCGACGCCTCCCTGACCCGGTTGGGCGTAGACCGCATCGATCTGTACCAGGTTCACGCCTACGACCCGCATACGCCGCTGGAGGAGACGCTGACCTTCCTCAACGACGCCGTGCAGGCCGGCAAGATCGCGTATGTCGGCCTGTCCAACTTCACCGGCTGGCAGCTCCAGCGGGCCGTCGACGTCGCCCAGTTCCGGCAGCTCTCGCCACCGGTCACGCTGCAACCGCAGTACAACCTGCTTGTCCGCGAGGTCGAGTGGGAGATCGTGCCCGCCGCTGCAGCCAATGGGCTCGGGCTGCTTCCTTGGTCACCGCTTGGCGGTGGCTGGTTGACCGGGAAGTACACGCGCGAGCAGCGACCGTCGGGGGCCACCCGCTTGGGCGAGGACCCGGACCGCGGGGTCGAAGCGTACGACCGTCGCAACAGTGCGCAACGCACCTGGGATGTGGTCGAGTGTGTCCGTGGCGTGGCGAAGGACCGCGGGGTGCCGATGGCGCAGGTCGCTCTTGCCTGGCTGGTTGACCGTCCCACGGTGACCTCCGTCATCCTCGGAGCGCGGACTGTCGAACAGCTGCGGGACAACCTGGGGGCAGCCGACCTGCATCTCAGCGACGCGGAGGCCGCCCGCCTGGACCAGGCCAGCGACCCGGCAGCGGCGGACTACCCCTACGGCGGCTCGGGCTTGCAGCAACGCTCGCGCAACATCGAGGGTGGCCGCTGAACGGCCTGACATTTCGCGCCGGACCACGAAGGTCGCAGGACTGACGACGAGCCCGGCCGCTCGGGCAGCGCGTAGTGCCGTGGCGACGGTCTCGCGTGCCGAGTCGCTGACGGCCGGCGTGATGCCGGTGACTTGGAGCAGCCGCGCGCCGGTGAGGTCGGGAGGTCAGCGGGTTCGAGCCTCCACCCGGCCGCTGCCTCGCGGCAGTCGACTACGGTGAGCGCATCCGCGGTGCGGCGCTGGCGGAAAATGCGAGCGGTGGGGACGCTGAAGCCGCCGACGTCCCGGATCGTGCGGCTGCCGCCCGCCGTCATAAGTCGTGTCGTTCAGCGGATTGCTGGATCGCGGCCTCCTCCTGCTCCACGTAGCCGTACATCTCCGGGAGGATGAACTTCGCGGAGAGGAAGCCGATCGCCGAGAGATCGAGACGGCGAGCGTCGCCCAGGCCTTGCCCATGCCGCAGTCATCACCGGGAAGATGAAGGCGCCGAAGAACGACGCCGCCTTGACGAACGTGTACGCGAAACCCGACGCCGTGGCCTTGAACCGTGGCGGCGCCACCATCGAGACGATGGTCATGCCGTTGGAGGCGTCCCAGTAGTGGCCCTACATCAGGATGCAGGCACCGATGACAATGAGCCACTTGATCTTGATGGCTGCACCGAGCGCGTACGCGCCGATGACGAGACCGAAAAAGGCGAGCCCGAAGCTCCACATCGCGACGCCGCGGTGGCCGATGCGCGGGAGCATCAGCGGCGCAACGAATCCGGAGATGGTCGCAAGGATGTAGATGCCGGCGGTCACCAGGTTGGTGCCGGTGATGTTGGTGTTGTTGACGCTGCCGGTCACGCCGACACCCGCGGACACGAGGATGACGGGCAGGTAGAAGCCGAACGCGGTGAACTCGGCGCCCTGGCAGGCGTTGGAGATCCAGCCGAAGATGGTGGCCCGCTTCTTGATCGGGTCGGCCCAGATGACCTTGAGAAGGTCGCGCACCTTGGGCTTGACCATCTCGACGTCCTCGTTCGGCAGCATGTCGAGCGGGTCGGCGAAGAGCTCCCGTGAGACCTCCTTCGCCTTGACGAAGTGGCCCCGCTGGATGAGTGACTGCGGCGTCTCGGGGAGGTTCAGACGAGCGAGCAGCAGGATGAGCGCCGGGACCGCGCCGAGGGCTAGGGCGACGCGCCACAGGATCTGGTGGTCCATCCCGGAGACGTACATGATCGTGATGACGACGATCGAGAAGACCTCGCCGAGGCCGAACATGAACTGCCACCGGCTGCCCATGATCTCGCGCTTGCCCTTGGGCATCGACTCCATGATGTAGGCGTAGCCGTTCGAGATGTCGCTGCCCAGCGGGATCCCGATGAGGAACCGGATGATGATGAGGTCGATGATGTTCTGGGAGAAGCCCTGGACGATGGCCAGGATGATGAACAGCACCATCGTGAGGATGAAGACGCGTTTCCGGCCGAGCGGGTCGGCGACGTAGCCGCCGAGCAGGGCGCCGATGAGCGCGCCACCCTGGCCGCGGTCGCGAGTCCCAGCTCCACCGCGCTGGAGTTTTACTCGTTCTTGATGAAGATGAGGACGAAGGAGATCGCATAGAGGTCCCACGCCTCAATGAGGAGGGTGGCGATCATCATCCAGCCGCCGCGGTTACTGGAGGCCGTGCCTTCCTTGTTGAGCAGGACCGTGGTTGCCTCATCGGACAACCGGCGGACGGCCTTGGTCTATCTGTCACTCCTTTACCTCGTCGTGTCGGCTCTTCAAGCATGCTCCGCGCCAGGAGCGGCTGGGGGTTTGGGCGGCCATCGATGCGATGACCTCCTTGGCTGGATGGGCGCGCAGGGCGCCGAGCAGCTCGCCGACGCGGTCAACGTATGCCGTCTGGCTGGTGAGCGGGTGGCCGAGCATGACCTCGTCGACAAGCACCGCGTGGGCGAGCGCTCGGGCGTCGTGCGTTGTGGCGGCGAGAGCGGCGACGCTGTCGCGGACCGGCTCGTAGGGCAGGTCGTGGGCAGGGATGTCGATCTCGATCGCGTCGGCGGTGACCCGGAGCCAGCGGCGGCGAGGAGTGCGAGGTGGTCAGGGGTGCGGCCGCAAGCTGCGTGCCAGGCGACGCCGCCGGGTACGCGCTGGGTCAGCTTGAGGGAGCCGTCGGACCCGACCTGCTGGCAGGCGTAGGCCAGCTCGTGGTTGAGGAACCGGGCAAAGACCTCGTCTCGGTATGCGTAGGGGTCGAAGCCTGTGAGGAGATCGATGGTCGGCTGCATCTCGTCGCAGACCACGGTCCGCGATGTCGCGGATGGCGGCATCGCTCGCGGCGTCGGCGATCTCCGTGCGGCCGGTGAGCAGGCCGAGGTAGGCGAGCATGGAGTTGAGGGCGTTGAGCAGCCGTAGCTTGACGAGCTCGTAGGCGCCCACCTCGTCGCTGAGGATCGCGCCCGCGTCCTCCCACGCGGGACGCGGGCCGCTGAACGTGTCATCGATGACCCACATGGAGAACGGCTCGGCGGGAACGGGCACCGCGTCGACGATCCCGGCCCGCGCGACGGCCGCGCGGGTGGCGTCCGTCGTGCGGGGCACGATCCGGTCGACCATCGTGTCGGGCGTGCCGACGGTGGCAAGGTAGCCGAGCAGGGCTCGGCTCTGGGCAGAGGGCAGCAGCGACGCATACTGCTCCATCACGGTGCGCAGTCCGGCGCCGTTGTGGCCGACGTTGTCGCAGCTGACGAGGTGTAGCGGGGCGCCGTGGTCGAGCCGGCGCAGCAGGCCGGCTGCCATGAGGCCGAGGGCGGTGGCGGGCGGCTCGGTGAGGGTGGCGTCGCGGCGGATCGCTGGGTCGGTGGTGTCGAGGTCGTGGCTGCCGGGGCGGCAGACGTAGCCCTTCTCGGTGACGGTGAGGGTGACCGCCGTCGTGTCAGGGTCGGCGATGGCGTCCACGACCTGCTCGGCTCGTCGGCCGCGAGGAGGACCTTGTCGATGACGGTGATCTCGCGGGGCCGGGCGGCGCCGGGACCGACCTCGAGGACGGTGTAGCGGCCGTGCTGGGCGCGCATGGCTTGGACGAGGTTTCGGTTGCGGAAGCTGACGGCGGTGATGCGCCAGTCGTGGTGGGCGGCTGAGTTCGCGTCCTGCGTGTAGACGGCCTGGTGCGCCCGGTGGAAGTTGCCGAGGCCGAGATGGACGATGCGGCTCACGGCGCGGCCGGTTATTCCACCTGACGGCGGCCGGTCAAGTGGTGCCCCGATCGCCCCGTGTCCGGGGACTTCAAACCTTGTGAAGTCTGGAGAGGGTGGCCTCGGGAGACGTCAGCTGAGCTCGAGGACGACCTTCGATGAGACGCCGGCGTCGCGGGCGACGTCCATCGCTTCAGTGACGTCGTCGATGCCGAAGGTGTGCGTGACGAAGTGCTGGAAGCGGTCGTCGGTCACCAGGAGTTCGATGGCCTCGTCGATCTCGTCGGCGAAGCGGAACGCTCCGCGAAGGGTGATCTCGCGGGCAACGAGCGCTGCAAGGGCAATGGGGAGGTCGCCGCTCGGGAGGCTGCCGACCTGGACGACAGTGCCGCCTCTGACGACGGAGGCGATGGCCGCACTGAGCCCGCGAGGCGAGCCTGAGGCCTCGATCGCGACGTCGTATGCCAGCTCGGGCACCGGCTGCTGGTCGACGCGGATGGTCTCGGTGGCGCCGACGAGGCGGGCCACCTCGAGCGGCTTGTCCCGGAGGTCGGTAGCGGTAATCTCGGCTGCTCCTCGTGCGGCCGCAGCCGCCACGACGAGCGCCCCGATCGGGCCGGATCCGGAGACCAGGACCTTCTTGCCCCTGATGTCGCCGGCCTGGTTGACGGCGTGGAGAGCGACACCCAGGGGCTCGGCCAGCACGGCGCGGGCGAGGTCGAGACCTTCCGGCAGCGGGCGAAGCTGGTCCTTGCGGACGATGAGCTGCTCGGCGAAGCCTCCCTGGGTCTGCGGGTCGCTGGCCGCCGAACCGAAGTAGCGAGCGTTACGGCAGGTGTTGGGGTGGCCCGCCCGGCACTCGGGGCACGTGTGGTCGACAGTGGCGGGGTGGATGGCGACCGGCGTGCCAGGTGCGAACGTGCCACTGGGGTCCATGTCGACGCGGCCCACGACCTCATGGCCGAGGACGAGCGGCTCCCGGAGGACAAAGTTCCCGACCCGGCCCTCGAGGTAGTAGTGCAGGTCCGACCCGCAGATCCCTCCGTGGGTCATGGTCAGGCGGACCTCCCCTTGGCCGGGCTCGGGGACGGGACGGTCCTCGACGCGGAGGTCACCTGCACCGTGGACGACGACAGCCTTCATGGTCCGCCATTGTGTACCTGCTCGACTCGGAACGACCCTTCCCTGGCTCGTGGCCGAGCCGCACAGGGACCCACTGCCCATGACCTTGTCGCAGAGCTCGACGGCAAGACGTATGCCGGGCCTAGTCGTTGACGGCCCTGCCGCCGACCTACCACCACATCACATGGAAGGCCCGAATGACCGTCAGCGCCACCACCAGCACCATGTCCACCATGAAGCGGGCCGTCCGGACCGCGGCCATCGCCGCTGCGGCCGTCATTGCGGTGGCGGCGTGCAGCAACTCGCAGACCTCTGCGGCTACCTCCTCCACCACCAGCTCGCCCGCCTCCGCGGCACCCGGCTCGGGAGGTGCGGCAGGAACTGCGACCTACCGGTTGCACATGGACTTCTTCTCCCACGAGTCGAAGCTGAGCACGGTGCTCGATCCGCAGGTGTTTCAGGCCTCGGCCGGCGCCGCGGCCGGCCCCGGTCCGCAGGGCATCTCCCATGCGGCCGGGATTGCCCCGACCCCGAAGGACGCTCCCGCCGCAACGACACTGCTGGGCGCTGACGGCACAGCATTGAACGTCAGCCTGGGGCAGTGGGAGAAGGCCAGGCACGGTGGCGTTCTCCTGCGTTGCCGGCAGCGAACAGGCGATCAGCCAACTGAGCGGACTCATCCCGGCGGGTCCTTACAGCACGTTTGTGGTCCATCTGGATGTTCAGGGTAAGGGACGGTTCACCCCGTGGGGCGACGCATCCGGCAGCACCAGCAACTTCACCGCCAGCGCCAGCGGCACGGCGTCGGTGAGCAACAGCGTCTCCGGATGTTTGACGAGCAGGGAAGCAGCGGTGATCTGGCACAGCGACGGGCGTCCCCATGGCGCCGCCCCAAGGGGTGCTGCGGGTCACCTGGCACAACAGCCTCATCACGCCGCTTCCCTGACTGACTCGCGAGCGTGAAGGCTCGCCTCGAGTTGCTCGGGCTGTGGCTCCGACGGCCGCCCGATAGATCGACTGGCTGGTGTTGGTGTTGGTGGCCGATCAAATGACAAGTGGGGTTCTCGAGTGCTGGGTGCAGCTGGCGGGTTTGCCAACGAGTCAGCAGCAGTGCGTTAGATCGCCGGTTTGCTCGGCCGGGCACCGAGTTCGGTCTCGCAGGTGCTGTCGAGCATGGCGAGCGTCGGGGCTGGTCGACGAGCAACGCAAGCCAGCACTGCCAGAACTATTCCGGGAACTGGCAGCTCATGGCGGCCATCCCACGCCGACGTCCAGTTGGTTCCATCGCTGGCTCATGGCACCATCCTGGGTCATGGCCCCGTCAACGACGCATTGAAGCTGGGTCTTGAGATGTCGAGGCGACGACTGGATGGGCGCTCATGAACACGATGGCCGCGGCGACTGACGGGGCCCCGTCAACGGGCGCTCGGATCACCCTCTGGGCTTCTACGTCCCCACCCGGCGACTCTGCGCCGAGCGGTGGACCTCCTGGGCGCGGCTCGCGATCACGGCAGTCGGGTCGCGACTGTTCGGGTTGCTCCGGTTCCGGTGACCTGCTCCGGCGGCTAGGGGCGGATCGGGAGTTCAGTGATCAGCAGATCCTGCACGCGCCGCCAGGCGTCGTGGGCCGCCACCGTGCGGTAGGGGGCTCGCCGATCGCTGAGGAATCCGTGGGCCACGCCGGGATACTCAATGATCTCGTGTCGCACCCCGGCCCCGCGCAGCGCCTGCGCGATCTCGCGCCGGTGTTCTGGTGGGACGACCTTGTCTTCTTCGCCGACGAGGATGAGAAGGCGGCCGGTGATCTGCGCGGTGCGGGCGAGGGTCGGCTCGGGGCGGCCGAGTGGGATGTCGGTGGTGGGAAGCCAGCCGCCGTAGAGGACCGCGACGGCGGGTAGGTCGAACTCGGTGGCGGCCAGGTAGGCGACGTGGCCGCCGACGCTGAGCCCGACCATGCCCACGGCTGCGCTGCCGTCGGCGTGTAGCCGGTCGATAGTGGCGGCGATGTCACTCAGGACCTGCTCGCGGGTCTGCTGGCGCAGCAGTTGGAAACCGCGTTCGCGCCCGGCAGCGTCTTCAGCCAGCTCCACTCCCGGCATGGTGCGGTGATACAGATCGGGGGAAAGAGCGACGAACCCGAGGGTGGCCAGCCGCTCACAGACCTCACGGACGTGGGCGCTGACCCCGAACAACTCCATGCCCACCACCACGCCGGGGAACGGCCCGGGGCCGGTGGGGCGGGCGACATAGCCGCCCATGGTTGTCCCGTCGTCGACGGCGATCTCGACGGTTTGGGTGAGGATGTTCTTCGGGACGATCATGCCGGCCTCCTGGTGGTTCGGTAGGCAGCGAAAGAGCGCCGGTCACCGGCCCACGCCGAGCGAGAGAGAGGCCACGACCTCCAACCTGGCGAGGTCGACCGGCGCGAGCTCAATGGCGGCGGCTGCGACGTTCTCCTCCAGGCGGGCTCTCGCTTGGTGGCGGGGATGGGAACGACGTCGTCGCCTTGAGCCAGCAGCCACGCCAGAGCGAGCTGCCCGAGGGTCACGCCCCGTTCGGCGGCCAAGGCCTGCACCTCGTTGAGGATCGCCTAGTTGCAGTGCACGCTGTCCCCGCGAAAGCGCGGGTCGCCGCGGCGCAGGTCGTCGGCGCCGAAGCAGTCCCTGGTGGCGCCGGACAGCGTGCCGGTGAGGAAGCCGCGGCCCAGCGGGCTGTACGGAACCAGACCAACGCCCACTCGTCGGGCAGCCGGAAGCACGTCATCTTCGATCTCCCGCCACCACAGCGACCACTCCGGCTGCAGCGCGGCGATCGGGTGGGTGGCGACGGCGCGTTCCAGTTCCTCGTCGAGCAAGGTCCACTCCGATCTCGGTCGCGCGTCGCACGGTCGCAGTTGGACTCCTCCTCGTCGGCGGGGCCGTAGGCCTGGGACTTGCCCATGCAGCCCAGCCCGACAGCGGACACGGTGAGGCCTTGCCGGCCAGGGTTCTCGTCGTCATGAGCCCGACGCTAGACCGCGCTTAGAGTGGTATCCATAGCCTGCTGTTGCTGGTAATGGGAGTACCACGATGACCGCTGTCGACCGTCAGACCGCCGTGCTCGCATCCGCCGCAGACGCCGCGCTCAGCCGTGCCCGAGAGCTCGCGGACCTGTTGCGCTCCCGCCGCGGACGTCTGCAACCAGCCGACGTCGGGCTGCCCGCGGGCGCTCGCCGCCGCACCCCGGGCCTGCGCCGGGAAGAGGTCGCCCAGCTGGCGGCGATCTCCACCACCTACTACACGTTCCTCGAGCAGGGCCGCGAGGTGCACCCGTCCCGGCAGGTCCTCGACGCACTGGCCGGAGCGCTCCGGCTCGCCCCCGCCGAACGGGCTCACCTGCACGAACTCGCCCACGGCCACCAGCCGCCAGCCCCGCACCAACCTGACGAGGTCCTCGCCCCCGCGGTGGCTGCGCTCGTCGACCGCCTCGACCCGCACCCGACCTACGTGACCGGTCGATGCTTCGACGTGCTGGCCGCCAACCGAGCCGCCCGGGCGTTGTGGACCGACTGGCCCGCGCTCCCACCCCAGCAGCGCAACATGCTGTGGTGGATGTTCACCGACCCGGCGGCGCGGACCATCCTGGTCGAGTGGGAAACCGAGGCATCCGCGCTGCTCGCCCGGTTCCGCGTCGCCGCCGACCGACACCACGACAATCCCGAGTTCGCCGCCCTGATCGGGAGGCTGCAAGACGCCAGCCCGCAAGCCCGGGCCTGGTGGCCACGCCACGAAATCGTCGCCCTCAGCTCCGGTACCAAACGACTACGCCACCCCATCCTCGGCGACCTCAACCTTGACCACGTCGTGCTCCAGGTCGCCGACGACCCCGAACAGAAACTCGTCACCTTCACCGCCGGCCGCACCCACCAGCAGCGGATCGCCCAACTGATCGCCGACCAAGACAGATAGCCGGGCGAGAACCCCGGATCCGCGGACTGCAACCAGATCGTCTGGCGGGACCGTCTACTGTGACATCGCGATCCAGTGGGTCCACCGGCGAGCAAACCTGGCCGACCATCGAGACGAGCACCGCCCAGAAGATCGGCCGCAGCTGGCGACTCGCCACCTGCCAATACACCCCGCTGAGGCACTGGTTGCAGTCAGCCGCCGCGTCCGCGGACTCGGCTCGCAGGCGCTCGGCCAGGCCCTTGGTCGCCTCAAAGACGGCGTGGAAGGTGGAGTGGCGCAGCAGCTCTTCGCGACAGTAGAGGAGCGCCTGGGGTGCACGCCGCGGCGCTTGAGCTCCCCCTGGAGACGACAGCCTCTGGCTGTGGACGGCCAAAATGCCCGTCATCAACGACGGTCCTCGACAAATGGTGATTATCGACAACGGCGGAGAACCCTCCAAGTTGGCCGGTGATCTAGCCGCGCCACTCAATCCCAGCTGACATAGGCTGGGCGGCGTCGACCCAGTTGACAGACCTCGAGGCGATCTCTTTCTGTCCGGGTGGACGGCGACGGCCGGGCGCTCATGGCACCGAACATCCGACCGTTCCCCGGGACGTCGATTAGTTCGCCCCGATCTGGCGGTTCATGAAGGCATGTCGTTGTCACGGTC